>Ga0193743_1000243_pt1 | contig 44141 bp, 35 predicted proteins | sample L2c2metaG_FD_143038 | JGI IMG/M metagenome (GOLD analysis project Ga0193743, IMG submission 143038) | Soil microbial communities from a riparian zone of the East river system, Colorado, United States - L2c2 | ecosystem: Environmental > Terrestrial > Soil > Riparian zone | place: USA: East River... | reverse complement strand
AGCATTCTTTTTTTCAAATGGGTCACAAGACCTCCTTGTGACTCAGATTAGTTACCTACCATCCACCACAATCACCCCTGGCACGTTCACGCGTAGCGTCCCCCGCTGCAAGCGGGTTAGTTCAAACACGCTATCATCGACCTAGCGAGGAATGGCGTAACGAAACTGCTGGCTTGTCTTTTGGGTTTCACACTAGCCTGTTATGGGTCACTCCAAGTTTGGCTGAATTCGCTGAGCGCTGACGACGCGGCCAAACACCGGGTTTGCGCTTTTGGTCTCTGCCCCGGAGAATTCTCGCCGGAACGCGTCTTCGAACTGCAGCAATTCATCCACGGAGACCGGTCTTCTCATGCTTTGCTCCAACTCAAGCGCGCCTTGCGGCTAGATCCAGCCTCCGCATACGCCTGGGCCGACCTGGGTGATGCGGAGAGTAACGGAAAGAATCTTACAGCCGCCCGCTACTGCTTTGACCGCTCACTCGCCTTAGGACCCGCCAACCCGGTCATTTTGTTCCGCGCCGCCAACTTCGATTTTCAGTCCGGTGACGATGCCGGCACGCTGCGGAACTTGCGCGCCATTCTCAAAAACCCGGAACTCGCCGCCTACTACGAGCCGGCGTTTCTCACCTACTCCCGCATGAATTTGCCCATCGAACAGATCCTCGATCGAGGGATTCCCGCGGCACCGGCCGCCTCCGCCTTTCTTCGCTACTGGATCAATTCCAACCATCCGAAGGAAGCGGCGGCAGTCTGGAATTGGCTGCCGGCCCACGCTCCGGCTGGAGACACACTGGCCAGCGAATACATGTCGTTCTTGATCCGTAACAAGAACGAAGTACAGGCGGCGGAAACCTGGAAGAAATTGACGGCGAAGCAAATGCCCGAGTATCGCCAGATGAACTTTGTGTACAACGGCGGATTTGAACAGGCGCCCAAGCCCCCTCCGTTCGATTGGAAACTCGATTCGGGCAAGGATGTGCTGGTGAGCCGGGTGCAAAGCGTCGCGCACGATGGCGATTGGTCCCTCCGCCTGGTTTTCGAAGGCCTGGAGAACGTCGAGTTCCATCAGGCAGTGCAAGATGTTGTTTTAGAGCGCGGCCGCTGGCAGTTGAAAGCCTATTTGAAAACCGATCAGATCACCACCGATCAAGGCGTCGCTCTACACATCTTCGACCCGCGACAGCCAAGCCGTTTAGACATTCGCCTGGATTCGTTTACCGGAAACCATCCCTGGACGCAGCTGGAGCGTACCTTCGACGTCGGTCCGGATACGAAGATGGTGCGGTTGGAGCTGGCGCGTCAAGCGTCTAAGAAATTCGACAACAAGATCACCGGATCGGCTTGGCTCGATTCCGTCGAACTTAGTCCAATCCGTTAATCGAGCCGACACCCGCAATCCAGGCGAGCGTCATGGCATTGGCCGGGATGTGCAAGTTGAAATCGACCAGGCTGTGAAGCAGGATGGCGGCCAGGCTGCCTCCGCAGGCGATCACCAGCAAACGGCGGTCTTCTTCCGCCAGTCTCGACATCCCTTTAAATATTTGGCTCATGACGCCAAATACAACCGCCAGAAGGATCGCAAATCCCGCAAAACCCAGTTCGGCCAGGGCCTGCAGGTAATCGTTATGCGCAAACTGTATGCGATATCCGTACGCAACTCTCTGATGCTGAAGAAAATTCGATTCATAGGCGCCCAAACCGCAGCCGAAAACAGGAAATTGGGCGATGAGAGGCAGGGTCTCCTGCCACAGTTGCACGCGCGTGTCGATGGAAGCTTTTTCGCCCGCGCCTTCCGGACCGGACAACACCAGCCGTCCGATCAATTGTTGAGACGGCAGGGCAACCGCCAGCACTAGGATCGCGGCCCCAGCCGTAAGCAACCCCACCAAGCGGGCACGGCGCGAAGAAACATGAAACCCTACGCTCAACGCAATGACCAGAAAAAGGGTGCAGAGAGAGATAGCGAAGCCGCCCCGTGAAAGAGAACAAGCAATGCCGAGCAGCAGCAGACCGGCCACTGCCCAGGCCAGGCAGGCTGCAAGAGCAGGCAGCAGGGGAGCGCCTTCGCTCTTCTTACCGCTCCTGATGAGGGCTACGCCGAAAAGGGCCGCAAGCGGAAACGTCATTTCCAGTAAGCCGGAGAAATGGTCGTAATTCGTGTACGTTCCGGAGGCATGCGCCAAGTGTCCCGCCACGAACTGGTAGATGCCTAAGATTCCCTCCAAGGTGGAAATGACCAGCAAGGGAATAACCGGGATCCAGCAACTGGCATTCCACCGCCAAGCCAACTCGCGCACCAAAAAAAACGTTGCGATATAGCCCAGAATGGTAAAAAGCCCCAGAACCGTAGCCGCCACATCGCTGCTTAAGGGTGTGCTGCGAATGCCTGGAATCACTGGCGCCAGCGAACGGGCCAGTCCCGCGCGCGCGGGCGACAAAAAACTCACCACCCCGAGCGGAAGCGGCACAAGCTGTAAGGCGATGTAGCCGGGTAGCGCCCAAATTGCGATGCGAAGCCAGTTCCGAACCGCCGGAGCCCGATCCCGCCGTTTTGTGAACAGCCAGTAACAACAGGTCACCACCCCGGTGGCCAGCAAAGTGACCGACCAATCGGCTGGATAGACTCCCGCGCGATGCAGCACGGCCCAACCCAGCGCCAAGCTCAGCGCGATAAGAGCGATAGTGGGACCAAGCACGTCCCTACTTCCAAAAACTGAAGAACGACGGCTTCTTTGTCGACCTGGGCGGCGGAGCGAAAATCGGCTCATCCCAAATGACGGAACCCGGATTCTGGACAAAAAGCCTCTCGGCCCGCTCCGAACCCCAGCGGTTCTCCACCACCTTGTAAGGCCCGGACAGATCCGGTGGACGGTCTTTACAATCGTGCGCATCGCTCGCCACGAAATGCACCAGGTTGCTATTCATGAGCGTCTCCGCAGTCTTCTGAGCCGACGATCCGAAACGGCCCGTCAACGACTGTCCCGTTACCTGCAACAGGCATCCGTCGCGGACCCACTCGTCCAACACCTTGAGCTGGGTCTGAACCGAAGGATTCCGTTCCGGATGCGTGACGATCGGCGTAATTCTTACGTCCAGAAGCCTGTTGACGGCACTGCTCATGGCGGAAAGTGAGACCATCTCGGGCAATTCCACCATCAGATAACGGCCCCCATTAATCGTGTATTTCGCCGGCGACTCCAGCGCATCTACGAGGTTGTCAAAACTGAGATGAAAATCGCACCCACGGTGCAACTTAATAGCCCCATCGATCTGACCAGCCAACTCCTCCAGCAAGCCGTCCCGCACCGCCGCATCGAAGACGTAACTCGAATTCGCATGGGGCGTGGCCACAATATCCGTGGTCCCCGAAGCAGCTGCAAGTTTCAGCATCTCCAGGCTTTCCTCAATGGTTGTCGCACCATCGTCAATCCCGGGAAGAATGTGGCTATGAATGTCGACCAAGGTAGGAGGTTGTCTCTCTAGTCTAACCGAACCGGCCTGCCAGACGTCAGGTCATTCCGATTGCATCGGAGGCTGCTCTTGAGCGCTTGCAATTGGCGTGACACTAAGTCTGAGTCCCACGGCTTCCAACACAGATGCCAGACTTCTATAAGTCGGATTCCCTTTTTCGCGAAGCATTCGATAAAGTGCTTCACGGGCTACGCCAGCATTCTCAGCCACTTTTGCCATTTGCCTAGACTCCGCGACATCTCGCAGAGCAACCAGAAACATTTCATCCGAATCGGCGAGCGCCGCCTCAAGATAATGAGCGGCTTCGACTGGATCGGTAAGGCTATCTAGCAAAGTCTTCCGATAGTCGGTCACTCGTTTAGGCATTGTATTCTTTCCATCGCTCGTGCGCCTTCTTGATGTCAGTTTAGCCGCGTGCGTATAACAGCGCGGCCTTTGCCATCCTTATAGCCGGTTAAGCCAAAGCAGACACGGCTCTTGGTCATTACCGTCACGATAATAGAGGAGCCGTTTTCTCGAAGTCTCCACTGTTGGGCTTATGCCTTGAAAACGCCAGCCCGAGTTGTGATCTATAAATCACATCCGCATACTCCCACAAATCTGGCTGGGCACGGTTCGCGGCACAAAAAACGAGCACAATCCTGCGCCTATTTTTCGAATGATGTGGTAATCCGTTGAAACAAATGGAGCCGGAGACAGGACTTGAACCTGCGACCCGCAGTTTACAAAACTGCCGCTCTACCAACTGAGCTACTCCGGCTTCGAACCTACCTCACGATTGTACCGTCTCTACCGAACCTGAGGAAATCCTAGATCCACCTGGCTCGTGGACGGATCAGGCCAGCGCGACGTAACCACTTTAGCCCGTGTATAGAACTGCACGCCCTCCGGACCATACATGTGCAGATCTCCGAACAGCGAAGCTTTCCAACCGCCAAAGCTATAGTAGGAAATCGGCACGGGTATCGGCACATTGATCCCCACCATGCCCACTTCGACATCGAACTGAAACTGCCGGGCAGCGCCGCCGTCGCGCGTGAAGATCGCCGTGCCATTGCCCATGGGATGATCGTTAATCAACCGCAGCGCTTCTTCGTAAGTCTTCGTCCGGACCACGCTCAGCACCGGTCCGAAAATTTCGTCGTCGTAGCAGCCCATGCCCGGCTTCACATTATCCAGCAGCGAAGCCCCGAGGAAAAATCCAGCACGCTCCGACGCCGGGTGCTCGCGCCCGTCCACCGTAACACGAGCCCCCGCCGCCGATGCCCCGGCCACGTATGATGCGACGCGGTCGCGGTGCTCGCCCGTGATCAGCGGGCCCATTTCGTTGCCTTCTTCCGAGCCCGGCCCGATCTTGATCTTGGCCATCCGTTCTTTTATGGCGTCAATCAATGGATCGGCCACCGCGCCCACCGCAACCACTACCGAAATCGCCATGCAGCGTTCGCCGGCCGAGCCATAGGCTGCCGAAACCGCCGCGTCCGCAGCCATGCCGATGTCGGCGTCCGGCAAAACCAGCATGTGGTTCTTCGCCCCGCCCAGCGCCTGCACCCGCTTGCCGTTTTGCGTGGCCGTTTGGTAAATCGACCTGGCCACCGGCGTCGATCCGACAAAACTCACGGCCTTCACGTCGGGATGCGTCAGCAGCCGCTCCACTGCCACGCGATCCCCTTGAATCACGCTAAACACTCCGTCGGGAAGACCAGCCTCCTGCAACAGCGCAGCCAGCAGCAGGCTGCACGACGGATCTTTCTCCGACGGCTTTAAGATAAATGGATTCCCGCAGGCAATCGCGTTCGGAAACATCCACATCGGCACCATCGCCGGAAAATTAAACGGCGTAATGCCGACCGCCACACCCAGCGGTTGACGGATCTGATACACGTCTATGCCGCGGCTGGCCTGCTCGGAGAATCCGCCTTTCAGCAGGTTTGGTACACCGCAGGAAAATTCGATATTCTCCAGGCCGCGCGCCACTTCGCCCAGCGCATCCGGCAGCGTCTTGCCGTGCTCGCGCGTGATCAGTTCCGCGATCTTGCGGCGGTTGCGGTCCACCAGCTCGCGCATCCGGAACAGGATCTCGGAACGCCTGGCCAGGGAGGTCGCGCGCCAGGCCGGGAACGCTTGTTTCGCTACCGCAACCGCTTCATCTACTTCCGCGATGCTGGCGAAATCGACTTGCGATTGGGCCTTGCCCGTCGCCGGATTCCAAACCACGCCAGACCGCCCCGATTGCGACGCCGTAATCTTCCCGCCGATCCAGTGACTCACGCGGTCAAGACCGACTTCTGCGGATACCGTCATAGATCCTCCTGTTGGAAACGCTTAAACAGCGCTCAGCGCCGGTTCTTCTCGGAGCAGCGCCCGATCCACTAACTTCAAACCATCTTCGATGATATCCAGCCCCATGCGCAACTCTGCTTGCGTGATAACCAATGGCGGGCACACCCACAGCATATTGAATCGCATGAATGCGTAAACATGTTGTGACTTCAAGTAGCCCGCCAGTTGTCCCATCTCCGGACTCGTCCCGGCATACGGCGCCAGCGGCTCTTTCGTCGCTTTATCCTTCACGAGTTCGATCACGCTGAACAAGCCTTTGTAACGCACATCTCCCACGCACGCGTAGGTGCGCCTCATCGCCTCCAGCCGCTCGGCCAGGTAAGCGCCCTGCGTCTCGACGTTCTCAAAAATGTGCTCTTCTTCATACAGGCGTAGATTCGCGCTGGCCGCCGCGCAGGAAACCGGATGCCCGCTGTAGGTCAGGCCACCCCACAACATGTGTGTCTCGAAATACTCGGCTATCTTATCCGAAACCACCACCGCGCCCAGCGGCATGTATCCACTGGTCAGGCCCTTCGCCGTTGTCACAATGTCCGGCTTGATGCCGTAATGCTGCGTCGCGAGCCACTTCCCGGTGCGCCCGAAGCCACTCATCACTTCGTCGTCAATGAGCAGGATGTCGTACTTATCGCATAACGCCCGCAGCTTCGGATAGTAATCGTCCGGCGGCACCAGTATGCCGTTCGATCCCGTAATGCCTTCCACCAGAATCGCGGCAATCGTGTGCGGCCCCTCCATCTGGATCACTTCCTCGATATGGCTGACGCATTCCCGGTGGCAGCTATCCGGCGTGTGCCCGAACGGGCAGCGGTAGCAATAAGGATCGAAGACGCGCACCACGCCGGGAACGCCCGGCTCCACAGGCCAGCGGCGCGGATCGCCGGAAAGGGTCATGCTGCTCATGGTGGCGCCATGATATGAGCGGTAGCGCGAAATGATCTTGTCGCGGCCGGTATACAACCGCGCCATCTTGACCGCATTCTCATTGGCCTCGGATCCGCCCAGCGTAAAAAACGACTTGGCGAGACCCGTCACTTCAGCCAGCTTCTTCCCCAGCACCCCGCGCGGCTCGGTAACAAAACTGGGACCCGCAAAACACAGCTCATCCACCTGCGCCTTGATCGCCTCCAGCATCTTCGGATGCTGGTGTCCAATATTCAAATTGATCAGCTGCGAGCTGAAGTCGAGCCACTTGTTCCCATCGCCATCCCAAAACCACACGCCCTGGCCTTTGGTCATGTGGATCGGATTCGAAGTACCCTGCACCGACCACGAAAACATCGTGTAGTCGCGGTTCTCCTGAACGATTTCTTTCGAACTGCGCGTCATGCCTGCTCCAGAATCCATTGTGCCGCCTTTGAAGCGAGCCGGTCGAGCGCCCGCACCGCCAGTTCGATATGCTCTTCCTTCGTATCTTCGATCTTGTTATGACTGATGCCCCGCAGCGACTGCACAAACAGCATCACGGCTGGAATGCCGGCCCGCGCGACTTCCGCCGCATCGTGCAGAGGTCCGGAAGGCATTCGATGAGTCTGGCCCGCAGTCTCGCGTATCGCCTCATCGCAAAGAGTCAGCAGAGCCGGATAAAACGGCACCGGCTCGATGTTCCAGATGCGGGACCATTCCACGCTGCACTGCTCTTCACCGGCAAAACGCCGGCTCGCCTCCTGCGCTTCCCGGTACATTTGGGCCAGCACCGCCGCATCCAGATCGCGCTGATCGAGCGTGGTTTCACAGCGCCCGACCACGGCCGTCACAATCCCGGGAAAGGTTTTGACACTCCCCATGGTGCAGACCGCATCGGAGTGTTTCCGCGCAATGGCACGAATCTCTAGAGCGAGCTTTGCCGCCGCAGCCAAAGCGTCATGCCGGGCATTCATCGGTGTCGAGCCCGAGTGCGCCTCTTGCCCGTGAAATGTAATCGCGTGCCGCTCCACGCCTTTGGTTCCCAGCACCGTAGCCAGCGGCAATCCCATGCGTTCCAACACCGGTCCCTGCTCGATGTGCAGTTCTAAATAAGCCGCTGCATGCTTGCGTTCTCGCTGCGCCTCATCGAAGTCGTCGATCTCGACTCCATTACTCCTCAGCGCATCCTCTAACCGGACCCCATCTTTATCCGTGCGCCCCCGGTCCACAGCAATGCTCGCCGTCCCCGCAAACGCCGAAGAACCAAGCAAACTCCGCCCAAACCGCGCGCCTTCCTCATCTGCCCAATCCACCAATCGAATCGTCACCGGAGGCCTGCCGTCGAACTCCTCCGCAAAACGCCGCAGCACCTCAAATCCTGCCAGCACGTCCAAACTCCCGTCCAGCCATCCCCCATTCGGCACCGAATCCAGATGACCGCCGAGTAGCAGCACCTTCTCCGACGCCCCCGCCAAAGTAGTCCAGGAATTACCCGCCGCATCATGATGATGCTCCACCGGCAGCCCCGCCAGCTTCGCGTCAAACCACTCCCGCGCCTTGCGCCAGGTAGCCGTCCAGGCCACGCGCTGCGCGCCATTCTCATCGGAAGTCAGTTCGCGCAGTTCTTTCAGTTCTTCAATCGTTCGTTTTGGATTAAGACTCATCGAAAATGGAATGGCTCCCGCTTCAGCATCCGTCCGCGCCCACGTTCGCCCACAAATTGCCCGTCGCGCACTTGCACTTTGCCGCGCACCGTGACCACCGACGGCCTGCCTTCCACCACGAATCCTTCGAACCCGCAGTAGTCGTTATTGCCGTGATGAGTTTTGGCCGAAAGCATGCCCCGGTACGCCGGATCATAAATCACCAGGTCTGCGTCGCTCCCCTCGGCGATCGTTCCTTTGCGTGGAAACAATCCAAATAGCTTCGCCGCTCGCGTGCTGGCGGCGTCCACGAAACGATACAAATCCAGAGGGCCGCGGCTGAAGCCATAGGTGTAGAGCAATTGCACGCGCTCTTCAATACCGGGTATGCCGTTCGGAATCTGTGTAAAGGCATCTTTTCCCAGCCTCTTTTGTTCCACATCGAAAGGACAATGGTCGGTGCCCACTGTATCGATGGAGCCATTCGCCAGCGCATCCCAAAGCGCCCGCTGGTTACGTTTCTCGCGGAGCGGCGGCGACATGACATACTTCATCCCCTCCACGCCGCTACGCTCCGCATATGTTTTATCCAGCAGAAAGTGCGGAATCACTGATTCGATAGCCAGCCTCACACCGCGCCACTTGGCCGTCAGCGCCGCCTGCAGCGCCGGTTCGCAAGACAGATGAACCACGTAACCGGCCGCCCCGGTATTTTCCAGGAACGTAGCAAACCGCGCCGTGCCCTCGGCCTCCACTGACTCCGGACGGCTGGGCTCATGCCACTCCGGTCCAATCTTGTCTTCGGCCAGTAGCCGCTGCTGCAACCGGCCGACCAGTTCGGCATTCTCGCAGTGAGCCGTAGTAAGGACGCCCAGCTCCCGCGCCAGCGTCAACGTCTGAAACATCTCCGCATCGTCCACGCCAAAAAAATTCTTATAGGAAAGAAAGATCTTGAACGAACTGATGCCGTCTTTCACAATCTCTCTCAGTTGGCCCGGCGTGTTCTGCTCGAATTTCGTCACCGACATGTGGAAGCTGTAGTCACAGGCGCTATGGCCCTCCGCTTTCGACTTCCACAATTGATACCCTTCCAACGCATCGTCGTTGCGCGAGGGGCAGCACATCTCGATAAACGTCGTGGTGCCGCCCATCAGCGCCGCAATGCTTGCCGTCTCATGCGTATCCTTGGCGAACGTCGCCATAAAGGGCAAATAGACGTGGACATGCGGATCAATAAAACCAGGGAAAACATACTTCCCCGAAGCGTCGATAACTTCGGTTCCAGGAGGCGCTTCCAGGTCGCGTCCCAAGCGTGTAATGATTTCGTCTTCAATGTAAATATCGCCGTTGAAGCGCGTATTCGCCGTAACAATCTCGCCATTCCGAATCAAGAGCGCCATATTAGTGAATGCGTATACCTAGCTCATCGCGATAGCGTTCCATCGCTTGCCAATCTTCAGTGACTTCCGGTCTACCGCGGGAGATCTCATCCCACGTCGAAGCCGGCCGGACCGGCGGCAATTCCACCATGCGGATGCAAGCCTCCACCGGGCAAACGTTGTAGCAAAGCCTGCACCCCACGCAATCCTGTTCCCTCACCCGCGGCTGCGCGCGTGTGCCCACGGCTTCCTGTCTCCCGTTAGACCGCACGTCATAGGCGCCGGGCTGCACCAGTTCGCCATTCGCAGCCACCAGATCAATACACTGATGCGCCGTATCATTGCACGCCACATAGCAGAGATTGCATTTGATGCAACTCGCCGCATCAATGCGCGCCACCGCCCGGAACGCCAAATCGAAATGCTTGAAATCCGATATTCGCGGTAAGCTCTTGCCGGTCACTTCTCGAATGTTTGTGAACCCCTTCGCATCCATCCAATTCGAAAGTCCGTCGCATAAATCTTCAATAATGCGGTAGCCGTAATGCATCACCGCCGTGCAAACCTGCAAACTACTCGCGCCCAGCAGTAGAAACTCGGCCGCATCTTTCCAGGTGGAAATGCCGCCCATGCCGGAGATCGGCTTCTTGGACCCCGCCACGGTTTCATCCACGCCCAGCGCCGACAGCATGTTCAGCGCAATCGGCTTCACCGCCGGCCCGGCATACCCGCCATGCCCGCCCTTGCCCCCAATGCTCGGCGTAATCTCCAGCGTCTCCAAATCCACGCCGACTATCGAATTCAGCGTGTTAATCAATGACAGAGCATTCGCGCCGGCCGCCACAGCCGCCTTGGCTGGCACAACGATATTCGTAATATTCGGCGTCAGCTTCACAATCACGGGAAGCTTCGCCGCACTCATCACCCAGCCCGTGATTTCTTCGCAATACTGTGGATCCTGTCCTACCGCGCTCCCCATGCCGCGCTCGCTCATGCCATGCGGGCAGCCATAGTTCAATTCGATGCCATCCGCGCCCGTGTCTTCAATGCGCCGGACAATGTCCGCCCAAGCCTGCGGTTTCGATTCCACCATTGCGGAGACAACCACCGCCCGGTCCGGCCACGCCCGCTTCACCTCGGCAATCTCGCGCAAATTGATTTCAATCGGCCGGTCGGAAATCAACTCCACGTTGTTGATGGCCAGCATCCGCTGGCCGCCGTAGTGCCACGCTCCATAGCGGTTAGAAACATTCAGCACCGGAGCGCCAATGGTCTTCCATACCGCGCCGCCCCAGCCCGCTTCAAATGCTTTATGGATCTGCGCTCCCGAATTCGTTGGCGGAGCGGATGCCAGCCAAAACGGATTAGGCGATCGAATTCCCGCAAAGTTGATGCTTAGATCGGCCATGTCAACCTGCTATGCATCGCCGCCGCGGCCAGCTTGCCATCCTGAACCGCCATCACCGTGGACGACGCACCCCTGGTGCGAATACAATCGCCGCCCGCGTAAATCCCCTGCACGCTCGTTTCAAAATTGTCGTTCACCTGAATGAACCCCCGCTCCGTCACAATGCCTAAGGCCGCCGCGATGGAGAGTTTCTCTTGTCCAATCGCCTTCACCACTTGATCGGCCGCCAACACAAACCGTGAATCCGGCACTTCCCGCGGCGAGCGGCGTCCAGAACCGTCGGGTTCTCCCAACTCGGTGGAAACGCACACGAGGCCGGTAACGCGTTTTGCATCGGTCATTACTTCTACCGGCTGTGTCAGAAACCGGAACTCCACGCCTTCCTTCTTGGCGAAATCGTATTCGTGCCCGTACGCGCTCATCTCCGCCTCGCTCCGGCGGTAAACAATCGTGACGCGCTCCGCCCCCTGCCGTTTCGCGATAGTGGCGCAATCGATGGCCGTGTTCCCCGCCCCAATCACCACCACCTCGCGTCCTACCTGCAAGTTGCGAAGATCCAGCTTGCTCTGCTCGATGTAGGCCAGCCCGTCCACAATAGATTCCTCGCCCGGAATACCTAGTAATGGCGTGGCGCCCAGCCCCGCGCTCACGAATACCGCGTCAAAGTCCACCTGTAATTCCGTCAAACTCAGCTCTCTGCCGAACTCCACGCCCGCGCGAAATTCGACGCCCAGCGCGCGGATCATCTCCACCTCCGCGAGAGCAATATCCACCGGTTCCCGCAGTGAAATAATTCCATACGTCGAAAGGCCCCCGCCCAAGTCGCGCCTTTCAAACACCGTCACCGCATGGCCCCGCTTTGCCAGCTCTCCCGCGCAGGAGAGCCCGGCCGGACCCGCGCCAATCACGGCAATTTTTTTCCCGGTGCGTGCCGCGGTTTTGAAAATGCGTGGAACGCCGCGCGCATACGCATCGTCCATCGAATGCCGCTGTAGCCTGCCGATCGGGATGGGCCTGTGTTCGCTCCCCAACACACACGCACCCTCGCACAACTCTTGTACCGGGCAGACCCTCGCGCAGGTTGCGCCCAGTAGATTCGCCTCGAGTATCGTCTTCGCCGACCCCAGCAGGTTGTCCGTTGCTATTTTTTTAATGAAGCGCGGAATGTCTATATGCGTTGGGCACGCATGCGTACAAGGAGCATCGAAGCAAAACAAGCAGCGATTCGACTCCACGATTGCCTCTTGTGGAGTCAACGCGGGTAGTTGCTCCTCAAGCCCAGGCACAAGATGCATATAGTCCACTCTAATCTAAAATCAGTAACCAGCATGCTTTTCAACAAAGCGCCTTTGAATACTGACGATGTGTCGCCAAGCTTATACAACCAGGATCTGGCGCCGGTTCCCGCATCGAAACGCACTTGGGGAGTGTACAACTACCTCTCGTTATGGGTAGCCATGAGCGTCTGCATTCCGACCTACATGCTCGCCTCGGGCTTGATCGCGGGCGGCATGAGCTGGAAGCAAGCCATCGCCACCGTGCTGCTCGGCAACCTAATCGTGTTGATTCCCATGCTCTTGAACGCACATGCGGGAACCAAGTACGGCATTCCCTTCCCGGTGCTGGTCCGCGCTTCCTTCGGCGTGCGCGGTGCAAACGTGCCGGCAGTGTTGCGCGCCGTCGTCGCCTGCGGCTGGTTCGGCATCCAAACCTGGATCGGCGGACAGGCCATCTACTCAATGCTCCAGATCATCTTCCCGCCGGCCGCCGCTCATGCTTCGCTCGGTTGGGCCTGCTTCTTCGCCTTCTGGCTGCTAAATATGGCGGTCGTCTGGCGCGGAATTGAGATGATCAAGTTCCTCGAAGGCATCGGAGCGCCGTTCATGTTAGGCGTCGGCCTATTGCTGCTGTGGTGGATCACCGGCAGGGCCGGCGGCCTTGGCCCGGTACTCCACAGCCCCGGCAAATTCAAAACCACCAGTGAGTTCCTGCGCTTCTTCATCCCGTCGCTCACAGGCATGGTCGGCTTCTGGGCTACCGTGGCGCTCAACATCCCCGATTTCACGCGCTACGCAAAATCGCAAAAGGCGCAGATACTCGGGCAGGCACTGGGTCTTCCGGCCACCATGACCATCTATTCCTTCATCGGAGTCGCGGTCACATCGGCCTCGGTCGTGCTCTTCGGAGAGGCAATTTGGGACCCGGTCTTATTGATCGGCCGCTTTCACGAGCCGCTCGTCGCCTCCATCGCTTTGATCGCCATCGTTCTCGCCACGCTGAACACCAATGTCGCGGCTAACGTTGTGTCGCCGTCGAATGATTTTTCGAACCTCCACCCGCGCCTGATTTCTTTCCGTACCGGCGGGATCATTACCGGCGTCGCGGGCCTGCTGATGATGCCCTGGAAGCTGCTGGCCGATTTCAATACGTATATTTTCGGTTGGCTGGTGGGCTATTCGGGCCTACTCGGACCCATCGCCGGCGTCATGATCACCGATTATTTCCTGCTGCGCAAAACCAATCTCGACATCCCCGGCCTTTACCGCAGAAACGGCGTATACGAATATCGGAATGGCGTAAATCCGGTCGCGCTGCTTTCGCTGGGAGCAGGAATTCTGGTGGCGTTGATCGGGCTGTTACTTCCGGCCCTCCGCTGGCTCTATGATTACGCTTGGTTTGTCGGTTTTGCGGTCTCTGGCACTATCTATTACTTCGCTATGAACAAAACGCGGACCGGTTTCGTATCAGTTTCAGAGTTATGAAGATACCTCGATCCCGAATCCTACTTGTGATCATGGCCTGCTGCCTCCTGACGGCCGCCTGCCAGTTTGACCGTGCCGTTTCAGGTCCGCTGCGCAGCGACGCATTCGCTATCGATCGCGGCGAAGCCGATCGCGCCAACGTTGAACTCGACATGGGCGCCGGTGAAATGAATCTGCGCGGCGGCGCGGACAAACTGATCGAAGGCACGTTCGAATACAACGTGGACGATTGGAAGCCGCTCGTCAAAAGCGCCGTAAATGGCTCGCACGCTACGGTCACCATCCGCCAGCCGGAAGGAGTGCGCCCCGGCCACAATCGCCGTTACACCTGGAATTTGCGGCTTAATGATTCCGCTCTGCTCGATCTCGCCATCAATTGCGGCGCCGGTCAAGCCACCCTGGATCTCGGTTCACTCCATCTGCGCGGCATTGAAGTGCACATGGGAGCCGGACAGGTGGATCTGGATCTGCGCGGCAATCCGACTCACGACTATGAGGTCAGAATCAATGGTGGCGTGGGACAAGCCAATCTAAAACTGCCCACCGGCGTAGGCATTTGGGCCGAGGCGAAGGGCGGCCTCGGCAGCATCCACGTGTCCGGCCTCGAAAAGCGTGGCAACCACTGGGAGAACGATCTCTATGACAAAGCCAAGGTAAACGTCCGCGTGCAGGTCCACGGCGGCATCGGCGAAATCCGCATTACTGCCTGACGCCCGCAGGCGGCCGGCTGCGCGAGCGCGCGGAAATCTTAATCGGAATTCACCGGCAAAGGCTCCACCAGCAATTCCACGTTTACCGAGTAAATGGCTGTCTTGCCATGCCGGTCGCTCTCGAAGTAAATCCTCCGGCTATCGGGCGAAAAAACCGGCGTCACCTTCGTGGCTTCGCTGGCGCCGTGTTCACACAGCGTCATCTCCCGCCGGGAAGTGCGCAGTAACAGCACGATATCGGGTTGGGCGCGCCCGCGTGTCGCTCCCACGAAAACCGATCCGTCTCCATTCGGGGCAAAGCAGGCGAACTGGCTCGTGGGAGAAACAAAGGCTTCCTGCGCGGGCGTCCCGTCCGCCGCCACGGCCACCTCATGTATCTCGGAAACCTGCGCATTCGCCTGCGGCACGTCGCGTAGAAAAACAATCGACTGGCCGTCCGGCGCCCAAAATGGATTCGAGATCTGTCCTTTTACCAGCAAGACCGGCCGACCCGCGCCCGCGTACCAGAATTCCCGCAATCCGCTGGATTCCCGCACAAACAGGCAGCCCGCGCCACCCGGCCGCGCCAAACAACCCGCGCACGAATCCCCCATCGCCACATCCTCGGCCAGCAGCGTGGATTTCCCCTCCCCCATCCGCTCCAGCTTTCCGTCGCGCACCGCAAACAGTCCCGTTCCGCTCGGACTGCTGCTGAAGCAGCTGACGCCCTCGCTGAGCGTGTCTACCTTCTTGCTCGCCAAGGTCAGGCCCTGCAGCCGTCCGCCGTCAATGAAATGTAATACCCGCTCCCGCTCGTCGAGCGCCAAAGATCTCGTCTGCAAATTGGCCGTTTCCGCCAGTTGGCGCAGCGCGCCGGTTCGCAAATCGACCTGAAAAGGAGCAAACGCGCCGCTGCGATTGGAAGAAAAAACCAGAAATCGTTCCCGTGCTGAGACAAAACGCCGGTTCGCGGCCGGCAGCACGCTTTCGCTGCGCGGATCGGTAAGCCGGACCACCGGATTCTCTGTCGCGGGGTCCGCAAACCGGACAAACTCGCCTACGCTGGGGAGAGGCTTCGCTTTGGCGCTGCGGCCTTTGGTTTGCGCTGCCCCTGTCTTTATAGCCAGGCAGGAGGGCAACAGCCACAGCATCGAGCGCCGGGTAATCACTAACTACAATGATGCCAAACGCTGCGTATTCGTTACCGTCACAGACCTAGATCGCTGTGCCGCATCTTGCCCGTGGATGCCAGTTGGGTCTTGCGGATAGTCCCCATTCCCAGGTATTTCATGGGGTTCACCGGCGTTCCAGCCACCCGGACTTCATAGTGCAAATGCGGACCCGTCACGTGCCCTGTGCCGCCCGTCATGGCGATGGTCTGGTTGCTGGTCACTTCTTGCCCCGGAACCACGATGAATTGCGAAAGATGCGCATAGTACGTTTCGATTCCGTTGCCGTGATCGATAACCACCACCTTGCCGTAGCCTCCGCTCCACCCCGCGCTCAGCACCACGCCGTCGGCCGTCGCGTGCACCGGCGTCCCTGACGGCACTGCCAGGTCGATACCCGTGTGAAACGCCCCTTCACCGGAAAATGGGTCGGATCTACCGCCAAACGAACTCTTCAAAATCCCCAGCACCGGCCACAGGTTTGGCTGCATGTGCGTCTGCCACTGGTGCGCGTACCGGTGGTAAATCCGCGAATAGCCTGCCGCCTTCAGAAAGTTGAATTCTTCAATCGACTCCTTCACGTTTGTGGCGGTGGAGTCGTCATCGTCCATCGGGAGATTGGACGTGGAAGGCTGCCTGATGCCATACGCCTGTGAGACCTCGGACGCCAGCGACTCCAGCGAAGCAATCTGCACGGTGTGCTGCTTCGAAACCTGCTGCAAATTCTGGTACCGGCCCCTGAGCCGGTCGAAGTCCGCGCGCAACTGGTTGTAATGCGAAACTTTCCAGAACATGCGGACATAACTGGAACAAGCGCCGAAGGCTGCTACGCCCAGTACCAGAAACGCCCCCAGAATGTATAGTAATGATTTATAGCTAACGTGTATCCGTTTGATCTGTCCATCACCGGGGTGGGACAGCTCAAGTACGAAGCACTGTCGGTTCATGCGTCTCCACAAAGCCACTCAGAGTGGTGAAAAAAACGGCCGGCACACTCTGGCGCGCCTCGAGATTCTCTTGATTAACGAATTTTAGGCTAGCGCCTCTAACCCACGGCTGTCAACCAGCCAATATGTAAGACAAGCTACCACTATAAAGGATCGCCAATTCCTAAATCCCCTTAATTCGCCGTATGTAACCATCTTTCCCTGCTCGGCAGTCTTTCCATCAGCAGGAAAGGCGAAAGCACAAATGAAGAACCTGAGAATAATCCTAATCGGCTGCCTGGCGGTCGTTTCCCTTTGGGCAGCGGACGTGTCCGGCAAATGGAGCTATGAGATGGCGGGCCGGAATGGCAACACCATGACCTCCAATCTCACTTTGAAGGCGGATGGGGACAAGTTGACCGGCTCGGTGAGCGGCCGCAACGGCGACACCGATATTTCGGACGGCAAGATCGACGGCGACAACATTTCCTTCACCGTCCTGCGTGAGTTCAACGGCAATAAGATCACCCAAAACTACAAGGGCAAGGTGGATGGTGACGCGATCCACTTCGCTATGACCATGGAAGGCGGCAGGGGCGCCGGAAAGCCGCGCGAGTTCGACGCGCATCGCGCTAAATAACTCTCACCGAACGCCATAATCAGAGGATGGCGTTCGAACAGGAAATTGAATTAGCGAAACAACTGGCGCGGGAGGCGGGCGAACTGGCCCTCGCCTTTCAGAAAAGGGGCGTCACGGCGGAGACCAAGTCCGATGAGTCGCCGGTGACTGCGGCCGACCGCGCCTGCGAGAAGTTAATCGTGGAAGGGATTGCGCGCGCCTTTCCGGACGACGGAATCCTCGGCGAAGAGGGCGCCAACCAAAAGGGCCGGAATGGCCGTAAATGGATCATCGACCCCATCGACGGCACCCGTGATTACGTGCGTGGCATTCCACTCTGGGCTGTGCTGATTGGGCTCGAACAGGACGGGCAGGTCGTTGTCGGTGCTGCTCACAGCCCGCAGCAGCAGTTGCTGGCTTGGGCAGGCAAGGGTTCCGGAGCCTGGGTGAACGGCGTCCAGGCCCATGTCTCCACCATTTCCGACCCGGGCCAAGCCGTTCTGTCCTTTAACGGATTTCATAAGCCGAGCGTCATCATGACGCCTCGCCTCTTGCCCTGGGTGCAGCGCTTTTGGGCAGTGCGCGGCTTGGGCGGAGCCGTCGACGCCATATTCCTGGCACAGGGCCGAACGGACGTCTGGATGGAACCCAGCGCTCACCCTTGGGATTTCGCCGCTCTGAAGATTCTAATCGAAGAAGCCGGCGGCCGGTTCGCCAGCTTAAGTGGCGAGAACACCATCTACGGCGGCGACGCCTATGCCTGTAATCCCGGCCTCGAACCATATATTCTCGAATTGCTGCGCACCTAGCCTTCTCGCTGGTGTAACCGTTTACAATAGCCGCAAGTCCTAACGGAACATCACTAGAAAGCGAGAGACTTTGAAAAGTCCCAGGCACATCTTATTGCCCCTCTGCTTGGCCGTCGCGTCATTTTGCCCCGGCGACGCTTACGGCGCAGGCAGCCCACAAACCGAAAGCGGGATTCTAATGGCTTCCGCCCCTCTCCCCATGATCGAAGGAACTGGATTCGCGCCCGCGCCCCAGAGACGGCCGCGACCGCCAGTGCATAGACGACGCCGCCGGCATCGGCGTCACCGCCGCCCGCCGCCGCCGGTTCACCACCCGCGTTAGACGAAAAGCGAGGGCGTTCTGAAGCCAGGACGGAACAATCCTGGCTTCAGTATGGCCGCGACTCATTTTCCGGCAACCCTACATCTCTGGCACAGTCGCTGTAAACAATTCTGATCGGACGCCTCAAACGGAGTTAAGAGCGAAATTAAAACTTAGCCCGAGTACCAGGTATCGACGTCTATCTATCGGGAATAGCCACCTGGGCGTTACGCGGCGTGGTGCCTCGGTTCGTGATGCAACATCAGTACCAAGCCGATTTTCCGACGTATAACAGGAGGCGAATTCGGGCTTTCCATGACATTGGCCTCATGCTCGCTGCCGATTGCAATCATTCCGGTTTCCTCCAGAGAGTTCGCCACGACGCCTGTCTAATCAGTCTCTGACTCGGCGCTCCCGGGAAGTTAGGCCTTCGGCTCGCCAAAAGTGATCCAGGGTCAGCGGCCGGTTTTCAATTTTCCGAAGGGCGCTCCACATGATCAATCAACAACACCCGAAGTGGTACCGTGGCAGGTTCCAACTTCAGACCGAGCTGCTCCCGCAGCGCTTGGAGAAAGGTCGGCCCTGAGTCCGGCGGTGGGTTTGTGTCGGGCGGCCCTGCGGGATTTGGCTCCTGGGTCCACTGCATTTCATAATCGATCCGATTACTAATTCCGGTCCGATCGACGATCGGTCGATCCAGGCGTCCGAGCCCGGAAAGAGCTTCCGCTAGTTGGTCCATCGTGGTATTGCGCGAACCCACCTGAAGCTGGTCACCGTGCGAGTCCAACTCCTCCACGTAGCATCTTGCCGGAAAGGGCCCAGAGGTATCACCAGTGCGGCTCTGAGGAGTCGGGACCGCCACTTCCTCACAAGGCGGACCCTCGCTATGCGGATGCAGCTTTGTCCCGGTCTTTCCAGTCTTGGCAAGCGTAAGCGCCATCACGGCTGTCTCCGCTGTCTCGAAGTGAACTGCCAGTTGGAAGCGGTCCGCCAGCAGTCTCTGCATCATTAGCCGCATCTGGTCTTTGCTGGCAGGGCCTTCGGCCTTCGCCTCGATGGCAAACCGCGCGGTGTCGACCCATTTGGGCAAATTGCTATGGGCCAACATGGATTCACGTTGTCGCCGGTTGAACCGCACCTTGTATGCGAATTGGATGTAAACAAGGAGTGGGAAATCGGCGGAGAAACGGTTGCCGGGGGCAAAGGCATTTCCGTTATCCAGAGGAAAGTTGGGGGGCCGAAATGGACCGTTGTCTAGCTTGACCGAGGCCACCTCGAATGCCATCTTGCCTCCTGCTGCAGTTTGCCAGTCGGAGCTTCCTTGCGATTGCGCACGGATCGTCGGTGCGTGAATGATCCCGATCGCAATGGGCAGCATTATCGCCGCGACCGCGCTGGCCCCGAGCATCGCCTTTTTGGCCAAGTTCATTCTGAGAATTAGGCGCTCGGCCATGATCGCCTCAATTCTTCGTTTGAGGTTGCCTCCGGTCACGCCGGATACACAGACGAGCGGCGATTCAACATAGAGCTTACAAACGTTGAGAATGCCTTCCGCGTAGACCTGCGGTTCGCTGCCGAGCCGCACGACCTCTTCGTCACAGGCGCACTCCCGCTCCCAGACCATCCGCTTGCCAATCCACCAGACCAAAGGGTGGAACCAGAAAACTGATTCCACGAACATCTGGATAGCGGCGGTGAGGTTATCCCGGTAACGGAAGTGGCAGAGTTCATGTGCGATTACGGCCTGCAATTGCGCCGGCGTCAACCTCTCGAAAATGCCTTCAGGCAATAACAGGACGGGTTGGAAGATGCCGAAAATACCCGGCTCGAGGAAACTGGGAGAGGACTTTACCGGAATCGGTATGGCAAGCTGCACAGAGCGTGAGCGGTGAACCGTTGCGCGGATGCGCCGCCAGCGAATCCACCACGAGACGGCAATACCAGCAAATCCGCCCATCCAGAGAGTTAACGGCCGGAAGCAGACTCCGCGCAGGCACCCGCCGCAAAACGGGTATCGAATCCGGAGAGTCCGCGAATGGTTGACCTACCGCTTGCACGACGACTGATAGACCGGATTGCATTCTTGGAGCAGTTGTCCGCGATGCAAGGTGACCGCCCGCTGCGATCAGAAGCGAAAGAGGAATGAGAAACTTGCACGAAGCCGTAAGCCACAGCCAATGGCGTACTCGTGCGCCATTCGTTCGCACAAACAGGGTCAGCAATCCTGCCGTTCCCGCGAATAGAGTTGATTGCCACAGATGATCCGCTAGGGGACATAAATACTCCGGATTCATTTGGGTTGATTTTCCTTTGCGCGAATCAGGAGACCTTTCTCAGCCTCTTGTATATCCTGAAGGGTCAGGGAGCCGGAATCAATCAGGTGAGCCATAATGGGTCGGCTCCGGCCGCCGAACAGGTTCAGCAGGTCATCCACTAGCCTGCGTTGCGCGGCCTCCCGTGAGACTGCCGCCTCAAAAATGAACGCCGTGGCGATCTTTTTGATCCGGCCTCCATGATCTGAAGCTCTGGCTTAGTTAATTTCGGGAGTGGCATAGCTGTGACTACTTACGTCGTGGTTCTTAGTGCAAGAACTTTCTTGTTTGCGAAAATTTAAGGCACGTCCGCCAGCACTTTGCTCTTGTCTCTCAAGGGATGCAAATAGCAACGCTTCCCCTGGGGAAAGCGTGCCCGCAGCTACCGCAATGAGTCAATGCTACGCGGTTAAACGGAAGGGAGACCGTCTAAGTCGCGCCTCATAAACACGCATATCGTCACTTGAGGAAATCGCGTGCTTCCCCCGCGGGCGCTTTTCCGGGAAGCCTATTTCACAACGCGAATGATTCTCGCGAGCCTACGCTCAAGTGTGGATCGTTACCTGCAATCGCAACCGGTTAGGACCATCGCCAGTTACTCAAATCGGGAAAAGGGACGGAAGGGGCCGAATTACAAACGGGCAGCCTTGAGAGCGGCGAGTACACGCGCGTCCCGAAAGGGAGCCCTTCGGATGCGCACTCCGGTCGCGTCGTAGATCGCATTCGCGATCGCGGCAAGCATGGGTTTGAGTGCGGCTTCCCCGGCTCCATAAGGGGGCAGGTCGGGACGGTTCGGATTCGGATCGCCGTTCACCACCACGACATCGATCCGCTCCGGGATGTCGGCGTGGCGGAGCGTCGGATGCGACACCCAGTCCACGCTCGTGATCTTCTCGGTGTCGAACTGAACTTCTTCGTGAATCGCACGGCTCAGGCCGTGCAGCGTGGCACATTCCACGGTGTGACGCAGGCTCTCGGGATTAACCACCAAACCGCAGTCGTGCGCACACACCAGCCGCTTCGCCCACACATGACCGGTCTGGCGATTCACTTCGATCTCGGCGATCTGCGCAACAACGGTCTGGCCGCGGAACGAATACGCGACGCCGCGCCCGGTCAGGATGTTTCCCTTGCCAAGCGGTTTGGGCGAAGGACGCGGGTCCCAGCCATAAGCTTGCGCGGCGGCTTTAAGAACCGCAATGGACCGTGCGCGGCGGAATCCAGTGTCATCGGCCGTGGCGGCCGTGAGCATGTTAATGCGGAATTCCAGCGGATCGCTTTTCGCCGCCGCCGCCAGTTCGTCGATGAACGATTCCGCCGCGAAGGTCGATTGCGGGCCATTCGGATCGCGCAGATTGCCAGTGCGAAGGGGCGTCTCCCACACAAGAGGCAGGCTGACGACTTCGCCAACCATCCGGCGATGGGGAATCGCATATACTTCGGAAGGCATGGCGGAACTGCCAGCGGCGGGTTTGGCGCGCCTCGATCCCATCAGTTGTGCGATCAGCACGGTGTCGGGCTCGTTGTACCCGACATGATTGTAGTCGCACGAACGCGCGTTGTAATCATACGCGACCAGATGCCCCTCGGCATCCATCCCTCCCCGCACCTTCACCAGGAATGCCGGACCCTTGGTATCCCACGCCGTCTCCTCGTGCCTCATCCACTGCATACGGACAGGGCGGCCGATTTCGCGGGCAATCCAGGCGGCCTCACAAGCCGCATCCTCCGCCGCGCTTCGGCCGAAGCACTGCGGACCCTGCATGTAGACGACCCGAACTCGTTCCCGCGGCATGCCGAGAAACGCAGCCACACCGGTCCGCATGCTATAGGCTTTCATGTCATTCGAATACACGGTCATCTGACCATTCGACGGGTCCGCTGTGGCATGCGCGCCGGCGAACGCAGTATGCCCCTGAAAGGGAATTTCATACTCGGCCTCGATCACCCTGGCCGCGCCTGAAAATGCCGTATCGGGGTTTCCCATCACGATCGGATGAGATGCCGAAGTGGGCGCTGCCGCGCGCATGTATTCGAAGAGATCTTCGGATGCGGGGAATGGAGCGGTTGCCGATTTTTCCCAGGTCGTCTTGAGCTGGCGGGCGGCGTGGATGGCCTGTTCTTCGCGTTCGCACACAACCGCGACGTAGTTGCCCTTGCTCACCACCTTGATGAAGCCAGGCAGATTTCGCACCGGCGATTCATCGATGCCCGTTAGCTTTGCGCAGGCGAAAGGAGGTTTGACGTTGCGCGCGTGAACCATCCCCGGCAGCTTTACATCGACCGCCCATTTCAGGGAACCGTCCACTTTGGCGGGAATGTCGTCGCGCTGTAGCGGCTGCCCCGTATATTTCAGTTCCTGCACTGGCTTCACTTTGGCCACGCCGGTAACGACGTTGACATTGGCGCCGGTCAAAGTGACGTTGAACTTCTTTCCCGCAATCAGCTCCCCGTACGTAACGCGTTTGGAGGGATCGGCTTTCACGGTGATCACCGCATTGCTGGCAGCGAGTTGATCGACCGGCGCTCCCAGGCGGCCCGATGCCATTTCGAGCAGCACCCGTCGTGCTTCAGCGGCGGCCCGCCGCATCGGCCAGGAATCTCTCTCCATAGCCGTCGATCCGCCCGATCCGCCCTGATCGACGGTAATGTCCGTGCTGCCCATGATGCACGTGGTCTGGTCGAACGCGATGTCGAGCTCATCGGACATCAATTGCCGGAAGGATGTTCCGGTGCCCTGACCGGGGTCCGTTTTGCCAACATAAAAGGTTGCCGTGTTGTTCTCATGAATGACGATCCACGAGTCGAGTTGCCGGAAATTTGGATCGGGATAAGGACCCAGCGGCTCAGCCGCGGTGGTATTCTGAGCAGCTGCCTCCGCAACCAAAGCATCGATGCCTGTGGCGAAGCTCACGACGAGCAGGCCTGCGCTCTTGAGAAAGCCCCTGCGATGCGTGCTCAGGACTTCTTCGATCTCTTTCGGAATCCTGGTGGAGGTGGTCATGCTCCTACCTCCTTTCCCGAAGCGGGCCGGGCCTTCGACATGCCTTGAGCCGCGCGTTTGATAGCGGCTTGAATTCGGTAATGCGTCATGCAGCGGCATAACGTCCCATTCATGGACTCACGGATCTGCGCATCCGTCGGATGTGGGTTCTTGTCTAGCATCGCCTTGGCGGTCATGATCTGTCCGTTCTGGCAAAATCCGCACTGCGGGACCTGCTCATCAATCCAGGCTTGCTGCAGCGGATGCAGCCTGCCGTTCGAGGAAAGCCCTTCGAGTGTGGTGATGTCACCTTTGACGGACGACGCAGGCAGGATGCACGAACGAACCGCCGCGCCGTTGATGATCACTGTGCAGGCCCCGCACTGACCAAGTCCGCAGCCAAACCGAGGGCCTTGCAGGCCGAGATCATTCCGGAGGATGTAGAGCAGCGGCGTGGCCGGTTCGATATCCAGCGTGTGCGTACTGCCGTTCACTTTGAGTGTGATATTGCTCATTGTCCGTGCTCCTTGCCAATGGCGCTTGCGCGCTGCCAGACCTTTATTCTATCGGTTCGCGACCCCTCAATAGCGAAACGCCACCGGCGCGCGGATCGCCGCTGATCGATGCCATACTGTCCGAGTCGCGCGTCATTCGACAACGATCCGGGTCCAGCCGCGAAACCGTTGTCCCGAACATGAACCCAATCAGTGGGCACCTAAAACAAGCTCAAACAGAGGGCGAAGCATCGCGAAAGCTGAGCCATACAAACGCAAACGCACAAGCTCATAAACTGCGTGCTGATGTTCGCGCGGAAGGAATTGCGCGAAAGGTGCGAGCCGGGGCACATTTTCCAGCAATGGTGTATTTCGAATTCAAAGCGAATAACTCAGCTTCTTGCATTGTCAACTTCACTCACTCGTTACTGAAGTAGCCATCGATGTGGGCGGACCATGCAGGGGATCGTGACTTAGCTCTTATGCAGTCCCAGTTGATAGCGGAATGCGCCAAGGACAATGCTGAGCAGGATTAAGAATACAACGTTGATCTTAAAGCGCTGCAATAGTAGCAGAGACGCCACTACCCAAACCACGGAGATTGCGTCGAGGTTTCGCATTGCCACCATGCCCGTAGGAAAGACAACGCCCTTGCCAAGAAACAGCGCCAGATTCAGCATGGCGCCAACCACAACAGCAGTAATCAATACTAAGACACCTTTAATAGCAGGTTTGCCGCGCGTTTGCTCCACAAGGGGTGCTCCGGCAAAGACAAATAGGAAACAAGGCAGAAATGTATAGAAAGTTGTCGCCAACAGTCCAAGCGTTCCCATCCACAACGAACTGTGGAAATGGTTATATCCAGCCATGAACCCGACAAAGGCGACTACAATAATTAGTGGCCCGGGAGTCGTTTCAGCCAACGCGAAGCCATCCAACATCTGAAGCTTTGAGAGCCAGTGGAGCTTAGTGACAGTAACTTGCGCCACGTAGGGAATGACCGTATATGACCCGCCGACGGTCACAAAGGCCGTTTTCGTAAAGAACAGCGCTAGTGTCTTCCAGAACTGGAAGTCACCGGCAAAGAAGTAGAAGCATAGCAAAGGCCCAAGCCACAACAGCAGAGCGATTGCAGTCAGTTTTATAAATGGTCTCAGCAGAGCCGCATGCTCCTGCTTCGGCAAATCGTCGCTTATAAAATAGCCGTCTTCTTCTTCGCTCAGACCTGTTTCGCGTGACCCACAGAGTAGCGCCGGGCGTAGCGATCCAAGGCATACACCAAAAACCACAACAGAGAGCATGATCAAGGGTAGTGGCGCATCGAAGAGAAACATGCTCGTAAATGCAACTGCGGCAATCGCCCACTGCAGGGGGCCAAGTAGAGCTCTTTTGGCAACTCTGTACAGAGCAAGGAGGATCAGAGCAATTACCGCGGGCTTCAGACCATTGAACATGGCGGCAATCCACGGCAGGTTGCCAAATCTTACGTAGATTACGCTTAGCACTAGCAACACAAACGTGGAAGGTAGGACAAACAGTATTCCCGCAGCCAAACCGCCTTTCTTTCCATGCAGCTTCCAGCCGATATAAATCGCCAGTTGTTGCGCCTCAGGCCCCGGCAGGACCATGCAATGGCTAAGCGCATGAAGAAACGCTCCATTGCTGATCCATTTCTTTCTCTCTACAAGATCATCATGCATCAGCGCGATGTGCGCCGCCGTGCCTCCAAAGCTGATCCACCCGAGCTTCCACCAAAAACAAAGCGCCTCTCGAAACAAGGGCTTCTTTGTAGCTGTCAGAAAGCTCATCGACGAGCCTTCCGTGCCAATCGCGTAACAAATCGGATCAGATCGCCTCGGTAGTACAGTTTTTCGTAGTCAACGGGACGCGCCCCCGTCGAATACGACGTTCGTTCAATCCGGAACATCGGGCTACCCTGCTCGACACGCAGAGCCACGGCGACAGCGACCTCGGCCGCAACCGCTTCCAGCTTGTACTCCGCCTCTACCAACGGAATTTTGTATTTCCGCTCGAGTAGGGAAAAAATGGGCTCAACCGCCAGATTGTTGGTGATGATTTTCTTACCTATGTCCAGTGGCAGATAGGTTTCATCGAAGGAAATTGGCACTCCGTCACCCAACCGCACTCGCTGAATCCTGACAACACGAGCACCCTTTGGCAAGGCGAGCTGACGAGCCACGATTTCGTCAGCGGTCACAATCTTCTTGTCGATCAGACGAGCGGTTGCCTTGCGTCCGATCGCCTGCATGTCTTCGACAAAACCGCTTAGCTCAGTGATCTCCTGAGTTATCTTGTGTGGAGCAACGAAGGTCCCTCGTCCGCGCTGGATTTCGACCAGCCCACGGCTTACAAGATTTTGAATTGCCCTGCGCACAGTGATCCTGCTCACCCCGAATCGCGCCATCAGATCATCTTCGGTGGGAAGCTGATCACCAGGCTTTAGAGATCTACCAGTAACCTCGGAGGCAAGTACCGATTCGACCTGGGCATAGAGCGCAGATCCTTGAGTCGATATCATTATGACATTATAACGTCATAAGGACGATTAAACAATGCGACGTTAACGCCGTAACCTTTTCAATTTTTTTCGCGAACAACCTCGTAGACACGTCGAACTCCCGACATGCGAAATCGATCAACTGACAGCCGACGTAAAAGGGCTGCCAAAAAAAGTGAGGTATTAATGCGCGACGTTTGTTTCGAATTATTCAATAAGTTTCCGGCTGCCCGGTGGGCTCCCATGCTATTGCGATTGATTGTTGGATATGGATTTGTACAGCACGGCGTCGCTAAGCTTTTGAAGGGGCCTGACGCATTTGCGGCCATTCTGCAAGCGATCGGCGTGCCTGGGCCTCATCTAATGGCATGGCTCACCATTTTGACAGAACTATTCGGCGGTATAGCAGTATTCCTAGGCGCGTTCGTCACGCTGGTGAGCTTACCCATGGCCGCGGTTCTGTTGGTTGCCATCTTTACTGTTCATCTGCCCTATGGGTTTAGTTCGATCAAACTTATTGCGGTGACATCTGCCGGGGCGCGGTTCGGGCCAGTAGGTTATGAAACGAATCTCCTCTACCTTGCATGTCTCGCATCTCTGGTGTTGGGCGGTTCGGGACCTTTGGCGATAGACGGCCTTATCAAAAAGCGAACTCCACGTGGCGGACGGTCGACCCCAGGTTCTGTATCCGACGATGACGGTCTGTAGAAGCTTGCCTCCAGAATGACGCGCCACGCCCGTCATGCCCCACGTGTGAACCAGCACCCGCCGCAAATGCCGTCACCGAGATAGTTGCTAAAAGCAACTATCTCGCGTAAGCTATTCCCATGACGATCAGCAGCCACCCCGAGTCCAAGATCGCGGAGCAGATTTCCGCGATCCGGGAATTCAACAGATTTTATACGGCCAGACTAGGCCTTCTCCGCCGGCGTCATCTCAATAGCGAGTTCTCACTTACCGAAGCCCGCATTTTGTACGAGATCGGCGCCAATCCGCTCACAACTGCGTCTGCGCTGCAGAGCAGTCTCGAACTTGATGCGGGCTACCTTAGTCGTATGTTAGCTGCTCTCGCGAAAAGGAAGCTTGTACGCCAGACTCCTTCCAAAGCCGACGGACGGGAGAAGCAACTCGCACTCACCGCTATGGGGGAAAGGGCAGTTACTCGACTCAATGAGCAGTCCGCGGCACAATTGAAAGAGATGCTTGCGAGCGTGAACGTGGCAGACCGTCAAACGCTTGTTGCGTCGTTCCACGCAATCCGCTCGATTTTGAATAGAAATCAGCACTCAGCGGTCCGAATCGAGCGTTTGACCGCCGCTAATGACCATGCGCTCGCCATTCTCCAGGAGTATTATGAAGCGGTTCACGTCGTGCAGCGTGACAGGCCTGGGAGTATCCGGAAAATTGTCAAAGAACCTGGCTCCGGAATGTGGCTCGCCTACCTCGGGGACGAAGTGGTGGGGTGTGTGGTCTTGCGCAGGCTTGCATCCGTCCCGCTCGCCGGCGAATGCAAGCGGCTTTATGTAAAGCCTGCCGCGCGTGGAAATCGCATTGCGGATAGGCTCCTTGATGCACAGGAAGAGTTTGCCCGCGGCCAGGGTCTTGAGTGGATCTACCTCGATAGTTACGGCGATTTAAAGACCGCCATTGCCGTGTATGAGCGGAGAGGCTATCAGCGGTGTGAACGCTACAACGAAAACCCGCAAGCGACCCTGTTTATGCGAAAGAGAGTCTGCTAGAACCGTATTGATTCACACCCACAACAATGGTTGCCGCACCGGGTAATTCCGAATGATCTCCGCATCTGCCGGATCGGGATTCATCGTCTTCCATAAATCAACATACTCCCGTCGGTCGCACGCCAACCCCGCAAATAGCAGCCCCGGAGAACGCACCGGCAGTACGTCGAAATGTTCCACATCTTTCCGGTACGGCCACATGCTCTTGTCCTGCAGATACGGATAAAGAAAGGCAGCGGATTTGCAGATACCACGCCCGTCTGGCAGCGCAAAGCGCAACAGGTCCGCTCCCGTTCCCTTCAGCGATTCGCACAGCATCGTCATCACGTCGAAATTAAAGATGGAGTAGCTGTACGGCTTCGTCCTGGTCAGTTCCTTCGGAAACGATCCGTCCTCTCCCATTTGCCCCGGCAAAAGAACTTGGATGTACTCACGGCGGACCTCGCTTCGCATTTCGTCGTCGCCAACTAGCCGCGCAAACTCCGCCGCTTGAAGAGCCCAACAGGTGGCGTGATTGTTGAATGCCGCTCGTTCCGTCTTGCCTTTGTCGCTCGTCTTCATCCATTGCAGATAGCTGTGGAACCACTCCTTCAGCGCTGCATCGTCCTTCGCCGAAAACAGGCTCGGCGCCACCACGCTCGCGGCCCGCGCCACCTCCACTAGGTGCAGCGTGTCGATAATGCCGTAGGACCGTCCGGTCGAAACGCCGCGCACCCCTTGCGCAAATTCGAGATTCGGATTCATCCGCGTCGCCGGCGCAATGAACCACGCCCGCAGATGCTCGCACGCCTGTCGGCCGTACCGCCGGTCCCTCGTCAGCATCCACGCCGCGGTCAGCGCGGGCATCCGGATCGATAGCGCGACCATCGCCTTCCGATGCCCGTCGAAATTGGCCGGATTGCTCTGCCCATCCCGGTTGATGTACGGTCCATCCGGTTTCTTCGGATCGGGCCAGAAATAATCCGCCTGCGAGAAGAAGTCGTGAGGCCCTCCCGGACTACGGTCGGATCGCAACGATGTGATCGTGACTGGCGGCAAGGTCAGATAGGCGGAAGCCGCCTTAAGAATCCTCTCCCGGTCTGTCTGCGCCACAAGCCCGTAAGCATTCCCATTGCGCTCCGCTCGGCCCCATGCTCGGCTTTTTGCCAGGACGCCAGCCGTTGCCAACCCCCTGCAGAATTCTCTTCGCTCCATACCAGACAACAGGTTCATGTCCGCCATTTTATTTCCCCGGAAATTTCGGTGTATGGTGTCTACGTGATCGGCCGCGAACCTGCAATGAGGATGTGCACAAGTCTCCTCGCGCTTTGCGGCCAGTCCGGCGTGGACGCCACGTTGGAAACGCCGATAAGAGCCCGGAGCAGGTCCAGTGGATCGAGGTCGGGACGTATGTCGCCGCTCTCGATCGCGCGCTTCACCAGCGCATGAATCGCGCCTTTGATCTGATGGCCGGAACTTTCAAAAACTTTCGAGGGCCCTCCGATGAGCGTATTCAGAGCAGGGGCGATGATTTGTTTGGCTGCGATGTAGTCAACGAAGAGCAACATCCAGGCCCGCAACGCCTCGATAGGAGGCATTGTCTCGGCAAATTTCCGCTCTGCTGCCGCTAGCTTTCCTACCTCAGTCCGGTAAACCGCCTCAAGAAGGGCATCGCGTGTAGGAAAGTGGCGATACAAAGTTCCCGCTCCGACGCCTGCCTGCTTGGCGACCTCGTCCAGATTGAGGGTGGCGCCCGATCGGGTGAAAGCCTCCTTCGCGATCTCCAGAATGCGCTCACGATTGCGCTGCGCGTCGGCGCGCGGCTTGCGAGGAGCCGGTTTTGGAATTTTTGTGGCCATTTGAGATTCGCTTGCAATCGGAGACCGTCTCCGTTTATTATGAATTGCGGAGACATTCTCCGTTTTATAAACAATAGTAGCGGCTAAGTCAATTCGGGTGCGCAGGTACGCACCTCGATCTGTCTGCAAAAAGGAGGAGAGAATGGCGAAAATGTTTGGTGCGACCTCAACAACGGAAGATGTTTTGTCCGGCGTGGATCTGCGAGGCAAGCGGATCCTCGTGACCGGCGTTTCGGCTGGGATCGGTGTAGAGACTGCACGGTCCCTCGCCGCGCATGGCGCCCAGGTAGTGGGTGCGGCTCGGGATTTGGCAAAGGCGGAAGCTGCGACGGCCCAGGTTAGAAAGGACGCTGCGGCCCTGGATGGAAGCTTTGAACTGGTTGCACTGGATCTTGCCAGCCTTGAAAGCGTGCGCGCCTGCGCCGACGAGTTGCTGACAGCAGGTAAACCCTTCGACGTCGTCATCGCAAATGCGGGAGTGATGGCCACTCCGTTTGGGCATACCGCGGATGGCTTCGAAACACAGTTCGGCACCAATCATCTGGGCCACTTTGTCCTCGTCAACCGGATTGCGCCGCTGATCGGCGCCGGAGGACGGCTAATCAACCTGTCTTCTTCGGGTCACCGCTATTCCGACGTCGACCTCCAGGATCCCAACTTTGAGCGGACGCCTTACGATCCCTTCGTGGCTTACGGCCGGTCCAAGACGGCGAACATCCTCTTCGCGGCTGCGTTCGACCGGCGGCATCGGCAGCGTGGCGTACGCGCCGCGGCCGTACATCCGGGAGGCATCCTGACCGAGTTGGGCCGCCACATGGACCCGAGCCACATGCAAACGATCATCGATCAGATAAGTCAGCAGCTAGCAGCGGAGGGCAAGGGTCCCTTCCAATGGAAGACGATTCCTCAAGGAGCCGCAACTTCGGTTTGGGCCGGTGTAGTTGCTCCGGCCGACGAGATCGGCGGCCGTTATTGCGAGAATTGCCACGTCGGCAAGATCGTACCGGACGACGTGATCATCAGCGCCATTAGCGAAGGAGCTCGTGGATATGCGCTAGATGCAAACACTGCCGAGGCGCTCTGGAAGAAAAGTGAAGAACTGGTGGGAGAGTCCTTTTAGCGATCAGAGTCAGAGCGTGTTGGGCAGCATCGCAATACACTGGCATCTATGCAACTGCCCCTTTTCTGTCTCGCTTTTCTGGCCGTAGCCGGCTTAAGCGCGCAAGACGCAACCAGTCACGGCTCCGTCCAGCGGATACAGGTCCACGGTAAAGGATTAGAAGGCAACCTGGAGGGCGATTCTCCTGACCGGAAAGTGGCGGTCTACCTGCCGGCGAGCTACCAAACTTCCGGAGACCGGCGCTATCCGGTCATTTACCTGCTGCACGGCTTCACGGATGATGTCGACCGCTGGTGGGGAGTCAAGCAACACTTCGTCAATGTGCCGGTCGTCGTGGATGAAGCCCTCACCGCCGGCGTGAAAGAAATGATTGTCGTCATGCCGGACGCATTCACCCGCTATCAGGGGAGCATGTACTCGAACTCGATCACTACCGGGAATTGGGAAGATTACGTCGCCAAGGAACTGGTCGCATACATCGACGCTCACTACAGAACCGTCGCCAATCGTTCCGGCCGGGGGCTTTCCGGCCATTCGATGGGTGGCTACGGGACCATCCGAATCGGCATGAAGCATCCCGAAGTCTTTTCGAGCCTCTATCTGATGAGCCCCTGTTGCATGGCAGCCGGGAGTTCGCGCCCCAATCCCCGGGCCGAAGCCGTCCGCGACCCGGCCGAGGTCGCATCGGTGGATTTTGCTACCAAGGCAATGTTCGCCTCGGCCGCGGCATGGTCGCCAAACCCAAAAAATTCGCCGCTTTTCCTCGATCTGCCATATAAAAACGGCGAACCTCAGCCCGGGATTATCGCCAAATGGCAAGCCAATGCGCCGCTGGCGATGATTGACCAGTTCATCCCGAGTTTGCGTTATTACAAGGCGATCGGCATGGATGCCGGCGTCAACGACAAAAGCATCGCGGCAACAGTCGCAACGCTGGACAAGATTCTGACCGATTACGCAATCGTGCATGTGTACGAAACGTACGACGGCAACCATATCGATCACATAGCGGAGAGACTGGAGAAGAAGGTGCTGCCCTTCTTTGCCCGGAACCTAAAATAGATGCTGCGGGACAGGTGGACTGTTGGTCGGTAAGCCGGAAACAATCCACTGTGATGATTAGGCTACCCTTTAATTAACCGATTGCGACCCGTCAAGAAACCTGAAGTCATGAGTCCGGCCGGCTATTGGCCACAGCTGAACGCAGCCATCGAAGCTGGCGCCGACGCCTGCTATTTCGGCCTCAAGCACTTCACCGCCCGCGCCAAAGCCGGCTTTGACCTCGCCGAGTTGCCTGAAGTGATGCGAACGCTCCATCGCCGCGGCGTGCGGGGATACCTGACATTCAATACCCTGGTGTTCGAGCACGAACTTGCGGAGGCCGCCCGCGTCATCGGTTCGATCGCCGAAGCAGGCGTCGACGCAATCATCGTGCAGGACCTGGGCGTGCTCCGGCTGGCCCGCGAAATCGCCCCCGATCTCGAGCTTCATGCCTCTACTCAGACCAGCATCACCAGCGCCGACGGCGTTGCATTCGCGCTCGAGCAGGGTGCCCATCGCGTAACGCTGGCTCGCGAGCTGTCCCTGCGGGAAGTGGCTGCGATTCATGAAAAGACGGGGGCCGACCTCGAAATCTTCGTGCACGGCGCCTTGTGTGTGGCGTACTCCGGTCAGTGCTTTTCATCGGAAGCCTGGGGCGGACGTAGCGCCAATCGAGGACAGTGTGCGCAAGCCTGCCGGCTGCCCTATGAAATGCTGGTCGACGGAAAGCTGAAGCCGCTTGCCGATGCGCGCTATCTCCTCTCGCCCGGGGATCTTTCTGCGTTGCAGCATGTCCCGCAAATCATTGACGCGGGCGTTAGCTGCCTAAAGATCGAAGGCCGCTACAAAGGCGCGGACTACGTTGCCTTGACCACTCGAAGTTACAGACAGGCAGTCGACGAGGCGTGGGCCGGGAGGCCGTTGTCCATCACAGCGCGCCAGGAATTGGAACTCGAGCAGGTCTATTCGCGCGGCCTCGGGCCATACTTTATTTCCGGCGTCAATCATCAGATCGTCGTAGAGGGCCGCAGCCCACGCCATCGCGGCGTCAAAATTGGCGTGGTTGCCGAGGTTCATATTCAAAGTGTCCACATTGAACCAGCGGCCGCACATGCGATTGCTCCTCTCAAAGCCGGTGATGGCGTAGTGTTCGATGCAGCCGATTGGCGCAGCCCGCAGGAAGACGAAGAGGGTGGCCGCGTCTACCAGGTAGAGCCGTGCCTGGACGGCCGGTTGGAACTACGCTTCGCTAACAACACGGTCCAGTTCCGGCGCATCCGCCCCGGCGATCTGGTGTGGCGCACGCATGACCCTGACTTAGACCGCGTAGTGCGCCCATTTCTCGACCCTCCGGCGCCGGTCGCAAAACAACCTGTCACGGTTCATGCGACGGCCCGGGAGAACCAGCCACTTCACACGCGCTGGAGTTTGGCGGGGGGACAGGTCGTCATCGTAGAGTCGGCGGAGCCGCTGCCTATCGCGCAGAATCGCGGCCTGACGGAAGAGACGCTGAAAGAACAATTCGGCAGACTCGGCAACACGCCTTATGAACTGGCTGATCTCGAAGCCGATATCGGCGGCTCCTTTTTCGCCGCCGCCTCGCTCTTAAACCGCATGCGGCGTGAGGCCGTCGGCAAACTCCAGGAACTCCAATCGCGGCCCGCACCGCGGCAACTTCGTCCTACACCGGACTTGCATGGCAAAACGCACACGCGAGCAGCCGCGGCCGCCCAGCTCCACGTTCTAGTCCGCAACAGCGAGCAACTCGAGGCCGCCATCGCTGCCGGACCCGATAGCATCACGTTGGATTATTTGGACCTTTTTGGACTGCGCCCATCCGTGCAGCGCGTGAAGATGGCTGGCGCTCAAGTCCGCGTCGCGAGCCCGCGAATTCTGAAGACAGAGGAGGTCCGTATAGTCGATTTCCTGGCCAGCCTGGACTGCCCGATTCTGATTCGGGCTAGCGGCACACTCTCCACGCTTCGGCATAAAGTCACGCAACCGCTCATCGGCGATTTCAGCCTCAACGCCGCCAATTCTCTGACCGCCGGGATGTATCTGGAACTGGGGCTGGCGCGGCTGACGCCTACCCACGATCTCAACGCCGAGCAGATCGCCACACTAGCAGGAAGCGTTGGCCCCGAACGCATCGAAGTTATCGCCTATCAGCATTTGCCGGTGTTCTATACGGAGCACTGTGTCTTTTGCCGGTTTCTCTCCACTGGCACGACGCACCGCGACTGTGGCCGCCCCTGCGAGCAGCATCGCGTGGCGCTGCGGGATTCGCAAGGCCGCGCTCATCCCGTTGTGGCGGACGTTGGTTGCCGCAACACGGTCTTCGGAGCAGAAGCGCAAGAGGCCAGCGCCCACTTGGATCTTTGGCGCGCCTCCGGCATCGAGCACTTTCGACTGGAATTCGTTCACGAGTCAGCGCGCCAGGTTCAAGAGATCACGGCCGCGTTCCGGGCATACGTCTCGAATCGAAGCAACGCATCTGAGCTCCACGACAAATTAAGGCGGCTCGCGCCCGCGGGCGTCACCGAAGGGAGTCTCTTTGTGGCTCCGGGCTACGATTATTTTCCCATCCTGCAGTAAAATGGCGGATTTTCACAAAGCCGGACTGCTCCACTTGAAGGACGGGCGCATACTGCTTTGTCGCAAGGAGGATCCCACTTCTCTGCTGATTTTGCCCGGAGGAAAGCTGGAGAAAGGCGAGACGGCGCAGGAATGCCTCCGGCGAGAATGCCGCGAAGAGTTGGGAGATGTTGAGATCGCCAATCTGAACCACCTCGGCGATTATGAAAGCCCTGCCGCGGGAGACGAAAACAAGACCGTCAAGATAGAATTGTTCGCGGGTGAATTACGAGGCACGCCCGCCGCCCATGCTGAGATCAAAGAGTTGGTGTGGTTCGGTCCGCGGGACGATGCCGCGTTGCTCGCGCCAAGCCTTCGCAACATCATCCTTCCCGATCTACGGCGCCGCGGCCTCATCGCGCTGGAAGACGCCTGACGGGCGTTCCCCAACCGGACTTCGTCTCCACAATTCACATATATATTTGTAAGCTCAGATGGCGGCGGCGAGCACTTCGCGCAGCCGTTTGGCCACAATCAGATCTTCACCGGGCTCTAACATCCACACGCCCACCACAACCGTTTGCTCATCCGTCGGTATGCCTGCGCTACCCTGTTTGCTGCCAGTTGCCGGATTCAGTTCGATGCTCGGTGTGCCTTGGCGTAGCTTCATCAATACCTCTTGGGGAGAGATTTTGACCTTGCTCTGGTCATACTTGATCAGCAAGTGCGGCACCTGATTTGCCAGCGGCGGCACTACTGTGCGGCAAGTCAATGTGGGAATGTTTCTCACGGTAGCCGAAATGCGTTCCGCCCGCGCTTGAAACTCCTTCTGCATGGTTTCTTCAGATTGATCCACGAACCAGTCAACCGCTGCTACCATCCCGACAATTTGTTCTTTCGCCACCTTCATGCCGCGTCCTACCGTCTCGTCAAATGGACTGTTGTTTTGCGCCGCTGCGGCAATCAGGTCTTTCCTGCCGAGCAGAAGACCGGCGTTCTGTGGGCCTCGGATTCCTTTGCCGCCCGAAAACGTCACCAGATCGAACCCCATCTGCGTGTACTTCCATAGGTTGGAAATTGGGGGCACATCGGCGGCCGCGTCGTTGAAACAGGGCACATTGTGTTCGTGTGCCACGCGAATCCAGTCTTCGCGGTTGATTTCGCCGTGCTCCGCTGCATTGAAGAAGTGGGCCATTACTGTCTTTTCAGTGAATGCGCGTTCGTAGTCGTCCAGCGTTTCCACCTCTATGAAATGCGCCCCGCAATTCCGAATAGCGTGGTCATATCCATAGCGGTGCGCCTTCTGGATCAGGACCTCGTTTTTCACACCATTTAAGCGATCGGGCAGAAGATCCGGCGCGCCTGCGCGGCCCAGAGTCATGCATGCCGCAGTGCCTAAAGTAAGTGCGGACGCCGCCCCAGCAGTCACCATAGCGGCTTCGCATTGGAGCCGCTTTGCCAGATACCGGCCCGCCGCGTCCTGCAACTCCAATAAACGGACTGGATGTTTCGCTGCTTGCGCCACGGCCGCTTGCACTACCGGCGGCATGGTGGAAGCGGTCAGGATGGTGTAGGTACCCGCCGCGTTGATAATCTTCGTGACGCCAAGCTTGTCGTAATAGTCGGGTCCCCGCTCTGAGGTACGGCCTGCCGCCTCAGCGCTAGACCGAACCACACCACCCACTGCCAACATGTTCCGGGCCCATCCAAAAAATCCCCGCCGTGTTTCCAAGTCGAACTCCTTTGAAACCGTATTATAAGCCCGTTTGCCGGCATACCGGGAACGGCGGGTCTAGAAGCTTTTCAAAGCTGTAAGCCATTCTTGGCGCCATCGATATTTGATCCGGTCGCAGACATCAGCCACGCGAACATTTGCCCGCGGCACAGAACGCGCTGTCAACAACGCGCTGTCAATGTGGATGCATGCCTTAGGAGATCAACTTTCGAATCACGTTACCTGAGACATCGGTGAGGCGGAAATCGCGGCCCTGGAAGCGATAGGTGAGCTTGGTGTGATCGATGCCCATCTGATTGAGGATGGTGGCGTGCAAATCATGAACGTCAACCGGGTCCTCGGAAATGTTGTAGCCGAGTTCGTCGGTTTGCCCCAGGGTGATACCGGGCCGGAAGCCGCCGCCGGCGATCCACATGCTAAAGGCGCGAGGATGGTGATCGCGGCCCAGGAATTTCGACTGGTTGCGCGCTTCATTCATGGGCGTCCGGCCGAATTCCCCGCCCCAAACGACGATGGTTGAATCGAGCAGGCCCCGCTGCTTGAGGTCTTGAATGAGAGCGGCGGCGGCGCGATCGGTTTCCTGGCAGAGAGTGGGCAGGCGGTTTACGATGTCGTCGTGGCTTGACGTGCCGTGATTGTCCCAACCGCGATGATAAAGCTGGACGAAGCGCACGCCCCGCTCGACCAGGCGCCGGGCCAGCAGGCAGTTGTTGGCGAAGGATTTTTTCCCGGGCTCGGTGCCGTAGAGTTCATGAATGGAAGCGGGTTCGTGGCGAATGTCCACTAAATCGGGCACGCTCGATTGCATGCGGTACGCCATTTCATAAGAAGCGATGCGCGTGGAGATTTCGGGATCACCGTTGGCAGCCAGGTGCTCCTCATTCAATTGTTTTAATAGATCAAGCGAGGCGCGGCGGGCATTATCGGAGACGCCGTCGGGATTGGTCAGGAAGAGGACTGGATCGCCTTGCGAACGGAACTCGACTCCCTGATAGATCGAGGGCAAGAAGCCGCTGCCCCAACAGGCTTTGCCGCCATCGGGTTGATTTTCACCCGAGACAAGCACCACGAAACCAGGCAGATCTTTACACTCGCTGCCGAGCCCATATGTCATCCATGAGCCCATGCTGGGACGCCCGATGATCTGAAAGCCAGTGTTCATGAAGATCTGCGCGGGCGCATGATTGAACTGCGTCGTGTGCATGGAGCGAACAACGGCGATATCGTCCGCGACTGACTTCAGGTGAGGAAGCAGTTCCGACACTTCGGCTCCCGACTGGCCGCAGCGCGTGAATTCAAACGGGGAGCCGAGCAACTTGGGCTTGCCCTTGATGAAGGCGAAGCGCTCGCCTTTTACGAATTCGTCGGGAATGTTCTGGCCGTCGTATTTTTGCAGCGTTGGCTTAGGGTCGAGGAGATCGACCTGCGAAGGAGCGCCGGCCATGAAGAGATAAATCACGCTCTTGGCTTTGGCCGCGAACATGGGGGCTTTCGCGCTTGTGGGAGTATCCGCGCGGAGCAAACCAGACAAGGCCGCGGCTCCGATGCCGAAGCCGGATTGCTTGAAGAAATGACGGCGAGTGGATGCCGCAAGGAGGGCAACGGACCGATCGTGTGTGTCATTCATGCGAGTCATTCTTTCGTGATGGATTCGTCCATGTTCAGCAAGACGTTGGCAACCATGGTGAGTGCGGCCATTTCGGGAGCGTTGGGAAACGCATCGGGTTTGGACACGAGCGTGCGATAGGCGGTCGATGGGTCCCTTCGATAGGCGGCGAGTTGGTCGCCGTAAAAAGACAGGATGCGCTTCAGTTCCGTTGGCGATGGCGGGCGGGAAACGGCCAGGCGGTATCCATAATCAATCTCGTCCGAGATAGAGGAGCCGCCTTCCGCCGACATTCGTTTCGCCATGGCACGCGCTGCATCAAAGAAGAACGGATCGTTGAGGCTGGTGAGCGCCTGGAGAGGCGTGTTGGTGCGCACTCGGCGAACGGTGCAGAATTCCCGGCTTGTGGCGTCGTAGGTGATCAGGCTAGGGTAAGGCGCGCTGCGGCGGATGAACGTATAGATGCTACGCCGGTAGCGGTCTTCGCCTTCGCTTTGGATCCATTTATCCTTGCTATACGGGATGTCCCAGACGCCATCGGGCTGGTAAGGGAAGACGCTCGGACCGTACATCTTGGAGCTGAGAAGGCCGCTTTCCGCCAGCAGCATGTCGTGCACCGTCTCAGATTCGACACGGAAGCGCGGACCGTGGGCGTAGAGCCGGTTGTAGGGGTCGCGCGCGGCGAGGCTCGGTTCGATGCGGGAATCCTGGCGATAGGCGGCGGACATCACCATCAACTTCTGAATCTTCTTCATGCTCCAGCCGTTCTGCATGAATTCGGCGGCAAGCCAATCGAGGAGTTCGGGATGGGACGGCGGATCGCCTTGCGAGCCGAAATCTTCGCTGGTCTCCACCAGGCCGTGTCCAAATAGAGTTTCCCAAAAACGATTGACCGCAACACGTGCGGTGAGAGGATTGTCGTCGCTCACCAGCCATTGGGCAAGCCCCAAACGATTGGGCATGACATCTTTCGGCAGCGGATTGAACGCGGAAGGCACGTCGGCGTAAACGAGTTCACCGGGGCTGGTAAAGGCGCCGCGCTCACGAAGATAAGCCGCGGGGCGCGCGTAATCCTGGCGCTCGCGCATGATCATGGCGGTGGGAATGCCGGATTTCTCAAGGTCTTTTTCAAGTCCGGCAATTTGTTCACGCTCTGGTTTCAGGGAAGGCGCGACGTTGCGAAATGCGGCTGACAATTTCTCGCGTTGCTCCGCTGTGCGGCGGTCCAGCGGGAGGGCCAAGACGGGGCGCAAGGCGGCGGATATCTTCACTATGAATTCGGGGCCAGCCGAAGAAGTAAGCGAAATGCGGAAATGGCCGATGTTGCGCGAGGAATGGCGCATTTGATGCGAAAGATGGAAGGACAAGGTGGCTTTCGCGGGGATGTCCAGTGGCTCTGTCGGAAGGAAAACCGCCTGGCGGGGCCACAGCTTGTCTTTGCCGGATTCGATGGCCCAGCCCACTAACTGATCTGGCTTCTTATCGACGATGCTTTTGACGGCGTAACCCGATTGCGATTCGTCGGCGAATGCGGATTTCCAGGCGACCGGATGCGGGGCCGCGGACCCGGGCGAGGAAACTGCAAGATCGAAATCGCTAAGAAAGAAATTGCCTTCAGGATCGCGGCCGGGACCATTCTGTGGCAGGCTAGCATCCGGAAGAACTTCGATGCGCACGCCGGTTATTCTTCGCAGATTGGTTTGCGCTGTGACCTTATACGAATCGGCTTGAGGATTCTTGCCGGAAGCGAGGATGGAGGAATCAGGCAGTACCTTCAGTGTTGCGCCGCCGGCGGATTCAACAGTACTCGTTTTCACGGCAGACCAAACTGAGCCCGCGCCGGCTATTTGCCGTTCCCACGATTGCTGAGCGGAATCTAGGTTAGGAGTCTGCGTGTCGAGTACGGCGCGCAATGCATCCATCTTTGCGTGGATCGCCTTGCTTTGTTTATCCTGCTCGGGAGTCGGCAGCGGGAGCTCTGGCTCCGCCATATAGGGGTCCGCTTTGGGCGAGCGCTGATGTTCGCTATTGCTGAAAAAGGCAAGGAAGCGATAGTAATCTTTTTGCGGAAACGGATCGAATTTGTGGTTGTGACACTGCGCGCAACCCAGCGTTGAAGCGAGCCACACGGACGCAGTAGTGTTCACGCGGTCAACCAGGCTGTACCAGTAATATTCTTCAATATCAATGCCGCCCTCCTGATTCAGCATGGAGTTGCGATTGAAGCCGGTAGCGATGAGTTGATCGTTGGTCGGATTGGGCAGCATGTCGCCGGCCAGTTGTTCGATGGTGAACTGGTTGAACGGCATGTCCTGGTTGAGCGCGCGAATGACCCAATCGCGATATTCCCAGGCAGTGCGGCGGTTGTCTTTCTCGTAGCCGTTGCTATCGGCGTAGCGGGCAAGATCGAGCCACGGGCGCGCCCAGCGCTCACCGTAGCGCGGCGAGGCGAGCAAACGATCTACCACTTTTTCGTAAGCGTCCGGGCTTTTGTCGGCGATAAACGCGGCGACCTCCGCGGGCGTGGGAGGCAGACCGGTCAGATCGAGATACACGCGGCGAAAAAGAGTTCCCTTCGGTGCTTCCGGCGATGGTTTCAGACCTTCGGAGGCGAGTTTCGCCAGAATGAAATGGTCGATAGGGTTGCTAGTCCACTTGGCATATTGGGCGGGCTCGTTCACTGCGGGAACGGCGGGGCGAACGGGCGTTCTATAGGACCAATGCCGGGGCGCATTGGTTGAGGCTAGGGGAGCGGTGGAATCGGGGCCTGGCGCGCCGGCGTCAATCCATTTGCGAATGGATGCAATTTCATCACCGGAAAGCGGCGGCCCTCCGTAAGGCATCATGGGGCGCTCTTGCGCGAGAAGACGGCGCACGAGGCGGCTGTTTTCGGACTTGCCGGGCACGACGATCTTCCCGGATTCCGCGCCTTTGAGAATGGAGTTGAGGGAGTCGAGGCGAAGACCGTTCTGCTGGAGCGAGGGCCCATGGCAGGAGTAGCAGCGCGAGGCCAGAATGGGCCGGACCGTGGAAGCGAAGAGGGGCGAATTCGCGGTCGATGTGTCTGGCGGTTGGCCCACCTGCGTTTGACCAGTCTTCACCAGATCAGCCATCTGGTCAATCTTCATCTGGTCAACCCAGGAACGAATTACTTTCACGTCGGCCGCTGATAAGGGAGCGGCGCCCATCGGCATCCGCGGCGCATCGATCAGCCCGAGAATGCGCTTGATTAGGAGACTGTCACCGCTATTGCCGGGAGCCACCACCTGGCCGGACGCTCCACCGCGCAAGATGACGGCCTCCGAACCAAGTTGGAGTTTGCCCATGGCGTTGCCGCCGAGATGGCAAGAAGCGCACGAGCGCTGGAAAATGGGCAAAATCTCTTTTTCGAAAACCGGCTGAGTAGTATTGCCAGCTTGACGCCCGTTTGCCGCGCCGGAAGCGGCAATGAGCAAGGCGAAGAGTAAACGCGACCATCCGGCGCGGCGGATCGTATGACGTAACACTGACATGGCGTTATGCGTAGAGTGTATCGAAGATCCGATGGCGAACATAGACGAATCGACGGTATACATTGCATCGTATAAGAAACTGCCTCTCTTTGTTCTTGCTACCGCGGTGGTCTGCGCGGCGAGCAGCTACACCGCGCAGTCGTCGATTACCAAACGCGCGAGAACTATTCTTTATCTTTAGATTGTGCTTGCAAAAGTGCGGCTCGTAGTTGCTGAACATCGTACTTAGAAACAGGGCCGAATGGAGCGTCGGCTGTCGGGTCGGCCGATTGGATGGGAGTGAAATCCTTTGCTGTGACTACTAGGAGTTCATCTACGCCAATTTCAGTTGCACCCGAGGAACGCGCCAACAAGGCGGCATCCACGAGGATCGCAAACGCTGGAAAAAGCACAGGGTTGATGTTATCAGCTCTCCCCGTAAAACTGTTACTGCGAAAGCGTTGTGTATTGTAAGCGTGCTTCACGCGAGATCGCAATCGCCCACGGCCCGTACCTCTTTCTCATGCTGCTCCTTATTTCATCGGTGGAATCCCCCAACGTTGGGGTTACTCGAACTTGTAGCGCCGAAGCTTGTGGCTCAAACGGCGATATCGCCACTTGAGGAAATCGCACCGTTCCGCGGCAGGCGCTTTTTCGGAAGAGGAGTTAGTGGCCTGCTACTACAACAACCAGTCGGAATGCGGGCACCATTCCATTGAATCTTTTTACTTGACAAGCAAGTGAACACGATCGATCCTGTTTGAAGGTGTTCACTTGAATGTCTAGTAAAGACCGCAGGGTCATTCAGCTACTGTAAGACACATTGGACCTGATCGTTCTGCAGCACTCTTTTCAGCATGGGACGTCGGCGTGCATATCAGATCGCGACGCGGCTCCAGCAGGTGACTGATCGTTTGCTCAATCTCAATCTGAACCAAGGTGAGGAAGATGGCGGACTTAATTGAACGGCTGCTCATAGAGGAACCTCAACAATGATGACGTACTTGAGGCGCGTCTATGCTAAATTTCGGAGCCTCTTCGGAAACACGCGTCTCGAAAAAGACTTAGATCGAGAAATATCAACTCATCTCGCGATGCTCGAGGACGAATTCCGAAGCAAGGGTCTTACGCTTGCCGAAGCACGTCTCGAGGCGAGACGCGCCTACGGTGGCGTGGAGCAGGCGAAACAACTGCATCCGGATGAGAGAACTTATCGAGGACTGGCCGAGACGGCACGAGACATTCGTTTTGCATTTCGCCAATTGCGCAGGGCACCCGCCTTCACTATTGCCGCGGTGTTGACTCTCGCGCTGGGCATCGGCGCAAACACCGCTATATTCTCAGTAGCAATGCCGTACTACTCAAACCGCTCAGCTATCCAGATCCAGACCGGATTGTTCAATTTTTGCTGACCTTCCCTCAAGGACCGAGACCGGGTGCCTCGGTGCCCGATTTTCATTTTTGGCGTGAACAGAGCCGCGCCTTTCAATATGTCTCGGCCTACGACTTGGACCCATATGTGGTCAACTTGACTGACGTATTTCTGAACAACTTCATGGTCTTCATGTCACGGAAGATTACTTTCGCCTGTTTGGCGTTCCTATGCGCCTCGGGCGCACTTTCAGCAGCAAAGAAGACAGCCCGAACGGTGGCAACTTCGTTGTTATCAGCTACGGCATATGGAAACGCAGATTTAGAGGAGACGTAAATATTGTTGGCAAGGCTGTCTCATTGGGGAATGAGCCATTCACGGTAGTTGGAGTCACCTCGGAGAGATTCCATGCCGACCGGCTGACGGATCTATGGTTTCCCTTTCAGTTTGATGTAAACAGCACCGATCAAACGCACTACTTTATGGTCGTGGGACGTCTAAAGCCCGGAGTTACTCTGGAACAGGCAAACGCACAACTGAAGCTAGCCGCGAACGAGGCCCGACGGAGCTATCCGCTAGCCGATCCCCAACTAGGCTTCAGCGTCCAGCCACTTAGTGACACTATTGTGAGCGGCGTGCGGTCGTCATTGCTTGTGCTCGGAGGGGCAGTCAGCCTTGTCCTATTGATCGCCTGTGCCAACGTGGCAAATCTGGTCTTAGTCCGTGCTACCGGCCGTAGGAGAGAGTTGGCGGCAGCGATGCCGGCGGCAAGAGTAAGGATGGCGAGTGACGGCAAACGTACGGTGTTTTCGCATGGTGCGAAACCCAAAACGGATGTCATGCAGTGTATTTTCGATCCAAGCTGTGCCGCGCGCATCTCGGCAAATAGTCTTG
>Ga0193743_1000241_pt1 | contig 44281 bp, 47 predicted proteins | sample L2c2metaG_FD_143038 | JGI IMG/M metagenome (GOLD analysis project Ga0193743, IMG submission 143038) | Soil microbial communities from a riparian zone of the East river system, Colorado, United States - L2c2 | ecosystem: Environmental > Terrestrial > Soil > Riparian zone | place: USA: East River... | reverse complement strand
ATACACACAAAATCGAGGCAGTGCTACGAAGGCTATGCTACGAGTTTATTCCGCTATTGGTCAGTATCCAATTTACCATGATGATGCAATATGATGTGATGTGACGTGATTAGAACAACATATTCCAACAACTTAAATTAAAAGCAGCTTTTAATCCTGAATCTCCCAAAGTGTTATTTAGCTTTGGAGTGTGTACAAATAAAGCTAAGCTAAATCAGATAGATCATCCACGACCATATTCCTCTCGTATCCAACCCTTGCCGCTCTCATCGTTTTCATAACCCTGGCCAAAGGAAATCATCGACATATCTCAGCAGACGTTGAATGGCAGCTCTTAGCAGCATCTGCATCGATGACCCCACTCGAGATTGAGAAGGCAACAGGCAGTAGAAAAAGGACGGTCAACCATGTGTTGGAGATGTTTCGGATGAATGGGAAGATTGATACGGTTCTGGCCAGCTTGATCAGTGAGAGCTGTACGTGGCTGAAGAGTCGAGCCAAAGCTAGGGATATGGACATGGTTTTCCGGGGCTGAGGCCTGCGGGGGTTGTCCAGCACAGCATCGTTTTGCGACATGATCGAAGTCCTTCGAGGATGGTGGCCTGTCATATGACAAAGAGCTGAATAATGCAGCATAAGCATGTACATAAGGAATAGATTCATCGCATATTGACTTTTAATATGCCAAATTCATCCATTAAGGGCCAAGTTGGGATGTATGTCGTCGTTACAATTTCATCAAACCATTTATGTGAATTTAAACACAAGAGGAGAATCACCTATGTAGATTATTTCCGCAAACAAAGGCATCTTGCAAACCAGAATCTTTCGGGTCAGGAACGATGCCAAAAAAAAACTCAACTCCCATTATAGCGTCAAGCTTAGCACCAGACCTAGTGTAGGGAGCCATAGCACTTTGTGAGCCAAACCCTGACTGAGTGCATCACTGGTGGATGAAGTCGAGATTGATGACGTAGCTGCAGGTGAAGTAGTAGTGGCTGGCGTTGCGGTATTACCTATAGCACCTGGTGTTGTAGAGAGCAAGGATATAGCTGTAGCTGGGGGTAGGGTCGAAGGGGCAGCAGATGATGTAGTGACGCTTGAAGGCAGAGTAATTCCTTTTGCAGCAGCCTGCGTCCATGACAATTATAAGAAGTAATTGCCATTTAGTTCAAGTTGACACTTACGCTGAAAGCATCAAAGGTGTTGTCTGCGGTGGGATTGATGGCAAAGACCATTCCTTGATTGCAGTGGCTGCGAAAGCAAGTTGGAGAGAAATCTCTTCGTTAGCAACTATTGGATGACTTTTTTAAAAATGTTCCTTACGGGATACAGTAGAACCACAAAGGCGCTGAAACTATTTCACAAGACAAAGTGAAGACACTGATTCGGCAGATATCTGAAGAGCCATTGACTGACCATCATCTATCGTAGTTGACCATTGCGGGAAATTTGCGGAGGAGATAATGCCAGAGTCGATACCATTGGCTCTAAGTGAAGAGAGTGTTAGCACCTGAATTCAATAATGTTGACCACCGCCAGCGATTTAGTGACAAAATCCACCCACTTCTTGGCGCACGGCTTGTCGAACGTGGACTGGGTCACGCTCTGCGAAAATTAATTGAAGAGATGAGTTTAACCAGGTGAAATTGTGAGCATATTGTGAAAATCCCATACGTGACTTTTAGAGACGCTGTAGTATAACGACAGAAGAGGAAGAATCAAGGTAAGAAATATTTCGAGTTACTTTGAAACGTACAATCGGAAACCAATGATATCTCCATTCCGAACTCCTGTGAGGCTACAAATTGAGAGAGGTCAGAAAGAAGTATTGTCAAAGTCTGGAGAAATAAGGGAATGGTACAAGGATGGATCGTAAAGGTTCTGGTTGTCTTTTCCGACGGTAACATTGAAAATCGCAGCAGATACCACAGAAATCAGAGCGCTCGTCGTAATGAGGGAGGTACAGAAATGCATGTTTAAAGTCTCAAGTAAGGGTTTTTCGGGAGGGAAAGGCGGATTGGATTTGGGCTATTAACGTGGAGTTGCGAAGGAGTTGAAGTGACCAAACCTAACACAGAAAGGTGCACTTGCACTTACCTCATTGATAGGGATATTGCCTGACCACAGAATTTGAATATAATGTAGGCGAAATGTCAAAATTAAACCACACTATACAACCGAATAAAGTGTTTTTCAATATACGTACATTTTAACCGCATTTTTCACCAATTTTTCGCACAATTTCATACAATTTGATGATTAGCCGGCCGCTCATTCTGATTGGCTGCGACCCTGCCTGTTGATGTCGAAGTTGACAAAGGGGTGATCGATGGTCTTCTGGGCCCGGAAAAGGATTCTTCATAGTTTGTAAGATAGGCAATTTGGCATGATAGTACTCAAAATGCAAGCTCACTGTGATTCCGTGTCTCCATAGCGTTTCATGTGCTTTCTAATGGCATCCTTTGTTTGGTACTCATACCCTCTGAGAGGGGTTCTTTTGGTGGTAGGACGTTGAGGGCATTAGATACTCTATATAGTATACTGTAATAATGGCGGAAGGTGTTAGTGGGCAGGAATGACGTGAAAAAAAAAAGTCGGTTTGGCCGTATAATTAAGCTGTACATTATGATTGGAATTCACACATAATAAGTCCTGAGTAATGCCAGAGAGCCATGATTACGACGAAGGAGAAATGTGAACACTGAAGATAATCTCAAATTATCTAAGATTTTTCCACGGTCATATTGTGCTGGGCATTGGCTTTGAATTTTGTCGGCTTATATCCGGTTGGGATTTACCGAGCTTTCTACTAATGGTTTTCGTCGCAGAAACAGCTCGACAACAGGGATATACCCATGTTTTGCTAATTACTACAGGAAGCGTTGCGTCCATAAAAGCGCCTCTCATCGTTGCCAAACTTCTCAGCGTGAGCAAGATTATTTTTATTTTTATTTTATTTTGGATCCTTAATAACGTATTGCGTCCAGATCAGTATGCCAATGTGTCAGTTCAAGTGGTCGCAACAACTCCATCCCTTACTTTCTACAACAAAGAGGATATGGAGAAGACCGGAGCGACAGTATGGACTGATGCCGATGAATGGACTGTAGGTTTTGAGCCCAGATACACCATTGCTCGTCATTGATTCCTGCCATCCAGGGGGCATTCAAGATTGGAGACCCAATCCTTCATATTGAACTTCGACGCTGGGCAGACATCGTGCTGGTGGCCCCTTGCTCCGCCAATACACTCTCCAAGATTGCACATGGCCTCTGCGACAATCTTGTGGTTTGAATCGACCATTTTTGTGCTTTTTTTGGCCTTTGCTAACAGTATCCAACATACTAGACGTCCCTAATGCGCGCACTCGCTCCAACGACGCCTACTTTTCTCTTTCCAGCAATGAATACTTTAATGTATGAGCATCCTCTGACGGCGGAACATATTCGAATTGTTAAAGACGTCGTTAAATACAATGTCGTCGGTCCCATAGGTAAAAATCTGGCTTGCGGAGATGTCGGTACGTATCTTGTCTCATTCTTGCCAAGGCCCTACTTGTAGCGCTGCTCCGAGCACGATGGTGCAAAGCGGCACTCAGTCTCCATCCTTGTTGACTCTCCTGACTCGTTGATTATATAGGCATAGGTGCGATGACAGAGTGGCAGGACATCATCCAGATTGTGGTAGACCGCTTTCACCTATCCCGTAAGGGAGAATGAACTAGATTCCATGCAATGGAAGGCAGCCTTACCAGCAGAAGAGACCGGCTTTATGATTGCCACTTGCAAAGGGAAAGTGATATATGACAACTTAAGACAGAGGCATCCAAAGCTGTTTGCTTAAAGGTGTTTCAATGCTATTGGATATACTCTACATGGTTTCCTACATCAAATAAATAATACTTCGAGAAGTCATTGAGGTATAGTGGTGTGAATGTGGTAATACGATAGTTTCTTGTCCATTGGCTATGGAGGTCCGTCTATCCATGTAGAATCTCGCATACGCTAGAAGTCTACGATGCCAACTGCGCCCGTCCCAGGGTAGAGGAGTATTCTGCAGTCTGTTCAACCTCAACCACCACACTGCCCTCATCCAAGCCGAAATTCTTTTCAAATTCTTCCAACAACGCAGTCGTTTCCTTCTGTATCGCCGCCAAAGCCTGCTGCTTTGTCCATGCCTGCAATGCTGCATCCCCGTCCTTTGAGACATCTCCACTCATCCCAGATAGGGGCAGGAGTAAATCGTATCCCATGAACGTCTGCACCCCCCGTATGCGTCGAAACGTCGCTTGTATAAGAGCCGCAGATTTGATCCTTGTCGTTTTCGCCTCCACATCGCTTCCCATATTGACACTACTGAATCTCCCAGGTCCTTCCGCAAACCCAGCTCCTACCAAAGGCGACGTCATATGCGAGGATGAGAAAGGCGAGGCTGGTCCTAAGTGCACTATCTTTGGTAGACCAGGAGGCCTTTCATGGGGTGTGTTCGGGGAGATTTGGTAGCCCGCTCGACGACCCATTGGAATCTCAAGCCGCGAAGGCATGGAAGACATGGAGGGCATGGGGGGCGAGAAGAAATTGGAAGGGGAGGGCATCAATCCTGACGAAGAATCAGGTGAAGCAGCTATCAGCCCAGAAATGTGTTTGCGAGGCTTGGAGAAAACGGACGTCGACGTACGCCAACTGCTGGGTGAAGCTGGAAATGGGCTCGTTTGTGTGTTCTTACCCTCTTGGCTTTGTAATTCCAGATCAAGCGCAATGAGTTTCTCCATCGTGAGAAGCTTGAGTTGTAGTCTCAAAGGACTCCGATACGAGAAAATGAATTCAAGCATAGACCATAGAGAGTAATCGATCATGCGAGGGCGGGATAAGGAAAGCGGACGCTTCAACTGAGCAGAAGGCGGGGGTGGAAGATCAGTGGGAGACAAGAACACACTTGAACCAGAATTTGAGGGATCAAACTGTGCGCTAGATCGTGGAGAGCCAGTGGGTGTCGTTGTGGTAGAACTATTCTCTGGCCAGAAGGCAAACTCTGCACTACCTTCTGCCAACATCGTCCTCAAAAAAGCTGCAAGTCGGTCCCAAATCCCAAGCCGCGGTAGAGATATGTCATCACTTCCACGGATTACGATGACTTTGATGACTTGAAGAGCGGTCATGAAAGTTGGCAGATGGGATCGCCAGAATACGCCATCTGAACGTCTTTGACTACTCGATTTTGAGCGGAACGACCCACTAATTCCTAGTCGAGAACGTTGAACCTCTTCGTCGTCTTTCCGACTTTTTTGACATGCTGACATGGCGTAATAAAGGAGGCGAACCCACGCACTAACAAGCGCCTTCCGGTGTTCATCTGTCCGTAGTCCGTCTGTAATAAGTTGTGAATCTGTCTTCATCGTGAGTACTAATGGAAGGATAACCCCAGCCAAGAACGGGTAGGTCGGGGCGTGCTTCTCCAGTTCAGCAATAATGTCAGCTTCTCTGAGAAAAATGGCTTCTCCTAACAATAAGACGAGGGCGGGTCGGTATCGCAGAGTCATAAGTTGATTCTCGGATGCTGCAAGTTCGCATGCAGCTAACCCTGCAGTACAAACCTCCGAAATGACCACGTGGGAGAACATGATATCGTTGGCATAAACGGGCATTTCTGATAACTTGGAGATGGATTCCAATACCCCGGTGAAATCCACAACAACCATGTATGCGTGCAGAATGGGTGATAGATCGTGCAGAAAAGCAACGACGAATTTTGGGGGGGGCGGATCTTCGTGAGCAAAGAGCATCTGAACGAAACTGCTCAAGAAAGTGCTCAACGCCCCAAAGCCACTGTCCGACCAGTCCTTAAGTAAGCCTTTGAGAACATCCAACGCTTGGCGAGCAACGGCAAGAGATATCTGACCACCTGCCTCTCCGAAGGCCAGGATGAAATGCAGGTAGTCAAGGCGTATCGAATTAGCATCATTGGGAAGCCTCGCATTCTCCGTGGATGAACCTTCTAACACCGGCATGGAGGGCAGAAATGAATTATCATCTTCACGACGTGTACCCCTGGTGCCACTATCGCCACCTTTGGGTTTTGCAAATATTTTTGTCAAGATTTGACCTAGTGCAGGAATTCCCTCTGCAAGGACGCTCCTTGTTGAGGTTGAACAGTTATATAAATGGGGGACAAGAAACCGGAGTAGCCGTAGGAAGCGTCGAGCTCGTGCAATTGTAGGCTCATGGGCAATAACAGTCAAGAACAAACGAACGAAATCGTCCATATTAAGACGGGCAGTCTCATATTCATCTGGCAGCTGCAAAGACATTTGATGGCCGGTTTGCGAATCAGCTCGGCGCATAGCTTCCAGAAAAGTCTGTGGTGTTTCATCGGCAGTACGGATTATGAGGGCTTGACGTTCTTGGGCTTTGTTGGCATTACGAATGCCTGCAACATCTACGGTGGCCGGAGTATTGCCCCTCCTGAGAGAAAAAAACATGTCGTAAACTCCTTTCGAGAACCATTCCATGTCAACATCAGGAAGTACTGTGATCTGGCCGATAGTATCAATGCTCTGGAACAAAAATGATTCCTTGTGCAAAGCATAGAACCGGCTTGTAGCATACTCGATGGCTGTTCGAATTCCTGGATGAGACGGTGCCTCAATGTACAGTTTGACCAGAGAAGGCATGAATAGAGTATATCCACCACCTGAGGTGAAAAGCCTTCGAAATCGAGTGCTGGCAACCATGAGCGCTATAGTAATGTGTTATTTTTTTTTGTAAGATAGCAAACGGGTCAAAGAAGGATTCTTACCAATAAGCACTTGACTAACAACATTGATATCGTCTCCGTGGACCAACAACGTCCGATTTAAACCATCAATGAGAACAGCCAGCTCATCGCGATCACTGAGATGCCTTGACATGGAACGAAATATCTGAGCCGCAAGTAGAATATAGCTTCGAGCCACCATTAATGACAAATCTTCCACCGTGCTATTCCGCGAAGAAGGCCGGTCACTGGGGATATGTTTTCGAGGAATGAAGTCCTGGATTTCAAGAGCCTTTTGGATTTCATCAGCTTCCAAAGATGGAAGAACAAGCCTTGACATAGACTTTCGAATGACTTGGACGTCTTGGTAATTCCGTTTCAGCATCGAGAGAAAGAACATATTTTGAGATACCCGGATTATGGTGATAGAAGTAAGTTTCTGAAGCACAGACTCAAGGGGGTTATCGGAAGTCCCAAGGTTTCTTGGGAACATAGGTCCGTTGGGAGCCGAAGAGGAATACCATAACGAGCCTGATGGAATCATGAGGGCCTCGATCTTACACCGCCTAATTTCACGAATGGACATGTCGCTGACTTGGGTTGCCATGCCCATCAGGATTCGGACAGTTTGGCCAAAGTCATGGAGGGGATTAGACATGTCATCGTGCTTCGTAGCCATTTTCAGAAAGCCCGCTAGGTTGTTGAAAATATGATGAGTGAGTGGAGGAGGAAGTGCCTGGTGAGTATGTAACAAAGCCGCAAATGTAGAAACAGCCGATTGAATGTCCTTATGCTCTCCAACAAAAAGATCGAAAACTGGTCGAGTGAGAAGGGCAGGATCGTTTCGCATCAGATCTAGGAGTGTCATACGTGCTGCAGATGCCACAGCGAAGTTTGTATCATACACCAATGTTGCAAGGCGACGAAAGATAGCTGTAAGGGATGGAACAAAGATAGCTCTTCGCTTGACAGCGCTCATGGGTCCCCCTGAGCTTGACTTACGGCGAAGAAGGGCCGCAGCCTCTTCAGCCTGTTGCTGTATCTGTTGTGAGAGATCTACCGATTTCTTCTGCGAGTGATCGCGTGAGGGTGAATAAGCCCCATATTCACCAGAGCCGCCGTCCAAATCCAGTTGACAAGCTGGAAGCAGCGACAACGGCGTCTTGATCCACATCTGTCGTTGATCCACCATCCCGGCACCCTCTTCTACCCATCCAAGTTCGGCCAATCGCTTCTTTAGCTCCAGCGGTACCTCGTCCCCGTCCCCGTTCTCGTCCGGTTCGTCCACATGCACGTAGAGGCTGGAACCGAGGTCCGTGGCGAGAAATGGTAAAGGCGCCCGTGCCAACTTGAATGGTCGATGAGTTCGATCAGTCAATATATTTTGCGACACTATCTGGAACCTCCAATTGATCAATATGCTAACTTTCCTCACAGCTTCCAGGCGCGTAACATCGTCCGACCTTTAAAACTAAGGTCAGTCTATTCCAGTGAAAGATATTAAGAAAGCACTCACGTCTGTAAATCAACTTCGATAGCAGCAAGCAAGTCCATAGGTACCTTTTCAGCGCATTGCATCAACAAGAAACAAGCCTGCGAATACAATCAAGCTCAGTTGGCAAAATAACTGGACGAAAATGGCTTACTGATGCAATTGAGGAAGAACCGACATTAGGTTCTAAACAATACTCCCAAAGCAGAGGGCCAAGGTGTTGATAATCATCGGGTTTGATGATAGCCGACAAAGAAACGAAAAGCTTCATGGCTTTTGGTGCATACCCTTTGGAGAGTGACTCGATTAATTTCCGGTGCTCGACAAAGGTAGATGATAAATCTAGGCATTTCACTTCATCATTATTCGGATCCACCAGTGTTGTCCTCTTTGTGTTTGTAGACAACATCGAATTGCGGCGCTAGAAAGGGAGAAGCATCAATACTTATTCAGAGAAGTCAATAGTCAAAGCACCTTCTCGTTCTGCTGTACTCCTTCCTGAGCAGCGGCATACAAGCCTTGGATGCGTTTCATTGAATCCGTTACTTCTTGTTCCAGTCCTTCAGTTTCATCATCATTTGTCCAGAACGTATGGAACCAGGAAAGTGTCTGAGATAGCCATGGGGCACTGACAGGTAGACGTTCAGATACAACATGAGATTAACCGATAGTTATGACCTACGGTTTGAGAGACCTTGTTAATAACCGAATTTCACGAAAAAGGATACAAAACAGCGTTCGTTGAGATGGAGGGATGAACGTTATTTTTTCCTAGAAGAACATGTCAAATTCTAACAATACAGATAATACGGGCCTAGGCCTCACCTTTTCTTCAATCAGGATTGACAAGCGTTTCTCTAGAGCGGTTACAAACCTGACAACGTCCACGAAGGTAGTGTCTAAGGTCTAGTAAATTGGAGGTAAAGATCAGCGAAACGTTGCCAGCCTGAACAAGCTGAGAAGAAAGTCATACATTTGCTGCTGCCTCCTTGGCATGCCTAGCACTCTGCACATCTCCGATAAGTTCGACCAACAACACTAACTGGCCAAGTCGAGCCACACCCCACTGCCCTTTCCTCTCACCCACTTCACCACCAGGGTTCTTCAACAAAGCGACACAGATCATCTCTACTTCCCTCACCCAATAATCTTGGACGTATTTAGCATGTACCTGCAAAGTACACAGGTGATTGACCACGGTAAATTCTTGGTCCGACGTGGCGCAGGCGATGAGGGGTTTGAAGAACACCAGGGGGTAGATCTTGGATAATTCCGTTAGGAGGGAGGTAAGTGGAGGGCATGGATAAGCAGGTGGGTTGTCAACAAGTTGCTGTGAGACCGAAAGTAAAAAAAGAGCGACAAGCTCGTAGGTAATCAACGTGCACTCACGTCGTTCAAGATGGGAAAAATGGAGGCGAAAATTGATTTTCTAACCTCTTCTGGGATATATTTGAGTAAAGCGGTAAGGATTCGAATCGCATTGTCCCAACCATCCTTTATCTAACGATGCATTCAAGAAGAGAATCGGTCTCAGAACGGTCACGGAGACAAAACAAATTCGACTCACGACCTGAGGTAGAGTTTTTTCTAACACGGTCCTCCAGGGCATATCATTCCCTGCTTTATACCACTGGCAAAGTAACCCAGCAGCCCATTTGACCAATTGTTTCATATCTGCTGTTCCATAGACAGCGCTCGGACTGAAGCCGCCGAAAACATCATCCCTCTGAACTGGACGTCCTAGAACTTTGATACTCTCACCAGAATCTAAATACAAACACAAAATGGAGAACACGACTTTGACGACGCCCATTCTTGCTCCGAGCACGGCACTATCGTCTTTATGTCCCATCGAACTTAAAGCCTCTGCTTCTGGTATGACGCGTTTTTGCAGTAGTGCTACTATGAGAGACGGCAGCTTTGGGTCTGTGGTAGAATAGGATGGCGAGGACGGACTAGAAAGAGAAGAGGAGAGCGAAGGAACGGGAGGAGAGGACGTAGAAGGAGACGAAATTAGAGGCTTAGTTGAAAGTGAGGAGGAAAAAAAAGGTTGCAACAGCATTGATGAAAAGCGGCAACAGGTGCTCAGTTTCCGACTACAGATGATTGCTTGAAGCGGTGTCAACCTGTCCGTGGAAGGCAGAGACCAATAGTCCTATTATAAATGGGCATAATCAGAAAAAGGACAAAAAGGAAGGTAGAAATAGTCACCTCCAGGAGATTCTCCAACAACCATACCCCAGTCCCGGTCCCCAGACAATTCTCGATGCATCCTACTAACCCTTCCAAAAAGACTGCTTTTCTCAGTGCGCCCGCATGTCTTCGATCGGTTATTCCATATTCTATTCCATATACTTCTTCCATATGGTCATCCTCCAGGTCGCCGAATGACCCAGAAAGAAGCTGGAGGATCAGGTCCTTGAGAAGCTGGATGTCAGGTTGTAAGATCTGGGTGACAGAAGTATAGCTCGACGAATAGTGTAATGTAGCTAAAAGAATCAATAACCCGCTTGTGAGTGATTTAAAGCCATGTGTTGTGAGTAGAATCCTATTCTCATCTCCTGGGATGAGCAGCAGCCGAAGTGAAGCGAGAATTCTGGTTCGTATAGTACCTGAACCAATGATTGTTGCGGCTTTAGTACACCACAAACAGCGCTCTATACTTGCCGACTTGATGCGTATCCGTTAACATTATTTTCATGATATTTGGGCAGCAGGCTGACCTCATCAACGGGGGTCCAGATTCTCAAGATCAATTCAAACGCTTCCACAGCCGTGGCCTTCTCTTCCTCCCCCTTTATAAAGGGGTATTTTGATGGTGTAAGAAAGGGACATAGGAGTGTTCCGAGAACGTGGCTCTCATGGGGCAAATGTACCGGGATTCTCTGGTCCGTTTCTGCCGAAGGTCGAGAATGATAGACTAAGAGCTGATACAACGGCTTGAGGGAAGGCGAAATCGTAGATCCCGACGACGCAGAAGCCAACGACGCAATAGATTGGGGAAAGCAATCCATCTTCCTCCCTGTAGTAGTAGTTGAAGCAGAAGTGACTGTTCCCGACAATGATATTGCTGATAATTGACCATCTCTATCCTTTGTTGACCGTGATGCTTCAGCGTAACGTGCAGCAGCACATGCTTTGAGGATTTCTTTCCCAAATCTACGTGTATCAACGACCTCTTGGACATGCTCTACAACTTGCCTGAAGCCCAGCCGGGAAAAACCGGATGATTTAGGCGTTGACGACCTCAGAGGGGGGTTAAATAGCGATACTGAAGGGGTAGTTGGTTTTTGCTGGGGGCTTAGAGGACGAAGGGGGCCAGGGAGCACATGCTGCCTTAAATTCTCCCATCTTGCTTTGGTTGTAGTTGAGGGCACCGAGCGTGGAGTATCCGGGGTAGAAGACCTTGGTGGGATAGAGGTAGGTCGAACAGGTTCCAGCCTCGTGCTAGACCGAGCACGGTCTGCAGGTGAACTAGTGATTGAGTTGATATCAGATATCGGCTCTTGTACGGCAGTAACATGCCCGCCAGCGACAGAGTTTGTCTCATTATCGCCTTCCTGGACATTTGAAAGTTCGAAGGGGGATCGAAGATTGACCTTGGTCGCTTCACATTCTGACAACGAACGACGCGACGAGTTGTTCGATTTGATAGAGTCAAAAGAGAAAATACGTCGTGGATTTCGTTTCTTCTGTTGGTTCTTTCGCTCATCCTGGTCTGGGTCAGCTCTCGCCAGCATGCCAGATATCAATGTTGGAGGACTCGCATTGGAGTGATCGTGAACTCGGTAACTGATTAGTAAGCTACGAGACTTTTTCTAGTTTCTTGCATTGAATGATACAAAACAAGCCCGCACGGCGTCAAAGTAACAGTTTCAGCTCTGGATTGCAAACGTCTATGTAAGTGTTCCGAGTCTAGTCTAGTCATCAGCGTTGTAGCACTGTAACACGGTGATAAATGACATTAATTTATTCTTTTATTCGAGAGAAACAACCCCATATCCGGGGGAGGTATTCTCTCAATTTTTGTTCTCTGCAGCTTCCTTTGGAGTAACTCCTTTCTGTCGAGACGAAGATGACTCATTAGCGTCACACCCACTACAAAGTTTAGAGAAAGATACATGCCTGTGCTGCCTCTTGAGCTTTCGACAAATCTGTTGGGCCTTCCTCGCCTTTCTCCTGGAACGTTCCTGACTTTTTTTTACCTTCCGGGGTTCCTTCAGCAGTCTGGGCTCTTTGGACGGTCGCAGGTTCCTACGATCAAAAAGAAAAGGTGAAAATTGTTTTCCAAACCTGCATGGAGAATATAGTCATACCTCGCTCACTGGTACTTCTTCAGTCTTCGCTGCAGCAAGAGTTTCAGCTTCAGATTCAGGCTTCAGATGTCGTATGTCAGAGTTGGTCCTACGAGTTGGTAGAGAGGACTATACATACTGAGGTAGAACCATTGGGCACGTCGCTTTCCTAGCAAATAGACAGTTCATTAAACGCCTGGGATAAGAAAAACTATACGTACTTCCGAAAGTGCTATCGACGAAGCAACATTTGCCTCCGTGCCTTCGTCATCCTTTATTATCTCTACAGCTGGCTCAGTCTTGGATGTTTGGTGTTGCTTGAGAGCAGGGAAATCGTGGTGATCATCGTGTACCCCATGAGTATTCTTTCTAGCAGATGGAGAAAGCAGGTAAAGCAGCTGTGGTCGTAGAGATTGGCATTGAATGACGTCGCGAAAATAAAACCAGAAAAGGAACAACACACAGCTGGGCCAAAGAAGACTAATGATCCAATCTAGAGAGAAAGGATACACAATATTAGATTGATTATATTGGATGTAGTAAATAAAAAGACTCGCCATCCAGGGAGTGTCGCTTGATTTAGCTGGGGCATGTGATGTGGCCGACATGGTTCGTCTAGAAACCCTGGCAACGGAGAATGGTACACTTGTTGGTGCGCGTCGTGTCGCCGATGCGAATATGGTGCGTGTTAGGCGCGCAGACATTTTGAAGGTTTATGGAGGAAAGCTGGGGATGGTCGTGGACGCTGGAAAGGACTCGAGCCGGCTGAACCTCGGGTCAGACCGGCATCTAATGAATATTTACAATTACAAGCAAGTACAGTTTCAATAGTCCCATTCTAATCCAAGTTTCGATAATAATACAAGACCCATTGCCGCCTGGAATGGACTTCTTCTCGCCAATTCGTCATCTAATAAACACTTCATCAATCCTTCGCGTTCTTGCATATCAACAAGCTTTGCATATGTCCCAGCTTGGTCTCGGAAGCTTCCAAGAATATCTGTCAAATGCTTCAATGGTGCCAGAGAAGGGTCGAGTGCTGTGTTGTAAAAAGTAGGAAATGTTTGAGATGTTTCCATCCGTGATATCAAGAGATTATACTGAGCGGAGACGTCAATGTCTTCGGGTTCAGCATTGATGTCGTTTTCTTCACGATTTGGGTGCACAGGAGGATATGTCTGTTGAAAGCTCAAGGGTCGCTCAATATTACATATAGTTACAAAAAATTGCGCACCAGTTCTTCCATGGTAGCGCTGGATCCGGCAGACGAACTCGATGTATGCGCTGAGTAATTATTCATAGGTGCGACAAACGATGGCGTAGGCTTGGAATTATTTTCTAAAACAATAGCAGGCGCAAGGAATTGAGAAAAATACTCTCCTCGACCAACTTGCTTCGGTATGTGTTGCCGCCCAGATACATCAGATACAAGTAGCACGGGTTCAGCCAAATAAGATCCTGGATTAGGAATGGTAACATGATTAGAGCGAACTGCCGGAACCGTCGCAAAATTCGGACGAGTATTCCGATAATTAGCTGGCCCATTGTTATAAAAATGGGTATGAAATCTTGTTCCTTGTTGATATACAGCAGCCTTTGAAGATTTAAAGATGTCGGGCGGTGGCTGAGAGTCAGGAACGTTGACAGTAATCACATCACTAGTATTGAGAGGCGTATATATGCTATACGATTGATTGGTGGACAGACCAGACCGCCGATCTTCTCCTGGACGTGGATGAGCTAAGATCTTGGCAGAAGTGAGAGGCGTTCTACTAGGCGGCGCGATACGGAGAGGAGGAAAAGCGGGTTGGGTTACAAGAGGACCTTCAGTGAGACGAGGAGGGTGAGAATTGTCACAAGTGATATAGCTCTGAGCCATCGAAGGGGGTGCAGAGACTGAATTACCCAGTGAGTTTACAACTGGATCCGTACTTTCGTCTTTTACGAGGTTTTGTCGAGCAGTTGTTTGTTTTTTCTTGGCTCTTTGGGCTCGTGGTTGAGACACACGGGCCTTTTTCTTCGGGGGAGATTTTCCAGACTGACCAGACTGACTAACACTTCCATCAGAGGTGGATCCTATAACAGAGGCAAGCGGGACAGCAGGCGAGGATGATCTCGGTACCAGGGAGTCTCGAAATTCCATCTTGACCTCGAGAATCTCGTCTGGAGAAGGGACAAGATCCGAGTTGGACGTAACGGGCCCAGTATTAATGGCTGTTTTCCGTGCTTTCACCCTCTGACGTCCAAACCATAGGTGAATCCATTTCTCTGGTCTACAGGTGTTCCGGATAATAGTCCATTGGTTAGGTTTCCGCGGTATTCACATGCAAAAAAAAAACAACGAAATTTGAGCAGGAGCGGGAGGTTATGAAATCATGCGGGGAATTTATTAAATGGGGGGACAGAGTAGATCATCGAGCCATCAGCGTTCAAACGCTTGCCTTGGATGAAGTGGAAACACATACAGTCCAGTTTTCTCACCGAGCGTTTTCAGTTCTTCCGGAGATACTAGATTTGACTGTGTAAATGCGTCTCTGAGTATCAACGTCTGAGCTGGATTTGCACGGACGGTCGTCCTCTTTGCTCTGCCTTTAGATTCATCCATATTATGGCCCGAAGAGTGTCAGCCCAGAGGGTACGAGAAACGCAAAGAAACAGAATTGCCCAAGGGCCGTCGAAAAGGGTCAAGACTGGGTGGCAATATACGGACAAAACTCGCTGTCACTCCCTGCCTGAGAACAGACTCGTCCGGAGGCAGAGACGCGGTAATTTTTCCCGAGTTGTCTAAATGACTATGTACCCGGTAATTTTACATAAAGAGAAAGCCACCAGATTTGTCAATGACACAAAGGCGTAATAGTAGCGAGGCGTTTCGAGTTCTTGGCGCAATTTGAGAATGGTGGTTTATGGAAGTTGCGGTATGTATTACTTAACAATCTAATCGCCTTTACCGTCAAAAAATAGCTGCCACCTGTAGGTGTTAACATCGTACTGTTGCCTTTGGGGAAAAAAAAAGTTTTCGTTGTGGTATTGACGAATCAGAGGTCCGATTGGTTTCGAGGGGTCAATAAAACTTTGACATCTCAGAAGATTCGACGACTTTTATAAGCGCCTAAGTACTTGAATCAAACCATCGTCTGTGCGCCTGTATACCCCCAAACAGATGCCTCTTAACTACTCCAAGTGGGATCAACTTGAAGTAAGCCTTGAACTTTTCGTCGATGACATGTAGCCTCACTCTAAATACCACATAGCTCTCTGACGATTCCGACATCGAGGGGCATCCCAACGTCGACAAGAAGTCTCTCATTCGGTACGTTTACCGCCAGTCATGCATTATCTTACGGATGTACTTTTTCTCACTTAGATCCGTAGTTGGAAGCAAAGGGATATTCACGAAAAGCGTGAGGTTCGCAAGGAAAAGATCAGGCATCTCCAGGCCCAGATCGATTGCAACAAAGTGCTCTTACCACGAATCGAAGAAATATATTCTAATCTCACCAACCAATCTTCATCCGTCTCTGCCACTGCTTATTTCAACTCCCTCGTTGAACAACTCCAGGCCAAGCCTTCGCGTGATTGCCCTCCAGGAAATGACCCAACTAAACTAGAACAGACCTACGATGGCATGGTCCTCAGTCTTTTGAAGATGGTCGGCGATATGGCAAAGGAGAAAGTCAAACAAGCCGATGTCTTAGGAGCTGAAAAAGAAACTAGGCTTGCAAAGGAGCTGGGCGTTGAAGTGGCAACTCATGTCCAACAACTTGGAGATACTATTGTTAAGGACCAGAAGGAACTTGATGGTGAGGTAGATGAGCAGAAGAGGCATATAACGAGTGACGATCTTCATGAAGGCTTCGACAGCAAAGTGAGTCGTTTCTTATATTTCCAGAGTTTCACTAAATTGGTAATAAATTATAGTATGTCCCTCCAGCGCCTGCACCGCCATCGATACCGCTCACAAAAAAGGAAACGAAGAAGAACCAAGTAACTGAGATTGAAGTTCTAAACCCCAAAGCTACCGTTTCCAGTACACCAACACCAGAAGACGAGGATGACGAGGAAGAAGAGCTTCCTGAATTAACGCCTTCACTTTTGGCTTTCTCGAAAATTCCTCCCGGGGCATATGATAAATCTTTCGAGTATATTCAACACCACCGCGAGGTTTACGTACCAGGTGCAGCCGACGCCCTCCTCGTCGCTGCATTCCGTGCTCAGAACCAAGAGAAATCCAAATACGCCAGGCAATGCATACATCAGAGTCTATTGCTCCAATACTGTGAGAAGCTTGGTAGCGATGGTGTCGGCGTGTTTTTCAAAAAGTACATTGTCACTTCTCGACATGCATACTTTTCCTTGCTAATGATTCTTCCCTAGGATGGTAGGAGGAGATAAACGAGCTATCAAGGTTTTCGAAGACGATGTGGAAGGCACCTACCAGCATATTGTAAAACGTGCCAAAATCGCAAAAGACGAAGAAAGGGAAGGTCGAGAACAGATCCAACTCGTTCCTGAGAACCCCAATCAGAGTATCAGCTTCAATGTGCCTGATGGCCCTCCACCCGAGAACCTTATCCTTGAAGGGCCGGGGACAGAAAATTTGGATCTGGAGGAAGTTAGAAAAGCGTTACAATTTCGATGGGATGTCTTCCAAGGATTCTCCCCGGAGCTACAGGAGGCGCTCAAATCGGGAGGTCTGGATGGCGTAAACAAGATTCTAGGTAACATGGATATCCCAGAAGCTGAGGGCATTGTCAATAGTCTTGACATTGCGGGCATCTTGAGCTTTGCTGAAGGTGGAATTCGAGACGAGACGGGAAGGGACTCGGAGGCAGGTGCCAGTGAAGATTAAGACTGAATTCCCCAATCTGTAAATAATGCTATAGTACTCGAGTTAGAAATAAACTTATTGACTTGGATCCTGAGTCAATGAGTTAAATGTGACCAATTGGATTCTAATTAAAGTCTGGCCAAAAAGACCGCATTCGTTGTACAGTCTCCAGATCAAGTAAAGAATCGAAATGTATCATAGGTCCTTAAAATAAGATACAGTTGAAGAATAAGGTCAGAACAAGCCTGAGAGAGCACATTAACAACATACAATTGCCTCAGAACGAACCCAAAAACGGCAGAAACACTTTTTTTAAAAAACAGAATATCGTTGCATTCAGTCAACTTTCGGGACGTCAAAAAAGCTCTGGAACGAAGAAATTTGAAGGCGGACAAAAAACTACCTAGTCTGATTGGTGATTGCTCACTTCGTTCGCAATGAAACAGCTTGTAGGGAAGCAAAATCCCCTATTCACGCTGAGACTGTCTATGACTCCTTACCTCGGAACCCGCGCTTACGTAGACCTGAATCAAATGTGACTTGAATACTGAGTCATTGGTCAAATGTGACTCTTCTCGAATGAATAAATTAGAATATTTGCCCACCATTTTTATCTACGGTGGTACCATATATGTCTTCCCAATCCTCTCGTCGATTATTATCCCGGCTCTCCCAGGATTTGGCTGAGCTTAGAGATGATTCTTATCCAGGGGTCGCCGTCTTCACTGACGATGCTGACCTTCGAAAACTCTGTCTTGTCCTGACACCGCCCAGTGGACCTTGGAAGGATCTTGCGTTACATTTCGATGTAGAGCTGCCAGAGGATTGGGTGAGTTTCTTGCTTAACAAGTACTTCACTCTTCGCTACTGAGATCCACCTTGCTTATATAGCCCTCCTTACCACCAAAAGTCAGGTCGAGTCCCGGCCGAATTAGTCATCCTAATATATTCGAGTCGTATATTTGCTGTGATCTGCTAAATCCGGCATTGTATCATGTTGGAAGTTATACAGGAGGGTGAGTTGGAAGCCTTGTCCAACGGCACCGCACTCAACCTGATTTACTTGAACACTCATCATTTCACAGGTATTCACCAGCGTTGACGCTGCGCGGTCTCTTCCTCCAATTTCTGACCTTCTTCTCAAGCACCAAAGTGCGTTCCAATTTCCCTTCCCCTGTTGTATGAGGCTTACGCACTTTGGTCTCTATAGATTGAGCAGTCGCATGGAGGAATGGTTGATGTTGGTGATTATACCGTCACTGTATACTTGCAAGAGGAAAATATCAACCAGTACTTGCTCAGTCCGTACATCATTGACCCATGGGAGATAACAGTGCTGCAGAGAGAATGGGAGTCTAACCCAGCTCAAGAAGTCGTTGTGCTTTCCTACACTGATGAGCAAGGAGCACCGGTCATTGATATCAAGAAAGACACTGGAACCTCAGGCCGGGCTTTACACAAGGTTCAGTCAGTTAACCCACGGTGGCGAACGACTCTTTCCATCATCAAAAAATGGAAGTGTGCTTCCTGTCCATACGGCTCTGAGATCCTTCTCCACCACCAACCAGCAGCTCGAGATGATAATAAAGCTAGCATTATCGAAGATCACTCTCTGTTACTCCAGCCTCCAAGTCAATGCCAGCTAAAGGTGCTCAACGATGATGCCTTGACGGAAATTGCCTCCCAACTCTCTTCCGAAAGCATCATCTCGTTCTCCGCTGCCTACACACGTTTTCGTGAGGTAGCCGCTTCGTTCCACGTGCTTCTCCATCGCGAGCTCAGGTGCTTTTTCCTTCGGACGTCTCTCCACCAATCTACTCTGGGAGTTGGCATCGCCCTTGACCCTCGCTCACATGTGCTTTCTTCTGATTTTGACTGGCTCAGCACGGAGGCTTTTGATGTGTTCAATGTGCGAACAAGCATACAGAAGCGAGGATTTGGCTTTTTCCTTCCCTTGGCCTTTAACCGTCCCCATTTCGACCGGGCTAGAGTGGACATATGGAAACGACTGGCTATTATAGACTCTGCAATCCATAACACCGATTTAGCTGCCAACTCAAGATCTGCTCGTCAAAATCTGAGGAAGCTCATCCGTACTCCAGGAAAGCCTGTTCCTTCTCCAAAAAGACCTGTCCCTGCTCCAGAAAGACCTGTCCTTGATAAGAAACCCCACAGCGCGGTCACGGTTCTTTATAGGATGATGAATAATATCGTGGTCTCATTGATGAAGTCTTGCGAGGAAACTTTGAAAAGCCCAAAAGGAAGATCACCATATGCGCCTGCACGTGCATTTCTTCATGCGTCTGAAAAAGCCATCACATCGTATTGCCATCTCCTCCACTTGTTAATGTGCCTGAGTCGCTCGACCCCCGCAATCCTGCATGATGCGACCTGGTGTCTGCGGCGCTTCGTTACACACCCAAACACTCGAAGTAAAAAGGAGACACCGGATCTGGGTCAAATGATCGTCCTTATTAATCTCGTCGTCATTCTACCTACCATCGACCACCTTCCGCCCATGTCATGGGATGCAATTAGTACTCATTACCTCAAAGAAGCCCTTACTCGCAATGTTCGATGGGTATTACAAGAAGCTCCCGAGCTGGAGGTGATGGAACAAGGCACAAGCGATTACCGTCTCAATACCACGTTTTCCAAGTCCAAAACGAGCCTCCGGTTGATAATGTTTCAAATTACCTTTCTCAACTTATTCATTGAGACGTACGCTTCCGGGATATCACGCCTCGATGAGAACTACGGGTTCGCAGACAAGGAGCTTCCGGAGCGAATGGTGAAGGAAATCAGGGAGATATTTGCGGTGGACACCTGGCCCGAGTTCTTCTCTCGCGTGCGGTTTACTCATGGGATGAACTTTACCAAAGAGAAAGTTTCGGCTATTCTGCGGCAAACAGTCCAGGACAGCGCTGCTTTGGGGTACCATACTCCTCCAGAAGACATGATTCGTTTGAAGGACAAACGGGTGACGTTGGACAAGACGAGCAGCTTTTGCGCAGTTGCTTGCCCCAATACCCCAAGCTGAAGGTGACTACCCATGCAGTAGTAACAGACTAAATAAATCAAAGATCCGCTTTTGCTTACTGCGCCATCCTAGTTGGTGGGCACAAATTTCAAATAGAATATCTTGAGGCTATCTATGTGCGTCGACAGTCAGGACGTGCCCAAAATGCAATGACTGCACCTTCAATAGAACTCGTAAAGATACAACGCCGAAAACCCCCTCATCAGTTCCATTTTTATTGTTTTTGTTAGAACACGGTCAAATAGCAGATTTGGAAACCATAGGGGGGAAAAGGATAGAGATATGAAACGACCAAGAGTCCTCTTTCGCAGAAGGACATTGGCTTTGTTTGTACGCCTCGGATCCCGGCGCGTTGTATAATTCACATGGCCGGCAAAATGAAGGGACAGTGAAGTTTTTATTCTTTCCTATTCTTAATTTACTTGAGTTTTTTGTGTTGTTTTGTTTTTTTGCATCAATTGCTATATATCAATTGTGCTTGCTACGTATTTCACCACTGCTAACTTGGCAGGAATTGACAGTAAATCTGTAATAATTGGGACCAACCATTGGTAAATCCTCAACTTTGCATACAAACCTGGAGAAACCAGAAGGCCATAATCTCGACCCAACCAAAATGGGTCAACGGTCGCACAGTGACGACAGAACTTACGAGGATCCGGGTCTCGTCCTCCGCCTGAGCATACTGTAGGGGTTAAAAACTTGCAGGTTGAGGATCGACACTGGCATATGATTATCACGAAAGCCAATCAAAGCGAACGGTTCATCGACCTGCGGACGGGAGCCGACACGCGATATATCGTACGTGATGAGGGCGATCGAGGAGATGTTTCACGGGCTAGGAAACGGATGTACGCCGAGCATGAAAGAATGCGAACGCGTTGTGACGGCGCCTAGGACATAGTTTGAGATACATTCATACCGTTATAGCGTTGTGGGTTGTAGAAGTTGGATTGATGATCTTGAAGAAGCACCGCCAGTAAGCAAGTGAAGACAGGAGGAGACACTAGAGACACTCCATGGAAGGTAATAGTGTGGGATTTTTCTTTTTTTCGCGAACTGCATCAGTCATTTTAGTTTCCATGCGACCCCCGAAACAGCCGGCGTGGAAACTTATGTCCTGCACATGCGGGTCAATTCAGGTACGATTGAATTTCCTTTCCAGGTTTCTGTAATTGTGCAAGATTGTGTACTAGAGCATGAAAACCAGCGAAAACCCGGGAATCACTTTGACAAGGTAGTGATGGAAAGTTGTTATCGCTCTGTATTCATCAAAGAGTGTACTATCCTGTAATCCGCCTACATTACAATTTACCTAAGTAATTTTAAGCGCTTATAGCACCACACGTGACTTGTTAAAGTGGTTTGACTAAGCGCTTGTCAAGCCGTGGGTCTTGCGTGGCTCCTTAGTTAGTTAGCCTTGCAAGATGCTCAGGCCTTCTTCTTTACCCATGCATTCAATCTTAGATCTACCGCCTTCGGCACGCGATTGCCAGCATGCATGGTGACCAGAAATACCGAGGCTATACAGAGGCCTGGAGACCTCGGCTAACTGCGGCAAACTTCTGACAGCACGTCTATATGCCGCATTCTGACGCATGTCTATGTGCCGCACCAGTTCCCATCCCTTAAATTAACTTGCACTTCCCATCTCTCTCCAAAAAACAAACCATGGGCAACATTGCTTCTATCTTCAGCCAAAGTTTCCCCCCCAAGAGCAAGTTCAATGTCGAGGACATTCCTGATTTATCCGGAAAGGTCGCCATCGTCACCGGCGCAAACGCAGGTCTGTTTCAGCATCGTATTCTCCCTTGTATACCACTCAATATAGCTCTATTTTCACAGGAATTGGAAAAGAAACGGCGAAGGCAAGTCCACGTCAACACCAACAACGTCCATGTCTTTGACATTGTAAAACCTACAGGTATTGCTTACACACAACGCCAAGGTGTACGTCGCCGCTCGCAGTGAACAAAAGGCAAAATCTGCCATCGACGAATTGAAAGAGCAAACAGGCAAAGAAGCCATCTTCTTACAGTTGGATTTGGCCGACTTGAAGTCCATCAAAGCCGCCGCCGCAGAGTTCATCAGGTATGCTTGGCCAATTATAATTATATGCTATTCGGCGTCTGAAATTATTCTAGCAAGGAAAATGAGCTCCATATCCTGTTCAACAATGCGTCCGTGGTCTTTTACTTCAAGTGGCATAACCGATACTGATAATGCGGATGTAGAGGTGTCATGGTACCACCCGTCGAACAACTGACAGCTCAAGGATACGACCTCCAATTTGGTACCAACGTACTCGGTAGGTTCCCTTAAATTCAACCAGCACTTATCTTTGTACCTTACTCCATTTTACGTCCTTAGGACATTTTTACTTTACAAAGCTCCTCGTACCTCCCCTCCTCGCCGCCGCTAAAACCAGCCCAGATGGAAAAGCTCGCATAGTCAACACATCCTCATCTGCGCATATGTTCGCCAGCGGTCTCGATTTCAACACTTTCAAGGATAGCCCAGCAAGGACAAAGAAAGGACCTCAAAAGTTGTATTGCCAAAGCAAACTTGTTCGTTTTTTTCTTTCTCTCCAGCCTTTCACCGATGTTCACATTAGTTCACAGGGAAATATCCATGTATCAAACGAATTTGCTACACGATATGGAGAACAGGGCATCGTTTCTACTTCTCTTAATCCCGGAAACATTAAATCCGACCTACAACGTCATGTCTCCCTCTTTGAGTACTTCTTGATAGTAAGTACACCTCGTACTCTCATCACGTCATTAACTAACAAACTAAAATTTCAGGTTGCCATCCTACATCCAGTTTCATCCGGCGCGTTGACGCAATTATGGGCTGGCGTATCACCGCAAGGAACAGAGATGAACGGCAAGGTAAATCAATTAAAAAAATGGAGTGTTCTACCAATCGGCTGAACCATGCTCTTTTCCGCTTTGTTACAGTACCTCATTCCTTGGGCGCGTGAGGGAGAAGCCACCTCTTTTGCAAATGACTCGAAGCTATCCGCAGAATTGTGGACCTGGTTGGAGGAACAGGTGAAAGACATCTGATGCTCTTTTTTTTTTTTGCCCTTCGAGTCTCTGTGAGGACTACGTTCTGTCGGACTTCTACGATTAATTTACTACACGAATGTGAATCATAATGTAATGGTGACGTTTTTCTGTTCGAGGATTGCCGCGTGTGAAGAGAGGAAAGAGGATGCTACAGCTTGCTGCGTCTCTCATCCATGTAATTCTTCCTGTTTCTTAGATGTATATGAAAGTAGCTGTTAGCAACCAGCATAAATATTCCTCTCAGTCAGCTGCATAGACCTTGTTACTAAGAATATTCTCGGTGTATAAATGATACTTCTCTTCTGTGCAACCTCAGCATCATGTGTTCAAATAATATAAATTATAATTTTTCTCATGAATTCAAAGACTTTTCTCTCAACTTCTTTGCAACCCATCGTCCACCATACCAACCTACGACAACCAGCAAAAATCCACCAACGATTGCAGCACCTATATATCCAGATTGATCATTGGCCTTCACATTCCAGAATGCATCAGTGTCAATGAGAAACACAGATAGTCAACATGTGTTGTACAAAACCAAAAAAAAAAAACAGACTTTTGCCCACCCTCTCCACCATCTTCCAGCAAGCCCTCCTCCATGCCCACCATCTGCCTCGGCTGCCTTGACACATGAAGCACATTGTTGGCCGATAAGGTTCATGATGGTGATCAGTGAGATGCTATGACCCGGGCCGTCAATATGATCATCTCTAAACAAGTAAATTGGCTCATACCTAAAAGCGACCAAGATACTCATCAGAGTGAGGATGATACTCAGTCCAGACATCACATTCAATTTCACGCGGGCGTCTCTTGCCATTGTACCATCACTGGCATGTTCTTCAGGAGCTATCGATTGAGCTGGGTTCGGAGGTTCCTTCGATAATCTATTCTGGTCATTGTTTTTTCCATCTTGAAGATCCTTCTCCGTGGTTCCGCCTTTGACGTCTGATATCTCCTCCGACTCGGGAACCAGAACATTGGATGTATCATGGCTAGCATGCTCCTTCGTCGTTTCTGAATCCCCCGATCGGGCAAAGACAAAAAGGGAGCGTTCCGGAAAGCCGGAGTAAGAATATAACATCAAGATGGAATCAGAGGAGTCTATGAGGGTCATCCCTGCAGTGAAAAGGAGCTTTGAACAAACGGAAAAAAGGAGAAAGTCAACGATTCCTTGTCTTTAATAATACCGAAGGATGGACCAAGTACCGGAAGAATAATGATTTGGGAATTTGGTATTGATTTTCCATTGTGTCCTTTCTTTGCGATGGCGGAGACGGCAAGGAGGGCTATAGATGATGCAGTGTCGAAACCTGAAACCATGAACTTGCAGTCAGAGACAGATTCGTTTACGTTGCATAAAGGGAAGCGGCTTGTAGGCTCACCGAGTCCAAACAGTACCCCAACGGGGTACATCTATACATGTTAAATGAGCTCAAGCAACTCCATATCCTACAACTGGATAGATATGAGTACGAGGCACTGACCTTCCAAGGCCGATTCACAAAAGTGATGATTGGGCCCAAAATGCGCATCATGAGCATGTGGTCCTCTTTCGGGTGACGGGCAACATCATCTGGTATAACTTCACCGTTTGCTCGACGTTGCTCACGGATTTTATCCTGGTGATGGTCATGGATGATCAAGCTTCAGATGTTTAGAAAATGAAATTCAGCAAGTTAACCAACCTGACGTCTATGTTTAATTATTCTCCATAGGATAATGGTGTTTGCTAGGCCAATGATGAAGAGAAAGGATCCGGAAACTGCAGCACCTGGGTAATGTTTAGAACTTTTAGGCCATATACATTTATCTGCAAAGCAGGTCATACCAACAATACCCCCTACGTCTCTAACGCCGTGCAACTTGTTGTATACGTCGGAAGAAATGGCGATGGCAATAATCTTTACAGACTTAATGAAGACCACCAAAAGGAATTATACACAGGGGAGATGCTGACTATGACGATGACGATGGTGCTATGCCCTAGAGAGAAGAAGAGACCGCATGTCACGGGTAATTGTCCAAGCCCAATTAAACCTCTTGTCGCATTATCGATTGCACTTTCAAGTTCCAAGACAGAGGTTGTTAAATTGGCCAAAAGGAAAGGATTGCTGTGAAGTTGGGTTATTGATGAACAACCTACGACGATGACGACTGCTGATAACGAACCTTGATTTCACCTGATGTGATCTGCGTCCAAAGCTTTGAATTTCGTTGAAATGAAGGTGAGTTTGATTCCTTTTTGTCAGCCGATACTTAGGCTTACCGTGCCGAAGTCCCAAAGTCTAAGTAGAAAAAGAGTGTTGGATATTGGCGCTAGTGGGATTTGAAATAAACGTACCCAGGCCAAAAGAGCCAGACTCAAAACAGGTCGGGTGTCCGCATTTTTACCGAACAAACTACCAGCGACAATCCAACATATGACGTTAGTGGAGATTCTGGACTCAACCAACTGATTAACATTTAAGACTGAAATAGATGCGCTAAGCTCTTTCGAGACTATATAAGCCGTACTCACTCGCAGGTGATGAGTAAAATGGACCGGCCAAAAAGTGTAAGTTTTGGGAGTATCATAGATATACTAGAATTCCTTCTAGTACAATTGAGTTGAAAACGCCTGGCGACTCCAAATAGCGCTTCGTTGATATAGACGACTGCTAGTACAAGAGATAAGACGATCGCGCGATAAGTCTCATGTGTAACTTTTGTAAGCATCAGCCATAGAACGTCAGATCATCTTGCAAAGTTTTTGTTTCCTTAGAATAGGAGCGATCCGCAGGGGCAGTGTGTTTCAATTCGTCTAATTTATACTATGAGCTCTGAGATCTGAAGCTGAAGCTTGAAGCTTCAATATTCAATATTCAATCTTTTATCTTTTCATCTTTACTTGTTCTATACCCACAGCTGACGAAATAATGCGTAATACGTCTTTACCTGAGTTATTATTATGTAACGTAGTCCTCGACAAGGGAAGAATAAAAAAAGAAATCTGTCTGTGGGTGAATCCATGCAGAAAAGTGTGTGTCTGTGTCTAATAATTTCCGCTCGCGATTGGGCTCCGGCGTTTGTGCAGGCGTATTCGACGATGAGCTAGCCAAGGACTGACCCTGGTGTCCTAGTGGAAATTAGATAGTATAGAAACGTCTGGACTCGAAGCTGAGGCAGGAGGGTACCCTTTTGCGCGTCGTTCCTCCTCCAGCCTCAACATACCCGGGAATGGGAACAGTTTCGCATTCTGATATTTCGACAAATCGGCAGAAGAAGCGAGTGGAATGGGGGACAAGATAGACGCAGAGGCAGACGGGGACTGCATGAGATGGGGAGCTCGTACCCCTACTGGAGAAGGGACTGAATCTGCTTTATCAGTCTTTGCACTCATTAAACTTGCACCACTCTCACGACTAACGCTCGAATCTGTATTATCCCATCGTTTCCGCGTCAGAATGCTGTTTGTACGAGATCGTCGCCCACTGCTAGAACCTGCTCTCCGGAATGTGTCCTTCACTTTCTCCCATGTAATCGTGGAGATATCCTCTTCTGGCTTATTGTCGTGTAACTGGAGAGTTGCAGAGCGACCCGAGTGGTTTGAAAGTGTGGGGGATGGGGGATTCCACATAGAGTCCGAGTCTGATAATACTGGAGAAGGGGGAACATATAATGGTGAATGTGGCGACGAGGCAGGAGGGTACCCTTTTGCGCGTCTTGCGCGTCGTTCCTCCTCCAGCCTCAACATACCGGGGAATGGGAACAGTTTCGCATTCTGATATTTCGACAAATCGGCGGGTGGAATAGACGCAGAGGCAGACGGGGACTGCATGAGATGGGGAGAGCGGACTGAATCTGCTTTATCAGTCTTTGCACTCCTTGAACTTGCACCACTCTCACGACTAACGCTCGAATCTGTATTATCCCGTCGTTTCCACGTCAGAATGCTGTTTGTACGAGATCGTCGCCCAGTGCTAGAACCTGCTCTCGAGAATGTGTTCTTTACTTTCTCCCATGCAATCGCGGAGGGATTCTCTTCTGGCTTATTGTCGTGTAACTGGAGAGTTGCGAGGCGACCCGAGTGGTTTGAAAATGTAGGGGATGGGGGAATTGTGGGAAAGCTAGACAATATAGAATCCGAGTCTGATAATACTGGAGAAGGGGGACCATGTATTGATGAATGTGGCGACAGTGAACCAGATGGTTGAAGCTGATTGGAAGGCAGCACGTGGCGAGAGTCACTTGAAGAGTCAGTTTCCCGCTCTTCGCCATCAGTGATAGAGGGCTCAGAATACGTGTATTGGACAAGCTGGCCGCATATTGAGCAGACCTCGCTTTGACTAGGGAACGCATGAGAGATGATAACACTTTTTGACACATCAGATGTCAGGGTTATCTCTTCACGAAGATACCCAGGACATTGGTGCAAATTCCATCTGAGATTGTTATCCATTGGTGATGTGATACGACGCAGCAGGGAATTAGATGAGGAAAATAGGGGGCGATCTAGGCAGGCTTCAAAACGCTGCTTAATCGACTCCAGGCTCTGATTTGTCGCCCCCAGATCAAGCCACCATACCTCACGGCGAGGAGTTCGGCTTGATTTCGGCTTTCCCATCGAACTTGAAGGATTTGACATGCTTTCACTTTCAAAGGGATTCGTGCTTTCCCCATATTCCGTCGGAGTCACTGTCGGAGGACCTTCTCTATCATTTGCGTCGAATTTCCGTTCGGGAGAATCATCTATTGACAGTCAATACTTACATGATATAAAGAGGTAGATAGCACTCGCCATATAGAATAGAATTAGCTCCCGAAAATAGCTGAAATTCGTCCCATGCTGAGTCATAGACGAGCTATCCTACGAAAGTCACGAACCTGTTGACAGAGTCCATTCAACATTTCTACGCCACGGCCATCGGTTTTGTTGTCAAAAGTCTGCGATACCGAACCATCTTCATGAACGGTACTGGACGGATTGAATGATATAATAGGTTCATTGTCATAGCCGGTAAAGATATCGAAGTTCTGTTCTTGACAGTCAAGAATAATTCGTAGTATAAAATCGTTAGACTCACTTCCCACTTCTGGTTATTGTTCATGGTTCCTGCATGCATATGGATATTCTGGGAATCAATATAGCTCAACCCGGCCTATTCACGAGCGAAAATTAGACCATAAATTAACTAAAATGAAATGATTCGTACTGCAATTCCCTTAACCTGACGTTGGACCTCGTACAGTAAGTAAATGCCAGTATGTAAATTTATCAGAGAACTTACAGCTTTCATCGAGATCTGAACACTCGTATTCAGATCTGTTCCTAACGCTTTTGCTATCAGCGACTGCATTTTCTGTTCAGATGTGACTAATTTACTCGATGGCGTTGGTGCAGACCCGGATACAAAACAAAGGTGGTCGCTTACTTCCATGGAAGAGGACGAAATGGCTTTTCGACCTTTCATCGGAAGCTCCCACAATCTTGAGCAGATTTGGATGGCTGTATTTTGGTTGAGTCGCTAAACGGCCACTGAAAGATGGGGAGAACTAACAGGAACAGCTTAGAAAGGGCCAAGTCTATTGTCCAATCCTAAAAGGAATTAATACGTCACCTAGGTAAGAGTAAGCATAGAAAGGTTGATACCTGCTTAGCACGAAGTCCTTCAAACGTTTTAACTGCTACAAGGCGTCCGTCATGAGAAGCAGAGTGGATGCGATAACTGATGCCTCTGATAAGCTCCCTATGCAGGTGGACTTCATCTGCTTTCACGATCTATAACATGATAGAAATAAAGCAGGTGCTTCACGTTAATCGCCCCTTGACAAACCATAAGCCCATCCAAATCTCTACTGCTACACAGATGCCTCTTCCGATGCTTCTTCCGATGCTTCTTCCGAAGCCCATCAGCATCAAATTCACAATGACCGCGCTCTTTTATTACTTGTGTTGTGGCTGTATTCCATACTCTCAATAGTAGGACTTGGAATGAAAGAAAAACTGACCAGCGTCTTGAGTCGGGAGGTTGATGCTCGTGAAGTTGCCTCCATATATTGTAAGACCCGAGGAGCTGGTGAAAAATGACATGCAACTCGTTACTTGTAACTTGAAGGGAAACTTGAAAATTCAAAGGCGTGCCAGCATGAGAAGTAATTTAAAGAAGACCACGTGTTGGAACAGCCCAGCATTACAGTGGGGCATGCACACATTGCACAGTGCGTGCTTCAACCTAATTTTGAGTGACCTCCGGATTGGGCTGAAGTGTTTGATTTACAGTAATACGAAAACAACTGCACAGCCACTGTTCTGATACTAGAGCGGCCTTGAAGCTCCTCATCGCTTGTGGGCAATACCCGGAGCCATTCGAATGAAGGATGAGACCGTCTCTATGGCAAGAGTAAGTCCTATCTTTTTTTCTTTTTATTTCAGATCACTACAAGATCTCTTTTCTATACAGACTACACTATGGTGCACAGGAGGCCTTTAGGACAATTGTACCAGTTGAAGAGGCCAGAATACCTCTTACGTCGCGAAATGGCATCTATCCGGTGCTCTGTTATGCCCCTTTTATATTCCTAGCATATCTTGCTCGCAGACCTGATACGTATTTCATACGTTTGCTCTGGCTGCCAACTGTGATCACCAGTCTACTGGTAGCAGCTTACAGATTCTATTGGGTACCGCCAGAATTGAATGTATGCAATTGGGGTCAACGTAAGTAACTAGTGCCACCTGTAAAAAGTAACTCATATTGGTGCTTGTTACTCAGGTTTCTTGGTAGCAGTTTTTATTGCAAAATCTCTAGAGTATGCCTTGACGAAAGAAGGTATGCTCAAAGTCGGAGAAACGCGGCCAGGGGTTACGAAAGGCAAGAGCAATGACAAAGCCACAGTCAACGGTTTTGGTCCTCAGCTCATTCAGAATACTCGATCACGAAACCCATATATAGCTACCTGGCTATACGACGCGATCGAGCTTACGCACACTATGCGTGGACTTGAGTGGAGGTTTGGTCAGGGAATACATATCCCCAAAGCAACCCGCCCACTCGAACGCACCGCGTTTCTTTATGCCACTCTCATCTCCTTCCTCCAGAATTACCTTATGCTCGACTTCCTTGAGACACTGTTGAAGCTTTTCCCTGGGGTAGGCACTCCAATGGGAGGTACCATGTTCTACCCTACCCTTGCTCCTTCCGCACGGTACACAGTGTCTACCGTCATCCACATGATCACGGGTACTACGCTCATTGCAGGATTCGGCATGGTATATGACCTTATTACCCTGTTTGCCGTTGCTTGCCTGGACAGTTCACCTCTCTCTTGGCCGCCCATCATGGATGACCCATGGCGCTCCGACTCAATGCACACCTTCTGGGCTGAAGACTGGCATCAAGTCCTCCGACAGACATTTATAGTCCTCGGGGGTTACCCAGGTAAGTGGCTCGGAGGAGACTACGGAATGGTATTCGGCGCATTCTTGGCTTCAGGATTATTTCACGCATGCTCAATGTATTCCACGCATCGAGGGCTTGACTATTCTACAATCGCATTTTTCGCATCACAGGGCCTTGTCTTGGTGTTGGAGCGGCTGTGGAGGCGGTTTACAGGGAGGAGGGTCGGTGGGTGGATGGGGAGGTTGTGGGTGTACTTCGTCTTGTTCGTTGGTGCTCAGCCCATGGGTAACTTATTTCATTGAAGTTTTCCTTATATTTCCATCTGATATTTGTCTTCACAGTGGATGCGTGGCATAGACGCGGGATGGGTGGCGGGATGGTAATACCCTCCTTTTTAAGCCCAGTGAGATCAATCATCTTACCATTGGCAAAGCGATTCCTACTTCCAAATTAGTACCCCCATAGACCAAGTGTTCAGTCATAGATGTAACAATTCTAATATCATCCTGGAAACCATTTACAACAACCCAATGTAGCTAGTGGTTGAATATGTAGCAACACAATTGATATATAATCATCGATGCAAACGATGTAAATTAAGACATGTCACCCTCAAACCCAGGAGGAAAGAATAAAAACCTTACTGTCCCTTCATTTTGCCCTAGGCTATTTGAATTATACAATGCGCTGGGATCCGATCCATCCAGGGGCTTCCTCCTGCGAGGTGGGTGTTCCGTCTCTCTCATGGCAATCTTGAGCCTGATGAGCTGGTCAGGTTTATAGGGATGTTGCAATTGTTGTTGTGAAGCGTGTCGGTCTCTTGCAGAGAGGTGAGGGGAAGGTGATGAAGGAGTGCTTGGAGAAGTGTTGGCAGACGGGTTTTGAGTGTATTGAATGAGGAGGTCAAGGATGGTATGAGCGAAGTCTAGAGATAAGAAGAATCGTCATGAGAAACGTGGATATGTATGGTCAATATGACAATGCAAACCTTCAAGGTCTCCTGCTTTGGTATGATACCGTTTTTCCCAATTAGAAGGACAGTTCAATTTCCTAGCTAAGTCCGCACTTGAAGGTTCGCCGTGCCTTGTGGGAGATGGGGGCTGCTCGAAAGATAATAAGAGACCGGCAACGTAGATACTTCCTAATGCGATTGTATGTGGCGGGTACATAAGTGGAAGGAGCGTCCGATGGCTAACGGAAAAAATAAGAACATAGCAGTTAAGATAGAGTTGGTCCGATTTTACCTATCGATGGAAATCCTCCATGCAAGTTTGACGAGTGTCTTCGAAGCTAGCAGGTTCAGACTCAAAACCTTATAACTTCAATCAACCAATAACAGTGAAATACCTCTTAGTTCTTTACCAAGTTTGATCACATATGGGAAAGGAATTCGAGCAGTGAAGTTGAAGCAAGTCGTTTCGAGGATAAGGCGTTCCACGGCTAAGAGACGTTGACGATCATTTTCAACCATCTATACCGTTGAACGAGTCAAAAGGACGGTAAGACCAAACACACACACAAGGCAAAAGAGGTACCTGGGCATCCATTGTGTCCAAATCGACCTCGCCAGATGGGTGTTTCGATTTCGCAGCAAATTCTGGAAACCGAACGGCGTAGGAGGCCGCTAGAAGTTCGCGAGGTTTCTTCAGAGTGTCATGCATCTTGGTAGAGACATAGAGGGCCGCTAGAGCCACATCCTGTTTTTCACGAACGCAGCACCGTAAATCAGTGTATGTCTATACGTTGAGAATAGAAATGTACGTGGTGGTTGAAGTCCTTTCTCGGGAAAAACAAATGAAATCGATGATATAAAGTTTGAGCAGTTGCAACTGTTTTTCTAGGACTTCAACAAAGTAAGTAGCATGCGTTACAGCTGAGAAATAGACCGTCTTACAATCCAACCCTGGCACCAATACTCTCCAGAAAGGAACAAGCACTCTGCCGAACCTTTTCTTCCTGTGCGACTGATTGTTTTCCCCGTTGTTTGTCTGACAAGTATTCGATTTCTGCCGGAGTGAAATACGGATGATAATGTTTTAAAGAGGATGTAGGGATGTGGGACGGTGTGTGGGCTCTGGAACTCTGCGGGTCTGCTTGGTGAATGTTTGGTGATCGCATCTTGGTTGGCTGCTGTTCTCCCATTAGTTGTTCAAGGATATGAGTGGACGTGACAATGTATGTAAACGTTATTTATTTATTTAAAGGCACCAACCACCTGTCAATTTCTTTCTTCCACCACTACTATTTCAGAAACATATCATCCAAAAGTATACTACATGCGTACTTTCATTTCTAAATACAATGTCGGTATCAACGAGGGCAAACTCCGTATCAAAATGGTGCTGAGACTGATTCACTGGGAGTGACTATGCTGAAAGAAAACCGCTTCGAAGGTGTCGAGGGAAAACCATTCCGAACAGGGTTCTTGAAATTCTAGATTCGATGGGCGTCGTCGTGATAGGGCTGAAGAGGTTGAGTGGCGCAAGAGCAAGGAGGCGCTCAGCTTCATGGCATCGCTAAGTGCAAATCAGAATGTTTTGGTTTGATAAATGATTCAAAGTGCGCTCACCTTGACATAAATCTCGAATATGGTCGAGTCCCTAGGCCACATGTAGGTGAGTTTAAAGACTTGCAAGAGCTCTGCTACTCGAGGCTGGTCCATAAATGATACAAGTTCCGGTAATGGGGCAGCCAGATTCAAAAGAGGCATGACCTCCTCAAGAAGCATTATTATGGTTCTGTCCTCTAGTTTAGTCAATTCAGTACTGTCGTCCGTTGAGTTACCAACGGCATCAGGATCCAGAAGGTGCAAATGATAATCACGATCACTCAGATCCTGATTGAGTCTACAAGGTACATCTTTTCAATTATCAAGGCGAAGCGACGATAAAAGCTCTACTTACGGAGTGAGACAGTTTGCCACTGACTGCAGGCAACGGAAGGCCATGCGCGCAATGTCTTTCTCACTGACATAAAAATGATTGGCTCGCCAATGATCGCAAAGAAAATCTCTAAGTAGAGCAAGAGCTTGAGGGTGGTGGTATTTATCATTTAAGAGTTGAACTAGATTAAGCGCATTTCTATCATGCTTGAAAGTATCTTGTCCTAATCTGCACTTTAGCTCTCTCCAGAATGGATGGTATCGCATCAAAGAGGGTGGACTGCCGGGTATTGGTCTCCCATGTGCCCCTTCGTCATAGACGCGGGTAAATGGAGTGCCGCCAGCTACAAGAACGAGTAAGTCGCGGAGGGGTCCATTTGAGTGATATACGGGGAGATGTTCTTTGAAATAGTTATCAATTTTTCCGTGAAAAAGGCGATACAAGGTGTCTGCATCGGCAAACTTCTAAAAGTAAACATATGAAAGTCAATATCATCGTAAAGAAGTGTGTGGTGATAGCAGCTTACCGATGCTGAAATGCTTGAGAAAACTTCACGTAAAAACTCGTAGGACTCGTAGTTCCTTCGTTTGGTCAATGCATATTGCTTCTGCAAGGCAACAGACATGAGATCGAACTGTAAGATCTCCTGGCGGAGTTCATCAGTTGGCGCGGCTGCTCGCAAGTGTTGGGATAAGCAAGCCCATAGGTCGATGTCATTCTTGCGGTCCTCTATCAGATTGTTTTAAGAAGGAATCACCTCAGTGCTATATTACCAATGGACATTATTTCGACGTACTGTGCATTGTGTAATATTTCATATAGCAAATGGCGATATCTGCATGTGCATGTTCTTTATCTATATGAAAATTTCCAGAGCGAGAACGATCTACTAGGAAGTCTTGGAGAGAGGCATGCAGAAAGCGCAAATCACAGCCATCGTCAATGACCTGGATGAGGACCGAGTCGAGATTGGCCAAGCAATATCGCATTTCCCCCTCCTTGAGTAATAGAAACTGTTCAATGGTGAAAACAGCTTGCGGTTCAAAGAGCTTAGGGTTGAGCATCTCGCCGATGTTTAAATTGGTTCCCTCATTCATTTTGAAGGCCAATATGCGAAGTGCCGAGTTTAGGTTTTTGACGGAAGCAAAGATGTGACTATACAAAGCATCCAATTCGCCAAACGGAGAATCTTCGTCTTGAGCTGACAGTCCAAGAACAATATCCAAGCGTTCACCAGGAAGGTCATGGATCGAACCAACGAATCTTACCACTGTCGATGCGAAGATGAACTGGCCGGATGACTTACAGACAAGACTATAGATAACATCAGGTGAGGGCCACGAATCGGGGATGTGCGACCTAAATGGATGTTCCTTTTTCATGTCGTCAAACTTGTCAATGAGAAACTGCCTGATGTCATCATCTGGATGGAATGAGTCATCCAAGTAAAGTCGAGTTGAAAGGAGATTAAGATGGCCCATATCGAAGGCAGCACGCAGGTGGTGTTCTGCTCGACTCGCAATGAATACAGCCACGGGAAGTTTGTACTGTCGCACAATTTCACAAAGTACATGTAAAATGTGGATCTGAACCTTTGAATCACGGCATTCGTCCAGTCCATCGATGATTATTAACTGTGGCCACTGCTCCTCTGAGGATGTCGCTTCACAAGCTAACCGTAGAGGCTGGATGAGCAAGGATTGAATCTGGGCTTCAAGCGATTTATCAACTAAAGAAGGGTCGCTCTCGACAGCTTGCTCAATATGTTCACGTGTCGTTGGAAAGGATATTGCGATCTGGTAAGCGATGGTAGGGATAAGTTTTTTCTCGTTGTTGCGGCCACCTGCAGTCCGTGAGAAGAAGAAACTAGCGAGGAGGAGTCCCAAAGCATGACACATTTCAGCAATAGTCTGAGCAATGGCCGATTTTCCGGCACCAGCAGGACCATGGAGCCACAGGATTGGATATTTGCGCTGAGATTCCTCGACCCAGTCCATAATCATGCGCAAAACGGCTACTCGGGTATTTGGATGGCATTTTGGGGGATCGAATCGTTCGCCAGAATTGTGGAAGGCACCAGGAGATATATGTTGATGAAGGATGTCAAGTCCTTTCGAAGATTTCCAATCTTTTTTGTAGAATGAAAGATGTATTTCGCACCTTTTCTCGAGCCGCTGTAATGCATGAATGTTCCCCCATTGATGATTGTATTCGAGTTGGAAAACATAGTGCTTGTTCAGATTGAGGCAAGAACAGATGTGGACCTGTGGCCAATCCTACACAACACATATATCTAACACAAGAGAGAAATGTCACATTTGCCGAGCTTCGGCTCATCGGAGATTGAACATCTCGGAGGTCACAGGACACGTTATTTTGTAACAAAGTTATCAAAAACGGGCTGTTTTTTTTTCTTTCGATTTCCTTTTAGCGATTTTTGAGTCTATTTTTAGCATACTCATGACCTCTAGTTACCTTGAGCCAGCCACCAAGAGATATTTAGATAATAAATCTCAACGCCAAGGCCATTGCTCAATCATCAGAACTGATTTATAGACGACGGCCTAGCGAAATGCGAGCCAACCTTTTAACCGATTTACGTGGAGTCCGCTTGTTCGAACCTTTGAGCGTGGCAGTTTTAGGACGGGGAATTACAATCGTCCCACTTTCCGCTGATGGATCTAGTGACTCTAGTTCAAGATGGAAGAGCCTCCATGTTGATCAATCATATGCCTTGAATCGCAATGAATGGTAAGTAAATGTATCTCAGAGGGAAGTGAGAAAGAAAAGCTAATGATTTGTTATGAGGTCCAATAAAATCACCTCGATGTACGATTCAGTTGTTGTCATTACTAGGTTCCGTCGTTGCTCTAAATTGTCTCGGATTTGATTCGTGCGTAAAAATGTCACCAGTTGAGGATCCGTAGGAAAGTGTCAAAGAATTTCCCGGACAATTTTCGAAAAATCCCAATCTGTGGAGTGACAACGCCAGTAGCTACAGAAATAAAATTGTCAAACTAATTAAAGTCCTGCCCAAATTTAAATTCAAAGGAAGGAACACTCACAAGCTACACGGCAGTGACAAATATTGCAGGAGTATCAAGGCAAGTTCCATATATTTCAATTTATCCCTGTAATGTCTTTTTAGATAGGGCCTCAGGCCCCCACTGAAAAACTCTTGTATCATCGTCCCGTACTCTGGGGAATCAAAGCCCATATGATCAGCCACAGTGTAAAGGCGCTTTTTAGTATCGGGTTCTTTCAGATGTTTACAAACATCAGATGCTAATGAACGGGCATCTCGGGGGCCCAAATCAGAAGTATGGTCTAATAGCGGGAAAGGTGAATGCTTCTTGAGTAGGAAGTTGTCAAAGTGCACCATATAGCATCTAGAGAGGCATCCCTCGGTGTGAGACATGGGACACTGCAAATGAGGTGAAATTGGCATCGCCAATATTTGGTGAAAATGAGTGATTGCCTAACCCGTCTATTATGCTAGAATGATAACGTGGATAGGGGTTTAAGCTTTAAGCACCAAAGCTTGATATTGAGCCTCAAGAGAACGGTTGAAAATTAGAGGCTCTTCTTCAGTGGCCGAAGATATATAATTGAGTATCCCTGGGATAGAGATCGTGAGTTGGTACGAAAGGGTTAGGATTAAAATAGTGGCATCATTACGACCATGGGCTGTTCTTGAGGGTAAAAAACTGGCAGCGAGAAGACCAGCCTTATGACACAACTCCGCAGTAGTTTGAGCGATGGCTGATTTTCCTGCCCCAGCTGGTCCGTACAACCACAAGAAAAAGTTGTCTTTGTCGACCGTTTCTATCCAGTCCATGATCTCTTTGATAATTATTTCTCGGGTTCCCGGATGGCATTTTGCCGGGTCAAATCTTTCGGAAGAGTTATGAAATACTCCTGGAGCAACATTTTTGTAAAGACGTTTGATTTCTACACGGACACGACGATGAAACAATATCTGCCGGTTCATTATCCATGCACGCAGATCCACTGAAAAGACGTACCTTTACTACTTTTACTATCATCGCGGGCAAATTTCCACCGCTAATCGATGTGCTTTTGCACCCGGAAACATCGCGGCCATCGAATGATGCATGTCGCGCAGATGTTTGACGATTTCAATACTGGGTTGCGCGTAGGCCAGAGATGAATTAACTGAGGAGTTTGATGAAAGCGTTAATTTGAGATACATGGGTGAACGTTGGTCCGCTTTTCGGTGCTTTTCGTAAGAGCCCAAAACCATACGAATTTCTGGAACTTCAACCGGATGAATACTATTGGCCCCATCCCAGTGACCGATAAAGCGCCAACTACTTCATAAGTAGTTTGTGATCGTCATCAACTCGTTAGACCGGACAGAATTTCAGAGGCGCGGCAAAAGGGTTATTATTTAAATCTCCGCTCTGCCATCCCGACGGTCCCCCGAAAGGCGCTGCAACAAAATCTGAATAGACACTTGTGAGACCAAAATGTACCTGAATAGCACTTTTTTGAGGCTCAGAAAAGGTGTAGAAAAGTGAAAAGTCAAAAATTTCTAACCTTTGGATGAGCCGATAATGCCGTTTGTCCTCGGGGTCCGTGCGCTGGAGTTTGTTGGACACGGCGTGGGACAAGCGTGATTGCAGTGCTCACCTGGCCACTTGCACCACTGTTTGTGATTTTGTTCTTACATCCAACAGTCATCATGGATGCTTCATCGTCCGCCATGGACGTTTCCCCGGACCCCGTCTCTTTGCGTGCTGCTGCTCTTTCTACGCTTAAATTAAAGCGTCGTAAACCGGTACTTGAGAAGGCTACGGTTCCTTCCCGGCCCACTCCTGCTAGCGATTTTCAGCTAGATTATGGCCAAGAAGATGTTATGGCTGTTGACCCACCACCACCACCACCAATGCCATCCCCAAAATCCACCCAGAAAGGCCCAATTATCACCAAAGACGTTCAGATGCGAGAGGAAGGCGAGATCAGTGATGAAGAAGAAATTCTTCGTCCCTCTGTCCCTCTCGGTCGATCGCCACTGCCACTGCCACCACCACGCAAGTCAAAATCACCGTTACCTGCTAAGGCACTGTCCCCAGAGCCTGTCAAGGTGGTGGAACTCAAAAGTGCTTCACCGCTTCAAAAATCTTTTACCCCACCTCCACTGTCGCTGCTGGAAAGATTCTCTGGATATGCACCGTCTAATCAGGAATCAGAAAATGACGTCGCTATGCGAGATGCTAGGGAGCCTGAGTTAGACAATGCTCTCTCTTTATTAGGTCCAGATCGTGTACGGCCTAGATTACTTTGTAAGTTTTCTTTCCTCCTTTCTGATTATCGTCTTACTTGTTATTTCTAGTGACTCTGGACGAATATGACACTGCCAAAGATATTATACTAGATCTCCTTGGCTGGGGCGTTCCACCAGACTTCCTTGTCGACTGTGGGCTCAGCAAAGAACTTGTGTACTACGTATTTACGGAACTAAATCTTCGACTGCCGGATAACTTCGATTCTTCGGGTATAATTCCCTTCACCCCTGAATCGTTTACACAACCTCAACAGTATGTCCTGATGCCACCACCGCCTCTTCCGGAGAGAGATCGGATCGCCGTCGACACTACCGTCGAGGCAACACCGAGAGTGACTACGCCGCCCTTGCGAACTCCGACCCTTCCTTCTTCGGATAGCCCCTCCAATACAGACTTGCACGACATGGAACGTCAAAGACGGCAGGAGCTTCTCGCACGGAAGGCTGTTCAAGCGTCCCGAAGGTTAAAGCAATCTGCTTCAATAGAGACTCCCCCAAGCATCTTACAAAGCGATTCTTCAAGTACTAACCAACAGAATACCTCCATGGCAGCTGTCATCTCTACCGAGGTCATTGAGGACTTTCTTAACAGTATTGGTCCTGTTCGAGATACGGAACAACTCAATGGAATCTTACCTCCACCGTCAGATGATAATCAAGGAATGGATGTCGGTCAAACTATTGCTGTACCGAGACAATCACCTACTTCGGCCGGTCTCAGCTCAGCCAACACTGATAACCTTGCTATCTCGCCTTTATCTCCTGCAGAGTCACACGGTCCGCCGCCATCGTCTGCGGAACCTCCCCCGACATCCGTTGATTCAGTAGCTTCAGCGGCTTCGATTTTTTTTCAATTATCTGAGGCAAATCTCACTATTGATTCGAGCTCGCAACTATCACCGCCACGGGAACCTAGTACACATCCCCGTCGTGGTGTACGCCCTGTCGCATCAGACTTTGTAGATTTCGATCCGACACCTCGAGGCAACGAGTCGAAGAGTCGTCTTGAACCTCCCGCTTTCTCGAGTGGCATTATTCGGCGTCTGAACTTGGCCGCTAATTTCCGGGACATTGGATCGAGAAGATGTGTCATTGATTTGAGCGATAGTGAAGATGACGATGAGCAGGAAGTCAAGGAACAGCTGCAACAATCGCAGCTGATTGTGGAGGATCAACCATGGCTCAAACGCGACAGACGTAGCAAGGCGAGCAATTATCATCCACCTTCTTCTATCAGGCCTTCTTTGTCTGGTAACCAATCACCCGCTGCTCTGATGCTGAAGGAGCTCGAGATTCGACGGATGCGAGAGTTAATCGCAAAGCGAGAAGAAGAGACTCGTTTGAAGAAGCTTGCAGTACGTTTTCATTGCCCTTAACATCTCACAACTCATTTATTGCTTTTCAAGTCCGCAAAGAGTTCAGTCAATATTGATGCGAGTGGTTCGTCAACCCCCATTAACCATCTACCTTCGTTGAAACAAGAAGATGTTGATGTTGTAATGAACCCCGACTTAGAGCGGAATGGATTTAGCAACTATCGCAATTCGGAATCAGCGACTCCGCCTCGTAAGCCTTGTTTGTTCTCAGATCCTTTACCTTGGCCTCATTATTTTTGCCAGCTCGGTCCGTTAGCAAGTCTCCTAACGGTATTTTTAATCTTCAACTTCCACAATCCCGTTTCTGATGATCTATTCGCCCTAGATGGGGATGCTAATCCCATTCAAGATGATCCTCTTGATCAGGATCCACATCCACAACTAGGCAAGTCGCCAATCCTCTCTTTCTTACTATTCGCTATATTTTCTCTCTCCAACTGATCTGTATTGCACATTTGTTTAATCCTTCCCACGATCTTTTCGTCTTGTCCAATCACCTCGTGCCCTTCGACATGCTATTGTTTCACTGCTTCGCTCACACACCATGTCAATTATGTCTGTTGTTATCTCGTGCCTGCCATGTGCGTCCCCTGCGATTCTCAACTTCTTTCTGTTTGATATGCTCTTCTTTCTTTCTGATTTCTCTGACATGTTCTGTTCTTCACACTCCTTTTCCGATGACTCCGGCTTGCCACTTCTTCCAGATTTGGCCTCCGAGGCTCTGGAAGCACAAGTGGCAAGGCTCTTTCTCTTTCCCTGCCGTGAGGCACTATTCACACCAGACATTCCTGACCTTTTTTCTTTCTGTTTTATTTTATTGTTTCCCACCCTGTGTTCAATTCGGCGCGCCATGTACTCCACCTCTGCCTGTTTTGCCACTGTACTTTCCTTGTTTTCTTTGTATTTCTTGATGATATTACACAGGTCGCAATACAAGAACAACAGCACCTTCTTCAGCAGAAGGAGCAACATCAGGCCCACAGGGAAGGAATGGTCGACGCCGGCCCGGAACCGTCGCCGTCGACACAGGTGCGTCTTGCGAGTTCGTTCTATTCCCTTTCTGTTCTGGACGGGGATTCATATTTCGTCTACCTCCCCGTCCCAGCCTAATACCCAACAACTGACGTATTTTTTTGTTTGTTTTCTTTCCTGGCTTTGAATAATAGGTGAATCAGAAGACAATGTTAGCCATCCCAAAGCTAGACGCAAACGAGCTGGTCTCGGAAACCTCAACTGCATTCAACGACAACAATAGTCAGCAAGATGATGGAAAATATGGGGTGTACAACTCGATCTTTGAGTTGTACCCCCTGCTTCGTGGTTATTCACTGCCAATGTCTTCAGACCCAAGATTTTCTTCTCATTTATCTTCGCTTTCTTCCTCACATATGTACCCATCGACTCGGACTACTTTGTCTTCATCTTCTTCTGTGCCTACTGAACCTTCTTCCTATTTTCTCTCTGCGTCTAGTTCAAGTTTTTTGCCTGAGCTGAATTTGAGGGCTCTCAAATTGGCCGCGATTGGCAAAGTCCTTCACCCTTTCAAGCAAATCTGTCGGTATGAAGTTCCGGGGGGTGGAACATGCCGCGACGAGGGTTGTGACGACGTGCACTTGAGCAGACTTCAAGGTACGACCGTGGAGCCAAGTGGTACGTGATGGGTTGGCTTTTCCGTCGGGGGTAGCTCACGCGGTAGCCATTTCCTTGACTCTTCTTTTGAAACCTTTCTCTTCCTTAACTCTTCTTTTGACTCTTGCTTTTTTGTATCTTCCTCTTCTGTCATTATTGGCTTTACTCCCCCTTCTTTCGCAGATCAAGATGTGGCCGAGTACCTGCTCAACACCCTACCAAGGGAGTGGCTTACTCAACATCAGGTCTCATCAGCGTCCAAGATAATCGCTGTCCTTCAAGAACTGCATGGTCATTCAAACCTGGAAGACCGAGTGGATCAAGCACTTCTCACTCTTGGGTTATGTCCGACATAGTCCAGACCTCTTCAGGGGAAGGTGGAACGTATTGAAAAATCGCAGGATTGGCCGATCTCCCCATCCAGGATGACAGCAAAAAAACGCTGGAGGCCCCGACTGGACTTTTTTTTGAAACCTTGGTCCGGCAATTTGCGCTCTTGCGCTACCCGGTCGCACCTGATAACGAAGACCGACCCCTCGCTGGTTGCAGCCCACCACACAAGGCTGGACATTACAAGATGGCAACAAAACAAAAGGATCTCGGCTCAAGATAAACAAGACAAACCCGCCCGCGCAAATGGAAGAAGACCAGGCTTACTTTTAATATATTCAAATGTCAAAATAATGGGAAAAAATAATTCGGAGGCTGCAGGGTGGAGATTGTTTTTAAAGAGCGCAGAGGCGCCAGCCTGTTTCCCGGTACGTTGCGTTGGGGTTTTTTTTGGGGGGATTGTGGGTTGGCCTCTTTGCGGAGGAATGTGGCTTGCATGTGTGTGGGGTGCTGGGTTGGGATGCGAAGACGCGTTCAAGCAGATCTCTCAAGACGATCTTTTTCTGCGTTTTTGTTTCCTACCAGGTGCTTCATTTCTGTGTGGCTTCTTTTTTCTTCGTTTTTGAGGTTCTTCCTTTCTTATTCCTTCTTTCCTTCATCGTGCGTATCGGGGATGGGTCTCGTTCGTGTGATGGCGGTATCTCATCTTGCAGTCTCTCGGGCGACGATGACGATGACGACGGATTTCTTTTTTTCTTCTTTTTCTTCTTTTTATTTTGGCCGTCCGGCCATGGCTCTATGCATTTGCTATGTTTGATTTATTTTTGGCAAAAAAAAAGCACCCTATATCTGTTAAAAACGCTTGTTTGTATTATGGCTTCGTGATGCATGCTTTTGATTCGATTTACTGGTGTGATAACGGAGACCTTGCTAAACTTGAGAACCTGACTGAGCATGTGCACTCATTCGCAAATGGGAAGTCTACTTACGTTGACAATAATTCAACAATGATCTACATGTCTATCTTGTAATGTATTGTAGACTAATGAACATCATGCTACAGGTTAACCTGGATTGTGGCTGCGCTGTACCATACAAGCCTATGGGAGATGAATTACGAATTTTTGAATTTGGAGATCGAGGTCTGGACGTAAAAGGTCGATGAACTTGTTCTGACACTCTACGTATACACTGAAAATCCGAAGGATTTATAAGTTTGATACTTTAACCTACCAAAGAACGGTGGTCAAAGTTCTCACGTTGCTGATTATCAAAAGTAAGTACATATATATCATAGAGACAGATCGGATATTGTCCTGCAGGGTCGGAGAAGACTGAGAATGGAATTCAGTTATACAGTATCAATCTGGTATCGTCCATTGATTCACCAGAAGTGTTGACCTGAGGACACCCCTGACTCCCCTGTGAGGTCTACGGTCTGATGAATTATTTCGCCATTGCATTAGACGCCCTGCAAACGTTGAGCGCTTTCCGAATAGGACCCAACTGTCCCATTAAGAATAAAAAAACAATTACGAGTGTTCGTGTGGGGGGGAAAAATATTTTATTTGACAGGAGTTATTTATAAGGAATTTAATAAATATAAGCCAAGGGTGACTTGGACAATGGAACTAGATGGAAACATAAGTTACGGCATGACAGGATCTGACGGAATCTACAACTCATGTATGAGTCAGCGGCCTATTCGGGAAGATTGGTAAGTACCCCTTTCTTCAGAAGATGCCGGGACCGGCCCAGCAGAATTTATGAGGAAAAGGTTATTGCCGCGGGTGGTGAATGTGATGGGAAGGAAGTCTGCGGAAGTACGGGGATCGGGGGGGGGGGGACATGTGAAGGAGGGGGGTTTAAGGGGGCCCAGTTTC
>Ga0193743_1000240_pt1 | contig 44291 bp, 48 predicted proteins | sample L2c2metaG_FD_143038 | JGI IMG/M metagenome (GOLD analysis project Ga0193743, IMG submission 143038) | Soil microbial communities from a riparian zone of the East river system, Colorado, United States - L2c2 | ecosystem: Environmental > Terrestrial > Soil > Riparian zone | place: USA: East River... | reverse complement strand
TTTTGGCAATCCTCTTCTGTATCATACCCTCGAATAATATAAAAGATGCCATTGCAAACCTCCTCTCTAAGTATACTTTAAAAAAAAAAGAAAAAAAAACGGCGCGTAGCGATTCTCTAATGAGAGAAAGCAAAAATATGAAAAATTTAAAAACCCTTTTTTTAATAGTTCGACTGGAAATGAAGTAAAAATAGATGAAAACGATAAAGGATGAGTGTCCATAGAATATAGCATGCCATTTTAATACGTGAGGGGAGAAAAAAATAAAAGAGAGGGGAGAAAAAAAATAAAAGAGAACCTAAATTGTGGAGGAAGATCACACACAACCTCTAACATAAACAACCCAGAACAAGCCCTCTCTTTTCTACCCCGTCGTCGCCATCACCACCTCATCCGTCACATCCACCACCACATGCCGATCTCCCGACTTCGGCGTCGATCGTCCCGAACCAACACTACTAATATACCCCCGGGCTAAGGATTCAGAAGCAGTAGCATACGACTGGAGCGAATAATTGCTAGCTCTTGATTCAGAACGAGCAGAAAAAAAACCAGTAGCGTCTTTGGGTGTTGATAAGGTAGATGACGGATACAGGCTGCCAAATTCAGAGATGATGTTTATAGGAGGGAGGAGGTGAGGATGTGGGTGGGTGGATGTGGAGCTTGAAGAAGAGGGGTCAGTAGGAGAGATGGGATCAGGGTCTTCGGAAGTGGAGGAAGGGTCAGAATGAGAGATGGGATTAGGGTCTATAAAAGTGGATGAGGGGGCGGATGATGGTTCAGTATGTGTGATTGAAGATGTTGTAGACGTGTCGATGACATTTTCGGGTTGCGTATTATCCATAGGTAGGGATGAACGTGTTGCTACTACTTCTCTTCCTAATGTCGGTTCAGATATAGACGGTCGAACTTGCTGTGTGTCTGCAGCATTATCTGACGAGGCAAGCCTTGATGAGACAGGTCTAACTAGAGACAGCTGAGACGACGAAGCATCAAACCCCGGCGGAGGTGGCTCTAAAGTCTGATGTGAAGATGACGCTGCAAACGCAATTGCGTCAGGTCCATATGGCACACCAAACCGCGAAAAATTCTCTCTTGACGAGATGACCTTGAGCTGGTCCGGCGTCGGGCCAGACTTGGGATAAGTAAATTCCGTACGTATCAGAGTGTGTGAAAGGGGCGATGATATGGAATTTAGGGAGATTAGAGAAGGTGAGTCAAGGCGGACAGAGCTGTTGAATGTCTGATTGGATCGTTGACGGGATATTGGGCGGAACAAAGAGGCTGAGGGTGATGCTCTGTGGTTCTGGGTAGAACGATCACGCCTATGGGTGTTTGAAGTAGAAACCGACTGATCTGAACCCACTCGTCTATGCTCTGGGGTATGCGACATCATCGACATTCGATTCAAGAATGTGCGAAAACCAGAACCGCTTCGTCGAGATTCAGGTGAAGTAGGTGATGGCGTGGATGATGACGTCCGGGTTATGGGTACTCCAGAATGAAGTTCTGGAGTATGATCCACAACCTCAAAATAGGGTGGTGCTTCGCCTCTTTCATCGGAGCTTTCTAGAGGCAAATTGCTATCAACCCTCGTCAACGAGCTTGTTTCTTGGAGACTGGAATCAAAGCTCGGTCGCGAATTGTGTGACGGCAAACTCTGCAAAGAAAGGTCACCCGAAGGATCATCATGTAAAAGTGGCACGTTGTTGGATGACATGGGCATAGGTGAATATCTAGACACCTGCGAGCGGTCTTGTGAGTTTAAGGAGTCGTCATCTTCGTCAACGGGCGCCGCTACTATAGCAGCCGGCATGGTAGTAGCATCCTCCATATCACGACCCCTGATAAATAAAGTACTTATCGCACCAAGACTGAGTACTGAGGCCTGAGGGTTTGTCTGCTTACCGAAAAATCACAAGCTCTTCTTCACCTGGCTCCTTGTTATAAGCAGGAAGCGATGTAACAGATACTTGGGAAGGTGTGCGTCGTGGCCTGCGGGTTCTACGGGTTTGCCTTGCTTGACCCGAAGCGGGTAAATCTGTACCGTTAATCGAGCCAACGAGTTGTTCGGCCGTGAGCTCCCTCCCTGCGACTACGGGATTGCCACCCGACGGTACTCCGATATGTGTAGTACCATAAGCCTCCCCAAAGACTGTGATTGTCTTTTGCCAGGAGCCTCTGCACCAGGTCATCAAGGCTATGAGGCAGAGCACCAGAATAACGACCACAATTGGGATCTTGACGTTTGCTTGAGCACAAGTAGAAAAGGGGGGGATAAGAATAAACATACCCATGCTTTTGGAGAGAGAAAAGAGCTGTTATTATCCCGTGCCTCAAGGTTAGTACGATGAGGTTGAATGGGGTTTGCAGAAACGGTGATAGCGAACTTGGCCAAGATACTAGCAGTGATATATAAAGCGTGCATTAAACCTGTTAGTGTGTGTCGTAGAATCATAAGAGTCGTGCAGTAATCATTCAATGAATGCAAAGATAAATATCTCTGTCAGAGGGCTGTATCCTAAATGGTTACGAAGCGAATCCGCTCAGACCCCGCAATGCACAGCCACTGTATTAAGTCATGTGATAGTCGGTGATCTCGGCATTCCAGCTCACGAGTCTTTCTGCAACTTGCATGCCGAGGAAGCAAATCCCATAACGACCGGCTTCTGGATTCAGTTTCTATCATTGATGCGCCCGACAATCCTGACAATCTCCGTCAACATGGTCCTCGATTATTCATTTCTGTGGGCTGGCTTGACATCCGGCGAGTAATCTCCTTTACTCATGGTTTGCTCCTACCGACGTGGCGAACCATTGGGCTACGTTCACATGGTCACCAATTTTTCTAAGGCATCCAATATCATGGGGCCGAGCGTTCTTCCTGAAACATATATCAAATGTGCAGATGAACTTGATGACTTTCATCTTCTATGTTTGAGAACACTTCCACTTTGTCTGGTTACCCTTCTTCGTGAGACCCTTCTTGCTCGTTCCGACAATCATTTGTGTCTTGTCCTTTAGCAAGACCCTTCGCTGAAAAATAGGAGTTTTTGGCTTGTACACTTCAAAGACGACCACTTGGCTAGTGCAATAACATCTCAGAGGGCTACATTGGCAACGATCAATATGAGCTTCATTCTCGACTTTTCTTGTCAAATGCCACAGTCCCTCAAATTCCACTGATAGTGTCTCGCTGGCGCTAAAAATACTTCAGATTGACAAGGACCCAAATGCCTATCTCGACAGTATCCTCAGACCACCGTATCAGGAAAACGATTGAGACCACGTTGTACGGGTCAACCCTATTAACTTATGGATTACTCGCGTCTCCGGTAGGAATCGTGTCGGAGATTTAGCGGGTCACGTCAACTGTCGTGCAGAACTTCTTGAAAGTTCATCTCATAGCAGTCAACCTGATGGAGAGTGAAACAAGGTCACCCAGGCTCCTTTTTAAGGAAAAGCCTCGTTGTGCGTATTGTTAGCCCTGTGCTACGAAGCACGCCTTGTCATTCTCGTCATCTTCTGGCAAAAAAAAATACAACAAGCGCCAATAAAAGCTTCGATTACCGATCTATCGCATACATTTCGTCGGACTGCCAAAGAATCCTCCACAGATAACAAGATAGGTGTCGTAAATACTAAATATTCCACACCAGACAGATGTCAACACGTTCTGAGCCGACACCCGAGTTTTCTCAGTTGCTCATAGATCTGGCAAACGACGGAAGTAAGTGTGACATGCGTAGCATCCTTGCTAACCCCCTTGTCGAGATCGTCGCAGCGAGCATCGGCTTGGGCAACAACAAGCATCTTTACGAATCCCCTACCTTGTTCATCGTCCACAGTCGTATGGTTCAATGATCCAGTCATACCGATTACGTTCAACTCCATCACGCCATTATTACCTTTTGCCAATGGGCCATTGAAACCCGTTCACCGTCCGCTTCCCACATATCAATGACACTCACTCGCCAGAGCTTGTACACTTTGCGTAAGTTACAATTCTCTAATCGCAGGGCTGTTAATGTTTAAACTTGAACGTACGCAGGCAACAACTTGGACCCACCTACAAGTTCCTTACTTCCCTTGCGCTTCCTCATCAAAATACCCATTGGCGATGCAGTCGTCGCGGTCTTACTGCAGCAGAAAACGATGCGCCATAGACACTCTTCAACGACCACAAGGTGCGCGCGCCTGTGGCTTTGCCTATTTCCGTCATTCTAGCCACTACGTGCAGCATTCCTTCTGTTCCTACCATTCTACCTAGCAGTCCGTCACCACCTCATCCGAAATGTCTAGTCGGAAATCAATCTGAACTACAGATATACGACGATCCTTTATTTGACGATCAAGTTCAAGCGTCTCAGGAGATATCATGATTCCGACTGCACGAGCGAGGTTGGTGAAGATTCGGAAACAGACATGATGGAACCGTATCAAATAAAGAGAGTCGAATATAATAGGTCTACCAATTACCGTGGTATGTTAAACCTTTTTTTTCTAATTATTATTATTATTTTGGGTGTCTGGAGAGAGCGTGCTTAAATTCATCCTATTATTTTTCCAACATTCACTAATCCTATTCCATTTTTGTCGCATAACTTTTTGATATATTTCATCATTCTGTAGCCCTAGTTACCCGTTCGAGAACGCAAAAAAAAAATTATAAAAAAAATATATCATAATACATCTGAAGATATGGAATTCTGAACCCACTTTCCGTCCCGCAAGCAGCCAAAATTTATTTATTTATTACCACTTCCGAGGACCATCACACGGTGAAAATCCTCAACAGAATGCCCATAAATCCTCGGGGCCGGGGATATGCCGTGAGGGACCAATCAACTGTCAAGCACGTTCAACGAAAAATGGAGGGTCAATTATATATGCAAAACGACTTGTAACATATAGTAGTTTGTGAAGATTGTTTTTGGTGCCGGTGCATATTTGTCGCACAAATAATAGAGCCTTTTTTTTAAGGTGATTTTTTTTTTGTTGATCTTTCTCTTGCACCTTCGCCAGAAGGGGCTTTGGGCCGAAAATTCATAGGAACGTTTTGGGAAAATTTGAAGTTCTTTCATTCAGCCTTTCTAGCCTGTGATTACAAAGTTGGCACACTTGATAAACTAATTTGTCATCATCACCCTTTCAGCTTGCGAAAAAAGCAGGAGCATATTCTCTAACATATTCTACGTAATTTTTTTTGTCAAAAAAGAGTGTACTAGTTGTTAGAATCATGAGAGGTAAGTTTTCGAAAATAGCCCTTCTGCGACCGAGCCGGAGCAAAGGCTTGTGCTCGTAAGCATGTAAATAGCTCGGGCCCGATGACATACATCTCTTTGAAGCTTTATGTAACTGGTTTAGGGAAAGTGGAAATTCGGGCTTGTCCCTTTGCTATGGTTATTGGTCAAGCTGATGCGATCGGATGTGCGATTATCCACATTTGGATAACTTGTTTCAATCGTATATAAATTGTATAAATCTACAAACTTGCAAAACGTATGCAGGCAATCGCAGCTTGGACCCACCTACAAGCATAGTTCTCACCAGTTCTTACTTCCCTCGAAAAAATATCCACTGACGATGCAGTCATCGCGGTCTTACTGCAGCAGAAAACCACGCGCCGGAGACCCTCTCCAACAACCACAAGGCGCACGCCCCAAGTCCAGCACCAGACATGAATTAAATATTCATACATCCAATGTCGCCTCTGTCATGCAGAACGTCTCACCCTCACGACAAGTTCGTGCTTTGCCTGCCGTTCCTGCTTGTCCTACTACTAGTGCGCGTGCACACCACATGTCTCGGTCATCACAGGACGCTCACGATAGGCGACCTCTGCCATACTGTCCTACCTCCTCTCCAGTAAATTCCCAACCTTCTCCCTCATCATCAACTCGGCGTGCTGCTCCTACCATCGAGCATTCGTCGGCTGGCGTTCATTCTCCGCCTGTGGCTTTGTCTATCCCCGTCGTTCTACCCACTACGCGCAGCAGTCCTTCTATTCCTACCATTCTGCCTAGCTGTCCGTCCCCACCTTCTCCGAAATGTCTGGTCGGAAGTCAATTTGAACTACAGATATACGACGATTATTTATCGGACGATCAACCAATCGAGTTCAGGCGTCCCAGGAGATGTGACGACCCAGACTGCATGAGCGAGGACGATGAAGACTCAGACTCAGACATAATGGAACCCTATCAAATAAAGAGAGTCGTATATAATAGGTTTACCGACTACCGTGGTATACTGGCTAAGAGGACAACGCCTCAACAGCCTACCCCCGAGTCTCCAGTCAAGAAATGGGTTAAAGAAAGGAAGGGCCAAAGGGCAACTATACATGATTTCGACAATCTCCTTCATATCTTGCGGACTCTTTAGAATCCCTACCTTTCGCTCGTTTACCTTTCCCTCCACCACGACTTGCTTAAAGCCATCTCCAGCATTCACTATCCTATATATTGTAATATTTAATCATTCTGTATTTAATCATTCTGTAAAGGGTACATTCGAGAACGCAAAAATATCATGATGCATTTGAATATATAGGATTCATGAGGATTTCTGCATGTTCACTGTCCAGGACGACGCCTCGGCCATTAACGTTTGATTCTGATTTCCGCAGAACAAATATGAGGACCCCCTTCATAAGGACGAAGCTAGATCTAGAGTAGTGTGGCGCATTGACAAAAACGGACAGGATAATTCACAAGCCTCGGATGCAGGGCAGATCGATCACTTGTCCTCCATTTCGAACTCCTGGTCAGGTTTTTATTGATTTCGCTTAGCGGCCCCAGTGCCAAGGCCGATTTCGCAATGCCAACCCCGGTTTTTGTAGGTTCTAGGCATCTCCCAGGCTCAAAGCTTTGCATAGATACATGTTACTGCACACATGGTACATATGCATTTACGTATTGAATTTTCATCAACGCATTAAGTCATTAAAAAGCAGTGCGATAAGATTGACTTTCGCGCTAACGGATATATCTCTGGGTACGCTAATATAATTGGTAAGAATCAAAGGGTTAGGGGAGCGTGCGAATGGGGTTCATTGTGCACGCTCATGATGCTCGCTCGCTGGTGACACGTTGGAACTTGAAAGCCTTTATGACCCAGGTCTATGTGTGCCAGATACAACATATCCGTCGTCGTGAACGGAAATTGGAACGACATTGGCATTTGCCTTGGGGGACACTGGCCTGTAAGGAACTTCTTGTCCTTGATGCATTGACTGGCATGCTTCCGGATCTTGTTCTAGATGTACCGTATGATCCGAAAGACTTCCCATGAACTTTGAAGCAGAGAAATCATGAGGACCGCTGTGGCACTATGAGACGATATTGGAAAGGTCAAAGAGGAGCCTTGGTCATGTAAATCCTTTTCATTCTAACTCACTCATGGTTTTTGAGTTCCACAGTTCGCGATCAGCCCCAGCCCACCTATCCACTACTCTCTTTCCTGACTTCCGCTGGTAACACTGGTGGCTTTCTTTCTTCCGAACATTCACCCTTCTCCCAACTTCCATTTGATTTCTCTTCCAGCTGTCATCTTTGCAGCCCACAACTCCAACTTCCCGTGAGCAGGATCGTTCCATCGTGTAGACTTTGGAATGTTTATTATATAAATAAATTGACCGAATGTGGAGTTGAATGGCACAGCTGCATATGAATGAGTAAAAAAGCACAACTGACCGATCGAAATTCAACGCTCGCAGTTCCATGTAGTATGCGAGCAAATTTAATAAAGGCTTTGTTGGAGATGAGGGGAACTGGAGAGTTTTTGTGGTCGTTGTTTGGCTGTCATGTGCCATGCGCGCCAAAGCCTTTCCTCCTTCACCCCGCCAGCTTCCTTTTCTCCTCACCATTTTTCATATCTCATAAGCGCGATAGATGTCGGGCAAGGCCCCTCCCAAAGGCCCGAGAGCCTTATTGGGTACCCAGCTTGGCTCATCATCGTCGAGTCCTACTTCTTCGGCGTCTTTGGGAGCTGCTTCTCATCCGCATCAGCACCTGCTTCACACCCAACCACCACCTCAACGGCCTCCACCCGGCGCTCCGACCTCAAATATCAATACAAGAATAGGAGCAACACCCCCAACGGGTCCACGTAGCCTCCAAATAGGCCGACCTCCTTCCGGGCCAAAATACTCACCGAACACTCATGCAACTTCTTCTGCTCCTAATGGGCTTGGACCTCATTCATTGCAGAGTAATCGATTTCCTATCTCGATTAAAGGTAAAAAACGTGATATTGGGACAAGTGGTGGGGTATGTATACTTTTCATTGCTCACGGCTGATCACTCATTTTACTTTATCCTTATTTTCTGCTATTCACTTCGTGGTAGAACAACAATGATTGGCAATCGAATCACCTCCAGCCTAATGGCTGCCAAGATTCTGACATTAAATCAAGCAATAACGGTGTGGCATCGTCCAGTAGTAGTCCTGGGTGCAGGCCACCCACAGCCCTGCCACTAACACCGACAGTCATTACCAGACCAGGGGAATTGAAGCATGACCGAGTGGCAGTAACAATACCTATGCAACCCAGAGGTCTTCCTCGGGATCGTCCCACACCTCTATTGTCATTGGAACCCCCTCCTCCTCCTCCTCCTCCCCCAAACTATGACCCACCACCACCGCCCCCAACCCAACCACCACCACCACCACCGCCGCCGCCGCCTCCCTTAACAGATCTGGATATTCAACCACCACCTCCGCCATCCCCTCCGTCAATGGAAGTAGAGATTCAACCACCACCCCCACGACCACTGTCCCTACTTCTTCCAACAGCATCGGATATTCAACCACCACCTCCGGCTATGGAACCTCCAGAGTCACGTCCAATATCTCCTCTTTATCCTCGGCCTGCTTCGCCGCCACCACCACCACCGCTACTACCACCTTTACCGCCAGTATCATCACCACCGCCACTACCACAATTGAATTGTCCTTCTCCTCCACCAGCGCCTCCATCACCACCTCCTTCGGAGCCTCCCACATTACCACCACTACCTTCAGAACCTCCATTATTACCGCCAACCTCAGGTCATTCATCATCGCCACCGTTGGAAACTTCTTTACCGCCTTCAGAACCTCCATCGTTGCAGACAACTTCAGAACCTCCGTCGCTACTTCCATGCTCTGAAGCTCCATCACAGCCCTCGCCATCCCCTATTCCTCATGAGCGTCCCGCACAGCCCCCAACTAGTGGTCCCTCACGTCCGCCATCACCAAAACCAATAATAATTCCTCCTGAAAGTTTTAGACCTCCCTCGTTGCCAGCACGCCCGCGCTCTTCTCCGCCTGCACATTCTGTACCATGGTATAACTCAAACCGCAGAAGGGAGTCTTCTTCTAGGAGTCGTCCAGTCGAACCTGAACCTCCCAAGAAATTGTACTCTACACCTCCTTTGCTACCATGGCCTCCACCTCGTTCAGAACTTCCACATCATCGACCATTTAAAGTTCTTTACGATCCTGCTATCGACTCTCCCTTAAACTCTCCCTCTACTTCTTCCTTATCACATAATCCACAATCATATCCAGGTTACCGGCCTCCATCTTATTATCGTGCGTTGATGGAGCATGTGCGGAAACATGCAAGTAGTGCTTCTGTTGTTCAAGAGAGGATTAGGGGGAAAGGCAAGGGTAAGGAAATTCTTTACCGGTGTGAGGGTGAGGTCGTTGGTCCGGCTGAACCAGATGGTGGAATGAAGGAGGAAGACATTGTTGTCAAGGACCCGAGAAAGGAAAAAGGTTTTAAGAAACCTCATGCTATCCGGCCGCTGAAAATGGAGTTCATTGAGCTTCCTGGATACGAGGTAAGTTTTAAGTTCTTTATAATTCCGTCTATCTCTCTGTACCCGATACTGCCGTTCTCTATTGTCTTTTTGCTCCCCCCTTGTATTATGAGTTTTATCTGACGACGCCTCCATTTAGTACGATGAAAATTCAGCTGGTCCTCCTCCGCCCCTCTCTGTCCTCATCACGGGCATCTCTCCGTTGACCTCCAATCAATCTCTGCGACGGAATTTTCAACAATATGGAAATCTGGTATCCTTTGAGCCTCAAATTGACAAGGAAAATGGAAGTGCTCTCGGTATTCTGTTTCTAAAATTCGGTACACATGAGGAAGCCAAAAGATGTGTGGAGAAAGAACATGGGAGAAAGGGTGGATTGATTTCGTTAGGGAAACCGGGAGAGTTGGAAGAATGGAAAGCTGTCCTTGATGGCGAAGGGTCGAAATTGAAGGCTGTTTTAAAAGAATTGGAGGAGAGGAAGAAGAGGGAGAGGGAGGACAAGAGAAGAGAGAAGGAGTGGGGTTTGTCATTTCCTTCCAATGGCGTTGTGAACCTGGTCGCGAGTGGCAGCAGCTCAGCGACTGGAAAAGCTGGAAAGGCTGCTACACCACTTTCTGGTAAACAAAGCCCTGCTCCACGTAAAGGGCCGAATCCTCATCCGAGGAGTTCACAACAGCGTGACCCAGATACTAATGGTCGTGCGAGCCACCTCTCTCGACCGGACCCTGCCGTTCTTGGTAAAGACAGTACTCTTTCATCTTCACGACCTCCGACAGGAGACTCTACGCCCCAATCCAAACCCGACAACATGGATAATGCAGAAACCGCCAAACCCAAACTTCCAGCAGTCCTTGACCCTATCACCGCTGCTCTTCAGAAAGCTCGAGAAGGTCTTAACATGATGGAACCAGGTCTGCCCAGTAGCAAAACTGGTTCAAATGCAACTCGAGGTAGGAACATGCAATCCAAGTACGAAGGCTACAAAGCGAATACCTCTCGCTCTCCTTCTCCGATGCCGGATGCTCCTAGACCAGGAGCAAAATCAGTAGCGGATCGGGAAAAGGATCATCAAGAAGTTGTTCGAGAGCTGGTGGAGAATGGGCACGATCATGTTATGATCCCAGGCGGTGTGCAGTGGATGGCGACTGTGAAAGATGAAGATGTCACGGTTTTCTTTGATGGGTTCGATCTGGACAAGGTGAGTGATTTTTTTTTTCTTTTTGTATATTTTCCAATGAAAATCAAACGACATTATCTTCCTCCTTACGTTTCATTGTTTAAAAAGATTCTGCGAGATCATGCTGCCATCTACGTTACTTTTGCGAAACCCGGTGTTGCCCAACGTGCTGCGATGTTTCTTGGTTCTGGCCACAAGCAACTTGGATATCAATTGGTCACCGTGAGTGCTCATCAGCCTCCGGCTAACCCAACATCGACAAAGAAGACACATTGGGAGGAATCTGAGATGATTGCAGAAGCACAGAACCTGATTATCCAAGAGCTGAGGAGTATGCTTGAGAAAGACATCTCCGAAAAACTTGTGGGACAGGAGTTGAAGAAATTTATTGTGGAGGAGCGGAGCAAAGCAACGAGCGCACTGCAGAGAGAGCAGAAGCCTCTTGAGAAGAAGGGGCTAAAGGGGCTTTCATTTAAGAAGCAAGTGAAGGAGGAGGTGAAAGTAATAGAGGAGGAAAAGGAGGAAGAAGAGGAAGAAGAAGAAGAAGTGACTGAGGAGGAGGAGGAGAGACCAAAGAAGAAGCGTAAGACGGAAGTGGTGAAGAAGGTCAGAAAGATTGTTGACGCCGAAGATATCGAGTCAGAGGAAGAAGATGAAGATGATTTGGTCAAATTGGCTACACTCGATCCAGATGGTGCTCGCAAGCGAACTATCTCTGAAGATCGTGAAGACGACGAGCCTGTTAAGAAGAAACAGAAGATTGTGATGGCGGAAGTCAAGGGTAAGAAATCTAAGGTTAAACAAGATGCGGCAGACGAAGTCGTTCTTGTGGACACAGCGTTGTACCAAACTCCTGCTGTCACACGTCTTTATACATCCGGCTTCGATTCTTCACTATCGCCTTCACGCTCGCCTTCACCGGCACCAGTACAGAAGCGCCGAAAACGTCCTGTCACCCCACCACCACCCCCTCCTCCGCCTCCGCCAGAACCTGTTGGCCTCGGTCTCTGTGACGATGATGAAGATCTTTATTTCGCCAGGCTAGCGTTATCGAATGAGACACCTGTAGCAGAGAAACCACAACCTCCCCCTTCATCTCCTGATGTACCAACATTTCGCAAACATGCATCCGGTAGTGCCCGTACAGAAGGGTATTATAAGATCACACACGCAGAAAAGGTGGCATATGTTGTGCAGTACCAAGCACGTGCAGCCAATACTGGATCTGCTCCCGTTCCTGTGGACGAGCCGCAGCCACAGCACGTTACCTCCTCACGGTCTAATCGTGCTAATGCCAGACGTCGTGCTCAAGGCTTGGAGGAAATCAACCAAGTTCAACGAGCTGTAGCCCTATCCAAGGGTGAAAACGCTGCGAACGAACTCACTTTCAAGTTCAATCAACTACAGACTAGAAAGAAGCATCTCCGATTTGCTCGTTCTCCCATTCATGACTGGGGTCTGTATGCCATGGAGAAGATTTCAAGAGGAGAGATGGTGATTGAGTACGTTGGAGAGGTTATTCGTGCGCAAGTTGCAGACAAGCGTGAGAAGGCCTACGAGCGTCAGGGCATCGGCAGTAGTTATCTTTTTCGAATCGATGAAGATCTGGTGGTGGATGCGACCAAGAAGGGCAACCTAGGGTAAGTATCTCACTTCCGAAGTATCTGTTTATTGCTCTGACTTGACTAACTGATGAAAACCTTGCAGTCGGCTTATCAATCACTCTTGTGACCCTAACTGCACGGCGAAAATCATCACGATAAGTGGGGAGAAGAAGATCGTCATTTATGCGAAACAGGAGATTGAATTGGGTGATGAGATCACTTATGGTGCGTTCAAATCCATTCCTCGACTTGAAACGTTCAAAGTCTGACTTTTTTTTTCTACAGACTATCATTTCCCTTTCGAGCAGGACAAAATTCCATGTTTGTGCGGCTCTGCAAAGTGTCGTGGATATTTGAACTAGAATTCATTATAATTAACTCTTACAATCTACTTCTTTCGGTTTTATACCCTGCTCGTTTTTTTTTAAACTCCATTCCCGCGCTGTGCAATGTATCGACTTTAGCTTGTTTCCTTGTCGTATTCCAGATGATTGTTATGATTGTTATCTGTTCAATAGTCGCCAATGTTTCTTTTATTTTTTTTTTTTTTTTAACTGTGGTTGTTGTGGACGGGCTTTCCAAAAAACAAAAAAAAACTCGTGAGGTCCTAGGGTCGCCGTCGATTGCTTGCAACGTACAGGCTAGAATTTCTTAAAAATTTGACCCAGATATTCCAGAACTTGGGTTCTCCCTTTGGACATTTTCCTTCTTCCGTGCTCTAAACGCATCGCACTTTGGGCTTCAAGCTTCAAGACTGACCATCTCGTGATGCAGAAAGTTACCTTCATACGATCAGAAATTGCTCGATATTGTCAGCCATTTGAATCTTGATCGTACGTGTTTGGAGCAAGGCCGCATAGCAAAAAATCCCTGTCCTCATGACCGATAAGTATATCATCTTGAATGATGTTCATAATAATACAAAACCACTTCGCGGAGAGTTAGGTCATCCCAATGGACTGGGCCCCACGAACTCTCTCACATTTCCAAGATTTCAAGCACGTCTCTTGTGACAACACGCAGTTTCGGGATATCACAAAAGGCTAGATCATCCCTCAGGGACAACTGCAGAAATACCTGCTTCTTATAGCTTGGTGCGCATAGCCGGCTGCCGCACACATGTCAAGTTCATTTGGTCACTTACTGGCTGCTGTCACTGCTGGCGACGCTGGGGGTGTGTGTGGTTTAATAATTGCTGAATCGCCGGAAGGTTCACTGAGCCTTGGCGTATCATTATCAAAGGCCTCTCAAGCCAGCCCAAATTTTGAAGCCTGGGGACCAGTCGGCTTATTCTAGTTACAAACTGATTCCGAAGCTCGAGGAGGTCGTACTGTGTACATCAGCTCAGGCTATGAGATCCAAAACGGCATTCTTAATTCTCTGGAGCCTTAAGATAAGGTTCTTCTTGTACACTTTCCAATAAGAAGCACGAACCGGTTGTCGTCACACCAGCCGAGTTTGGACCGCAGTTCAGTGCATGGTGGACTGCCATAGTACACCCATCCTGGCGCATTCTGTTCGGACAGCCAGTACAGCAGCAAGATGGTGACTGCTGACGAAGCCTGGGCCGGTTTGCGAAAAGAGGTTTGATATAAAGGCCGGGCTTGACTGGTCAGGTCTAAATCTTCGAAAGCGCTTGTTGGCCCAAAGACAGCCTCAACAAGTGGAAAAGATCAACAGATTCTGACTAACGACCTTTGATTGCTGTGCGAAGATGTAGAGCCTCGGTGCGAAGAAAATTTCCTTACTGAGATGATGCAAATGTTTATCAAAATCGTTTTAGAATCATATCGCGTTCTAGATGGTATACAGTTCATCCGATTCTCTCGTATATTCGTGGGCTAATTGCCGCCACATAACTTTTGTAGGCCCTTTTCAACAAAATCCATGGCCTCTAGTGTCCCACGGATTTCTAGTGCGTTATTCAATTTATCCTTTTTTTTTTTTTCGCCTTGATTGAATTGTAATTTAGACATCATTACCGTTTTTGTGAACGCCCACTCCTGCTTGTTTCAAACCGGTTACGACATTCAACCAACTTCTTCAAGGACATACTGCTTTACGAGCTCAGATGAGTTTCTCTATCATTTGCAGTATTGACAATCATCATTCGCCGTTGCCTTCTAGAGACCCCGAGTAACGACGCTAGCTATCAACACTCTTCTATTCTCACGTAGATAGGGAAATCATGGAAAGCCTTTCACTATATTTGCGACGAAACTCAACCTATGTTCTCATGGATCGGAAACGAATTTGAATAGTCTGGGTGTATGGATTGCTGTAGAATCTCACCTTGGACTTTACAAAAATAAACTGACGACGGCATGTTATGACGTGGCCTTCCGGGAGGCAAAGTTGACGTGAGGTTTTGATCTATCTACTTCACATGAAACTTGTTTTTATTGACTCCTTCAGTTATGACGGTTCGTTCAGGTTTATCACGAGTCCTAAAAGTCCCAGCCATGTTTCAAGCATCGTGACAATTAATATGATTATGCAAGTATTTTAAAGTTTTTGTGAGTCTTGAGAAGATCAATGTTGAGGCCGAGGTTCCGGGCATGCGTAAAGCAGTACCCACCTCTAGATCCGACTCGCAGGGTATAGTAGGTGAGGCTTTTCAAAGAAGCCTGCATTGTGCAAAGTGAAACCAAAATTATTCCACCGCTGATTTCCATCCTATACAACGACTTTGTTGATGCACTGACGCCAATCGTTCTTTTTTTTTTTAGACGAGGCGAAGTAATTTTAACCACTGGTTGGATGGATTTGGGCGATGGATCCACATTTAGATTATTGCCGATGCTTGGCGGCGGCGTCTTCGACGTTATAATCCGCTTGAACAAAGAACCAACAACAATTCGTTTTGATTGACGCTCATGGTCGTTGCCCAACAGTTGGTCAAAGTCACAATGGTTCAAATGACTTGTCCAAAATTGATGGACTTGATTCAGCCAGGGTCCAACCCTTTATGCGCAAACTTTTTTCAGAACTCAGGGGGCCTTTTTTTTTTTTTTTTTTTTTCACCCAACCTAATTTGGTAACTCGTGCCAAATGTTGATGGCTTACATCAGATATTGAATATTGAATATATTTGAATGCTTTGGATAATTAATAACAGGAATGGAGGAGCAAATTCGGTGCTCATAAGCACTTGCCACTTGCGATTCATATCGGAATTGTCGGACTCCGACCTGAAAAATTGCTTAAATGTATTTTCCATTATTTTCCGGACCATTATGAGTAACATATTCCGTGGACACCGTCGATAAGTAGGAACAGTTGGGAACCATGATGTACTGATGATCCCTTTGGGGCTATCACAGGACCCCGGAGTAAAGAGGTTGTTTCCCAAAATCGTCAATGTTCAGGACAGGTTTGTTTTACATAAAACAATGCTCAGAACCGTTTTCTTCTTTGCGTGCATAAAAGGTGCAGGATATATATTTTTCCGGCCACAATCCATTCATTTTCCCTGAAGATGTCACTCCTCGCAAGGTCAATTGGTAGCGTTAGCACTGAGGAATATACCGAGATTGCAACCTAGGTTTGTGGAGATCAAAAACTGCATGCATAGATTTTCCGATGAAAAGCCAAAGAAAACCCTATGGGACTAGAACGTCATAACATTTTTGTCTCCCCGTCAACTCAGACGGTCATGACTGGACATGCAACAAAACCAAATAAGGCATATCCGGCAATTTTTTTGTCTGGGTCCGGAAACAGCATCTCTGTGGGGTCCTGCTATCACGCGCTCCCCTAGACAACCCAAGTGGTCAACTTTCATCTCTGCTGAAACGATGGATTGATGTCGAAATCCTTCCTTGATGGTTTGAAGTTGAATCGAAATCTATTGAAAGTGTTTTTGATATGGCGCCGTTAGGTGCCCAGGTACCCGCTTTCCGATTTAGATCTGAAAAAGGGATCAACTTGTAGTAGTAGTAGTAAGTAGTAGTAGTAGTAGTAGTAGTAGAAACAAAGAGCACATGTGGGTAATTTGCAAGCCTATTTTAGATATGGACTGTAAAATACAATTTGAGCACAAAAAAAATATGTAAAATGATCATCAATTGGCATCTACAGGAAGGAGGGAGAAGGACGTGGATAGCGATGTGAAACGATGCGAAAAAAAAAAAATGCGAGGTGGTGATTGAGATTTGAATGTTGATAAATGCGAATATAGAATTATTATTATGATTGCAAAGTCATGTTGTGAGTGTGCAGGGGAGGATTATTCATTATATCGAAGCCAGATATCATACCGTGATGAATTCGTTTTCGGGGAGGAAGGTCTGTCAGATCCTGGGACGCATATTGCCGTTCAGTACGATACTCCGAATAATCCGGAGCACCGACTTGTACCTCACAAGAGTAGGGTGTGTCTAAAACCCAATTAGAGACCCAGAAGTTTAACCAGAGATTTTGGAAATCTACCGTGTAGTTGAGGCGTATGCTCCCAAGTGCGGGAATGCTTCCTCGGCCTCCCTGACTGATCCTATGTCCAAAATGTAAATGTGTAGGATAAGGTATGAAGCTCAGTCATTACTTCAATGTGGGCCACCGGTTCGCTGCTATACATGGTCTGGCTATCTGCCTGCCACTCTATCGGTTTTTGTCCCACACGGGCATTCATGAAGGGATCGACTGGGGTTCTGACCTCCTAATATATATAAAAATGTGAATTTTGAGGATCTCGTTTTCGAGTAGTTGAGAGCAAGTACCTCCATAGGATACCTTGGAGGACTGCGTCGATCGTCTCCGGAAACCGATGACTTTCTTGATCTAACATCTGGATAAAAAAATATTGTAGGTCCTATATTGGAAAGAAAAGCGCCATTCACGAACCCATCGGCAGCTGGTTTTGGGCTAGAATGATAGCCACTAAAGGAAATAAGCAAAGGCGTTGTCAACAGTTGTCCTCGCTTACTTATATCGTCTCGTCGTTTTTCAGCATTTGTCACTGCTAGGCGAGCTTGTTGCTCAACTTCTCGGTAGGATGTGTATCTCGTAAAGGCTTCCTGAGTGTCCTTTTGTGCTCGCATTAGTGCCGATCGAGCGGCTTGAAGTGCCTGTTCTGCTCTCAATTCGAGACTGAGATGAATTGGCTTCATACATGTTGCCAAACTTACTCGACGAGCTGGCCTCTGCTTGGAGACCCTCTGCACTACGAAAGGGAGAACCAGACGTTCTCGAGTGAGTCAAATGAGTATGTTGTTCGTTGGAAATGCGATCTGACGGATATTTATTAGCTATGGAAAGATCGATTAGAAATCAAGGTTCTTTGGAAAATCACCAAGGGGCGGACGATGATCCATGAAATTCTGTTCTGAGGGTTCAGGTGTAAATGACTCCTCAGATGGATCTCGTTGAATGTAGGAAGAGTCTCCGCCGAGTCCGTTCCGTAGACGTGGATTGTGTGAGACACCGGCCGCTTGTCGTTCGATAAACTTTCGGAGAAATGTTAATTCGATGTCATCAGGCATAGTGTAGGGTGGTCCTTGGATATCGCCCTTCTGCATGAGCAGCTCCAAGTGCGACATAGTTTTATCCTTCAGTTGCTGGAGCCATTCATGCAATTCCATATGATCCTGATCGGCGCGTGCATCGTAGTCTTGACGTCTTCGGGCCTTGCGCCAGTAAGTCTTGGTCATCTTGAGGGCGCGATTGACCTCACTATCGAGTGTTCGATACCAATCACTGGCCTGACGGTTCAAACGCACTGCCAGCACGCCAGGCTGCACTCGTAATTGCAGGATACATCGGCCTTCTCGATCGGGTGGCCCGAGGACACCCTTCTGGCCTTGGTTACCTCGAGTCGCACCACGAGAAACGTTTCCAAGTTCTGGCCAGGGGAGATCATCTGGAATAGACATACCGGAGAGCGAGCTGCAGGAGAGATGACGGTAAGTTCAAACGAAGGATTAAAAAAAAATCCCAGTCGTTAAATGGAGTCTAGTAAAATCTCTCCAGTCATTCGGCCTTTCACTGTGGGTTGGCTGGACCCTATTATAAGGGTGGCGGAAGATCAAATCGTTTGTCACAATGCTGAAACATAATGCCCTGGTAACTGAACATCCCCAAAAAGAAGAAAATCAGTCAAATTTCTCTTAGATCAAAATTTATATCCTTTTTTCTTGGTAGGATCGCGTAAAAATCATCGAATCCCCGACGGTTGGATTCCCACCAAACACACAACTGGATATATATATGGCTGGTATGGAGGTATTCGGATCAGGCCATGTCCATCGTTGCCCACAGGTGGGAATTTGTCATATGAGCTACGCTTAAACGCGTGTCATAGATTCTATATACATGTATGTTGTTGAACACGAGGAAGGAAACAATAATCATGTCAGTCAGCAGCATTGTTTTGATGATAGACACCGGAATTCTTTTCACCGGAGGGTCTTCAGGTTTGGAAATTGACGCCTTGAGCCAGCGGTGCTTCGTCTGAGAAATTGACTAGACAATATCGCTTAGACAATGCATTGTGGTAAACACGAAGAGAAAGCACATACTGGTGCAGGCGCTCCATCGTACGTACTGCTTCCACGAATCACCACCAGATTCCCTTCCCCTTGAGAGTTTTGCAATGAAGGGTTTATCTTTGCAGGAATAAACTCAAACTTACCATCCTGTATTCTGCAAGCAGTCATATGTAATTAGGTACAATTTGATATGTAGTTAGAGGAGACCAACCTTATTTCCACCGAAAGCAGCGCCGATTTCGGCGCCGCTGGTGCCCACATTTACCTATCCCCCAATGAAAAAAAGTGATCGGAGGGAGGCACGTGACTTACGTTCACAATGCCAGTATCTGAGCCGCTGGGGCCAATCCACTTGCCAAGAGTTCTGAGGTCACGAGTCCACAGACTGCTTGATAACCCCTATTATGCCAATACCATGAATACTAGCCACAGAGACTAGACAAGCTCTTGCCTGAGGTACGCTATTATTCCAGTGAATGGCCTGTTCCAACTCATCAAAAACGGCGACATTGAGGATCGGGGCAAAAGTTTCAGTCTTCCAGATAGGATCGTCAGGTCTGCCTGATTTCGGGACTGCGATTGTTGGTTCGACAAAATTGCCAGCATTGAAGGGTATATGATCATATTTATTGCCTCCAGTCACGATCTCTGCTCCAGAAGTACGAAGGTATCGGATGGTTCTACTGTACGTGTCACATGCCGCACGCGAATGAAGCGGCCCCAGTAAGGTGCCGTCAACCAGAGGATCTCCAGGGCTTACAGATTTGTAAAGCCTCTGAAGTCGCTCCAGAAATTCAGGAACGATACGAGTGTGGAGATAAAGCCTTCTTGTGGACGTGCATCGCTGGCCCGCTGTACCCACTGCGCCAAAGAATACAGATGGGACCGCAAGAGATAAATCAGCGTCAGGCATAATAATTGAAGCTAAGGACCAAGTTAATCTTTGTCTTTTCTTTTTTGGCAGAAAAATATATACCGTTATTACCACCCAACTCTAATATGGATTTTCCAAATCTTGATGCCACGGTTTTACCAACAGTGCGGCCAACTTCTTCACTTCCCGTAAATGATACTATGGTCACTTGTAAATTCCGTTATTTGTCATAAGGCATTTGAAGGGTTACCGAGTTCCACACTATTGCTTTCAACAAGTGCGCTGCCGGTATCCTTGCCCCCTGTTACTAAGCCTGCTACAGCACCTGGCACTCCGTTGCTTTCAAGTACGCTTGACACCATCTTTGTAACCGCGATGGCACATAAGGGTGTAGTCGGTGAGGGCTTCCATATTGTTGCATTTCCCGCGGCCAATGAAAGGGCCAGATTCCTGATTCAGTGAAGAGAGTCAAACAAATTTCTGGTAAGTTAGGCGTACCATCCATAGACTGCCACGGGGAAATTGAAGGCGGATAAGACAGCGACAACACCTAATGGATTGGGAACTGCGTTGATGTGTGAGTATTATTGTTCGCGTTTGTGCCCCTTGATCTTCACCTTCAAGTATAGAGTGCCCTGGTCGCTCTGAGGCCACGACCCGACCATTCATCATTCTCGACAAACCTACGGCATAATCGCACTGTTGTCGAAGACAGATGGTGTCAAATTCTTTCGACCGCGCAGAACTTGAGGAATGTACTTGCAATGTCAACAAATTCTTGAACCTCTCCCACTCCTTCAGTTCTGATTTTTCCCATTTCAAGAGAAACCAAAGCACCAAGCTCTTCGCGCTGTACGCAGTCAGTTAAAAAACTGAAATTGCTGCAAGTCCATACCTTTGATGCAAGCACTTCTCTGATCTGTCTGAGGAGTTCACCACGACGGGGTGCAGGCACATCTATCAACAGCCGAGTGGGTTATGACTGTAAATTGTAATATAGGTGGAAGTCTGTTACTTCGAAAGTGGATATAAGCCTCGCGGCTTCGCTCAAGCGCGTCATGAAGCTCCTTAGGTGATGCCGTCCTCACAGTCGCAAGAGTCTCTCCTGTGGTGGGGCAGACGGATGAGACCAAATCTCCAGAGCCTTTCCACTCGCCGTCGTAAACCCCAGATAGTTCTCCTGCAGTTGGGATACCAACAGACGACAATATAGCAGATGCTCTTGTTGACAAGAGACGCGTCAAACGTTTGACAGATGGTAAACCCCGTCTAACGATCATGCTTGATATGAACACTATGTACGTCGGAATGCTGGTAAGTAGGAAAGAAACGATGCTGAACCATCATAGGTGCATAGTTCATACGCCCTGGACATGATCCGTAAATTAGTCACGGGACCTCAATGAATGACGCGCGGTCCTAACGGAAAGCCGGAAATATTATATATCGCCGGCCTGATTTTAATTATCACACACCACCGCCTTTCCGTTCGGGACGTTGGCGACATTGTGGTGACTTTGAAGTCATTTCGGATGGAAATGCCACCTTGTTAAGTGGCGCTTGCCTCATCTTCAATTCCAAAACAAGTCTCATTGCGGAAAGGTTAAAGCTCATCGAAAAATGAACGCTCAACAGCAATAGAATTTTTACCCTTGTGTTTTTTCTTCGTATTCAATATACCCTTCTCGACTTTACGCTTTCTTTTCTTTGGCTGCGGTATGTCGGATTCCTCACCAGATTCTCCCTCGTCTTGTTCAGGGCTATCCGCCTTCTTTATCTCTGGCTTTTCCTGTGACCCTTCTTCTGCCAAGTTTCCATCTGCCTCGGTATCGCTGTCATCATCTCGGACATCTGCAGCGAATGCCCCTTTGCCTATCTCAGCTTGTTCAGCCTCGCGGAAAAATCCCTCCAGATCTGTCATTCTCAGGGTATCGTCGTGACCAACACTCCCAACCCACCATCTCCTTTGTTTTTGCTCAGCTTCAATGGTCTCGCTTGGGCTTGTTTTTGGCTTGTTGGGAGTTCTTAAAGGTTTGGTACTCCGGTCTTCTGACTCAATCGATAATTGACCTATTCCCCCTCCAATTGATATGCGCTCAACAGGCCAATCACCATGATCCGCCACGACGCCTAATAGCTTGGTGGGTAAGATCTGCACAGCACGCACATACCCGTCCGAGGAGCCTGTAAGGATGGTACTCGTAGTATCAACATTTGGTAAAGCAGCAGGCAGCGTGCACAACGCATCAACCGACAAAGGATGGCTGATGGGGTTTTATGAATATGAGGTTTCCCCAGAGCTGTGATCAATGTCTACGTACCCGGGTACACGATCGACGCAGTCTCCCCAACCGCTGCTACGGTTGAAAATAGAAAGAATTCCTAGTTGAGTTCCTACGACAAACTTTGAGGCCCTGTGAGGCAAAAGATTCCATAAGTTGACCTGACAGCAATAATGAAGATGGAAATTACGGCAGAAGTCAAATAAAAATAAAACGGTCACGGCTGCCGAAGCAGCATCTTTGGACACGCATCATTCCTTTCCCAGGTATCCATCCAAAGATCTGCCGTCTGCCGCTTTAAGGTTTTTAAGAAAGGATAAAAAATCTACCAACCCTTTGATAGCAACAATGGAAAGAAGTTCGTCCTCCTGGTCCTCGGAGTGTGCAATAGGGTCTTTTTTTTTCGACCTGATATCCATGACAGACAGGGTGCCATCCCCACTACAAATCCGAGAAATATGAATATAAAGGTAACAGCAAGATCCGTGCTGCTCACCTGGTTGCAATAAGTTGTTTTTTGTCATCTAACCAGAGAAAATCTGTGATATAATCAGAGTGCTGCGTGTATGTCCGTGTACAGTCCCTCTGCCGAGGATCCCAGAGCTAATCGAGTGCAGCAGCCTCATTAGTTGGCTTTCTGAGGTAGTGAGAGACACTTGCGCACTTTTACAATGCCATCATCGTCTCCTGTGGATACAAGCCAGGGCATAAGATGCTTTACTCGATTTATAGTGCATCTTTGAAACACTGGGAATATTACAAAGGCGAAACCATGGTAAAATGTTGGAAACTGACTCATGAGCTCGACGTCGTGTATCAATGCTCTCGGTCAGAGTATCAATGGTGCTGAAACAACATTCTTTAAGTAGCGTAGAGGTAGCAAGCAATTGCATTCCGTACTTGAGAGATTTTCCTTTTCCAACGGCGTATAGATGTGACCCATCCTGATCTAGAGAAAGGCCACGACATGATGACTTTGAAGGACGCACAGAAAATGCAGGCTTATGATTCCCCTGATTATCGTAAGAGAAGGCCTTTACATGTCCCGTCAAAAGCCCGGTATATACTGTCGAGAATGTAGGATGAAAAACCACATCGAATACCTGTGCACCGACCGGAATTTCTGGCATGGAGGAAACGACCAAGAAATGTCACAACTCGCGTTAATTGCGTGTGTTTGGTTTAATGGGCTTCTGTTATCAAGGAGCCGTTTTTCAGTTTCTACTACCGATACAAAAGTCATTCACCATCCACAGGCCACGCACTTGGTTAAAATACATATGTAGTGGGTACTTGAAAAGCTTGAACACCTACTCAGCATCTTACTCAGGCCAATACGTAACACAGCCATATGACTGACTCTACTTGAAATGATTTGAGAGAACTCATATCTATATATATATCTAATTCACGGCTTCACTGTCAGTGTTTGAACTCGACATATCAATGATTTAACAAACTGCTCCGCTAAGTGGAACGCGACTCCATCATGGGAAAATGTCAATCACCCTTCTTTCTTCCCGATGCATAGTTCGTATCACTCCCTAGAAGCATCCAAGAATGTTTGAAGAGAAACAAGGAGTTCATAGAACCTGGAAACGTGATGGCGTGATCCTACATGTGCGGTTGAGCAGCTTTAAATTCAAAATCGAAAAAAAAACCTAAGCCGAAAGGCATTTCTGTGGTTCAAGTGATCGACCCCAGATTATCTCGTTGACATTAGCATTCAGGCTGCTTACTTGTTGGCTTGCCAGATATTGACTTGCATATAGATCAATTTCTGTGCTACCGACATCATTTAAATAAAGTGGATTATTGCCAGAACCTCAAAGATACCTGGAAAATTAAGGATTTCCATCGAGATTGAATGGTATTCCGTGTACCGCTCAGTATTGGAATCAATTCCCATGAACAAGGCTTGGACTTGCTGATTACCACCGTTTCTCGGATGGAGATATTCGGACTCCAGAAATTTTCGACACGTTCACGGCTAGGTATACAGTGACAGGACCCCGGGCAATGGCCGAGGGCTGATCCTGGAAAGGCACTTTTTGTCTGGACAGAGGTTCCGTCGATTTGTTCAGATGGCCTCATCGAAATTTCCCCAAAATTGTCCAGATTTTCCGTACCCGGCCTTTTCGTCAAAATTTGTCCAGATCGGCAAGATCTAGGCCTAAAATCTCTGAAATGCCGGAAATGGGGGACTCAGGCATAGAAATGACACTATTTTTTTAAAAAAAAATAGCCTGGCAAATTTTTAGTGAACTTGATATCTATAATCTAGTAGCACGCTACTTTTTGCCATCAGAGTTTCCATCTCGTTCCCGACAGAGTGTTGACGCTGCTTATTGGCATTTTGTAGGGTGTGACATCCTCAGGCAAGGAGTGAGCCCCGTTGCTGAGAGGATTCTCCGTAGTCAAGGAGTGTCAGAAAAATCAAAATAGATCGACGTGAGCAGTTTTGCTGGATAGATAATACCAAAAAAAAAGCCTTATCTTATGTTTGGATATGTATGTTATTTTATTTTTAAAAATTTCCGTCTGAGAGATATCGATCACCATCAACCATTGCAAAAATATGCGGGAGGACAACTAGAAATTGATCTTTAGTTTCTCAAAGTATGGACTAGCTATGTCCTGGAATATATAACAACTGCCTGATCAACATTATAAGCGTATCAAATGATGGTGGATAGAACTAATACCAATGGATGTGAAAATTTAATTTTGAATAAATTTTGAATACTCAAACAGATCAGTGGTTGGAATGTAATCAGCTCGGATCTACGTAGATCGGGGTTGGCCTATTTGCCTTCAGATTTTGGGAAAATGTTTTCATATAGCAGGCCATTCACTGTGAAATTTTTTGGACCTGAGGGCGCACGCGTTGCTGTACATATGCAGCCCGTCCAATGTACATTTGAATTTGCAACATTTGGTTTGATAATTTTTTTTAGGAAAAACCGTTAAAAAGTTCCGGAGTTGCATAATGTGGTTTATTCCATTTTAACGCAGTTCCCCTCCTTTATTTAGTTTCTTCAAGCTCATTTTTACCACTATTATTAGTATATAAGATAGTTTATTATTGCCGTAGCTAATACTCATCCGTTTGGCATTTGCTCCGCCTAGCTTGGCCAATCGCGATTTCATTATTTGTTTGCTTATGCGACTCTTTTTTTTTTCAACAAAAAACTTCATGTGCCTTGTAATCATAAGACAGAAAAGAGGATATCATATAACGACTAACTACCCATCTTCACTCGGCTTCCGATTCCAGCTGTATCAGGGTGCGTAGCCGATGAAAATGTCTAAGCTGGCAATTGTTTAAATCCCAGCCTTCCCAATAACGAGCTGGGGAGGATTCATCAACCATCTCCTCGTTGCGATGATGACGGATATCGCAGATGAGATGACAGACAGCTCTTCTAGCGTCCTCTACAGACTGATGGAGTACATACTCACACCGAGATATTGAGAGACTTCGGAGGGTAGGTCCAAAGTAGCGCCGTTCTGTCAAACTAGCGACTAGTACATCCAAAAATCGTGAATCGTCAAGATCCAAATGTGAGTTGACGGGCGCCGCAGGTGCTACCATAAACCCCCCACTGGAGCAGTCGACCTTATGAAGGTAGATATCTTTCAGTTTAGGGACGAGGAGGCGGTGTGCTCCTCGATGATATTCATCACTGCCGCATAACTGGTGATGGTACCTCGCATTCAACAGAAGTGCCCAGGCAAGACCAGATGGTGGACGGCCGGTGATATCGAGGATACGGAGGGATGGTAAAGTTTTGAGAAACTCCAACCAAGTTTTTTGCGTAACGATATCGAGATTTTGGAGGGCAAGTGTATGAACCCGTGATAATGCCAGAGCTTTCCATGTGGCGGCCAGCGCCACGATCATAGCATCGTCATCGAAATTATATTCGTCGGGATCAAACGTGAGATCAAACGCGGCTTCACCTCGTTCACAATCTCCTCTAAACGCTCTAAAGCGGAGGGACTGTCGAAATTCGGGGTTGGGTTGAAACCCGCGCATGAAACGTGAACAAGATTCGTTCCTTGTGATAACCAAGGTTTCGAGGGGGGATAATCTGTCTACTCCCGCCCACGAATGAGAGCTAAATTGTTGGGCAAGCTTCCAAATGTTGATCTTTAGGTCAGATAAAGTATAGACCTTGCAGATGATGCGAACAGATGGCGAGATCATGATTGAGTCCAGAAGATTGGCTATTTCTGTCACTGAGCCTCCTAGGCTGATGCTTCTCAATCGGGGTAGACTAATACGTCGTCCCAAAGCTCTGATATCACCGGTATCATCAAAGTTGATATTAATAGGAAAAGCTCGATCCAGGGTAAGATATTGAAGACGCTCAAGCTTTTCGAGCATGAAGAGGAAATATCGGAGAGTTGGTCGTTCGGTTAATGGAAGGTCGTGAAGATGGAAATGTGTGAGATACGTGCACCGAGGGGTCAACAGATAGAATGGGGCGCTATGTAATTCCATATATTTGAGACTAAGAAGTGGAGAACCATCGGTAGGGAATGATGGAGGATCGTAGACGTCTAGGGCGCTTCGATCCTGCGGTATACGGACATCGACAATTAGAGACTGCAGCGCAGGGTTAGGATGCGTTAAAATTGCAAGTAAAGAGTATATGTGCTGGATGGGGGCAGTGAGATGGATATCTTCAATCCGATGTGCAAGTTGCAGAGTGCGATATAATAAGCCAATATTTCGATCTGTGATGGTAGTTTGAATGTGAAGAGGGCACGTCTTTGCACGACCAAAGGTGATAGAGTGCCATTTGGGGTGAGAGAAATCGATGTAACGCCATAGATCCTGAGATTGGAGTGCTATTCTTCGCCAGGAAGAGCAAACATAGGAAACATTGACCCAACTCCAGGAGCCTTCGGTTTCTCCTTGAACTGCGAATCGTGCACACGCAAAAAATATCTCGTGCATCACTTCTTCTGGAAGGGTACACGCTAAAACCCGACCGTTATGACCTTTTGCAACAGGAGCGTAGCCATGTCGAAAAAGTGTTGTCTGTTTGTTTAGAATGTCAGGATTCGTATTTATTGAAATTTGTGTACGCACTGCTGCAAGTTTGATAAAGGCCCTCTTTGTTAATCCCTTGTCGTTAAGAGTTAATGCTGAGGAGGCGCAAGTGCCAAAAGGGGGCGCTAAAGTCTGAAATGGCATTCCACTGAGAAAAGACCGTAAGTTCATCAGATGCAAACATGTTTCAATCAAAGAGAAACAAAAACAAAAACTTACGGCAAAGAGAGAGCGACAGGGTAGAAGGTTGGTAAGAGCACCACTGACACGACGCCAGTCCTTTATAAAGTCCAAGGCTGATTGTCTAATTGTCACTTGTACGAAGTTCCGTTGTACCTCCCAAGGTTTACTCAATCGAACATGCGAGGAAGACTCATTTAGAAGTTGGTAAGAGAACAACACCAAGCTGATGAGCACAATAATAACAACAATAACAATAGACAAGCGATGAGGTGAACGTTGATATTATTGAATGCCGATCCCGGAGAATTGGAACAAAACAATAAAACATGCTTACACTCCATTTACATGGACAGAAATTGGAAATGTTGACCACTGGTTTCACAATAACAAAGATTTTACAGGCACGGGTAACGTGACTGACTACTTCCTTCCATTGCACAGCCACAGTCGCTCATTTGACGCTCATTTCGTTTTTTTCTAAACAAGTAAATCAACTACTAAGACGCACGGCTGTAGTCCTTAAGGAACATGGAGAGGGCGCCGGGGATCCGCTTGACAGAGTCGGAACTACAAAAAGAAAAGATTCAGAGTGAGCAGTAAAGGGGAAATCATTAATAAAGCAATCACTCTATAGCACTAGTAATCCACAAGTAATCCACAAGTAATAAGCCTAATCCAATCAACTTCATTCTATTATACCTATCATCACCAACCAACGTACACCTCCGTCTTCAGTTATCACCACACCAACCACTCTCCATACATATTCGGACGTTCCCCACGTATATACGCTTCAAAAGTCCTTTTGATCACCGTCGACCAATCTAGATCAGTTTTATCACTCTCTTCTCCAACATCTTCAGCTCCATCTTCGAGGATGTCGCCAGTAACTCCCACCACCTTCGTCGTCCCCGCCGTTCCTTGGGTTTGTTGAGCCATAAGGGCTGCTCTTATTTTTTCTCTCCGTAGTGTAGCACGTGCGATCTTCTCACCTGATGAGAAGCGGGGTCCGAGATCGGGTACATTGCGTGCGGGATCGAAGGGTTTCCACCTAGACAACGTAATAGGTGATTAGTTGGGTTAGATGGTGCATTTATTATAGACTCACCAGAAATTGTGAAAGTGGTATGAATAAGATCCTCTAAAGAAACCACGAAAACCAAGCGCATGAGGCGCAGCACTGTTTTGCATAGGGGTATTAAAAAAGTCCGCAAATCTAAAATGAGAAGACAAAAAAAAAATTGTTTTAGTTACCAAACCCCATTCCATGAGCACCATTTTCTTTTGAAAAAACGGACTCACTCAGTAAAATAAGGCTGTGGCGGCCTCTCCCGTTGATAATTTTCCGTGTTCAACCATGCCGCATCAAAAAGTGCATCGGGCAATCTTAACAACAACCCCTCCAAATAAGCATCTGCAGTATACCTCGACACCGTCATCGGATGGAAATCCAACCCATTCTTCAACGCGGTCCGGAAAAGGAATGTGCCAAGGGCGGAACCCTTGTTCATGCGTAACACGGCAGTATTGTATTTCTCCAACCGAGACCAACGATAAGCGAAAGCACCTTTCCATCCCCAGAGTTCTTCCCAATCTCTAAGTAGGAGAGTATCAGCGTCGAGGTAGATTCCACCGAATCGATGGCACAGAACGAATCGAGCCATGTCGGAAAGGATGACTGAAAGCCTGTCGTAAGATGAAGACGATTTCGATCCTGTACGATTCAAAATATCATCGTCATCCGCTTTCTCCGCCGCACTAGTCGTTGAATTCTCGGAAGCTGAAGCAGTGGAGGTAGTAGACGATTTCTGCTTTACGCTAATAATATGTCCACCGGAATTGAACAAGCTTTCCTGCAGGTCTCTCCACTCATCTTTAATTTCCGGAATCCCATCTAGCTGCTCTGTCGTATTCCACAACTTGAATTGAATGACATCTTTGAATCTTGGATGGAGGAACGGCGACGCCCAAGGGTTCAACTTGAGCTGCTCGAACATGTCATGCACAGCAGTAGGGTTTGGGACAGTAGCAGCTGGTCCTGGGTTGATCCATAACCAGAATTGGGGTCTACAGACTCGAGAATCCGAAGGCCACTCCTGGAGATGCATACCGGTGTTTTGGGTGAAAAGGAAGGACATAAGTGCAAGATAAGGCTTGTCAGTGAAGGGACCTGTCCAGAACATATGAAAAACGCGTGGATTTTCGGGGTCGCAGGGGTTAGGAAGGTTTTCCGATGGTAGATGAGTCAAAGGAGATGGTAGCAGTAGTCGTGGTTCCCATTGTACTCCTTTCTTTTTGGGCAAGCCTTCGTTCGGGTCGGATTCAGATTTCTTCCCAAAAGGAGGTTTTCGATAGCCAGAAGTTGGTGGACGTTCCTGTGGAGACTGAGCGGGTTGAGTCGTTGAATTGTCGAGGTGCTCCAAATATATATATCTCCAATCCCTGGATTCATCGCGTCGTAATCGGTCACCATTATCCAATCCTCCACCCATACGCAGCATCTCTAAGCAATCACGAACATACTGTGCAGCAAGGACAAAGATAAGACAGCGAACGGCAATGCTAACCAGGGAAAAAACCCACCTTGCTTTGGCCAAAATCGCAATGGCTCATGACATGATCCAAGTCAGCTACGCTCCCTGCAACTGGCCGTGGTGGATAGGCAGCATTTGGCGGATGACTTTGAATGTCCAAGTAGACCCGTTTAGGACCAACACCACTAGCCTCCGTGACAATTTCCGGGCCAGGTGAACGATATCTTGAAGGTTTAACTGCTGATACTGATGATTGAAATGGTGTTGCAGGGTTAAATACTTTGTCCATTAGTCAAATTTGCTGAGGAACTATCAAAAAAAAAAAAAGGCAACGAATTATCAAAAATGTCAAAACCTCCTGCATTGACGTGGAAGTAGGTAACGTACTCGAATGAGAACTGGGATAATGACCACTGGCAATTTCCCATTTCCAGATTCCCTGCAAGTGCTCTCGCTTAAAGACGAGTGTTGATGGTTCGCCTGTTGGCCCGTTTTGCCATTGATTATTCCAATCTGAATGACCAACACTCTTTGACACGAGAACGACTGTGAGGAAAACGGCCAAGCAAGCGACAGCGACAAGCAATGGTCCGCGTTTCCGTTTCATACGATTAACATGTAGTTGATTGAAAGGGCCCGCATTTGGCACTAAAATTCGTAGACGCCTGCTACGAACGCCGGGGATCGCCAGCGAGATGGGTCTGGTCCAAGAGGATCTGTGTTGGCGCTCAAGTTTCTCTTCTACTGCGGAAGAGTGACTTGGCAGGTCAATGGTCATGACAATCCTTTGCTACGTTGGATGTCGTCGATATCAATGAGCTCAGGTTAGATATGTCGCGCACAGCCACCTCTGCGAATTGTGAATCGTTACAGAGGAAAGAAAGAACTAAGTGGCTGTGCTAAACGTGGCAAATTCGTGGTACGGTAGAACTACACTTGTTTCTTCTGCAGGCCCTTAGGAAGCTCTTTCACGAATTTCAGGAATTCTCGTCCTTGCATGTATGGCCGAAGGACTTCGGGAATTATAAGACCCTGATCCAAAAAGTTCAGCACCTTTTCGTCTTGACCAAATATACATGCATACCTCAGGTGTCTGGTAATTCTCCACAAGACAACAAAGTGCACGTTCCGTAGCACACAATGTGCCATTCAGCATGTGCACGTACACTTTTCTGGTTTGCTCTTTTGCCTTCAAACCGCATCGAATCTCTAATCTTCGGCTTTCTAACACAAGGAAATCAGTTTGGATATAACAGAAGAGGTTTGTAAACCCACGATAATCAGTGCAATTCGAACACGAGACCAGTTCCTTGTACGCCCTCTGGAACGGGAACCACGCTTCCAAATCAAACTTCTGTGCTGCCGCCAAATTCAACGCGCCCGAGACAAGAGCCACAACTCTATACCTCAAACCAAGGCTCTGATAGAATCCTTCACTGTTCGCAACCATCCTATCGAACTCTTCCCAACTCTTCTCAGGGTCAGTAATTATGAACTGTTCCACCTTCTCAAATTGATGCACTCGGAAGATTCCCCACATATCCCGTCCTGCCGATCCCGCTTCTTTACGGAAGCATGTCGAGTATCCCGCATATCTGATTGGTAGCTGGGTATTGGGCGTTTCAAACCATTCATCCGAATGGAAAGCCGAAATAGGTTGTTCCGAGGTGGCGATGAGGTATTTCTCGTCATCCGAGCCTATCACCTTTGGTATTACGTGCCGATCAGATCATTTATGAACGATGTCCACGAAAAGAAACAAGTAGGCACCTTATAAAGTTCTTCATCGAACTGATCAAGCTGCGCCGTCTTCGCCATTTGGTCTTTGTTCATGAAGAAGGGTGGTTGGATTTTCTTGTATTGCTTCGATCGGAGATAGTCCAGAGCATACAAAATGAGAGCTTGATTGAGATCAACACCATCGTTTGTGAGGTAGTAACCTCTATGACCAGCAATTTTGGCTCCTATACGACAATAAGGCAATGCATCGAGTACCGAAAACATGCAACCAACCTCGGTCCAAATCCATGGCGTCCAGACGTAGCAGGACTTCATGATGAGGCAGGATATTTGGTCTCTCAGCGGGATCGGCCAGTTCTCCTGTTGGATCCCATGTCCGTAGAACCGTGTTATCGTCCTTCAATTACGAATGAGCATCATCTTGTCTCGTTCAAGAGAATGGACTATTCATTACCTCTGTCAAACTAACTGGTACAATCTTTCCAACGATATTACCCACAGTACTGGCCTTTTGTCGCATCTTGATCTCAAACTCGCGGGCCTCTTTCTTTTTTTCCTCTACTTGGGCATCTATCTCCTTCTTAGCTGTAACGAGATCATCTGCAGGCTCTTTTGCCTATTCAACACCATTATCAGTCACCAAAGTCAACGGAAGGAGACAATGTCCACCTTTTTCTTCGCCGATATTTCCTTTTGCACTTCATTTACTTTTTTCCGTAATATATTTGTGTCATAATCCACTATCGAGAATGAACAGATAAACACATTTCAGAACGCGAGAGAGATAAAAGTACGCGACAAAACTTACTCTTCACCCAGTCGGCGTACATCTGGATAATCTCATCTATCAGTTCGACCGAAAGGCCTCTTTTCTTCTGCGACTCCTTGATCTCTGCCGAGTTTCCTCCTTTGCTGTCGATAAAGCTGAGTATGTCTAAAGTCATGGTGAAATGTGTTCAAAGTAAGTAAGAGAAATGTATAGGCTTTTAACAGCCATGACTCGATTGATGATTATTACGTAACAAGATAAGACTAATTATAAAAAATTCAAACGACGAGCAAACAGGTTATCTTTTGACGTGTCCTTATACCCAGGAAGCCAACTTTGACTTGGAAATTCGTGAGCATCGACTACCAAAGTTATCTTTCATCGTCGCGCCAACGATCGCGACGCACGTGGACTGCAGATAAACGAACAAACAGCGACAAATTCGACCAACCAGTGTCGGATCACGCTCACGGTCGCGTCTGCATTCTCTCCCCTCCACAGTCTCCATAAAAACTGCAAAAAAATAATGTTCAGCCTCATTAGACGTATCTCCTACGGTGTAATTCCTCGTCCAGATAGGCCTTGGGAAGAAGATCGTAAGTTGTCTTCTATTTCTTTTACCCCACCCCCTAAACGCGTGTTTTGCTTTCGTTACTGACACACTTCATCTTATTGCCGCTCTACCTTATCTTTCTCATCTTATCTATACAGCAACCTCAAACGCACCGCGCACGAGGAGAAAACGCCGTTATAGCTCAACGGAGAGGGATGCTGAGCATGATGACGAGCAGGCTAGCAAGAAAGCACGTGGGGAGAGTGCGACGCCTTCATTGGCGGACGCCGAAGGTCTTTCCATGGGCCCGCCACCTGTGCCACAGAGGGATACCTCAGAGGTGAAAGAGGTCACCGAAGGAGTCAAGGAAGTTGACTTAGATGGCAAGGATCCAACAGAAGACCCGGATCCTGTAGATCGCGAGGTAGCAGAATCATCAGTCCTCCCCGAAAGCATCCCCCTCCCAGAAGAGAAGTCTGGCGAACTTGATCAACCGGGGTCTGACGCCATTTCCTCTCCTACACCTTTGTCATCCGTAAACGGTGTATCAGAGGAAGCAGATGCGGAGGATTCTGACGACGTAGCATCTTCATCAGATGAGAATACCGTCGTATCAGAAGAGGACAAGTTGCAGAAGAAGAAGACAGGTTTGAAAGTTTTAGATCCCGCCGAATCGACGATAGAGCAGATCTCCCGCGCAGACACGACCAAGGACTAAGGCCTAAAGGTTAATCAAAGTCCCCCTTCACGACCCCTTCCGACCATAACCTTTTTTAAATATCTTCCCCTCATATTTTGTAAACTGTTATCCCTCGTCCGTCCCGTCCCTCTTGCTAGTACGTTTCATCTACCATATTCTATGTACATGCGTGCGAATACCCTCTCCCCTCTGGATCATGTCCATCTCTTTTTTGCTCACCGGAATTCTTATCTATCGACTTCTCGTGTTATCCTGTTGTTTATTGAATGTATAACCCCAATCCAATTTTTTTTTTGTTTTTCTCCCTTTTACTTCTCTCTGTCACTTTGTTCTTTGCTTTCCGTTTCTTGATAATGCTCATTCCTCCTTTCTTGTTAATCATACTCCTAATCCTCACACTCTCCTAGCTTTCAATCCTGCTTTCGGCTCCTTTTCGTCCATGACCATGACCAACGTGTGTTCGCATTCCTTTGCTGCATAGGCTTCAAGGTCGACTCGTGTGCCCAATACTACAGGAGCTTCAAATTCTATCCTAAAGCGTCGGAGCACGCTATAAAGCCTCTCTACTACCTCGTTTTAGATAATAGATAGGCACGTATCACCTTCTCGACATCACAATCCTTCACTAAGCTTAAAAAACACAGGTGTATAAGGTGTTCACACCACCACGCAGCCGTTATGCCGAGCGTGATGCCCAACTCGTCAACTAGTACCCCACACCCCTCACTCTTGTATTCTTTTTTTTGTTGTTGTTGTCAATCACAAGACGATTCCACAATTGCCTTCGATATTCAACTTTCTTGTGGGAATACAAGTTGGGCTGCTAGCCCAGGAAGCACCTACGGGCTTATATTGGCAATTTCCTCGAGGCAGCAATGTCACTATATGGCAATCCCCCAAATGATCGACGAATGACTGCGTATGATCCATGAAATCGTGGATTTGTTACACACCCAAACATCTTCCTGTTTCTTAACTCTATAAAACCCTGGTGGCCACAGGCCTCCTCTCATGGGTCTAGCCCCTTGGCCTTGTAGTTCACCGATGTCAACTTTCAAAGTGAACCACTCACGCTCCGAATGTCTTTCAGTTCTAAGGCGAAGAAAAAAAAACAACGGTGAGGTTGTTCGAATCACTTCTGAAGGGGGGTTCCCCAAAGGTATGTTTGATCGGTCTCAATCTCGTTTTTCTGGTTCAGTCGCATTTCCCTTATCTTCAGGGTTAATTATGTGCTGCAGGTTTTCAAAGCGGGTCTCATATGAAACTCAAAAAAAATAACAATACGAATAACACACCGTCCCCGCATTTTTCTTCCAGTGGTTGGCTACCTCTTCTAAGCGCAAGCCTCGACTCCTTTTTTTTTTCTTTTCTTTTCTTGTCTGCAACGGGGATATATCGGAAGAAGAGCACAGAAGAAGCAAGTACTCATGCATAAGCTAAATATAAGTATGAAGGTTATTTTTGCCCTATACCAGTACCCTTGAAGCGAAGCTAAACTATAAAAACAGCCAAAAGTTGTATCTGGATGTAGGTCTTTCATTTCCTTGTCCATCAAAAAAAAACCGAGGTTCGCTTGTAACGCTGGTTATTGATTCCTCTGTCATTCTTGATATCCGTAGAGGGTGTAGAGAGGTAGATTGTGGATGGTCAAGCTCAAGGCTTTTCTCCGAAGCAACTTGTTGACCCCATGTTTTACTTATTTTTTGTTTCCGGGATGACGGCATGCCTCCTGCTTTGTTACCTTGGAATTAAAAAAGAAGGTGCGTGCTCAACAACATGATCAAACGGTTCGGACCTCAGGAACCACGAGCTTGACAGGTCCAAGATCTTCATCGTCCGCTCGTCCTTTCACAAGACCCGGCCTACCACCGCTCGCTGCTTACATTACACGAGAACAGCATCAGAACTCTCTCAAGGCGATTCACTGCTATTGCAACGATTATATGATGTTCGACCATTCATTAACCTCGAGCCAAGCAAACGCATTTATTGAGGTGGATCACACAACTTAAATGCTTCTTTGACAAATGACATATACAATCCCAAATTTGGTTCCGATAACGAGCTGGTGCCCATGGGCATAGCCTCAACGCTTCTGTGATTGCTGCCCTCCCCTGTTTGCATGAATGTTCTTTTCTCTTGATTGCATCGTGCTACAAGCAGCAGTCCTGAATGAATGAAATCTGGAGGAGACGCATAGATGAACCAACGAACGAACGATAAGCACGCGTATTTTATAAAACTGACTCCTGCACACTTGAGGTTCAACCTTTCTTTTTCGCCGTCCTTCCTCCCCCCCTCCCTTCACCCCCTTGCCTTTCTCTTGCTGGTAGCTTGCTTGCTTTCTCGCTTGGTCGCCCGCTGTTTCATTGAACCTATAGGTTTACGGTTTTAACGCTGTGAGCGTTCAGTAGGCCTCTCTCTCTCTCTCTCTCTCTCTCTCTCTCTCTTTCCTCGCTTTCGGCAGGCCCGGATTTTCGAGGATCGTTCTTTGAACACCCACTCGCCTATCACCTTTTGAGTTGCCTGCTTCATCCTTGCCGTTATCAACCAGGGACGGCTCTTTGAATCGAATCACTAGATGATGTTTTCCTTCCTCTCCAACTGGCGCCCAACATTTTTCTCCTCAGACGGCGAAAGTGATGATGCCTCTTCGCTAAATAGAAGTTTGAGCTTACCATGGCCCGTCACGGAAAGTTCTCCTCGGAAGAATAAAACCGAAGGGACTCCGACACAGCAGCAGCAGCTACGCCAGCCATCGGTGAATGGTATGAACATGAGGGATATAAGCTATCCCATGCCCAAAATGGCCTTGAAATCTTTGACTAGACGCGATGATCATCCTGCTGCCGGTCTTCCCGGTCCTTCTGCACCTCCTGCTAGTAGCGGTACCATCGGTACACCCTCTCTTCATCCCTTCATTGCGGCTCCGACTCCTATCTCGGAATCCGTTCCGTGGTTCCAAGAATCGGCGGAGAAGAAGAGGAATAAAAATAATAATTACAACCTACGCACGGCGTTACTCCAAGCCAATGCTTATGCTCAACATGCATCTACTACGTCCGGTGTGAATGCGCCTCCGCAGGTCGTTCGTTTGGACAATAACCCTTTTTACCCCCAAGTGGATGCTACTAGATTTCAGTCGCCTTTGACAGGTCATCATCCATATGCGAATGGAATCACGAATCCGGGTGTTTATGCCAATCCATATGCACCACAGACACCTCATGACGAAGACGATGATGAACATGAAATCTACACCTCTCCTTTTGAACACTCAGATGACGACAAGGAAGATGAATTCTTCCAAGGACCTCTTCCGACACCAACAACAGCTACTACTTCCACATCGCGTTGGGGTGGTTTGAAACTACACACAGCTTCTCCATTCTCACAAAGCACATTACGAGTCGACGGACTCATCTTTCCTTCTCCTCCAGATACATCATCACCTCATCTTACTTTGCCCCTACCTGGTGGAGTTTTTCCTCCATCCCTACAACAACCACCTGGAACACCACCACCAACAGTCAACACAGACGTCTACAACTACGCCTACAACTACCCACTTGCTAAACAGCTTTCTCCCATTGCGGAGCAAGATTATTTTTCTCCCGTTTCGGTGAGAGGTTTACCGGCCAGTGCTGCGAGTGCTAGTCCAGGAGCTGAGAGTGTAATCAATTTCGGGTTTGGAAATGGGAATGGGAATGGGAGGACGACAGCGGAGGGTGATAAGGAAAGGGAAAGGGAAAGAGGGTCTATTAAGACACGCTCTGTCAGAACGGGGTCGGCGGAGTCTACGAAGGCACTTGCTATGATGAGTGTGAGTAGGTCTGGGTCGTTATCCATGTCGATGAGGGAAGGTACTACGACTCGGGATCCGAACCCCAGTCCTAGTGGATCGACGATTGGGTCTGAGATTACGCGTAAGTGTTGCCTTGGCCGTTCTGACAATGAATTATTAAAATAATGGATAACCCATATTTTATAGGTCCATCACCAATCTACGCGTCACCGTTTATAACACGTCATCTGAATCGAACGACATCACAGACGTCATCTAATAAATCAGAATCGCCTTCGCAGGCTCAATTTCAACAACCGCCGCCGCCACCGCCATCTTCACCCCTTCCTCCAGCATTTGCGCCACCTGTCATCCAATCCCAACCGCAAGGAGAGACGCAATCCAATGGCCCATCAACACCGCCCACCTTGTCGCGCATGACGAGCCAGCTCTCAATAGGTTCTATAACTTCCACACCTAGACTGTCGACAGTTACCATCACACCTGCAAATGCCTACTTGAAACGGAGCGGCCTCGATACCACCATCACTACCACCACTGGCGCAGTCCAAACACCTACATCTGCTGTCACAACGACGACAGGAACGATGTACACCCCCAACTCTGCCTTCCCCGCACCCACACCCACATCACCCACGTCAGCAACGACAGGGATAGCAGGAGTACAAATTCCAGTACCAGCCATTACGATTCTTCCATGTATTCCTCCCCTGGATTTCCGACCTTTCTTCCCTGGTCCCCATCCAAGTCCTAATTTATCACCAACTGAGTCGGGAGTGCCTCGATTGAGACCGCCGAAAATGAGGAAGAAGAGGGAGGATGCGGGACATAGGTTGTCGGTTATTCGTGGTAGTGGGACCCAGAGTGATGCAGAGGATATATCCGGACATGAAGAGGAGGAGGTAGTGGTGGATGATGAGGTTGAGGTTGAGGATGAGGAGGGAGAAGAGGAGGGAGGAGGATATGATATTGAATCATTGCATGCTGACAGTTTTGTCACTGCTACTACGAATAGCAACGAAGATGACGAAGATGATGACGAAGATGATGACGAAGATGATGACGAGAACGATGAGATACCAATCGAAAGAGGTGTAGAATTGACGAGGCTGGCAAAAGGCAAGACCGCATCCCTGCACTACACTCCTCAACTCCCATCAGCAACCCTATCCCACTCCGGTTCAGGAAATTCAACAACAGGAGACTCGTTTATAACTCGTCGATGGGACCGAGATGCCGCTCTCGGATTATCTCTCTCCCTCTCCCCAACCACCTTCCGTGAACGGAAACATCGGTTCTTCAAGTCCAACTCTTCTTTCATCACTAATTTGACACCTGCATTTTGGGCTTTCTGGTTGGGTTTTGTTTTTCCTGTGTTATGGCTTGTGGGTGGGTGGCATTTCACGAGTTTAGGAGAACAGCCGCCGAAATTGACCGTTTGGGAGTGGTATTTCTGGAGGATGAAAAATGGGTGGGGAGGACTTTGGAAGAGAGTTGTTGTGGGGTGGTGTTGTGGGATCAGGAAGGGTGGTAACCATAAACGGGGTGGTAGCCAGCAACAGCAGCAGATACAGATACAGATGCAACAAGGACCACAAAGGAGGATCCCAACAAAGACGAGGCCTAGGACGAAGAGTCTTTCTTCATATTCCCATTCGAAACTTCGTTCTGGAAAAGTGTTTCCAGCCCTGCCACGTTGGGTAGCTGAGAAACAGAGTTCGGATGATGGTAGGATGAGATTGAATGATCCTAAGAGATCCTTGAAAGGAATATCATTCGGATACCCATTCATCCCTCGTCCACCTTATTCTCAAGAGTCCACCACACTATCATCCTCAGCACCACCGTTGTCAGTGGCCAAGAGGGTATTGATGTGGATAGAGAAACCGAATAGGGTGTTGGACCAATTATATGGAATCAAGCTACGTGAGGTGCGAGGACGACCTGAGAGTGGCCGACGAATGTTTGATCCGTGGATTCAGAGGTGTAGATATGCGTTTTGTTGGATGATGTTGGTGGTGGCGATTGGGTTATGCACGGCGTCTGTCTATTTGATCGTGGTGAATACTAGAAGACTTTAGAGTTCTCATTTAGCTAGTATATATCTTGTTATTGTTGATACCTGCAAGCGAATAGTTTGACATATCCGTTGACTGCGGCAAAAGAACATTACACAGCCACCAATACCCCTCTGAAGAACGACGACGACGACGACGTCGTGCTGGTCATGATTGTACTACTAGTGACTAGTCTCTTCTTTCTCTCTCTAGCCTTTGCTGCACAACAACAACTAGCTGTCGTCCAGCGATCGTTCACTGCCCCTTCAACACCTGATCTCTCCACCACCAAAGACTATGACCTCCTCGATATTATCCTCGTAGCTTCAGTAGATGGCAAATTCCACGCACTCAATAGGACATCCGGTGCTACTCTCTGGTCAATGTCCTCTTTCGCCACTACTACAAGTGTATCCGCTCCTTCCTCACTCGCACCGCTCGTCCGCACTCAACATGTAGAACATAACCCAGAAGCAGACTACGACGATGATACACCACAAGAAACCTACATCATCGAACCTCAATCGGGGGATATATATGTCATGTCGACTCCTTCGAGTCCTTTACAACGATTCCCATTCTCTATGGCAGAATTAGTCGAAATATCACCCTTCACCTCCACGAATGACCATGGAACGAGGTACTTTGTGGGAAGGAAAGAAACTTCGTTGATATTGATGGAACTGGAGACTGGAAAAATAAAAGCTACTCTCAGTTCCGAATGTCCTTTCATCCCAGACGACACTGAGGATTCCCAGGATGTGGACCTTGATGAACTGGAAGGAAGTAAACCACTCATATCAGCTCCTACAGAAATCTATATAGGACGTACAGGTATTTCCATCTCTTTTTTTATTTTATTTTAATTTATCTTATTATTTGCAAAAAAAGACTATCATATATCCATACGCAAGAGACCTACCCCGAGTGTACCTAACCCTCCGATCCACAACCTCACATTCTCAGCATATGGCCCTAACAACAGAGATAATCACCTCCAAAGACTTTATCGCAAGACTAACGACGATTGTTATGTACAGAGCTTACCCAACGGAGAAATCATCGCATTTCGGGGTAGAACCCCAGATAGGAACCAAGGGAATAATAAAGAAAAAGACGGACCAGACCCTCCGCTCTGGGGACAGCACTTCAACGCACCAATGTAAACGTTGACCTTATTTCTCCTCTCTCAAACCTAACCTTCTTTTTTATTATCCTCAGCGTAGCCATCTTCGACATCCTCCAAGCCCCACCTACGATCAATACTCCAAACTCACACCCTTTCGTCCTCCTCCAACCCCGTCCCCGCCTCCCCGACCTCTTCCCTTCCCGATCCCTCTCCCGCCACCACCTACCCAATTTAGAAACTGCCTATGTGGGACTCGTAGAAGAAACAGGAAGTTTATTCGCCATGAGCCCTGAAGGTTTTCCATTGGTTGTGTTTGGTGGGAACGAACCTAAAGGCAAAACGGCCATGCTGAGGGATAGGAAGACTCTACCGACTGGAAAAGGGGAAAAGAACGAAGAAGTTATTAGTCCTCATGAATCGACGTGTATGCTGAACCCTTACGATACACGCTGTATCGTAGGAGTTAGGCAAGTTGAAGATGGGGATGGATCAGAAGGGAGGTTGAAGAGATTACTGGACGGACCACCACTTCCACGAGCAGCACCTCTTTTGAATGGTTCAGCAGCACCGATCTCCACTGTACCCGTCGCTCGGCCACCAGGAGACGATATTGACGATGAACGGTGGTACAACGAGAACACCAGCAATAGAGTAGAAGATGTCTTGACCATCCCTGGCGGCCGTTCAAATATTCTATCTCGACTAAACCAAGCTGGCAAATGGGAAGCTCTTCTCCTCACTATCCTGTTCGGAGTTTTCTCGGCGTGGTTTTTATGGAAACGGGTTGGAAGGAAAGAAGGAAAAAAAGCAACTGTAGAGGATCATCGACGTGAAAATCGGGTTCTGGACAAAACACATATGGAACGTGATCATGAAAACACGTCGTTGACAAATGGCACGCCATCATCATCTTTTCAGAATACCTTGCTGGAGAATGAAACGGCGGTCCATCGAACGATGTCAACTCCGCCACCGCCACCACCATCACCACCGCCCGTAATTATGAATGGACATGCTAACCCCATAAACGATATTACGATCTTCCCAACGCCAATACTACCAACTCCATCAACGCCCAAACGTGCATTCTCCATCCCTCTCCCGTCCAACACAAATCCTCTACCAATCTCACAAACGACCACACCTCTTCTTTCTCCAACACCTCTACCCTCCACACCCACCACTGCAGGAGTAACAGACGACAACAACGAAGATAGCGACGCTGAAGCTGAAGTTGAAAACGGAGCGGGTGCAACTACCACACCTGGCAAACGGAAAGCGAGAAGAGGGAAGAGAGGGAAGAAGAAGAGGCCTGGAGTTCTGGGTGGAGAGGAGGTTGGTAGTGGGAGTGGTGATAATAAAGCAGAGAAGGAAAAAGCGGATAAAGATTTAGAAGGAGGAGAGAAAGCCTCGTCGTTGATATTGACGACTTCTTCGCCGAAACTTCCTGCGACGCCTACACCTTCGTTAATAGTATCAGATACGATTCTAGGTACCTTTCATCCATTCCATTCTCACTTCTGAAGAACACTCATAGTTAATTCATTTCCAGGCTACGGTTCACACGGCACAGTCGTCTACCAAGGTTCATTCCAAGGTCGGGCCGTAGCCGTCAAACGTCTTCTCCAAGATTTTGTAACCCTAGCCACTCGCGAAGTATCCATCCTTCAACAATCCGATGATCATCCTAACGTGATCAGGTATTATTATCAAGAATCGCATCTCAATTTCTTTTATATCGCTCTTGAATTGTGTCCGGCTTCGTTGGCTGATATTGTCGAGAATCCGCATGGTCATGGGGGTGGGAGAGAAGAGGAGTGGAGAGAGATTGTGCGGGGGTTTGATGCGAAGAGGGCGATGAGGCAGGTGGCGGGTGGGTTGAGGCATTTACATGGACTTGGGTTGATTCATCGGGATATCAAACCTCAAAATATTTTGATCTCTTCTGCTTCATCATCATCAACGGATGGACGAGGTGGATCAGGATATAGGATGCTCATATCTGATTTTGGTCTATGCAAGAAACTAGATGTGGATCAGACGAGTTTCTTACCTACTCTTAATGGTGCTATGGCAGCTGGGACAGTAGGTTGGCGAGCTCCGGAGATTTTACGTGGGGAAGTCAAGTTGGATGAACTTTCGACTGGTGATGATTCCAATTCTTCTCGAGGGAGTGTAGCTACCATCAACGGCACCTCCTCTTCCTCCACTTCCTCCTCCGGTACAACTACAAAAACTCGCCTAACAAAAAGCGTCGACATCTTCGCCTTGGGTTGTCTGTTCTACTACACCCTCACCAACGGTGGACACCCATACGGCGACCGTTTCGAACGCGATGGCAATATTTTCAAAGACAACAAACAACTCTCTCTCCTCACCCACTTTTGTTCTACCGAAGAAACGACAGAAGCCCAAGATCTCATCACCTGCATGCTCCATCCGCAACCCTCCCAACGACCTGATACCAAAACGTGCCTTCTTCATCCCTTTTTCTGGGATCCAGCTAAACGGTTAGGGTTTTTACAAGATGCTTCGGATAGGTTTGAAGTGATGTGTAGAGAACCGAAGGATGGGGTGTTGATTCGATTGGAGAAGGATGCGGGGAGTGTGGTTGGGAATGATTGGCATCAGAGGTTGGATAAGATTTTTATTGAGAATTTGGGAAAGTATAGAAAGTATGACGGGAGATCTGTACAGGATTTGATGAGGGCTTTGAGAAATAAAGTACGTGTAATTTTTTTTATTTTTATTTTTATTTTTTTGGGTTTGTCTTTTACGTTGGTTTATTTATTATTATTATAGAAACATCATTATCAAGATCTTCCAGACAATGTTAAACGACATTTGGGTCCAATGCCAGAAGGTTTCCTTGGGTATTTCACTCGTCGATATCCGAAGTTGTTCATGCATGTGCATAGAGTGGTGAAAGATACTGGTTTGCATGGCGAGTCGATGTTTAGGACGTATTTTGAATTGCCGGAATCATAACAAAAAATACCTCTTTCGCTGCTCCTTTGCTCTCGTACTGCTTCCTTCCTCCTCCTCCTCCTCCTCCTCCTCCTCCTCCTCCTCCTCCCCCCACAACCCCCCAACCTATCCAAAAATGAAATCGCTTCCCGGTTCTCTCTCCTTTTCTGGGATTTTTCATTTTAGAGTTCCTTTCCCATCGATCTCATTCAAACCCCTCATCAGTCAATACACAAACACAACACACCACCCAGCAAACTCATCAAAACTCTGCATGCACTTTTCATATCACGCACTCTCTCGACCACTCGCAATCAAACTATTCCATTTCATCTAATATCCGTATTTCCAAACAACCAATAAACACCCTTGTATCCTGTACTTAGACTTGAACATTTTCCGCTTTTCTTGCTTTTCTCCGAGACCCTACGGTCTACTTTTTTTTTTGTGTTGTTGTTGTTCTCGGTTTCTCAGTCTCCGATCTTTTTCTTTTTTTTTGTATGTATATATATATATACCCCTCGCATGTTTTTTTATCATTGGATGGATGCTTGCTGTGGGTTG
>Ga0193743_1000239_pt1 | contig 44305 bp, 29 predicted proteins | sample L2c2metaG_FD_143038 | JGI IMG/M metagenome (GOLD analysis project Ga0193743, IMG submission 143038) | Soil microbial communities from a riparian zone of the East river system, Colorado, United States - L2c2 | ecosystem: Environmental > Terrestrial > Soil > Riparian zone | place: USA: East River... | reverse complement strand
GACCGCTATCTTCTGCGCCATCCCATCACGCGGCAGGTGATTGAGACGCCTCAGTACTTCTTCATGAGGGTGTCGGCGGGCTTGTCGACGCGGGTGGGGGAGGCGGTTGATTTTTATCGCCTGATGGCCTCGCACGATTATCTGCCGAGCTCACCGACCTTGTTCAACAGCGGGACGAAACATTCGCAGATGTCGTCGTGCTATCTGCTGGATTCGCCGAAGGACTCGCTGGAGTCGATCTACGACGCTTATAAGCAGATTGCGCTGCTGTCGAAGTTTTCCGGCGGTATTGGGCTGGCCTTTCACCGGGTGCGCTCGGAGGGCTCGCTGATTCGAGCGACGAATGGTTTGTCGAATGGGATTGTGCCGTGGCTACGCACGCTCGATGCCTCGGTGGCAGCTGTAAACCAGGGCGGCAAGCGCAAGGGAGCCTGCTGCGTTTACCTGGAGCCTTGGCACGCCGATGTGGAGTCGTTCCTTGAGATGCGCGACAACACCGGCGATCAGGCACGAAGGACCTACAACCTGAATCTGGCGAACTGGATTCCTGATCTGTTCATGCGGCGCGTGGATGAGGATGGAGTGTGGTCGTTGTTCGATCCCAAAGTGGTACCCGAATTTCCCGATTTGTACGGCGAGGACTTCGACCGCGCGTATGAGCAGGCTGAAGAGCAGAAGAAATATGTGAGGCAGGTGAAGGCGCGTGATCTTTATGCGCGCATGATGCGTACGCTGGCCGAGACCGGGAATGGATGGATGGTCTTCAAAGATGCGTGCAATCGGAAGTGCAATCAGACCGGAAGGCCTGAGAATGTCGTTCACCTTTCGAACCTCTGCACGGAGATCACGGAGGTGACTTCTTCGGCGGAGACGGCGGTGTGCAATCTAGGCTCGATCAATCTCGCCCGGCATGTAAACGAAGGGGTGTTCGATTTCGAGAAGCTGGCTGCTACGGTGCGCCACGCTGTGCCGATGCTGGATCGGGTGATCGACATCAACTACTACCCCGTCTCCCAGGCGGCAGTGGCAAACAGCCGTTGGCGTCCCGTGGGGCTTGGAGTGATGGGCCTGCAGGATGTCTTCTTCCAGCTGCGAATTGCGTTCGATTCGCCGGAGGCGAGAAGACTGTCGGCAAAGATCCAGGAAGAGGTCTACTTCCATGCCCTGACCGTCTCCTGCGAGCTGGCTGAGCAGAACGGACCGCATGCGGCGTTCGCGGAGTCTCGCGCCGCGCAGGGGGAGTTTCAATTCGACCTGTGGGGTGGGACGCCCGAGAACGGTGAGCGCTGGGAGCAGCTGCGGGAGCGCATTCGCAAGACAGGGCTTCGGAACTCGCTGATGATTGCGATTGCTCCAACGGCAACGATCGCCTCCATCGCGGGGTGCTACGAGTGCATCGAGCCTCAGATCTCCAATCTGTTCAAGCGGGAGACGCTTTCGGGGGAGTTCATGCAGATCAACCGCTACCTCGTCCAGGAGCTGAAGCAGCTAGGGATGTGGTCCGAGGCCATGCGAACGCGGATCAAGCTGGCGGAGGGTTCGATTCAGGGAATCGACGAGATCCCTGAGGATGTTCGATCGATCTACCGCACCGTATGGGAGGTTCCGATGCGATCGCTGATCGACATGGCCGCCGACCGCGGGATATTCATCGATCAGAGCCAGTCGCTGAACCTGTTTGCGGAGTCGCCAAATATCGGAAGGCTTAGCTCCATGTATATGTACGCGTGGAAGCGTGGTATCAAGACGACCTATTATCTGCGGTCGCGGCCTGCGACGAAGATCGCGAAGACCACGGTGTCGGCGGTTGCGCGTGAGCGGAGCGTACCGGCGATCAACGCCACTGCGAGCGTCGCCTGCTCGCTGGATAACCCTGAGACCTGCGAAGCCTGTCAGTAACGGAGAGCAATTATGTCGACTGCAACACACACCATTCTGGATCCTGGTCTATCGCTTACGCTGCGGCCGATGCGCTATCCCACCTTCTTCGAGATGTTCAAGGACGGTATTCGCAATACCTGGACCGTCGAAGAGATCGATTTCTCTACTGACCTGGTCGATCTGCGTTCGCGGCTTACGCCGGCGGAGATTCACCTGGTTCAGCGTCTGGTGGCTTTCTTCGCGACCGGTGACTCGATTGTGTCGAACAACCTGGTGCTGAATCTTTACAAGCACATCAACTCGCCGGAGGCTCGGCTTTATCTATCGCGCCAGCTCTTTGAAGAAGCCGTGCACGTGCAGTTCTATCTGACGCTGCTGGACAACTATGTTCCCGACCCGGATGCGCGGGCGGAGGCTTTTGCGGCGGTCGAGAATATTCCTTCGATCACGAAAAAGGCGCAGTTCTGCATGCGCTGGATGGACTCGATTCAAAAGCTGGATGAGCTGCGAACGCCGCAGGAGCGCAAACAATTCCTGTTGAACCTGGTCTGCTTCGCGGGCTGTATCGAGGGTCTCTTTTTCTTTGCCGCATTTGCCTATGTTTACTTTCTGCGGTCTCGCGGCCTGCTGAATGGTCTGGCTGCGGGAACGAACTGGGTCTTTCGCGATGAGAGCTGCCACCTTGAATTCGCCTTCGAGGTGGTCAATGTGGTTCGTTCCGAGGAGCCGGAGCTTTTCGATGACGAGCTGAAGCAACAGATTATCGAGATGATGAAAGAGGCGGTCGATTGCGAGCTGCAGTTTGCCGAGGATCTGCTTTCGGGCGGCGTTGCGGGCCTTTCGGTCCGTGAGATGCGGCTGTATCTGGAGTACGTAGCTGATGCGCGCGTCTCACGCCTGGGGATGGAGCCGATTTTTGGATCGAAGAATCCATTCGCCTTCATGGAGCTGCAGGATGTGCAGGAGTTGACGAACTTTTTTGAAAGGCGGGTGTCTGCCTATCAGGTGGCTGTCGCTGGAGAGGTTGCTTTTCACGAAGATTTCTAGTGCTGGCTCTGAATGATTGCGCCTCAAAACGCGAGGGTGGGGGAGGTTGGCCTTGCCCTGGCGGGGATGGTAAGAACTGCCATGCAGATCCGCGATTCCCTGGCAACTTCGTAGAAAGCGCAAATAAAGTAGATGAAAGTCCGGCTTATCCGTGAGGGGCGCCGGGCTTCCTCTCTTTAATGGGGGGCTTGTCGCGTGCTTATAAAAGGCGGTGTGCCGCCGATTGAATTATTTTGCGTCCATGCCGCTTCACGGTACAGTCAGAACGCGCCCATTTTCTAGGTTGTCTTGCGGTGCATGGACAATGATTGGGATCTGCCGGAGGAGATACGTGAAGCGCGAAATTCGGGCCACTTTGTTTTTATTCGCCGCGACGTGGTATGGAATACAACTACACTCCGTTGTTCAAGCCCAGGTTACTGCTGCGACGCCTCGAGCGCAGCGCCGGCCGCAAGCCTATCCTGACCGCCCCAAAGCTCCGCAAGATGTACTGGACCGTGGCAAGGCAACCTATGGCGTGAGCTGCGGCTTTTGCCATGGATCGGATGCCGCCGGGGGTGAGATAGGACCGAACCTGCTCCGATCGAGCGTGGTGTTACAGGATCAATCGGGCGAGCTGATCGCGCCGATTGTGCATGGAGCACGCGCTGACAAGGGAATGCCTCGAGTCGAGTTGACCGACGCACAGATAGGCGATGTGGCCGCGTGGCTGCACAGCCTGAAGGTTGCGAGCCGCACTGATCCCAACGAAAACAATATCGATATCGTACGCGGGGATGCCGGGGCTGGTGAGAAGTACTTTCAGAAGACCTGCGCATCCTGTCACTCGACTACGGGAGACTTGAAGGGTTTTGCCGCGAAGATGCCCACACCCAAGGTGCTTCAGCAGACCTGGCTGTTGCCCGGCGGGTCAGGAGGAAGAGGCGGCTTTGCGCAGATACAGCCGACGGGAGTCCATGTTCCCCCGGTCACAGTTACGGTGACTTTGCCGACCGGCGAGAAGATTGATGGCTTGTTGACGAGAATCGACGACTTCTATGTGGGTCTTACCCAGACTGACGGAACGCTTCGTGGGTTCAGCCGCATGGGGCAGGTTCCGAAGGTGGAACTGCATGATCCGCTCGCGCCGCATAGAGAGCTCCTGCACAAGTACACGGACAAAGACATCCACGACGTAACGGCCTACCTGGTGACCCTTAAATGACAAGAGTGTTGAAGTGTTTGCTTGCCATCGCATTGTTTGGCGCAGGGAGTGGCCTGGTTGTCGGCCAAAGCCTGGATCCCGCCCAGCTTTTAAAGCCGAATCCTGATTCGTGGCCGACTTATTCCGGCGACTACTCCGGACGCCGATACAGTTCCCTGAACTTGATCAATCATTCCACGGTGAAGAATTTGTCGTTGGCGTTTGTATCCCGGCTGCAGGCCGGGCCGCAGAGCCCCGCCGGTGCGCCTGCGACGATCGTCGCGGGCGAAGGGAAGGCGGAATTCAATACTCCGGCCAACATCAAGGGCGCAATCCTGCAGATCGATGGAGTCTTGTATGTTTCGACTCCAGACAATGCGTGGGCGCTGGATGCGCGGGACGGGCATGAGATCTGGCACTACTACTGGAGAACCAAAGGTGGCACGCACATCGGCAATCGCGGCATGGCGATGTGGAAGAGCTGGGTCTACATGGAGACGCCGGATAACTACCTGATCTGCCTGGATGCGAAGACCGGGAAAGAAAAGTGGCATAAAGAGATTGCGAGCTTTGATGAGCAGTATTTTTCGACGATGGCCCCGATCGTCGTGGGAGATCACCTGCTTGTAGGAACGGGCGACGATCTGGACGAGCCGGGATTGCTTCAGTCCTTTGATCCGGAGACGGGCGACGTTCAATGGAAGTTCTATACAGTTCCGGTGAAAGCCGGCGATCCGGGCCTGGATACATGGCGAAACCTGGATGCGGCCTCGCATGGTGGAGGCAATGTCTGGGTTCCTGGTTCGTATGATCCGGAGACCCATCTGTATATCTTCGGCACAGGGAATCCCAGCGCGGCGTACACCTCGCAAAAGCGTGGGGATGGCGCCAATCTTTATACCTGCTCGATTGTCGCGGTGAATGTGGATACCGGCAAGATGGTCTGGTACTACCAGAACTCTCCGCATGATACGCATGACTATGATTCAGCCCAGACCCCGATTCTGATCGACGGCATGTTCAACGGGAAGATGCGCAAGCTGGTTTTGAATGGCGCACGAAATGGCTATTACTTCACACTCGATCGCTTGACGGGTGAACATCTGGTGACGGGCAAGATGTCGAAGACCGTGAACTGGGCGGCGGATACCTATGACAAGAACGGAGCTCCGGTGAGGATTCCGGCGAAGGACTTCGACCTTGCCGGTGCCTTGGTGTCTCTGTCCGTCCAGGGAATCACAAACTGGATGCCCCCGGCGTACAGCCCAGATTCAGGCTTGATGTACGTTCCCACGACGGACAGCTACGCCATGTATTACCTGACCACCACAGATCCGCGTGGGTCGATGGGGCTGGGTGGCAAGGACGAGCAGAGCCTGGGAAGCATGGGAAGCTACATCACAGCTATCGACTACAAGACCGGAAAAATAGCCTGGCAGCATCGTTATTCCGGGATTGCGAACTATGGTGTACAGCCCGGATTGCTGACGACGGCAGGGAAGCTTTTGTTCGCGGGGGATCCGGGAGGAAATTTTGTTGCTTATGATGTGGCGACAGGAAATCCCCTATGGCACGCCCGGATTGGCGTTACGAATGCGCCTGAGACCTACATGCTGGATGGCCATCAGTATGTCCTCGTCGGCGCAGGAGACTCCGTCTATGCTTTCCGCCTGAACTGATTTGAAGTAACAATAGTCTTAGACAATCCGGCAGGACTCCAGGGAATAGCCGAACGGTTGGGAAGGATTATTGATGAAGCTGCAGATGAGAAGCCGCCTTAGCGCGATGATGTTTCTGGAATATTTTATCTGGGGTGCATGGTATGTCACCCTGGGGACATGGCTCGCGGGACCCTTGCACTTTAACGGCCAGCAGATTGGCTTTGCGGCAGGGGCCACGTCGGTGGGCGCGATTCTCGCGCCATTCTTCGTCGGGCTGATCGCGGACAGGCTGTTCGCGACTCAGAAGGTTCTTGCCTTGCTGCATCTGCTTGGCGCGGCATTGTTGTTCGGTGCCTCTTCCCAGGTTTCTTTTCCCCACTTCTATTTCTTCCTCCTGTTGTACTGCCTGTGCTTCATGCCGACGCTTGCGCTCACCAACTCCCTGGCGTTTCGACAGATGAGCGATCCGAAGGAGGAGTTCGGCGCCATTCGCGTGCTCGGTTCTTTCGGCTGGATTGTGGCCGGCCTGTTGATCGGTCACTTGAGAGTTGAGGCTACGGCCATGCCGATGCGGCTCGCTGGCCTCTCCTCTTTGGTAATGGGGTTGTATTGCCTTACGCTCCCCTCAACACCGCCGCTTGGTCGGACCGACCGCCTCTCCATCAGCAGCATCTTTCCTCGCGAGGCAGTTGCTTTGTTGAAAGAGCGATCGATGCTGATCTTCGTCGCGGCCTCGTTCTTCATCTGCATCCCCCTGCAGTTCTATTACGCTTTCACCAACCTCTTCCTGAACCAGGTAGGCGTACAGAATGCGGCCGGCAAGATGACCGGCGGACAGATGTCGGAGCTTCTCTGCATGGTCCTGATCCCATGGTTCTTTCGGCGATTGGGCGTGAAGTATATGCTGGCAGCCGGTATGGGCGCGTGGGTTCTCCGCTATATCTTTTTTGCGTACGGCAACCCGACGGATCACATGTGGATGTTCTGGGGAGGCATTCTTCTCCATGGCATCTGTTACGACTTCTTCTTCGTAACCGGACAGATTTATATCGATTACAAAGCAGATATCGGCTTGCGCGCAGCGGCGCAGGGGCTCATCACGCTGATTACTTATGGATTGGGAATGTTCGTCGGATCGTGGCTCTCGGGTTCTGTCGTAGATCATTACACGCTGGCTGTAGCACAGGGTGCAGTCACTTATGACTGGAAGTCGATATGGCTGTTCTCGACCGTCATCTCCGCTCTGGTGTTAGTCTTCTTCCTCTTTGCATTTTCCGAGAAACAAATCCAGAATCGTCCTTCTGCACTCGATGAGACCCAACTCGATAATGCCTTACCGCAATAAACCTGCGATTGCCTGCTGGCAAAACATTACTTGTACCAATCTTGATAAAGGGAGTAACAATGCGACTTCATACCCGTAGAGAATTCCTGGCAACTTCCCGCAATTTTGGACTGGCCGCTCTGGGCACTGCCGTTCTTCCGCGGTTGGCGCTCGGGGAAGCCATGGGACTTCCACCCGGAATCCAGCTCTACACTGTTCGCGAAGACCTGCCCAAGGATACGCCGGGTACACTCAAAAAGCTTCACGACATCGGTTTCCGCGAGGTGGAGACAGCGGGATTCGGAAAGTACAGCGTAAAAGAATTTCGGCAGCTGCTGGATGATGCCGGGCTGAAAGCGCCAAGCGCGCATTTGAATTTGAATGCAGCGGATTTGGGGCCCGTCTTTGAGGATGCTCACACCCTGGGCGCTCAGTTTGCGACCAGCTCGAGCTTGGCTACCGGCAATCAGCCGCGGCGTCCTGCAGGCACGACGGGCCCGAGACCGGCGATGGCGCCGCTGGGGCAAGAGGGCTTTACGAAGCTGGCAGCACAGATGAACGATATCGGCGCCAAGGCCAAAGCAGCCGGCTTGCAGTATGCCTATCACAACCATAACTACGAGTTTGAAAAGATGCCGGATGGTCGCTTTGGCTATGACATCCTGGTCAACAATACCGATCACGAACTGGTGAAGTTTGAAATCGACTGCGGGTGGATGTGTGCAGGTGGCGCGAATCCAATCACCTATTTTCAAAAATATCCAGGACGCTTCAAGATGATCCACGTGAAGGAGTTTCAGCCTCTGGCTCATCCGGTCACCAGTCTGGGAGGAGCAGACAGGCCGCAGGGAACTGATCTTGGCGGTGGATTCATTGACTACAAGCCGATCTTTGCTGCGGGCAAAAAGGCCGGCGTCCAGCATGCCTTTTCCGAACAGGAGAATCCATTCCCGGTCTCACAGATGGCTTCGGCGAAGGCTGCCTATGCCTTCCTGAAAGCGTCCTCTTAGTTGTTAGCCATCCGCTAACCTTGGAGTAGGAACAGCGCTCCCGTAGCTTGAATTCATCATCGTGAATTCAAGCTACGGGAGCTTTCTTTCTTCGAGATTCAGCGCCAGCTGTAAAGAAGAGAGTCACTGTCTCCAGCCGCGATCAATTTGTCGTTCGGATAAAACGATAAAACGTTCTCAGAGGTAATCATCTGGTGGCGGACGAAGGTCGCTGGGGGAATCTCCTTGCCTTGCAGCTTGTCGAGGGCAAGAGACAAAACCGCTTCGCCGTAACGTTCAGGGAAGTACGCTACCGATCCCATTAGGCTCGATCCAGGCCGCTGCATCTCGCGTCTCGCTTCAATGCTGGCATTTTGTCCTACGGCAAGACAGTTCATGGCCCGTCCTGCTTCTTCAAATGCCTGCAGCGCGCCCAGGCAGCTTGGATCGTTCAGTGCGCCGACCAGAACGTGCTTCGCTTTGTTGTGCTGCACATACCGGCGCGTGACCTGCAGGCTGTTCTCAAAGCGTCCATTCCCGTTAATAAAGCGGACTTTTTGATCGGGAATTTTGGGAAGGAATTCGCGAATGCCGGCAAGCACCCCTGTAAGCCTTGAGCGTGGAAGCGGGCCTGCCATTGGGAGCTCCAGCAGCAACACTTCATCCACCTGGCCACCCCAGCGATGGATTGCCGCCTGCGCAAGGGCATGCCCTGCCAGCAGACCTGCGCGATAGTTGTTTGCGCCATAATAATCGGCGCCCGGATGGGGAATCTCGATTGCGATGAGCGGAATATCCGCTTCGATCAGCTTGGAGGCGACAATGGAAGCGCTTTGCTGATTGGTCTGGAACTCAATGACCAGATCCACGCGCTCGCGAACGAACATCTCCGCATTGCGGATGGCAACGGTGGGACTGTATCGGTTGCTCAACTCCAGGAGTTCTACGCCCGCTTCATAGGCGTAGCTGCGAATGCTGTCGGAGACCAGCCGCGAAAAAGAGAATTCTTCGCTTTGCGATGCGTACCCGATGCGGTAACGGCATCGCCGCCGCTCGCTTATTGCGCGATATTGATTTTTTGCAGAGCGCTCCAGCATGCCTTGTTCGACCAAAGTTGCAAGCAGGCGGAAGGCGGTAGTGCGGCTCAAATTGGTATCGGCCACAACGTCGCTCAATGTGAGCGGGGACTGCCGTTGCTGGAAACATCTCAGGATGCTGCATGCCCGCTCCACGGCCTGAATGCTGTAAGCAGAGGAGACCTTCGTCTCTTCACCGGATTTCAATTCCACTGTTGAGCGCTTCTTCATGTCCCGTTTCCCTTGCGCTCGTAATCGTACACTGGGCACATTCTGGAATTCCAGCAAGTGAAATTAGCTCTAAAAGCATTAATCGTGGAATTTCCTAAAGGAAATGTATTTTCAGATCGAATTTCAAGCAAAAGCGGAGAGGAGTTCTCCAGGTCATTCCAATCAGTGAAATGCAATCGCACGACAAAAAAACTCCTCGCTCTCAGCAGGGACCCTCCCTAACCTGCACTAGCAAAGGGAAGCATCGAGGAGAGGGTCGTGGACAGTTCTTTTAGACAACTTCGAGTAGGCCTGGCGGGTCTGGGCCTTGAGACCTACTGGCCACAATTTGAAAAGCTGGAGGAGCGCCTCCGGGGATATCTCGATGTGGTGCGGGAGAGGGTAGAAGGCAACGACAGAAGAATTGTGATTGACCTGGGATTGATCGATAGCCCTCCGAAGGCGATAAAGGCGGGTCATCTGTGCCGGCTGGAGGATATCGACATCCTGCTTGTCTACATCACAACCTATGCTCTCTCGTCCACAATTCTTCCCGTGATCCAGCGGGCGAAGGTCCCGGTTGTACTTCTGAATCTGCAGCCGGAGGCCGCAATCGATTATGCGCTGTTCAATCAGATGACCAGCCGCACCGCGATGACCGGCGAGTGGCTGGCCTATTGCAGCTCATGCCCGGTTCCAGAGATCGCGAACGTCCTGCGGCGCCTGGACATTCCATTTCAGCAGGTAACGGGAGTCCTGCAGGATGATCCCGCATGCTGGGACGACCTTGAAGGCTGGCTGACTGCGGCAGAGGTCGCGAAAACTCTGAGCCATAGCCGCATGGGGTTGATGGGACATTACTACAGCGGCATGCTTGACCTTGCTACAGACCTAACGCAGGTGTCGGGGCGCTTCGGGACGCATGTTGAGATGGTTGAAGTGGATCAGCTGAGCGGCCTTCGGCGCGAGGTGACAAAGCCGCAAACCGCAGCAAAGGTGGAGGAGTTTCATAGTTTCTTTGCAGTGGATGAGGAGTGTTCTCTGGAAGAACTGGAGCGCGCGGCAACGACCGCGGTAGCGCTGGACCGAATGGTCGCCAACAACGCACTCGATATGCTGGCGTACTACTACATGGGGTCGGGCGTGGCGGAGAACGAGAACACCATGAGCTCCATCATCCTGGGGACTTCCATGCTGACCGGCGGCGGTGTGCCGGTAGCGGGCGAGTATGAGGTCAAAAATGTGCTCGCCATGAAGATCATGGACGAGCTGGGCGCAGGCGGTTCATTCACGGAGTATTACGCGATGGACTTCAACGAGGATCTCGTCCTGATGGGGCACGACGGCCCTGGCCACCCGCGCATTGCTCAGAACAAGATTCGCGTGCGTCCGCTCCGTGTTTATCACGGCAAGGTCGGTCACGGCCTGTCGGTCGAGATGGCGGTAAAGTATGGACCGGTGACACTCCTGTCTGTTGTGGAAGATAAGGAGAAAGGGTTTTCGCTGCTTGTGGCGGAAGGCGAAAGCGTGGCCGGACCGATCCTCGAGATTGGAAATACGAATAGCCGCTACCGCTTCTCCCTTGGTGCCCGGGGCTTTGTGGAGGCCTGGAGCGCCCGAGGTCCTGCACATCATTGCGCCATTGGAGTCGGCCGGTGGGGAGACCGGTTGCGCAAGATTGCAACGTTGATGAACCTCGGCTTCCATCAGGTCTGCTAGCCCGACATTGAGAGATCCATATGCAAGCTGTTCGGCCGCCTTGAACAACTCGTTTCCCCTGATCGAAGCTGTTCGTTGAATCGCAGAGATATTTTCCACTCTGTGAAATTCCGTCGAGGTGTAAGGGACGTCTCTTAGGGAAGACTTTCCCGAAAGTCATGAACACTCCTCGGTTAGCAGTCCACGATGTGGAACGCCGCTGCCGCGAATAAAGTTGTTGTCACCCTTCGCGTCGACTCTCTAGTCTCCGGCACGTACTCCACTTGAAACGCAAGGGAGCTGTAATGAAGAACTGGTATTCCATCTTTCTGCTGGCGGCGCTTGGATGCGCCCCTCCCCCCCAAGCTACTTTGCCGACCCAGCAACCTCCCAAGCCAGATCTGAAGATTGACTGGACGAAGACCGTAGTCGATTCCAGGTCTACACCCACGCTGCAGGTGGTGGTGAACCCACAGCTGCTTCGCGGAGCCAAGATGCATGATGGCAGCTTCGCTGCATTGAAGATGCTGGGCGCTGATTATGTGCGCTATGTGCCATGGCTGCCGTATCCCAAGCAGGCCGTTGCAGAGTTGGAGGCACCTACCAAAGACAAGACTTCCTGGGATTTCAAGTACATCGATCCGACCCTGGAAGATTTCATGAAGGCGACCGAAGGCCACTCCGTCATCATGAACTTCAGCACGATGCCAGCATGGCTCTTCAAGACGGACAAGCCGGTAACTTATCCGGACGATCCCAACCAGGTTTACTGGGACTACACGCAAGGAACAGAGCTGAAAGACCCCTCCGGAAAAGAAGCCGCGGAGTACTATGCCCGCCTGTTGAGCTGGTATGAAAAGGGCGGATTTACTGACGAGAACGGTAAGCGGCACGAGTCTGGACACCACTACAAGTTTGCGTATTGGGAGGTGCTGAACGAGATCGACTTCGAGCACCACTGGACGCCTGAGGCCTACACCAAGTTCTACGACGCGGTCGCTACGGCGATGCGCAAGGTAGACCCGGACATCAAGTTCGTAGCGATTGCCTCGGCCGCGCCTCGCACCCATGGCCCGATGTACGAATACTTCCTGAACCCGAAGAATCACGCGGCTGGAGTTCCGCTCGACTTTATCTCTTATCACTTCTACGCTTCACCGCCGGAGTCTGAGCCTTTTGAGGCGATGCAGTATACGTTTTTCGATCAGGCGGATGGTTTTCTTGCGCAGACACGCTATATCGAACAGATCAAGCATCGTCTATCGCCGAATACGAAGACGGACCTCGATGAGCTCGGTGTCATTCTTCCGGAGGACGGCAAGAGCAATACCATTCCGGGGTATAAGGCGAAGCCGGAGCCGACTCTCTACTGGAATCTTGCCGGAGCCATGTATGCGTACATTTATATCGAGGCGGCAAAGATGTCGGTCGATGTTGTAGGGGAGTCGCAACTCGTAGGCTATCCCACGCAATTTCCCAGCGTCAGCATGATGAACTACAACACCGCTGAGCCGAACCCCCGCTTCTGGGTGTTGAAGCTGCTGAAGGATAACTTCGGTCCAGGCGATCGCATGATCCAAACGACAGAACATAACAAGGACGTTGCTGTGCAGGCCTTCGATACCAGCAAGGGAAAGAAGTTGCTGGTGATCAACAAGCGTTCGACACCGCAAGAGGTCAATCTTCCTGCCGATACTGTCGGGACGTCGGTATCTTTCGTCGCGCCTTCCACCGGGGATGGTCCAGTCGGCACAAAACAGATGCAGGGAACCACACTGAAACTCGAACCATTTGAAGTTGCTGTCGTTGGCATCAGGTAAGTGAGGGCGTGTAGGTAGAAGGGCAGGTCGGATGGCGTGCTGCTCCATGCTCCTCTCAGGGCATGGCATGGACAGCACGCCTCAGGCTAAAGCGGTTTTGTGATGTGCGAAGAAGAACAAAGCGTAGGGAATAAGAATTTTCCTTGACAGTCTCAGTACAGCATGGGTAGGATTCGTCGCTGAAATGAGACGTCTCAAAATCTCTCTCGTCTAGCACTCTGCAGCGCGACACTCAGGCAGTTCAGGATTACACCCGACCACGAAAAGTCGGGTGACTTTGGAGGCTTCACCGATGAATATCTCACCGATCTGGAATCAAGACATGGACCCCGGCCCCTCCGTTTGTGACCGGAAACTAACAGTACAGACGGACGCGAGCCGCAGATTGTTTCGTCTCGCACGTCTGATGTCGTTTGCACTTTCGATAGCAGCGGTGCCTGTTATCACATTGAACCTGGGCACACTGCCCGCATACGGTCAGGCAAGCTCCAGCTCCGACGCAGTGGGCAAGGTTACTGACTCGACCGGCGCTACTGTTGCCGGCGCAACTGTGCATCTGACAAACAATGCCACGGGTGCTGAACGTACAACGACAACCAACGACAATGGTGACTGGTCCATTCCAAACCTTCCGCCTGCAAGCTATCGTCTGAGGGTTGAGAAGGAAGGTTTCAAAACCAGCACGATCCCCTCGCTGGGCGTCGAGATCGGCAAGACCGCAAATGGCTCCGTCACGCTGAGCGTCGGCGAAAGGACTGAGACTGTGGAAGTGAGCACGTTGCCTCCGCAGCTGCAGACGACGGAGGCGACAGTCGGCCAGGTTATCGATCAGAAGCAGATCACCGATCTTCCGCTCAATGGCCGTAACGTTCTGCAGCTGGCAACGCTTGCTCCAGGCGTTTCGCCGCCACAGCAGGGGCAGACCGGAAATCCCAATCGCACAGGAAACCGCAACCTATACATCACTGTGGACGGCGGTCGCGGCTCCTCGACGAACTATGTACTGGATGGCACCTACATTCGTTCCGTGCGTTTCAATAACATGTCGATTCAGCCGAACGTGGACACGATCCAGGAGTTCAACCTGCTGCGCAACTCCTTCTCCACCGAGTATGGCCAGGGGCAGGCGATCGTTTCCATGGTCACGAAGTCTGGATCGAACCAGATTCACGGCAGCGCCTATGAGTTCGCCCGCAACAGCGTCTTCGATGCCCGCAACTACTTCGCAAGAACAGGAGCAAAGCCGGACTTCACCCGGCATCAGTATGGCGGCACACTAGGATTCCCCATTGTCAAGGACAAGTTGTTCGTCTTCGGCGGATACGAAGGCCTGCGGACAAATCGTTCCACACCGCAATTTGCCAATTTTCCAACCGCTGCTCAGCTTGGAACCCCGGCGTCGACGAACCTAGTTGCACGGATTATCAATCCTACGGTTCCGACTCCAAATATCGATCCTAAGCTCAATAATGGAAATAATTACGTCAACTATCAGACAACTACAGACAACTACGATCAATACACCATCCGCGCGGACCAGACCTTGTCTCCACGCAATCAGTTATTCGAGCGGTATGTAGACTTCAATTCCGGAGAGTTCATCCCTGCGGTGCAGGGCGGAATCAGCAATAAGCTCATCGGACGGAATGCTGTTATTGGACACACATTCCTCATCACGCCCAACATCGTGAACGAAGCTCGCTTCGGCTATAACCTCTACTACAACTTCGAGAACGGTGTACCGCTCAACCCTGGTGTCAACTATGCATCGCAGGAAGGTTTGAAGTTCGTCGCCGGCCTCAGCAACCCAACCCAGTATGGCCGTTCCAATATGGCGATTCAAGGTTTTAGCACATTCGGTGACGGCGGGCAGGTCACGGTTCAAGGCGGTAACGAAAATATCCTGAGCTTTGGCGATTCGCTGAGCATCGTGCACGGCAGAAACACCTTCAAGATGGGATTCCAGTATCAGAATCGTCGTGTGAATCTTCTTGCCGACAACAACGTCACGGGTAATTTTTCCTTTGCTGACTGCAGCGCAACCGCGTGCGCTGCTGGGCAAAAGATGAATCTAGCAACGGGTAAATTCTATACGGCCCTGGAAAACTATCAGCGTGGCTATTGCACCTCCAGCTGCAACGGAAACTTCGGAACGACGCTTGGTCACTATCGCGACAACACCTACGGAGCTTTCATCAGCGACGTATGGCAGCTGGGGCACGGTTTGACGGTCAATGCCGGTCTGCGTTGGGAGTACAACTCTCCCTTCGTAGAGCAGAACGGCTTGGAAGGCACCCTCGACCCAACCATCGGTAAGATCAAGTACAGCAAGATTCCTGCGTTCATTCCCACCGCCTTCCTACCGTATGTCGTCACAGATTCCACGTACCAGCCGGGCATCCTTCAACCGAGAAGAAAGGGCTTTGGTCCTCGGCTTGGCGTAGCTTATGAAGCGCATCCGGGAACTGTCTTCCGCGTCGGCGGTGGAATTTTCTTCGACAATATCAATACCAACGAACTGCAGTTCACCCGCTACGCGGCGCCGCTCTACTATCAGCAGTCTCTCAGCAATATCTTCCTGCAGGATGCGTTTCCCGATCCTACGCTCGGATCCGCAGGCCTGCCTGCGCCCTTCTCCATCAATCCGAATAACTCCATGCCTTACACCTACGAGTGGACGGCAAGCGTGCAGCAGGATCTTGGTCACGGCCTCATCATGGAGATTGCATACACCGCAAGTGCGACCCGTAAGCTCTGGAAGCGTTATGACCAGAACATGGATACCCTGTTTCCGGGTTATACCTCCACTGGAGGCAGCAATCCGACCAACGCAGGCGTCCGGCCCTATCCTCAATTCCAGCACGGCATTCTTACCAGCCGCAATGCCGCGACAGCGAACTTCAATGGCCTTTCGATTAAGGTAGAGAAACGAGCCCAAAATGGTCTCTACTTCCTTACCAGCTATCAATGGTCCAAGAACCTGGACAACAACTCGGGCGAGGTAGAGGCAAACGATACCTCTTACTCCACCGACTTCGGCTTCGACTACTCATATTCCCGTTTCGACGTGCCCCACCGCGCGGTTATAAGCGGCGGATACGAGCTTCCGTTCGGAAAAGGCCATGCAATGCTGCAGAGCGGAATCGGCAATATCCTGGCGGGCGGATGGTCACTTCAGCCAGCCGTACAACTCCGCAGCGGATATCCGTTCTCACCGTCTCGGTCCGGGGCGACGTTCGGAACCTACACCCCAGGTCGGGTCAACCTTGCTCCTGGTCGGAACGTTGCGAGCGCTGTGGTACATAATCCAACTCCCACCCACTGGTTTGACGCATCGGCCTTTGCGGATCCGGGCCCAACCCTGCAGGGCAACGTAACTCGCAACGTACTTCGTGGTCCGGGCACAGCACAGGTGGATTTTTCGGCAATCAAGAGCTTCCGGGTCTTCGAGCGGATCAATACGCAGTTCCGCGCCGAGGCTTACAACATCATCAACCATCCTATCTTTGGACAACCGGCGTCGAATATATCGACTCTCAGCACTGTTGGCCAGATCTCGACGACCTCAGGCGACAACCGTAGTATTCAGCTCGCAGTCAAAGTGATGTTCTAACAAGACGTAATTAGCCTCCAGGCCTGACGGACTTCTCTCAAGTCCGTCAGGCTTTTTTTCTTTTCAGTCGCGTGTCTCGCCAAAAGAACTGCAGGCAACAGACTGCTTGTGATCATTCGGAAGCCATCCATTCCGTAACGTGAAATACCGCGTAAATGGATGTTTCCAATGCGTTCTGAGCCGCTGACTTTTCCGGATTCTGCTTCGGGCATTTCCGCTGCAAAAAAAAGGAAAAACAGGCTTTCGTCAGAACCGTTGAGTTAACGATTTCATTTCGCGATATGAAATGAGTTTGCCGTAGTAATTTCCTTTGCCGGGACACTTTGCGAATCACTAGGATTTTCGCGAATCCTCGGTGTTCGTAGATCCTTGCCTGTAAAAATGCCGTTATCCAATAGCAATCTTCTTTGTGGGGTCGTTGAATCGTGAAGAAATCCTTTGTAAGACGCTCCGTTCTTGGGTTGTTAGCCGCAACGCTGCCAGGTCTTGCGCAGGATGTTTTATTCGAGGGCTTCAGAAGTCCTCCGAACTCGGCCCGGCCACGCGTGTACTGGTATTGGCAAAATGGAAATATCTCGAAAGAGGGCATTACCAAGGATCTGGAGTGGATGCATCGAGCGGGCGTGGGTGGAGTTGAGACCTTCGACGTAGCGGTTGAAACTCCCACCGTGGTGACGCCGCGTTTGATTTATATGCAACCAGAGTGGAAGGACGCCTTTCACCATGCGCTGCAGCTCACGGACAAGCTGGGGATGGAGGTTACGATCGGAGCCGCACCGGGTTGGAGTCAGACGGGCGGCCCATGGGTAAAACCTTCGGACGCCATGAAGAAGCTGGTGTGGACGGAGACAAGGGTGCATGGCGGTCGGGCCTTCCAGGGCATGCTGCCGAAGCCGCCGGAGATAAACGGTCCTTTTGCTGATCAGCCGCATTCTGTCCGCCCTGATCGTCCCATACCCGCGATGCCGACGCTCTACAAGGATCAACTGGTGATTGCCTTTCGCCAGCCCGCTGCGGACAAAGACCTCAACAACGAACATCCCACGGTGACATCAAGCGGCGGTGGGGCCTTCACCTATGCTGAGCTCACAAACGGAGACTATACAAGGACATTGAGTCTGCCTTCCATGCCAGGAGAGGCATCGTGGGTGCAGATTGCATTCGATTCACCGCAAACCGTGCGGGGCGTTACGATCGCTTCGCCAGAGACGATGCGGGCTGCGGAGGATCCCGCCGGCGCCGAGGTTCTGCAATCGAGCAATGACGGCGTGCACTTTACGCATGTTATCGATCTGCCGAAGTCGCTGGTGTATCAGCGGACTTATGCGTTTGCTCCAGTCACCGCCAGGTTCTTCAGATACCGTCAGATCGCGACCGGCAAACAGCCGTTGCAGATCTCGCGTTTTGTGCTTCATACAGCCACCCCGGTTAACTCCTTCGAAGAGAAGGATGGCTTTGCAGCCGTCCAGAATTTCTACGATGTCGATACTGTCCATGCGGACGAGGCGAGCGTTGTGCAAAAGGCAGGAGTGATTGATCTGACGGAAAAGATGAAGCCGGATGGAACGCTGGATTGGACGCCGCCTCCGGGCGAGTGGATTGTGGTGCGCATGGGGTATTCGCTCACCGGGCAAACAAATGCGCCAGCGCCTCTCGAAGCGACAGGATTTGAGGTCGACAAGTTGAAGAAAGGCGCCACGAAGACCTTCATGGAGGACTACCTGAAGCTCTACGAGAATGCTTCCGGCGGAATGATGGGCAAGCATGGCGTGAACAATGTCGCGACGGATAGCTGGGAGGCAGGGTTCGCGAACTGGACGGACGGCATCCTGGATGAGTTCAAGCGCCTACGAGGGTATGATCCGCGGCCGTGGCTGCCTGCGCTTACCGGTTGTATTGTGCAGTCGAGCGAAGCGACAGATAAGTTTTTGTGGGACTTTCGTCGTACGATCGCGGATCTGGTTATCACAACCAACTTCGATCAGGTTCGAGACAGCCTGCACGAACGAGGCCTGGGATACGTGACCGAAGCGATGGCGGCGCGACGTGCCACCATCGGGGATGCCATGGAGATGAAGGCTCGCGCCGATGTTCCCATGGGCGAGCTTTGGCTCTACACTCCAGAGCGCTTTGACAGAAATTACTTTGCAGATATCCGCGATACCGCTTCTGTCGCGAATATTTATGGTAAGAAGATCGCATCCGCGGAATCGATTACCTCCACCGGCAACCCGTGGGGCTATGGGCCCTGGGATATTAAATATGTTGCCGATCAGGAATTTCTGGACGGCATCAATCAGTTCACCTTGCACGTCTCCGTGCATCAGCCGAACGACAACGCTCCGGGGTTAGCGTTGGGCATCTATGGTCAATGGTTCAACCGGCTTGATACGTGGGCAGAGCAGGCACGGGCATGGACCGACTATCTCGCTCGCAGCAGCTACATGTTGCAACAAGGTCGCGCCGTGGTGGACGTAGCCTACTTCTACGGGCAGGAAGGATCTTCAACCACAATCAACGGATCGCATGCGCCGGAGATTCCGTTGGGGTTCAACTATGACTTCGTCAACAGCGAAGCACTGTTGAATGAGTTCTCCGTTCGTAGCGGCAAGCTTGTGACGAAGTCGGGTATGAAGTACCAGGTGCTCTATCTCGGTGGCACCAGCGATCGGATGACCCTGCCTGTATTGAAGAAGCTGAGTACGTTAGCTCGGGAAGGCGCGGTGATCATCGGGCTGCCGCCGGAGAGCTCCCCGACGTTGTCGGACAATCTTGCCGAATGGAAGGCTGCTGTGCGGGGGCTCTGGCCGGATAAGGCTTTTGTTCACAAATCAGGCGCGGGCAAGATCTATCGGACAACCAATCTTGGCCAGGTTTTCGGATCGGAGAACATGCGACCTGACTTCTCGTATGTAAAGAACTTCGAAGACGCTGACATCAGGTTCTATCACCGCAATACAAACGGGACAGACATTTACTTTGTTAACAATCGAACGAACGAAGCCGCGACGATCGATGCGGACTTCCGCGTGACTGGCAAAGCTGCTGAAATCTGGATGGCGGATCGAGGCATCATGAAACCAGCCTCCTTCAGGATTCATGACGGTGTTACCTCTGTGCCGTTGAAGCTCTATCCGCACGATGCATTCTTTGTGGTCTTCCGCGAGCCTGCGCCGACCACAACGCGAGTCTTGCCGGATCCTATCCATACCACCGTAGCGAACGTGAAAGGGCCCTGGGAGGTGGAATTCCAGGCTGGACGTGGAGCTCCGAAGTCTGCGAAGTTCGAAGAACTGTCAGACTGGAGCGATAGTTCCAATAGCGGAATCAAGTACTTTTCCGGAACGGCAACTTACCTGAATACGATCGAGATTCCGCAGGCTGCACTCAGCAAGGGGGCGAGGATCGAGCTCGATCTTGGCAAGGTACACGAGCTTGCAGAGGTTGCCGTGAACGGAAAAACAGAAGGCATTGCATGGAAACCTCCCTACCGGGTCGATATCACCGATGCTGTGCATGCTGGAAAGAACCAGCTCTCGATTAAGGTAGTCAACCTCTGGCCAAATCGCTTGATCGGTGATATGCAGAAAGGAGCCAAGAAATATGCGTTCGCTCCGAATAGCACCTATACCGAAGGCTCTCCGCTACTTCCGTCGGGGTTGATCGGGCCCGTCGTCATAGACAAGGTGACTGAAGATATCCCGTAGTCAGTGTCTTATGACCCTGCTACAGAGTGGAGGTGGACAGTGCCTTGTGCCCTTCCATATATTTGGAGCTCCACCTGGTTCAGGTTGAGCCGGGAGCACAATCTCTCACGCCCGAAACCGATCGGCAGAACCTGTGAATTTCGATTGTGTCTATATATAAGGAGTCGAGCCGTGTCTGACCTGGTATCTGGTGTTCGCATTAACGCGCCTGTTTCGTCTGTTTATGCCGAAATTCTTTCTCCGGCAGCACTTGAATTCCTGGCTGGCCTGCAGCGCACGTTTGGGGGCCGTCGCAAGGAATTACTGGCAGCGCGTATAGCCCGCCAGGTTCGTCTGGATGCGGGAGAAAAACCGGATTTCCTCCCGGAGACGAATCATATTCGAGAAGGGAATTGGCGTTGCGCGGCGATCCCCGCAGACATTCAGGATCGCCGGGTTGAGATTACGGGGCCTGTCGATCGCAAGATGATCATCAACGCGCTCAATTCTGGCGCGCGCGTGTTCATGGCAGATTTTGAGGACTCCTCCACTCCTCTCTGGAACAATCTTCTGGATGGACAGGTAAACCTGCGCGACGCTATCCGTCGTACGATCTCTTTTGAAGACCAGAAGAGCGGAAAAAGCTATAAGCTCAACGACAAAACTGCCGTCCTTTTCATCCGTCCCAGAGGATGGCACATGCTGGAGCAGCATATTCTTATTGATGGCGAGCCCCTGTCCGCCTCCCTCTTCGACTTCGGCCTTTATTTTTTTCACAATGCGAAGGAGCTGCTTGCGCGCGGCAGCGGTCCTTATTTCTATCTTCCTAAAATGGAGTCGCATCTGGAGGCTCGTCTCTGGAACGAGATCTTTGTGCATGCGCAAAATCAACTTGGTTTGCCGCAAGGAACCATTCGGGCTACCTGTCTGATCGAAACGATCCTGGCGACGTTCGAGATGGATGAGTTCCTTTATGAGCTTCGCGATCATTCTGCAGGACTCAATTGCGGCCGTTGGGACTATATCTTCTCCTTCATTAAGAAGCTGGCTGCGGATCGTTCCATTGTCCTTCCAGACCGTTCCCAGGTCACGATGACCACGCACTTCATGCACAGCTATTCAAAGCTGTGCATCAAGACCTGTCACAACCGCGAGATTCACGCCATGGGAGGAATGTCGGCCTTTATTCCCATCAAATCGGACCCGGTCGCAAACGAGAAGGCTCTTGCTCAAGTCCGCGCTGATAAGGAGCGGGAGGCCAGGGACGGTCATGACGGCACATGGGTAGCGCACCCTGGTTTGGTACCGATTGCTCTCGAAGTGTTCGATCGGGTGATGCCGCAGCCAAACCAGATAGAAAAGAAACTGACAGATTACACCGTAACGGCTGCGGATCTTCTTGAGGTTCCTGCTGGAACCATCACAGAAGCTGGGCTGAGACAAAATATCGCCGTGGGTTTGGGATATGTTGAGGCCTGGTTGCGTGGCATCGGCTGCGTTCCTCTCTTCAATCTCATGGAGGATGCGGCGACGGCGGAGATCAGCCGCGCACAATTGTGGCAATGGATCCATCATGAAGCCAGCCTCGACGATGGACGCAGGATTACTGTGGAGCTCTGCGACCAGCTTATCGACGAAGAACTGGCCAAGGTGAAACCGACCTCCGATGCAGATCGCTATGCTGCCTACGAAAAAGCAGCTTCGCTTATGCGCGATCTGATTCGAAGCGATAAGTTTGTCGACTTCCTGACCCTTCCGGCGTACGACCAAATTATGAAGGAAGAGGTCTTCGCCTGATCACGAAGTTCGATTCGGGGCGCGATGAGCAACATGCAGCAATCACTCACACCTGCGATTCTTTCTGAACTACGCCGCATCGTTGGAGAGCGGGGCCTCATCACGGCCCCGAATCAGTTGCAGACGTATGAATGCGACGGTCTCACGGCTTTTCGCATTCCGCCTTCAGCGGTTCTCCTTCCCGAGACCACGGAGCAGGTGCAGAGCATTCTGCGGCTATGCCATCGTGAACGCATTCCTTTTGTAGCGCGAGGAGCCGGAACGGGGTTGTCCGGCGGAGCTCTTCCTGCCGAAGGCTCAGTCGTAATTGCGCTCTCTCGGATGAACCGGATTCTGAACATCGATCTGCCGAACCAACAGGTCACGGTGCAGCCCGGTGTCATTAATGCAAATGTTACTGCTGCGGTTGCGCCCCAGGGATACTTTTACGCTCCCGACCCAAGCTCCCAGACCGTGTGTTCTATCGGGGGGAACATTGCGGAGAACGCCGGCGGAGCCCACTGCCTGAAGTATGGCTTTACTGTCACCCACGTATTGGAGATGACGGTTGTGCTTCCCAATGGAGACATCGTTATCCTCGGCGGCAAGACGCCGGATACGTCCGGTTATGATCTTGCCGGAGTCTTTATAGGAAGTGAAGGGACTTTGGGCGTTGCCACGGAAATGACACTTCGGATCATGCGACGGCCCGAGACAATTCAGGTTATTCTGGCGGCCTTCGATGCCATCTCCTCTGCCGCACAGTCTGTTTCGGATGTCATTGCGAGCGGCCAGCTTCCTGCAGCTATGGAGATTATGGATCGGCTCTCGATTGAAGCGGCCGAGATTTCAGTTCATCCGAGCTACCCTGTTTGCGAAGCCCTACTTCTTATCGAACTCGATGGCCCGGAGGCAGAGGTCAACCTCCAGATGGCCTCTGTGATCGAGATCTGCAAGAGGAATGGCGCATGGGAAACCCGGCTTGCAATCGACGAGAGTGCACGCTTTCTTGTGTGGAAGGGACGTAAGGCAGCCTTTGCCGCTGCCGGTCGGCTTTCGCCGAACTACATCGTTCAGGATGGCGTGATCCCGCGGACGTCGCTGCCCATGGTCCTGGAGAAGTTGAATGCAATGGCGGCGGAGGAGCGGCTAAGAGTCACGAATGTGTTTCATGCCGGTGACGGAAATCTACACCCCATCATTCTTTACAATCGCGAGAATCCCGGCGAAGAAGAGCGGGCAATCGATCTGTCCCTTCGCATCCTCGACGTATGCGTGGAAGCAGGTGGATCGATCACAGGCGAACATGGAGTAGGCCGTGAAAAGCAATGCAGCATGAGCTATATGTTCTCCGATCCTGATTTGGAGACGATGCAGCGCGTGCGCCGCGCCTTCGACACGCTTAATCTTGCCAATCCGGATAAGCTCTTTCCTACACCGCGTCTGTGTGGAGAACGGACCCGGGGCGCATATGCTCCTCATCCGCTGGAGTCCAGCGGTATCGCGGAGATCTTCTAATGGCCTCCTCTTCGACAATATCGATCCACGAAGTTGCGGACCATCTCGCCGGTATTGTCGGCCTCGATCACGTTCGCGTCGAAGACAATGTCGTCACCGTCTCACCCGAAGACACGCAGCAGATTTCGGCTGTTCTTGCTTTTGCGGGAAAGAATCGTCTGACGATATGTCCGCTTGGCGGCAGCACCAAACTCCATTGGGGAGGAAGAGTTGTTCCCGATATCTATATCTCCCTTGCTCGCCTCAATCGGGTCGTCGAGCATCCCTGGCAGGACCTGACCTGTACTGTGCAAGCAGGCTGCACATGGTCAAAGCTGCAGCAGTCTCTGGTCGCGCATGGTCAATTCGTTGCTTTAGATCCGCTCTTTCAAAGCCGTGCCACTGTCGGCGGCATTCTGTCCACGAACGACTCAGGCGTATTGCGCCAACGATATGGAAGCCTTCGCGATCTGGTTATAGGCATGACTCTGGTCCTGCCTGATGGCACGATTGCCCGCACCGGCGGCAAAGTCGTGAAGAACGTTGCAGGCTACGACCTCTCGAAACTTCTTACGGGCAGTCTCGGTACTTTGGCAATCATCACCGAGGCAAACTTTCGCTTACACTCTCTCCCTCGCCATGAGCGAAGCTTCACCGTCCTTGCGCAACGTGCTTCCCCCCTGGAATCGCTCCTTGCCGCGATTCGTGCCAGCCATCTACTCGTGCAGTCTCTTCAACTACGCTCCCTCGGCACGCAGTTCTCTTTAGACGTAAAGCTCAATGCTCATCCCGAATCCCACCAGGAAGACCTCCTCATGGAGATGGTGCAGCAGGACGGTCTTCTCCTTGAAGACGCTCCCGAGGAGATCTGGAGCGCACGCGAAACCCTGTTCAGTTCCGGCTCGACAATTCTTCGCATCTCTACTTTGCCGACACAGCTCTGCGCGTACGCGGATTATCTCCAGACCCGGCATTCGGAGGTAGAGATCACATCCGTCTCCCAGGCAATCGGCTTACATTCCATCGCTCTGCGTGGCTCGCCAGAAGAGATTGCATCTGTCATTCAGAAATTGCGAGCGGATGTAGAGTATCCGGCAGTCACGGTTGCCGTTCTGAACCCTGGTTCCGGAGTAGATGTTCCAGCATTCCATATCTCGCCCGCAACACTTTCTTTGATGAAGGCGGTAAAGGATCAGTTCGATCCGGATAACATTCTTAGCCCGGGAAAATATTTTGCGGGGAAACAGTAGAGAGACATGGCTCATCTCACCCAGATTACGGATCATCCTGCGCCGAAACAAAGCAGCTTCGATGCACATCACCCGCCATCGAAAGATTTGCTTTCCGACTGTGTCCACTGTGGATTCTGTCTTCCTGTCTGTCCCACCTACGTACTGTGGGGCGAGGAGATGGACTCTCCTCGCGGGCGCATCTATATGATGGCCAAGGCCAGCCAGGGCGAAGCCCCGCTTGATGCGCAATTCGGCAGACATATGGATAACTGCCTGGGATGTATGGCTTGCATGACCGCCTGTCCCTCGGGGGTGCAGTATGACAAGCTCATCGAAGATACGCGTTTTCAGGTGGAGCGGAATCTCCCGCGTTCATCCAGTGATTCCATCTTTCGCAAACTTCTATTCGCAACTTTCCCCCATCCTCGTCGCCTTCGCGCTCTGGCGATTCCGATGCTTATCTATCAGCGCAGCGGCTTGCAAAGGCTTGTGCGCGCGACCGGCATTCTGAAATTTTCTCCTAAACGTTTTGCAGCCATGGAGTCCCTGCTCCCCACTGTTCCCAAAAATCTTCGTCGCCGTCTGCCCCGTGTAACACCCGCAACTGCGCCATCCAATGCGGCAACGAAAGCTCACGGCACTCGAGTAGGCATGCTCACCGGCTGCGTGCAGCAGGTCTTTTTCCAGCACGTCAATGAAGCCACCTTGCGGGTTCTAGCTGCCGAGGGCTACGAAGTCGTAATCCCTCAACAGCAGTCCTGTTGCGGGGCCTTGATGGTTCATTGTGGCGCTGAAGAGGATGCCCGCTCGCTGGCTCGCAAAACGATCGCAATGTTCGAAGCGGCGAATGTCGACTACATCGTCATCAATGCTGCCGGTTGCGGTTCCACTATGAAGGAATACGGACATCTCCTTCGCGAAGATGCCGTGTGGTCCGAGCGCGCGAAGATCTTCTCCTCCAGATGTCGAGACATCTCCGAAGTTCTCCTCTCCCATCCGCCTCAACAGCCGCGCAACCCTCTTGCCCTGCGTGTGGCTTACCAGGACGCCTGCCATCTCCGCCATGCCCAAGGCATTCACGCAGAGCCGCGTTCGCTGCTTCACGGAATTCCTCAGCTCGATATCGCTGAAATTTCTGAGCCGAATCTCTGTTGCGGTTCAGCGGGAGTCTACAATCTTCTGCATCCCGAACCTGCAAACGAGCTGGGTGATCGCAAGGTTGAAAACCTGCTGGCGGCAAAGGCACAGGCCCTAGTGAGTGCAAATCCGGGCTGCCTCTTGCAGCTTCAATCCGGCCTGCGTCGTCGAGGTCTCGCCGAGGTTCCAACCTTCCACATGATCGAATTGATCGATGCCAGTATTCGCGGCCTCTCCCCGCAGGAGTTTTTAGAGCACCGTGCCCAAAGCTGAAGTAGTTGGATCGTGAAAAGAGCTTGCCTTGGAGTGGGAGTTCTCATGTTGTGCTTTTGATTGTGCGGTGACTTTTCACGAGTGCGATCAAACCCGCGTTCAAGATCGTAAGCCCAGCCAGAAGATACAAGCCCGCGTGTTGTGAGCCAAAATACTCATCGGCCCAGACCTTCAAATTAGGTGCAAGAAATCCGCCCAGATTGCCCATTCCTATTACGGCGATACCACCGGCTGCTGCGCGGTCGGCCAGATATTTTGTTGGAAACATCCAGAAAAGAGGTTGTACGGCAATAAAACCAGATACCGCAAGCGAAAGCGCGACAAGTCCCATGCGAGGCCCGGAGGTAGGAAATGCAAAACTGGCGCAACCAGAAATCACCAGAATCAGCGATGCCAGTTGACGATGCTTATGGAACTTATCGGCAACGCGCGGCAGGAAATAGACAGCAGCCAGAGTGCAGATCCATGGGATGGACGACACCAGGCCGACTTCCATCCCCACAGGCTTATGCAGAAGGGCCGATATCTCAGCAGGGAGATAGAAGACCGCTCCATAGGTACTGATCTGAATGAGGGCATAGATCAACAGGAAGTGCATGACTCGAAGGTCGCGGAACATGGAGAGAAGCTTTGCGGGCCCGACGGAGCGCCGCTCCTCCTCTTCAAGCGCCAATGCATTCGCCAGCGCTTGTTTCTCCTCGTCCGGTAGCCATGAGGCATTCGACGGCCTGTTATCCAGATACCAGAATGCGAACACCCCGAGAACGACTGCAATCAAACCTTCGACAAGAAACATCCACTGCCAGCTTTGAAGTCCGAACATCGGGCGTATCTCAAGCAGCAGACCCGAGAGCGGGCCGCCCAGAATGAGCGCAAGCGGAACACCCAGGTAGAACACTCCAAGAACCCGCCCCCGAATGCTGTTGGGAAACCAATAAGTCAGGTAGAGAATTGCGCCTGGGAAAAAACCTGCTTCTAATACGCCGAGCAGCAGCCGCAAGAAGTAAAACGAGGTGGCGCCCCTCACGAACATGTTGGCCATCGACACCACACCCCAGCCCACCATGAGTAACGCAAGCCACTTTTTCGCGCCCACCTTATGAAGGATCAGGTTGCTGGGGAATCCGCATAACGAATAGCTGATGAAAAACAGACCTGCCCCCAAAGCGTAGACACTTTCGGAAATGCCTACCGATCTCTCCAATGCCTGTTTTGCAAAACCGATATTCGAGCGGTCGAGAAATGAGACGACGTACATGAGCATCAGGAAGGGTGTTAACCGTCTGACAGTTCGTGAGATCGCGCGGTTTAAGGCCGGATCATATGTACTGAGAGCTACGGGCGAGAAATTCAATACCGGCCTCATCCCTTCTTGTGACTGATTATTTTAGAAATCTGCGACCTGATGCACGTTTTCACCAGTGTGGTTGCGGTCTTATATTGCCAGCTTTACGCGGGCCAAACCCTTAGTCAGTTGCGAGAAGTGACGGAACCCAATATAGCCCCTCCGCTATGCTTCACTTGTTTTTTGCCGTTTTGCTGAGCAAGAAATTTCCAGCAAACAAAATACTTTCATAATCGAGCGCAGTTTGTCCGGTGAATCGAGAGGGAGCATTCCATTTGGCGAAATCCGGGCAATCTATCGGCAGAAGCAAGCTTGCATCATCGGAGTACCGTCCAACGCCAGTACCAATTTGATGGAAAATGCATCGGGATCAGAAAGCATTCCTTGCCTCTAATCGAGGTGTGAGAGTACTATTCAAACAATTGTTTTAAACGATTGTTTAATTAAGATTTTATGAGTGCCACGAAACGGACAGAAAAGTCGGCGCAAGTGGGTCGCGGCAGCAGGAATGAAATGACCGAGCGAGATGATGCCAGGTCGCGGCTAATCGAGGCCGCCATTGAGCTCTTTGCGGATAAAGGCTATGAGGGGACAAGCGTGCGCGATCTGGCCACAGCGGCGGGTGCGAACGTAGCAGCGGTGAGCTATCACTTCGGAAGCAAGGACGCGCTCTATACCGAGACCTTACGGGCGTGCCTGGCTCCTTGCACCGAGATGCGCGAGCGGATGCAGGAGCATCTCGATGTGGCGAGACGGAAAAAAGGCCGCAAAGCCGCTGAGAATGCGCTGCGCGAGTGTATTCGGGATTTTCTGGCGATACTGATGTCGCCCGCAGCCAGACATAGTCATCTCGTCATGCGGGAGCAGTCAGAAGGAAAGGCGCGGTTCGAGCCGGTGATACGGGAATTCTTCCAACCCGTCGGAACTATCCTTCGCGAGGTGATTTTGATGCTGGCCCCGGAGCTTCCGCAGTTAACCGTATTCATGACGATCTCGGGGATCATTGGGCAGTGCCTACACATATATAAGGCGCGCGCGTCGTACCGCGTGCTTGCAGGGGTGGATTCGCATAGCCCGGAGTACATCGAAATCGCATCGAGACATATTGCCCATTTGACTGCGCTTGGACTGCTCGGGCTGCAGCGCGAGAAAGAAGCGAGCTAGCGATGTGGCGGATTGCGATTAAGATGTTGATGGGCGACCGCAGCAAATATTTCACGCTGGTGAGCAGTCTGGTTGTCGTCTCGTTTCTTTTCTTGCAGCAGGGATCGATCTTCTGCGGATTGATTCTGCGCACAGCGAGGCCTGTCGAGGTAGTTGGCGCGCCGATCTGGGTAAGCGATCCGCAATTGCGCAGCGTGGACGAGAACAAGCCGCTGCTCGATACCGATCTGCAGCGGGTGCGCAGCGTTCCCGGCGTGAAGTGGGCGGTGCCGTTGCTGCTGCAACTCGTCTCGGCGCACCTGCCGGATGGGAACTTTCAGACGGTGCGCCTCTACGGCCTCGATAACGATACCTTCTTTGGCCGTCCGATGATGATCTCAGGCAATGGACGATTGCTGACTCAGGACCAGGCGGTGATTATCGGCCGGGCAGAGTCGGAGAAACTCAACAACCCCAAGCCGGGTCAAGTCTTCGAGATGAACGACAACCAGGCGCGTGTGGTGGGAATTGCCGATGTGCCGCGCGATTTCTTTTCCTATCCGTTCGTCTATGCCTCCTATGATCGTGCGCTCCAGTATGCGCCGCAACAGCGCAAGCAGTTGAACTATGTGCTGGCCGCCCCGGCAGATGGAATGCCAGTGCGCGAGGTGACACGAAGCATTCATGAAGCGACAGGCCTGGCAGCCTATTCCGAGGAGGAATTTCGGTGGCTCACGATGGGCTATTACCTGAAGAACACCGGCATTCCGGTCAGTATCGGGATCTCGCTCCTGATGGTCTTTCTGGTTGGCATGTCGATCGTGGGACAGACTTTTTATCAATTCGCATTACAAAACGAACGCTACTTTGGGGCGCTTAAGGCGATGGGCACCAGCTCCATGACCCTAACGAAGATGATTCTGCTGCAGGCACTCTTAGTGGGACTGGTGGGTTATGGAGTGGGTGCGGGTCTGGGTGGCATCTTTGGACTGATTGCGGGCGGCCAGGACAGCAAGATTGCGTTTGCCACCCCGTGGCCGATGGTCGTGATCAGCTTTGTGGCTGTCATTGCGATCTGTTTGTTGTCGGCGCTGATCAGCATTCGCAAAGTAGTGAAGCTTGAACCAGCGGTGGTGTTCCGTGGCTAATGGATGCGATACAGAGAACGGTACGCATGCAGCCTGCCTACGGCAGGTAACGAGGTCATTCGGCACGGGTACGACAGAAGTGCGTGCACTGAAAGAAGTCGATTTCAATGTGCACACGGGCGAACTACTGCTCCTGGTGGGGCCATCAGGCTGCGGCAAGACCACGCTGCTCAGCGTATTAGCGGGAATTCTGGATGCGACTTCGGGTGAAATCATCGTCTTTGGGACGCGCATCGATCAACTGAGCCAACAGGAAAAGACTGCCTTTCGGCGCGACAACATAGGCTTTATCTTCCAGCAGTACAACCTGTTGCCTACTCTGACAGCGGCGGAGAATGTAGCGATACCGTTGCTGATTCACCGCGTGGATTTTGATGAAGCTGTGACGAAGGCGCGAGTGTATCTCGAAAAAGTTGGGCTGGCGGATCGCGCAGATTTTCTGCCGTCGCAGCTGTCGGGCGGACAACAGCAACGTGTGGCGATTGCGCGTGCTCTGATTACCGAGCCGCGACTAATTGTGTGCGACGAACCGACGGCGGCGCTCGACGGCGAGACGGGAAAGATGATTCTTGAGATGTTTCGTTCAACAGCGCTGACAGGAGACCGGGCCATTGTAGTGGTGACTCACGACAGTCGCATCTTTCCATACGGGGACCGCATCGCGGAGATGCTGGACGGGCGGATTCTTTCGATTCACGAAAACGAATTTACATCCGCCCATACTAAGGAGAAGATCCAATGACGAAGCGGCTAAGTATTATCGTTCCGCTGTTGGGAGTTATTTTGATTGCCGTGTGGGTAACGGCTTCAGCGCGACGCGTACCGCATGAGAAGCCTCTGGCTGCGCCACCCACAGCTCCGTATGAGAACTCGATTGCGGCAACAGGAATCGTCGAGGCGTCAGACCGCAACTACAATCTCGCGCCTCCGGTGTCGGGACAATTGAGCACTCTGTATGTGAAGGAGAACGACATCGTCCATCGTGACGACAAACTCTACACGATCGATGACCGCGAGCAGCGCACTATTGTCGAGCAGGCGGAGGCAAATGTGGTGAAGGCGCGTGCGACGGTGCAGACCGCTCAAGCCAATATCCTGACGCAGCAGGCAAACGTAAATAGCGCAACGGCCGCGGTGGATACAACAAAGGCTACGTATGACGACGCGGCCCAGATTGCTGCGCGCAATGAAGGTCTACATCAGGATGGGGTTATCTCCGATCAGGCAAACATCACCAGCGCAAAGACGCGTGATGCCGATCGGGCCCGGTGGCAGCAGACCGTAGCCCAGTTGAAGCAGGCTGAAGCACAATTACATAATGCGGAGGCTGCACTCTCGGAGGAGCAGGCAAACTTGCAGACGATGATCGCCACGCGCAACCAGCAGAAGGTTTTGCTCGATAAGATGACGGTGCGCGCTCCAGCAGACGGGAAAATTCTGCAAGTGAACAATCGCGTCGGTGAGTATCTCTCAAGCACGTCCGGCACGTCACCGGTGCTGTTCGGCGACACGGACTCGCTGATGGTGCGGGTTGATGTGGATGAAATCAACGCCTCACATGTGCTTTCTGGATCGACTGCCACTGCGATGCTCAAAGGCGATTCGACGCGACAGTTCCCCATGCAATTTGTACGCATTGTGCCTTATATGGTGCCCAAACAGAACCTGACCGGCTCGAATTCCGAGCGCGTTGATGTGCGCGTGCTTCAGTTAGAGTTTCGCTTTGAGCCGCCGCGATTTCCCGTGTATGTGGGACAGCAGGTGGATGTGTTCATCCAAGCACAGGAGCGAGCTGCGAAGTAATCAGCCCTCAGGACTTGAAGGGTGCTCCATGAAATTGGATCAATGATCTCGGAGAGTTTGGCTGCAATAATCTATACGTATGAGCAGTCATCAAGAATTTTTGGACTCTCCACCAAATGAAGTACCCGTCCGTGGGTACTTGCATCTCCCGACTGGTTCTGGCGGTGATTGTCTCGTCCTGACGCACGGCGCGGGAGCGAATTGCGATTCTCCGTTTCTCGTAGCGCTGGCGGATGCGTTCTGCGCCTCGGGAGTGGCTGTCCTCCGCTGTGATCTCCCTTTTCGCCAGATGCGACCGCATGGCCCACCACCACGTGGCAGTGCAGAACGTGATCAGCAGGGACTCCGAGCCGCGATTGTGCCATGCAGCGACAAGTTTCGGGCCGTATATTTCTGGGTGGTCATTCGTACGGAGGAAGGCAAGCATCGATGCTCTGTGCGACTGAACCCGGTCTCGTAGATAGGCTCCTGCTGCTCTCCTACCCGCTCCACCCGCCGCAACGACCTAGTGAGTTACGCACCGGGCATTTTCCAGATATTAAAACTCCTGCGCTTTTCGTTCACGGAACGCGGGATAAGTTCGGTGCTATCGACGAGCTGGTGGCAGCGTTGAAGCTTATTCCAGCGCGAACAGAACTGCTTCCGATCACCGGCTCGGGGCACGAGCTGCTGACGAAGAGGAATCGTGATGAGATGCCAAAGATGACGGTGGAGGCGTTCCGGTCATTCACTTAAGGCCTGGTTGCTTGCCCCGGTCTTCGCTCGACACTACTTTACTCGGTCGATACTAGGGCACCCGAGAGGATTGCTGTTCTGGCACACTCCCTGATGAAGAGCCCCGGACGCTCAGTTGGTGAAGGCGATTTGGCCCTGACGGAAGGGGGGCCACCTGCAGATTTCTTTCCCAAATGATGGCAGATGTTGAAACAAAGCCGAAGTGCAGTAGTGTTATGCAAGGCTCATTTTTTTCTTTGTCTAAGGGGACGCTGCCACCAAATCTGATAGACTTTATCTTGTCGTCGCGTTGGATTGTTTGGTGTCTAAAAGGAACCGAAATGGATTCCAAGACGGCGAAATGATAGAAACAAGCGAAAGCTGTGAAGCGCTTGATTCTATGTGACATATATCCAGATTGTTAAAAACAGTCTTGGGGACGTAGCTCAGTTGGTTAGAGCGCTGCCCTGTCACGGCAGAGGTCGCGGGTTCGAGCCCCGTCGTCCCCGCCAGATTATAAAGGACTTAGGTCGGATCTGACGGAAAAATTAAGGGCACTGAAAAGGCACGCAAGTAATAGTAGCGTCGACTCGGAGTGCAAAACAAGTATCGAAAGGCTCCCACCGTGGGAGCCTTTCACATTTGGATAAATCGATCAGGCTGATTTGCTCGGCGGGATGACGAACAGACCCGTGAAGTGGCTAAGCGCAGACCGTTGGCGTCCTGGTCCGCCTGCTGGTAGACATCCTGAGTGATGCGGGAGTTCGCATGGCGCAGCAGCTCCTGCACGACCTTGATGTTTTCACTAGCCTGGCCCAGGGCAGAACCCACTGAATGGCGGAAGGTATGCCATCCGGTGTGTTTGTTGATCCCAGCCTTCTGCGCAGCGGGTCGCACATGATCGACCAGCGCGGACTCGGCCCAGTAGGGGAGTTCTCCGTTTGTATAAGGCGAGGCGAATACCCAGTCATCAGTTCCTTTGTTCGGCCCGCGCCTTCATGGCCTTTTCGAGCAGGTCTTCAGTAGCGAAATTCGCATTGAGGAAGCAAGAGAAGCCAGAGAACCCAGATGGAATGGGGCCAAATCGCCAATGCGCTCAGCGACGGCATCAACGGTAGAGACGTGCATTGCCCTGTTCTCACTACCTGAGAATGCATCTGCCGAAAACGCGACGTTCTCAAAATCCCATGTTGATGCTTCTAAGAGATATGTCGGCTATCCGACAGCGACTATAGTTGATGCAAGGCAGACCCCCACACTGTTTGCCCCTTGGGGGTAACAAATGACCGTCGCGAACGTTCTGTTGGTCGATGATGATGAGGCTCTGCTGTCCAGTCTGGCCCAAGTTCTGAAGCACCACGATTTCATGGTGACGACAGCCTCGACCGTGTCGGAGGCCTTGAAGTACATCAGCTCCGCTCAGTATGACGTGCTGTTGAGTGATTTGCACATGCCCGGCGCGGGGGATGGCCTGACGGTCGTGAGCGCAATGCGCCATTCCAATCCTAAAGCTGTCACGATGCTGCTCAGTTCGTTTCCGGAGATGGATGCGGCTGCCCAAGCCATTCTGCTTCAGGCGGACGAGATTCTGGTGAAGCCCATGAATATGCCCGCGCTTGTCGATGCGATCAAGAATCGGCTGGCAAATGGCCCTTCTCGCTTTCGTGTGGTGGAGAGCGTGGCTACAATTCTGGAGCGGTCGACGGAGAGCACCATACAGGACTGGTTTGAGCGCGTTCAACACGACGAGAACCTGATGGCGCTGCCATTGACTCAAGACTTACGTTGCGCTCATCTTCGTCCTCTATTCCGCGACTTGGTGGATCGTCTGCGTTCCTTCAAGCCTCTGGGAACGAAAGAAGCCATGTCGAACTCCGCCACCGACCATGGGTTTAGCCGTCGTCAACAGGGGTATACCGCTGCACAGATGGTGGAAGAGTCACGGGTGTTGCAAGTGAGCATCTTCAATACGCTGCAGAAGAACCTCGCAAGTATCGACTTCAGTGTGTTGCTGATTGGTGTGATGACTATTGCAGATGAGGTGGATTCGCAACTGAGTCAGGCGATGAGGAGTTATATCGCTGAATCAAAGGTGGATGCTCTAACGGCCTGAAGCTTGGAACGGTTACGGGCTGAGAATTCAATTGACGCACAATCGCCAATGCACTCACTGAGCCGTGATCGAGAATCACAAATGACGGTTTATGAAGTTCTCTAAATCGTCTCATATGTCACGTCACAAATAAGTCTCATATCGGAAGAGTTTCAATGAGTGCATTGCTCTCAATGAAGCCGATTGCTCTGGAAAATACTCTTCCGGCCGCCCGCTGGTTCCTGTTGCGGAGCGTCGCCGAGAGCTACCGTTCGGTCGGCGCGGTCCCACTGTTTGGGCTCGTGCCGCCGGATGCGGCCCGACGGTGCGACCTCCTAGTAGTTGGTGTATAACTGCTTTGGTCACAAAGCCGTTGACAGCTAACGTGGAGCATCCGTATCTTTCCCCTAAGATGATTAGGGATGAAAGCACGGATACCGGCGATCTGCTTCAGGGGACCTTGGAGATGCTGATCCTGAAGGCGCTGCTCCCTGGACCTCAGCATGGGTATGCGGTGGCTGAGTGGATTCACCAGACCTCGCACCAACTGCTTAAGGTTGAAGAAGGTGCTCTATACCCGGCGCTTCACCGGCTGGAGCTACGTGGCCTTCTCGCGGCAGAATGGGGTGTTTCGGAGAACAAGCGGCGGGCGAAGTTCTACCGGCTTACATCAGATGGCCGGAAGAGACTGAACGCAGAGTCGCAGCGTTGGGCGAGGCTCTCGGCGGCGGTGGCCTTTGTAATGCAGGCTTCGTAAGGAGGCAACTATGTTTTCCCCGGTGCAGACATTCCTCCGAAGGGTGAGGTCATTCTTTCGCAGACGGAGTATGGATCGCGAGATGGCGGAAGAGCTTGAGTTCCACCAGGAGATGCTACGGTCAAAGTATCTGCGGGAGGGCCTGCCGGCCACTGTCGCCGATGGGGCCGCCAGGAAGAGCTTCGGGAACGCAACGCGCTGGCACGAGCGATTACGCGAGGTCTGGCAGTTTCGCACACTCGAGGATTTCACCCGCGATCTAAAGTATTCCGCCCGCCTCCTACGAAAGTCTCCTGGATTTATGGCGGTTGCGCTGGGTACCCTGGCCCTGGGGGTCGGAGCAAATACTGCGGTCTTTTCGCTGATCAATGGGCTGTTGCTGCGGCCGCTGCCGGTACCTGAAAGCGACCGTCTGGTGGTTTTGAATTACGAGGATAGCGTCCCTCATCTGAGCTACAAAGATGGAATGTCGCAGGCGCAATATACTTTTTGTACGCCGTTCTTTCGCGGGCTGGAGAAGCAGCACGACATCTTCTCCAATGTATTTGCATTCAATCCGGACACACTGCAGGTGCGGGGAAGCTCGGGCAACGAAAACGCTCGCGGTGTGTTGGTAAGCGGACAGTACTTCCGCGCTCTTGAGGTACCACCGCTAAAGGGCCGCTACCTTACACCTGAGGATGACAGGCCAGGAGGAAGTCCGGAGGGATGGGCTGTCGTCATCAGCGAGGGCTTCTGGAAACGCTGGTTCGACGGTGCGCCGGACGTGGTAGGGCGCAAACTGGTGATCGCGAATACACCTTTCACTGTCGTTGGCGTGATGCCTAAGCGGTTTACGGGAGCGAGTCCTGTGGAGCATCCAGAGATCTATGTCCCGTTTGAGGCGGATCCGGTCGTTGATGCTCCTAGAGATCACATCAATGCCGGGACGCATGCCTGGTGGATCAGCGTGATGGCGCGGCTCAAGCCTGGTATTACGTTAGAACAGACGAATACTGCGCTCAAAGCGGTTTCGGGCGCGATCCTGCATGAATCAACAGACGACGCCCGCTACATCCAGAACGAGGAGAAAGGGACACTTCTACTTCGCGGCGGAGCCGGGATCGAATGGGTTTGCGTATGTGCGGTTTCTATTTCGCAAACCGTTGGTGACGATGTTCGCGATGTGTGGCGGGATTCTACTGCTGGCGTGCCTGAACCTCGCCAGTCTGCTGCTGGCGCGTGGAGCGGCTCGTGAGCGCGAGCTGGCGACACGACTGGCTCTTGGTGCGACGCGAATCCGGCTTCTCCGACAGTTGTTAATCGAAAGCCTGTTGCTGGCAGCGGGGGGGACGGCGTTGGGCCTCGCGTTGGCGCCAATAGTGAGCCATTCGCTGGCGACGATGCTGGCGGGCAACTCCGAGGGCATGATGCTCGACTCTTCGCTTGACCTGCGGGTGTTCGGATTTGCCGCTCTTATTGCGGTGACTGCGGCGGTGCTGATTGGCCTGGTACCTGCGCTGCGGGCAACGGGCGGCAACCTGACCGAGCAAGTTAAGGAGGGCCAGCATGCGGCCAAGGTGCGCGATCAGGGCAAGGCGGTGCCGCGAGTACTAATGACCTCGCAGGTCGCGCTGGCGCTAGTGCTCGTGGCAGGCGCGGCGTTGCTGGCGACGAGCCTGATGAGACTCTATCGCTCTGGATTGGGTTTCGATCCTCAAGGCGTGGTGAATATCGCTTTCAGCATGGATAAGCAGCAGCTGGAAGGGGACCAGTTGGTGGAGGTCTACCGGCAGATAGGCGAGGGTTTGAAGACGCAACCGGGAGTGAAGAACGTGAGCTTTCAGTTCATCGTGCCAGTCTCGCACAGGGGATGGAACGACAACTTAGCGGCTCCGGGTGGGGAGAAGCACTTGACCTGGCTGAACAGTGTCGGGCCGGAGTATTTTCAGACGATGCGGATTCCGGTTGTTGAGGGACGGGAGTTCAGTTGGAACGATACGAAGACTTCGGGGATGAAGATCATCCTGAATAAGGCAGCGGCAAAACAGCTCTTTCCTGATGGCGATGCGCTGGGGCGTCGGATTGTGAATAGTGGGGACAAGACGAGCTATGAGGTTGTTGCCGTAGTGGGCGACGCGAAGTACCGTGATGTGCGATCACCTGCTCCGGCGGCTGCATATGTACCTATACAACAGGACCCGCAGAAGAAGCCGTGACTGAATGCCGTGGTACGCCTAGAGGGACCGTGGGCACCGCTGGTGCAGGCATCGCGCTCACTGGCATTCCAGCTTGCGCCGGCGATTCCTCCGCCAGTAATTCAACCGATGAATGATGTGGTCGATACGTCAGTGGGGACAGAGCGGATGATGGCGGTGCTGGGTATCTTCTTCGCCGCCTGTGCGCTGCTGGTGACGGCAATCGGACTGTACGGCACTCTGGCCTATGCCACGGCGCGGAGAACCAGCGAGATTGGAATACGCATGGCGCTGGGAGCGCAGCGGATGCGTGTGATGGCGATGATCTTCCGCGAGAATGCATTGATCGGGGCCACCGGATGCGGAGCCGGGCTAGTCGCGGCAGCGTTGCTGTCGAGGGTTCTCGACAGCTTCCTCTATGAGACCTCGCCGCTTGATCCACTGATCTTCGCAGGTTCGGTTCTAGCGCTGGCTTCAGTGGCGTGCGTGGCGTCTCTCCTTCCAGCAATTCAGGCGGCGCTGATTGAGCCGATCACGGCAATTCGCTACGAGTAGCAGCTTGATTCGACGACCCCACCCTCCGGCTGCAAAGAAATATTGGACGATGGCTCGTCTTCCATGATGTTCGAACCGTTACCGCTGTGGCGAGTTTTCTCTGCATGATGATTGGAATCAAGAGAAGCGATGGAGCATAGCCAGAGTTAGAACAGAATTCAATTGGAGCTGTGACCTGGAACTCTGTTTTCAGCTATGAGTAAATGTCTGGAGATGCAGGTGGGTGTCAGACGACTTGCGAGATCTCAGGTTAAGGAGTGCATAATCGCCAATGCAGTCTTCGACCGGATCTCGATTCAGAATCGACGGTTTACGAGTCGCTCTAAATCGTTCCATAAGCAATATCACAAACAAACAGAGTGTAGCTTGGATCGCAAAGTGGCGTAAATACTTGGGAGCTATCTGGCGCAGATGTGTTCGAGTGCAACGCCAAAGCCACTACTGCTATTAATGGGATCTTCGGGCAGAATTCTCAAGTGACTCATTTCATTTGAAAGACACAGTCAATGCTTTGCGCGGCCGTGTGCTTAGCGGTAATGATCAGGGCGTCCCCTTACGCCACTTATCGCCCAAATCTTTACGCCAGATAGCGCTCAAAGCAACATCTAGACGAAGCGCAGATGACGAGACTTCTGAACGAACGATGGTTGCCTGCTGGAGTGAGACTTCCTGACGCAGTACTCGCTCCCGACGTGATCGCCACCCTGATCCGGATGAGCGGAGGAAATTTCCGGCTGCTCACCCGTCTCCTAACTCAAGTCGAGCGCATCCTTAAGGTCAATCAGTCTGAGATCATCTCTAAAGAGATTGTCACCGCAGCAAGAGACAGTCTCGTCATCGGGCAAGTCTGAACTCGAGAGTACGGCCCCTTACGCCAAATAGCACTCAAATATCTACGCCATATTGCGATCCAAGCCGTGTCGATGAGAAAGTCTGTCAGAATCGAGTCTTTACTTGGCTGACTTTCCAAGCCAGCCTGCTGTAGCGTTGGAATAGCAGGAACGGCCGGGACGCATCACCTCCAGCGGAACGCCGTAGGATCGAGCGGCGTGTAAAGCGTCTGCCGCCGAGCGTAATCTAGGAAATTAAAGCTGCTGAGCGAGCCAAATTCAGTAATTGACCGCCCTAATCGTAGGCCTAGCATCAAACCAGCAGACGTGGACGCCATGAATAAGAATCAGCCGACACGACCCGTGGAAGAGGGGGTAGACCCTTCAAACGAGAAGATCTTTCTGGATCGCCTGAAGACTGCCGATAAGGACAAGAAGACTGCCCCAGGGTCTGAGGATAAAAAGCGAATGCCCTCGTAGCCTTTACCGCGTTGATAGTCCGGCTCACTAAGAATCAAGTCGAATGAAGTGGAGAAAATTGGAATCCGACGTTGAGTCGCAAACGCTAACCGATGAAGCATAAAAGAGGGACGGCTCGGGCCGTCCCTCTTCGTTGTGCTATTTCTAAATTTAGAGAGGCTGGATGTCGGCAGCCTGCCAGCCCTTCGGGCCTTTGACAACGTTGAACTGCACTGCTTGACCCTCTTGGAGGCTCTTGAAACCGCTCGAAGTGATCGCTGAGTAGTGTGCGAAAACATCCTCGCCGTTCTGCCGGCTGATAAAGCCAAACCCCTTCGCATCGTTAAACCACTTCACTGTTCCTTGTTCCATGTTGTTTCTTCCTTCTTCATTCTGAAATGACGCTCGGACCAATCGGGGCTCGTACAGTACAGCTTTTGCAGAAACCACAGCCATTGCAGATAACCAATCTGTTCAACCGACAGCTTAAGGCTAGCATGCTTGATTGCCCCTCAACGAATCAATAATTTGCAGAAGCGCATCTACGCTAACGGAGATTTTGGCTGAATGTGGCCACTACCCCAAGTGCATCGCTCCAACTCTATCCTTCAAGACGAAGGAAGGGGCTGGGACGGGAACACATCGTAGGAGCAGGCTCGACGCTTCATTTTCCGACGATCCGCGTCGCGACACTGAAGCTACTGCCCAAGGAGGTTGACACTTCTGTGATGAGACTCCTCCATTAGGTTCTACATGACGAACTTCTGTCAGTGAAAGGAACGGAATGCCATCACCGTTTCTGACGGCATCCAGAGATTGAATGGCGTGGTTCGTCCGTCCCACGCCAGCCATATTTTATTAATCATCGCTTTTGGAAAATGCATTTCAGAAGCAAATCGAGAATTGAATAGGGCTCGCCGAACCAGTTACCTATACAGATTGAAGACGATGCCGGCGCGAGCGCTGAAGCTGTGGTTCCATTGATCGCGCCACTCGACCTTTTCGCCGATATACTCGGCCGGGATGATTTCAAAGCCGATGCCGTGCTTGCTCTTGAGGTCAAAGCCGATACCGGCGCGGGTGGCAGGGTTCCAGTCCACTACGTTGCTGACAGCTGCGGCCGACGAGCGAGAGCGCATTTCGCCGCCTTCTCCGTAGATGAAGGGAGTAAAGCGGGATCGGGGAGCTAGGGTGTATCTAGGGCCGGCAGCGATGAGCAGCAGGTTTTCGTCGACGTTGACTCCACGCGTCGTGAGCGCGGTGAAATCCGCCTGGAAGCCAATATGGTGAGTGAGGTTGACCTCAGGAAGAACCGACCATCCCATCAGGCTTCGGTTGCCCATGTAAGGACTGGTCTGGAATGCATAGTTGTAGTGGATTGCGAAGGAGGCCACAGGAGCCTGATGGTGAGAGGTGCGGGTAGTACCGGTGGAGCTGCCGGCGTCAGCGGTTTGAAAGTGCATGATGGACGGAGCAGAAGAGCTGGAGGATGATGCATCCGGGGTTTGGGCCAAAATCGATAAAGGAAGAATTAAGGTAAACAACATCAGGAACTTGTAGATAAGAACACCCATGGTCCGCTGCCGTAACCTTTGATATAAGTTCGGTTAGAGCATACTCGGTCACTTATACAGATGCTCTGGCAAGAGGGATGGTTACCTGAAATTGTCTCCGAGAAAATGCACCTTAATGATGGCTTTCGCTTTTGCTTCTCCTAATCTTCATCCATGACCTACGAGAAATCCCCCAATACCGTCTCGATGGAAGCTCTCATCGCAGCCATGCGTACGGCGCGCTTTTAGACGTCACAGTTCGAGGGCGGTTCAAGCCCCGAATCTTAGCTGAGGTTTACCAACCGCTCCAGGTCGCAAGAATTCTGTATCTACGGGCCGAGGAGTTTGAACATCTTCGAGCAGTAGAGGTGCCCTTCCACAGAGTCCACATCCGCTGCTCGCATCACCGAGATTATTGGTAGATCCATACCTGGAGACCGATCTGAAGACGTCCGCGCATAACCACCGGATTGATCGCTACACCTCCTCGACAGGTCAGAGATATATCGGACCGCATTTTTGTGGAACTCGAACGAGCGAAGTTTGAGAGCGGCCAATGGGTGCGTGCTCTATCGATCTCAGTGACCAGCAATATACAGAGCTCAAGAAAGGCTATTAGGACATGGCCGAAGCCTACATATCTGATACAGTCATCTAAGTAACAAGACAACTTCTTTAATTTCACTTTTAGCAAAGCTGTCCTCGGCGTACCGGCCGGGGCTTCCTTTTTTGTTGACCTACCAGTAATTTGGCCAGGTGTTGTTGCGACTTCTGCAAGGTATACGGATGCGAACGCCTGCCACGAGTGACGCATGAACCCTGTCACTGAAGCCTCGCAAGGTCGTCAGGGAGGCCTAATGATGAGCCTGGCACGCAAAGGCTGAGTGGCTCCTCCTGGTCTGTCGCCAATGTGGTGCAACTTTTGGGCCAATGACATGCACTAACCTCTTATGTGAGAATGAATACCCGTGCTGCCACAGCAAGCGATGAGCGAGAGTCCAGCCGTCGCTCTAATGACAGCCCGAATTGATTGTTCCGGAGGAAGGCTATTCCGTCTCTCCTATACGTATCGTCAGTCCCTCGAATTGTAGAAGGAATAAGAAGCAACCTGGCGGCACATAAAAATGGTTAGGCTGCTGCCTCTTGCGGGTCTCGCGAGAGAGCTCTACAGGCAATCAGTAATTGACTAAACCGATGTCGTTAAAAAAGAACGTTTCCCCAAGAATACAAAAGCCACCGGTAATTTTCGAAGGGAATCCTTTGGCCATGTGGATTTATGATCTTGAGTCCCTTCGCTTCCTAGAGGTGAACGAGAGTGCTCAGTGTCAATATGGGTATACGCGTGAGGAATTTCTCACTTTAACGGTAAATGACCTTCGTGATCCCCAAGAGAGCGCTCCTGTTCAACCAATCCTCAATATCGACACGACCGATCCAGATGTAGTCTGCGTTCATCGAAAGAAAGATGGAACGAGGATCTATGTTAAGGTTCGGAGCAACAATGTGTCTTACGACGGGCGAGAGGGAAGATTCGTCGTCGCTGAAGATGTCACGGAACGCCGTCATGCACATGCCCAACTTTTCCAGTTAGCCCATCATGATCCCCTTACCGGATTGCCCAATCGGGTTCTGCTCGAACAACGGATGGGCGACGGGCTTGCCACCGCTGGGCAACGAGGACAACGCGCAGCGATCATCTGTCTTGATCTGGACCGATTTAAACAAATCAATGACTGGTATGGACATGCGGCCGGAGATGAGTGTCTGAAACAGCTGGCAAGTTTGCTGACCCGAAGACTACGCGGAATGGACACTGTTGCCCGTACGGGAGGAGAAGAATTCACTATCGTTTTGGGTGAAGTAGACAGCGTTGCTTCAGCGGAGATAGTCGCAAAGGTGTTGATACAAGCTCTTTCAAAGCCGATCGAGATTGAAGGTCACAAGATTGTTCTTGGTGCCAGCATAGGAGTAGCTGTCTATCCAGATCACGGCATTGACGCTGCTGAACTCTGGAGGACCGCGGACGCAGCCATGTATCACGCGAAACGCGCTGGCGGAAACCGGCATGCACTTGCAACTTCAGGTAACAACAAACTAATAGTCGAAAGTCTCAACGTCGACGCTCAAATGAGAGCGATGTTGCACAGTGAGGGCTTCCAACTGCACTATCAGCTCCAGTACTATCTCAGTCGCGAGATACGGGGTATGGAGGCTCTCTTGCGTCTGCCCAGCCTGAAGGAAGCCGTTATCAGCCCGGACCGGTTTGTCGCGATTGCTGAAGAGCGTGGGATGATTCACTCTCTAGGGAAATTGGTGCTGGAGAAAGCCTGTCGACAATTAATAATATGGAACTCGCAACGTGATGCTCCTGTCCGTCTCGCCGTGAACATCTCACCCTTGCAACTGATGCGATCCGATTTTGTAGGCGAAGTTCAAGAAGTTATCTCAGAGGCGGGCATAGAGCCTAGTTGGCTGGAAATGGAGATTACAGAGCGGGTCGTCTTGAACATTGATGAGATCGCGCCACGAATGACGGAGTTGGCAGATATGGGCATCCGCTTCGCCGTCGATGATTTTGGTACGGGATATTCTTCCTTGCAGCATCTTCATCGCCTGCCTATCTCAACTCTTAAAATAGACTGTTCTTTCATTCAGCTGCTCTGCGAATCCAGCCGAAGCTATTCGCTCGTAAAATCGATCATCGCCATGGGGCATAGCCTTCAAATGGAAGTCATAGCGGAAGGCGTCGAACATGAAGACCAGATGCAGGTACTTCAAGACCTTGACTGTGACTGCATCCAAGGCTTTCTGTTATCAAAACCTTCGTCTCCAGAGACGATAGAAAAATTACTCAAATAGAACGCGAGCATCACCCGACTAATCCCTGTAATCTTTGCTTCGCTGTGCTGCCGAATAATCCGCCTACGCGGAGGCGTCACCTCCAACTAGAATTCAGACTGAGAGTAACCCTTCAGATGCAGCAGCGGCCAAACGTCGATGGAATATCAGAAGCACCTCGAACGCGAGCGCGCCGGGATCTCTTTGTTATTGGAATTGTGATCCTAGTCGCCTGTATCGTGATTTTGGCCGACCCCGATCGGGCATTCGAATGGGTCGCCAGTCATGAGGTAGTGCGAGTTGATGAGTTTCTAACGGCGATCATAATAGTTGGCGCCGGGTTTGCCATCTTCTCATGGAGAAGATGGACTGATTTGAGCCGGCAAGTAGCCGAGTACAAACGCTTGCAGGCCGAATTGAGTGCGATTAATCGGGACGCCGCATTGATGGGAGAGACCGACGATCTACTCCAATCCTGCTTGTCCACAAATGAGGCGTACAAGATAGTTATTCGCCACTTAGAAAGTCAGCTCCCCTCCATGAGCGGGGCTATATTTACCTTTTCTCCAATGCAGGAAACGGCTGAGCTGGCTATGAGCTGGGGCTATCCCGCGGTCGGTCAAAAGCTTCTATCGATTAAGGACTGTTGGGCGCTTCGACGGAGTAGGCTAAACATCTCTCTCGCCTCTGACCCTAAACTTGCCTGCGCACATATTGGCTCCTCCGTTCCGATATATGCCATGTGTATTCCGATGATGGCGCAGGGAGAGACACTCGGCATCCTTTAT
>Ga0193743_1000238_pt1 | contig 44340 bp, 46 predicted proteins | sample L2c2metaG_FD_143038 | JGI IMG/M metagenome (GOLD analysis project Ga0193743, IMG submission 143038) | Soil microbial communities from a riparian zone of the East river system, Colorado, United States - L2c2 | ecosystem: Environmental > Terrestrial > Soil > Riparian zone | place: USA: East River... | reverse complement strand
ACGAGCGCCGGGTGTATGTAGCTACTCAGTGAATTCCAAAACGTTTAACCGTCTTGCGAGTTCCTCTGTGTGCCAAAAACTCCCACTCGTCGCTTAACTCAGTCACTAGTGATACGTTTCTGTCACATCTTTTTTGACGCTAACAAAAACTGTCGATAAATTCCGTGGATTACCTTTGGTCTGATCAACCGAAACTTCCCGTACTATCGACACTTTCGCCTTGCAACAAACTCGTACGAAATTTTGAATTTGAAATCGCTGATAAGTATTTCTTTGAATATACAAAATACTGAAAAAAAATGTCTACCAGAGTTCTTCGCAGCAAAACCATTGCCGAAAACACCTCCAAAAGAACGCGTCGTCAGACGTCGTTGCCGGGTGATGAGCCCGAGACAGCCGAAGTCGCTACTCGCATGTACAGCGATGTGGTGGCTTCGAGACCTCCTTCTCCGCGAGTGCGGGAAGAGAATCCTATACGCCATCCTGTAGAACCGGTTGCTGTGATGCAACCATTAACCGATATCGGTGACCCTGACAGTAGCTCCAGTGAGCCTGATGAAAACAATGGATCCCCTTGGATCACCGTTCAGCGAAAGCGCGCGCGTAGCTTGGATTCGGCTAAGAAAAGTCGATACAACAAAAACTTAGTACAATTTAATACTAGTACTCGTAAATTGTCTACAGAACAGGAAAAAGCAGTCAAAGCTGCTACTGAAGCTTTGACCTCGGAGCAACGAGAACGCGTTGCTCGGCGTCAAGATGTTCTTGACGTACAGTCCGAAGAAGACGACGAGGAGCCTTCTCGAGACAAAGGAAAAACCGTAGACCCTCGAGAATGGGGGAATGCGGGCATCAGTCGCAAGGAACTGAACCCCGAAATTCAGGCGGCTATGATCGATGCGTATAACATGTGATAAAACACGAAGGGAGCGATCGCAATACAAAAGAGAAGAAACAATGGATAAACACTAATTGGGTTTTTTAATAATATAATAAGCGAAGTACGGTCGATACGAAGACTAGTAACAAAATAAAGAATAAGGAAAAATTAGAGACACACGTGAATTGTGACACAAAAGGTCATTTTGGTTACACGACCGATCTTGTGGTCAACGTGGTCACTCTAATAGTGAACAAAAACCATTCAAATCATACACAATTGATTAATAAACACGTGCTAGCGCTATAGAGACAGCGTATTGATACAAATGCGTCAAAAGATGAAAGAGTGGACTACATAAAACACTTCACAAAAAAAAGAGGATTGATTCCAGATCAAATGCAAGAATTGGAAAGATGCTGTGTTTAGAATCTTCCCGTGTAGATAGAAGACATCTACCCCGTGAGTCCGCCGGTTGCGCCAGAGGCTTGAATGCGGGCGAGGGCATCAGCTTCGGTTGTGCAAGCGATAGAAGTACCGGGTTTATTGACGAGGGGTAATGCAGCGCAGGTCAAAGTAGCACTGCATGGGGTGACAACGAAATTACTACCGGTACATTGAGCGAAGCCACCACCAACACAAGCATTTTTCCCACCTAGGGAACATGATAAGGAAAAAAGATAGGTTACTACAATAGAAGTAATATTGACATACCAGCACAAGGAGAGTCAACAGCGAGGGTTGTGAATTGTTTGTTAAGTGCCTGCGCGTCTTTGCCATTTTGGAGTTTGAAACCACCCGATGCTGGAATAGCGGAAGGAAGAACCGAGGAGGATGCTGGGGAAGGTGCAGAGGCGGGTGAGGCAGAGGCAGCTCCACCAGAACCAGTCAAACCACCAGTAGCGCCAGTAGCGGCAATACGCGCTAAAGCGTCTGCGGTAGTGGTGCAAGTGATGGAAGTTCCAGCAGTGTTGACGAGAGGAAGAGCAGCGCATATAAGAGAGCCTGCGCAAGGGCTTGATACAAACTTTCCTCCAACGCATTGGGCAAAGGCAGCTCCTACGCAAGCGTTTTGACCAGCTGTGTGTAAGGAAAATTAGATGTCGTGTATCTTGGTTGGTGGACGAACGAAGTTACATACTAGTACAAGGGGAGTTAGAGGTAAGAGTGGCAAATTGATCGTTCAACTTCTGAGCAGCTTGACCATTTGCGAGTTTGAAACCACCGGCAGCCGGAGCCGCATCAGAACGATTCGGATGTGCCATTGTGGCTGAAGGCGTTGAGGTGGGAACGGAATTATCAGCAGGGTTCGCAGCGGAACTAGCGACCGAACTCGGAGCTGCTGCAGGAGCTGAGGCTGAGGCGCCACTACCATCAGGAGCGTTAGAGTTGGTAGTAATATCAGACAGTTGCTTTCCATCGGGAATGGGACCGCTAGGATTGGCAGGGCAGGATCCAAGGGGATTGAGAGCTACCTTGTGACCAAATGGAATAGTTCCTGGAGCTCCAACTGTTAGTCCACCAACAAATTGCTTCTGGTTAGCTCCGGCAAACTGGCATTGGAACAGCCCGTTGAGTTCGGCATTTCTGGGGGCTTGTTGACAATAGGGAACGGCTTGGGAGGTGGGCTGAATGCAAAAATAATTATTTGGTACATGATGAAATGTATTGGACAAGAGAGATGGGAGTGACCGTGTTGCGGGGTTGTTGAGTAAAGGTTTGAGAGAGAGCGATCATCTGAGGACTCTTCAACTTCTTGGACAAGTCAACAAGAGAATCGGCAGCATTTTGCTGATCACAGGGACCGGCGGCTGCGAGCAATGTGCTGAAAGCAGTGATAGAAGCAGGGTTGCACTGTGTGCTACCGCCTGCGGCCAGCTACGAAATCAAACAGAAAAGATTAGGAAATGGTTGAAAATATAAAAAGGCATAATGAGCGTACACAAGCTTGCTCCCATTTGGCAGTAGAGTCGGCAATAGTCTGAGCAATTCGTTTCTCAAGGATTGGCGACGCCTGAACAGAGATGACCGCTAGGGTAACGAATGCGAGAGAAAACTGAACCATGATAAAGATATGTAAAAAGATGTTACTTAAATACTGCACCAGGCTTCTAGAGACGACAATGAAAGAAAGATGGAACTTAATGAAAGAGTATGGGTCATAGGAGAGTGAACCATGGAGCTTTTATATAGGAAACAAGGTAGTCTACCGTAGTCTTATGTAATGGGACGACACTTCATATGTGGAAGAAAGGCAAGGTAGGCAAGGTGACCAATGGTTGATTGCGTCCCTAGGACAAACAGCAATAGTGTGCTATATCAACGATGCTTCACCCAGAACTAGTCGGAACCAATGAGGGACCATTTTCCACATTTTCTCTCGTTCCCGGGCAGCCCATGATTCCAACGATTTCGCACAGGCCTTACATTCCGAAAACTCCGCGCTCTTCAGTTGCCCCAACTCTTCCGCCACATAGAGAGGATCTCCACATCCTTTCTCACGGTCGAAAAGATAATGTTGAGTGGCAAGGTCTACAAGTTCCATAAAGTCTTTGCGGCATGCTGCTGCAGATAGACAGACTCCGCTAGATGGAGCTTTGCGAAAATGTGAATGAGCTATACTTTGCTGACGGATATAGTTGCCAGTGCCCATGCTTTGGATCAATGATGTGATGGTCTGTTGCATGGCTTCCTTTCCTAGGCAGAGCCGCTGCATATCCGCCATTGACAAGCCTGGAAGAGATAGGAACTCATCATCGTTTGTTTCAAATATCTGAGCAAATGAAAGGCGCGATAGATCATAAAAGGCCGAAGGCAGAAGAGATGGTGCCTCGACTTCTCGAGCCAGGCTGATCAAAGCCTTTTAGAATGAAAGGCAGTGTTCTTTAGCACGTTGATCTTTGCTATACGTATCTCTGAATGGCAAGTCACTTACAAAGGGAGGGGGATAATGGTGTCCCTGGGGATTTCTGGAGGAAGCTTCGATCTCGTAACTTCGCAAGACATCCTCTCTTGCATCCCATGCTTTTAGGTCTAAAGGCCAAGCTATGTGTAGATGCGCAAGTGCTTTGGCACGCAGAGAGTCAATGAGGTATTTCGTTGCGAGACGGAGAACACCGGAGACAACTCGAAAATCATCCTGATCGTTGTTGCCAAATGTTCTACCAACCGCATCAACGTAAAAGTCAGTGAAGTGGAGATGGTCGATACTACTCACGGGCCATCGTATAATGCCGTCAACAGGTTTCCAACGTCCTCTGCTTTGTCGTAGAGATAGATGATCGGTATCATCCGAGGGCCCGAACTCTTCCCCTCGTCGACGAGCATCGAGGTTTCCAATCGGGATGATTCAGGTTGTGGAAGCATGAACATATCTTGGAAACAAAGTGAATGCCGTGCCAACTGCGACATGTGAACGCGGAATAACATGTTTTCTGCGCGACAGATAACGCTGCCATCATCAAACCAAAGATCAGGGTGACGCTGAACTTCAACTCCCGTTTCTGTGTCGTAAATGATTGCCTGACCACTTCCGTCCTTCTGTGTGAGGTTGTAGGACAAGCTCGTAGGCTTGGTTTCAGGAGGGCCGGCTGTAAGGAGCCTTAGACGCTCTTCTGGTATTGAATGCCGTATTGAGAGACTAGAACTTATGGTTCGTTGACTGATAGAGGACTTTGTAGAGCAGGTGGATGGACACGGTCGTTCCATGAATCTATTAGCACTCGCAGTGGATGGAACAACCAGACCGTTGAAAGGTAGATCGTTATATTCCATGAGGTAGAAGAATCTCAAGGTCCTGACAATACGTTTATCTAATCAAATTTATTGACCCTGTCTCCAAGCTGGTCCAGCAACACCTTCAATTCTTCTGCCTCTGAAATTAACTGTTGCACGTCGTTTTCTTGGCCGTTCTCTTTCAAGCTCAGCTTCCCAACGGCCTCGTCCACAACTTGTTCCCAAGTCTTACCCTCCTTCACCAACTCATCGACTAGTTGATCTTTGATTCTTCGACACGCGCCAACGCCATCATAACCAAAGCTGGTATAGACTTGAACCAAACAAGCACCAGCTTTGGCATAATCCAGAGCATCTTTCCCAGTTGAGATCCCTCCACAGCCGATCAACGGAATTGAGGCAGGTAGATGAGCTCGTAATGTTTGGAGGGCTTTTAACGAATACGGTTTGATTGGTTTACCAGAGAGTCCCCCTACTTCGGATCGATTGGCTGTTATAACAACAGGAATGCTATCATCAACATGGCGCAAGATCAGGATTGTCTCCACTTACCGCTCACAAGATCTTTGGGTCTTTGTATTGTGGTATTGCTGACGATGACACCATCAATCTTGTTTTTTTTGATTACCCCTGCTATCTCTACAAGTTGGGACTCTTCAAGGTCAGGTGCAATCTTCAGAATCAATTTGGGTTTCCTTGACGTTAAGATGGACGGCTGCAAGTCATCTCGCGCCTTCATTACCCCGTCCAGAAGCTGCTCCAAACTGTCCCGGTTCTGCAAGGCACTGTATGGGAAACGCATGAGCTAGGAACGAGCGTATATGCAATGATCCCAACGAACCGCAACCCTGGTGTGTTTGGACTGGAAACATTTACAACCAGTACATCAGAGTAAGGTCCAAAAGTGCGAACACCAGCTACGAAATCGTCGATGGAGTCTGCTGGAGAAGCTTTATTCTTGCCTAAATTAACGGCGAGCATAGCATCTTCCCGGAGAGCTGCACGGTCCGGTTTGCCTGATAAGAATGTGGGAATTCTTGCGCGAAGGCGGGATAGGACAGAAGCGTGTCCTTGTGAAGGGAAGCCATATCTATTGATGACTGCAGAATCTTCTGACAGGCGGAAGAAACGCGGACGGAGGTTGCCGGGCTACAGAGTAAATTAAACATTGGATGAGTTATGCGTTGAAACGCCTTGGAATGCTGAGGACACACTTGGGGGTTCGGAGTGACGCTCCCAATTTCAACCCAGCTGAAACCAAGATTAAATAGCCCTGGTACGCCTTCTCAGAAGGATAGCTGTTGTCACGCTAGTAGACAAGCATACCATCAATGGCTTCGCCGTCCTTGTCAAAACCAGCAGCAAGACCAATTGGATTGGTTAATTTTTGACCCCAAATCTGACGAAGTATGAACTATTAGAGAGGGGCTTTATATTTATAGTATATGACAACGCACCCGACAATTTAACACCTTGTGGTCTTGTGTGAGGTCGCTGGGGGCCAGACCGGATTTCAATACTTTTACAGCAATTCTATGACCCGTCTCGGGATCAAATGCATTTCGAAGAAGAGGGGTCAAAACATATCTATGGAGAGCGGAACGAGCGTCAGAATAGTATACTGCAAATAGACCTGCAGAGAGAACGAAAGCAGTTGTATATACGGCTGTTCGAATTGGGGTACGTTTTATTGGTGCAGAAGCCGTGAAGAGACTACGACGGATGGAGGTTCTGATCAAGGTCATGGTTTTTAGGACGACACCACTCTGACTTTCCTTAAAGGGAAATATTGAAGGATATTGGAGAAAATCCCGATCAGTCCCGCTCAAGTCCCATCTCCTCATGACACACGATCAGAAGTTCACAATCTAGTCTATGTATATTATTTCTAACTAGCGAGGCAAAGTTGTTTATTTTATGTACAGTAAGAGACACATTATGCATAAATAAAAGGTAAGTACGGCAAAAAAGAGACATCTCTCAGAAATTGAGTCCCCACACTTTGTTGCGTAACTATGTACAATACAAAAAAGTCGGATAACTAAACAAAAATGAGGCTACAGTTACTAGGGCTAACCACCAGAAACCACTGAAGCCCCGATCAGGAAACGTAATCGGCCAACTCCGACCTCAAAAATTTTGTGCAGGGTCTGTCAAATCCTGTCTTTCATCCTCTTAAAGTATCCCTCAGAAATGGATGTAAGCATTTATCAACCTCCAATCAGGCAATCGTCTTTTTCTGATTACCTTATATCAGCCTGTTTACCTCCAAACATTACACAATCTCCTTCTTCAGACCATCTCCAATGATACTGCTATCTTGAGAACCGTATTAACCATTTATCAATCGTTTTTATATCTTTGTCCTAATTTCATTTAGGCCACGGCACAACTCAATCGCGAATACTACCAAAATCCTGTATGCATTTCTGGTCTTGCCAGCATCCTAGCTAGTTCTCCTGAAGAATCTGTAAGTGTGGATCCTTACTGATATTCTCCACATTATATCTGATCCTCTTCCAGGTTCGTCAATTGGCTGCTGTCGAACTGAGAAAACGCGTCTCTTCATTCTGGATCCAACTATCCGTAGAAGAACGTCAGCAGATCAAGGCAAAACTTCCAGAAGTCATTCTCGCTGAGCAACAGTGCGCATTTCCCGCTCTTTATTTTATCTTACTATTGTCTGAACTGTTGTTTTTAATGTTTTTAATTTTAATTTTTTTAGCAATCTTGTCCGCCACTCCACTGCACGTGTGATAGCGTCGATTGCCTCTATTGAGGTCCCTGAAGGCACATGGCCGGCCCTCCTCCCCTTCTTGCAGCAAACATGCACATCCCAGGAGGTTGTCCAGCGTGAAGTTGGCTCTTTTATTCTCTTCACAGTTCTGGAGAGCATCGTTGAGGGATTCCAAGATCATTTGTCCGGCTTGTTTGACCTTTTCCGTGGGCTCTTAGCAGATCCGGAGAGTCTCGAAGTTCGAATTACTACTGTCAGGTGCCGAATTTTCAAATTTCCACCCCTGAAAATACGTATATAATTTTAATTTTTTGCAGGGCTTTGGGTGTCATCGCTCAATATCTCGATGCTGATGATAAAAACGACGTGGTGTGTCTCATTTCCTTGCACACATGTAAAAATACCCTGATCGTCATTCAGAAATCATTTCAAGCCCTTCTCCCTTCCATGATCCAAGTCATTGGTCAGGCAGTTGAGGTTGGTAATGAAGCTGGTGCTCGGCACCTTTTCGATGTCCTAGAAACCCTCCTTATTCTAGTATGTCGCCGCTGAAACCTTCTTCCCATGATGTGACTAAACTCATTCCAGGAAGTCCCAATCCTAAGCAAGCACATTCCTGAATTGACAAATTTCCTCTTACAATGCGGTGCAAACCGCGGATTTCACGATGAATTACGCGTTCTTTCGCTCAGTGCTCTCAACTGGACTGTGCAATAGTATGTTTTCTGTGTTTTTTTGTCAATTTTGTGTCTAAATCCTTTTGACAGTAAAAAGTCCAAAATCCAAAACAAGGGCCTTGCGCCCTCTATTCTTGAGGGTCTTATGCCCATCACGACCGAGGACGAACCTGATGATGTTGATGACGATACACCTTCTCGGGTATGATTGTGTTTTTCCCTGTCTGCGATCTTCATAAAATTCACATATTTTTATTCCAGTCTGCTCTTCGAATTATTGACGGTTTAGCAACAAAATTACCTCCCACTCAAGTCTTCCCAGCCCTGCATACCTTAATCGTGCAGTATTTTACTTCCCAAGAACCTGCCAACCGGAGGGGGGCCATGCTTGCCTTGGGTATTTGCGTTGAGGGATGCAGCGAGTATATGACCCCATTGATGAGCGATATATGGCCTATCGTAGAAGCTGGTCTTGTCGATCCAAACGCCACAGTGAGGAGAGCCGCTTGTACAACTGTGAGCTGCCTCTGTGAATGGCTTGAAGATCTCTGCGCCAGCAAACACGCCGTTCTTTTACCAGTATGTTGACAGTTTTCTCAAGCGACCGTGCCTTATATACTCATGGTCTCCTAGAGCATCATGAACCTCATAAACGATCCTGACACTCAAAAAGCCGCTTGTACCGCTCTCGACGCTTTGTTGGAGATCCTCCATGATAACATCGAACAATATCTCCAGCTCATCATGGAAAGACTCGCTAGTCTCCTCGAGAGTGCCCCTCTCAGTGTAAAAGCAGTCGTGACCGGTGCCATTGGTAGTGCCGCTCATGCTTCCAAGCAACGTTTCTTACCCTACTTCCAACCCACCATCAACCGCATTGCTCTTTTCTTGACGCTCACTGGCGAAGGCGAGGAAATCGAGCTTCGAGGGATCGCTATGGACGCCATTGGCACCTTCTCTGAGGCTGTCGGCAAGGAAATCTTCCGCCCTTACTTCCCCGAAATGATGAAGCATGCTTTCTCGGGAATGGAGATGGGCAGTGCGAGGCTTAGGGAATGTAGCTTCTTGTTCTTTGGCGTCATGGCTCGTGTCTTCGGCGAAGAGTTCGCGCCTTACTTGCCTCAGGTGGTGCCTTCCCTTTTGACGAGCTGCAAGCAACTTGAGCGGGGCGAAGATGAGTTTGACGGTACGTTGCCATCGTTGTTTTATCTCTCTTTATCTCTTACTGATCCAATCAATATACAGTGTCGGTGGGCGATGCAACTTCACCGGCAAATGCGCTTGCTGTGGGTGATGTCATAGATGTCGACGGAAACGTTGAATTCGATGCACTGATGGAGGTAAACAGTGCCATCGCCATTGAGAAGGAGATAGCAGCCGATACCATCGGTACTCTCTTCGCTGCCACACAAATTCATTTCCTGGCCTTCGTCGAGCCATGTACTCTCGAGCTCGTCGACCTTTTGTCTCATTATTATGAGGGCATCAGGAAGAGTGCGATAGACTCTCTTTTGGAAATCGTTCGAACGTTCTACGATCTAAGTGATCATGAGGACTGGGTTCCTGGTGCTAACGCTGTGAGTGAAGCAGATCTTGGATCATACAATGCCCTGTTGATCGTCCTTCGGTAGACCCCTCCCTTGAACAATCAAGTTCAGGAACTTATCAAACATGCACTTGGTCCTCTGTTGGAGATGTACGATACCGAAGACAACAAGTAAGCCTTGATAATTATTGCTGTAGATACTTACCTGGTCTAATATTTGCCTAGGTCTGTCGCAGCTGCTCTATGCAATGGTCTCGCAGAGACAATAAGTAGAGTTGGACCAGGCATCTTAACACATCGTGCGCCTAGTCTCGCCGTCTGGGTAACCAAGCCCTTAACATTTCTTTTCTTAGATCTTAACGCAATCTGCAACATCCCCGTTCAGATCTTGGAACAAAAGGCACCCTGCCAACAAGACCCTGGCCAAGATGACGACGAGGAAGCACCTGAAGATCAGGCAGAATACGACTCGATATTGATCTCGTCTGCTACCGATCTTGTTGCAGCTTTGGCGTCTGCTATGGGTCCCGACTTCTCTCAAGGGTTCAATACCTTCTTCCCTTTGATTTCGAAATACTACGTGAGTGTATTTGACATGATTAGGATGAACTCCAGGGACCTGACTCTCTGCAAAAGACAAAGAACCGCACCGAGACTGATCGTTCAGCCGCTATAGGCTGCCTCGCCGAGATCATAGATAGCATGGGGGCCGCCATCTCTCCACATACCCAACCTCTTCTAGAACTCTTCTACCTTGCCCTCAGCGATTCTGAGCACACAGTGTTGAGTGATGCAGCGTTTGCTCTTGGTCTCCTTGTAGAATATTCTCAAGTAGACTTGAGCCAACAGTATCTCCAACTTCTGGGAGCTCTCCGTCCTCTTTTCCTTGTTTCGCCTGACTCGCCTGCGGTTAAGCTGAACGCCAAGGATAACGCAACGGGCGCCGTTGCACGGCTCATTGTTCGCAATACTGCGGCAATTCCTTTGAATCAAGTCCTCCCCATTTTTATTGATGCTTTGCCTTTAAAGAACGACTACCTCGAGAACCGCCCTGTATTCCGCGCTTTATTCCATCTCTTCAGGACCAATGGAGCTGCCCTTTACCCTTTCATGGAACGTTTACTGCCCGTGTTTACACATGTGCTGGATTCTTCAGGAGAGGAACAGATTACCGAGGCTATCCGAACGGAATTGATCCATCTTATTGCCTTAATCAATCAAGAAGTGCCGGAGAAGGTGCAAGCAGCAGGACTTGGGAGGTATCTCCTTTCTGGAGCATAGTTTTTTTTTTTTTTCTCCTTTACTCTTCTGATTTCATGTTATCGTCTACCATGTTTTCCCCCGCCCTAAATTCCCTTAACCCATGGATCTAATCTCGCCTTCTTCTCATAATACATTTACCTTTTTGGCTTGCTGGAAAACAAATTTAGATGCGATGACACATACGAGCGCGTTGTTGTGGTATGTTGATGATCGGTGTTTATTGAAAATTCTGCATGTTACCCGCCTCCGTCATAGCTGCGCAAGAAGTGATCTCGCTGGCCGACTCGTTTCTCGGCTCAAACTGAAAGGCTTCCCGCCATACACAAGTCCCTATGATTGTCGTTCTTTTATATTTCCTCGCCTTGCTCACGGCTGTACCTTCTGTGACTTCGTCCGTGGTTGTGGTTCAACCTCTGGATGACCAACTTCCTTTAATCGCTCGGGTCAACCAACCTTTTAGTTGGACTTTCTCTCCTCTGACTTTTAGCTCCTCTGATGGAGCTTTGGGATATACGACATCCTCGCTACCTACTTGGCTATCCTTTGATACCTCATCACAGACTTTTCATGGTACCCCCTTGCCGGAAGACGAAGGGAGTCCAGAAATAACTGTAACAGCCCATGCATCTGGTTCTTCGACGTCTTCAAAGTTTACACTATGTGTCACACACTACCCGCCGCCTACTTTAAATATTCCTATTTCGGACCAATTCAACAACCATAATCCATCCATTTCCTCCGTCTACCTTCTGAGATCCAACTCTGCGATCGCCACTACGAATCCTACTCTGCGTGTCCCTCATAAGTGGTCATTTAGTATCGGGTTTGAAGGTAATACGTTTGTTTCCGAGAATAGTCTATTCTATGAGCTGCGCCTGGCGAACGGCTCTGATGTTCCTGATTACATGGTCTTCAACTCTAAGGCTATCACACTGGACGGAGTGATGCCCTCTGGAGATAAAATGTCTCCTCCTTTAACTCTACCATTTGTTCTTTACGCTTCGGATCAGGAGGGCTATACTGCATCAACGCTTCCCTTCACTATTGTAGTGGCGGACCACGAACTCGCCCAGGCGGCCGCAACTCTCCCTAAAATTAATATTACCACTTCAAATCAATTTAGTTTTAGCCTTTTATCGTCTGCCGACTTTACAGGTGTCCTCGTTGATGGGGATCCTATCCAACCTTCCAATATCTCTACTTTGAATATCGACGTCTCGGGCCATGACTGGTTGCACTACGATGCACCCAGCCGTACTTTATCTGGCAACCCAGGCATAAATGTCACAGGCTCGCATCCACAGCTACCCGTGATACTGACGACGATATTTAACCAATCTATCAGAACTAGCGTTACTCTGGCACTGGTACCGTCCTATTTTGTTTTACCGGAACTTCCTTCTTTGCACGTTTCGAAGGGAGATGCGATTCAGTTCAATCTTGGGCAATGGTTCTCGAATTCAACAGGAGACCAACGACGTGACGATACCACCATTACTATCGCATTCTCACTTAATCAAGCTGCAAATTGGCTGAGATTTGATCAATCAAGCACCGAGCTGACAGGAGCAGTACCTTTGGACTATGATTCAGACGAGGACCATGTTACCGTCACATTTACGGCATACTCGCGGGATACTCACTCCACATCTCATACAAGTTTCGACCTCTATATCGCTGATACTGGACACAACAAATCTCTTGCTCCCGACCAACCTGGTGGACTCTCTAAAGCGGCTCACAAACGATTGGTGCTCGTTTTGGTCATCACTTTTGGCTTAGTAGGAGGCCTGTGTCTAATCTGCGGTTTCTTTGCTATTGTCAGACGATGGGCAAGGGTTGAAGACACAGCAGCGCTAGGCGAAGAGGGGCGTCACGCCTGGAGCGAGAAGGATCGACGCTGGTATGGTGTGACCCTCAGCCCTCATGGTACAAGGATTGTCGAGAAAACAGGAAGATTCTTCAATTCATCGCCGAATCTGTTGTCACCATCAGGACTGCCTCAAGGACGTCTTCCAAATTACGGCCATCCCGGTCTGGGCTTAAGGCGTGTCTCGGAACGTAGCCAATCTATTCGAGACGACCAGAGCCCAGGTGTCATGAGCAAACGAGAGTTCATGTCCAGGATCAAGGAAACCGTTAGACAAGTTAGCGACAAGTATTCCAAGAAACCGCGACGCCTTTCTTATGATCGACCTGTGATCGGGAAACCCATTTTAATCCCTCCTGTGAAGCCAAATCAAGCCGAGCCAGCGATCTATGTGTCTCCTTCCAACCCCTTCGACGATGCACACAGTCTCCCTGGTAGCACTTTCATGACGGGGTCTCCTTCGACTTCTACTGCTGAACATTCTATCCCAAGACGACGTGCAGATTTTGCGCCACCCCGAAATCTCGCTCAAGTACACTTCGAAGATTCTCGGATCATTCGTCAGCTTTCGACGGCGTCGTTAGGGTAAATCATATCAGAATTTAGTTTTTCCAGTTCAACTGACGTTGTCCACATGCAGGGCCGGTAGTCTTCGTAGTGGAAGGAGCCGACTCTCCCGCGAGTCATCCGTGGAAGCTTCAATGGGTCCTCCAACCCGTCCTCGACTAGTACCATTCACAAGTTCGACACGGGTCCCAGTTCCGCAAGCTCTTGTTTCTCCTGGTGTCCCGGATGGCAACTTTACAGGAAAGAGGATATCAAGTCAAAAAGCAAAAGTTTGCAAGGTTGATTCTCAGGACGACAATCTAGTTATTGAGAGCGGGATGAAACCAAGTGGGACTAATGACGAGCTTACCATGGGTATTCATTATGTGCGCTCATTGGGTGCCGATCAACTGGCAGTAGATGGCGGTACGGGTGCAAAATCTTCACCAACAGTGTCAAACGTCCGTTCTTCCTTCACTTCCTTGGAATCGTCTCATGTTGGACACAAGTCAGGCACTGGGGCGGATATGATGAAGGTTTTGGTACGGGTTGGCGAGAAATTCAAGTTTCGGGTTCCCATTCCCGTAACATCATCCCCAGACTCGGAGTCGTACAGACAGCCAAGGGGTTATCGTGTTAAGATGACGTCAGGCCGGCCCTTACCAAAATTCGTGCAGGCAGATCCCAGTGGGATCAACAGCAAAGGTGTGCTAGAATTGTCTGGGATTGCAAGCTTTCGGGACCTTGGGGAGATAATCGTTGGTATATATGGAGAGAGAGATGGGGTTTGCGTAGCGACTGTAGTCATTGAAGTGGTTTCCATGCGTTAGTTCCATGCGGATTGCACCTCTTCGTTTATTGTTTCTATATATGTATCATTAGAACAGCCTATTTCTTGTAGCCCATACAGCCTATTTCCATATCCCAAGTTGATGCTTTTTTTGTCCCAACGTTTATCTCGCAAATGTTCGACAAGGAATATTATAAGAAAAGCGTGTTTTTGTACAGTCAACAAGATCGCTACTCCAGCACCCCAGACCTCCTCTAAAATGTTAGCCATGAACAAGCCCAGCCTCCAAATGATCTCACGACTTCCAGATGAGGATGGCGAGAGTGCCGATATAGAAGTAGATAAAATGTTTGGTTTCTAGGAAGATGGTTAGCACAAGTATGCATGCCAAAGTATATGATGGATATAGAAACGCGCCTCTGAGAACGGGCGTATATGGAGTACGAAGAATACCAGACGCGACATACCATGGGTGACATAACTACCAAAGTTTTTTCCGACTACAACATGCCAAGTTGGACCGTGCTTTCGGTCAAACTCTTTCTTGATCTGGGCGGCAATGTCTTTTTCAATGTTGTACTTCTCCAGTGCTGCAGATGCGACATCAACACTGTCCTGTTGCATCTCCTCGCTCATGTCGACATTTTTGATGATTGCTTTTGGTGCTATACCAGTCAGATTGGTATCTTTAAGAGGTGCTTGACCGATGTCTGTGGATGAAGTAGGCGTATCATGTTTTTCAGCCATGTTAAGAGAGAGAGAGGGGGGGAGGGAGAGAAAGAAACGATAATATGTATTTGTAGTTTTTACAAAATGAACTAGAAAGGTGAATGTTTGGTTTTGAGGAATGCACGTGGACACGCAAGCCGCAGCCGCGTTGTTTGGGGTCTAACCTTCAACCAGCAACATGCCTGGACCATATGCCTGATATCTGGCAGTGCCATGATAAGTATTGTCATTCCCGAGGGGCTCGCAAAAGTCGTCACCTGCCGATTCGACTTTTACCAAACCAATTTGCGTCGAACCATGTGTTGACGGCGACGCGGCAAGCCGTGGTTATAAACTGCCCCAGAAGGCATGCATCATGTAGAGCACATGCTCTGGTGGATATCGATGCCTCGCTCTTTCATTTGCTGTATTCTAGGAAAGCAGCAAAAAAGCTTAGCAGGCTCGTTCCCTTCGCTTCTCAGATTCTTTGCATGTGCCATGCGCTGGGGTGAATCCCACTACGTCAAAGGACTATTCTTGGGACCAAATCATCCTCTCACTGGCCAGTCTTCAAGCTCGTCCTTGGGAGATCTACCTGTCATTTCCTGCTCGGGAAGGGAATGCTCAGACTTAAATAACATCAGCACCAGGTTGTTTATGTCATAAAGTAAGTAAACCTCATGTTAGGTGTATAGACCATGAAATCGATGAGAACTTGCGCTGAAGATGCAGAAACGTTAACGGAAAGAAGCACGGGGTGCTCAATTGCAAGTGTCCCAGCGATCTACGAGATATTGTATACTGCATGACAGATACGGTAGTATTGTACAACACATATGGGTATACCCACGTCTCCTTCTAAAAATTATCAGTCACTACCCACGGCTGTACTTGTACACCTTTCCCACTTACCCATTCAGTCATCCTCGGCGCAATGAACGGCTAAGTCTGCCGCCTTGTAACTATAACTAAGCCTGAGATTGCCAGTAAGCAATTATGATGTGATGATGCCGGTGGCCTAGGAGGCATTTGGTTGCACACTGTAATACAACGCCTTCCCTTAAATCTCACATAATTGTTTTATTTACCAGTGGGGAGGCATTACTACAAATTAATAACTAAGATAGTGTCCTATCGGATTACATTCTATACGAAAATATAAATTCTTCAATAAAAATAGGGGGCAAATTCCTTTACTTGGGTATTCATTTGCCTTTTTCAGCAAGTGCGCTCCAAGCACAGTACAAGACGAGCTTGTGACCAGCCACATAAAATTATAAGAGTTCGAAGGAAAATAGTATTCACTTTCGGTGACAGATGGTGTATGGCATCTCAAGATGGCGTGCAAAAGTGCCTCCCGATAATGAAATACCGCAGAAGATAGTTCACGTACAGCTACAACATCTGACTGTCTGATCGCCCGCCAACCGCACAAATCGAGGATGGATCAATCGAGATCGTACTAGGAGGCCCTTTATCGGCGACGTCCAGATTCCAATCTCTCGCCAACTGTTCATAAAACCGTTTGAATGTTTCGAAAGGTCCTTTCTCATGCACGAGAAGCAGGGATACCACGTATCCATCTCGAAAAAGTCGAGGTGTTGGCCATTGTAATTCCACGCGAAATTTAACACATTTTGAGCCAGTAATAGTGGCGTTGGCATCCTTGGCGTCGTTAGAACGACACTTCAAGATTCCTAATTTTTCGGATTCTTCCAGCGAAATGAGCAAGTTCATCTCTACTAGAAGTCTTCGACATTCGTTCCTTGTTGTGTGAACGTCGCATCTGGAGAGAAGAGTGAAAGTTGCCGGTTTGAAATTAAAGACGTTATCGATCCAACTGCGTTTAGGAGATGAGCCAAGCTCCGGGGGCGAAGGGAGAGAAAAAGATGAGTGGGTACCAGACAATGCCATGGGAGTTATTGCTGTCGGATTTGGCTTCTGAAGTTTCGAGGATTGCTTGGAAGCAGGAACTACGGGAATCTGCGTTCGGTGACCATTGGCTGACGTGGTACCCCGTGAGGATAACGCAGATCTAGTAATGAGCATAGCTGGAGCGGTGTTTCCTAACATGTTTTCCTTGTCGCTCGTATCCGTGACAAAGGTAGGATGGCGCTTATTGGGTTTTCGACGAAGTGTCAGAGGTTTTGTGCCACTCCCCCCGATCTCAGAGGAATGAGACTGGCTTGAACGTCCATTCTGTCCGTTTGAACTTTGCAGGAGAACGGGGCGTTCTCCTGCAGGATGGGGGTTCGCTTCTACGCCGTTGGAGTTGGGTGAGGGCACTCTATGAGCTCCTGGCCAGGCATTGGGATCAGGCGATCTGGCCTGGAGTACATGGAGATGATCCGCAATTTGTTGGAAGAAGACCTGGATCTTCGGATCGTCCAGTTCTGGGACAATTATCTGTGGAAGATACTCAGGCAGTGGAGATTTTGAAGGCACGTTTGAGGGCTTTTCGCCACAAACGGGATCTTGCGAGAAGGATATAGGGGATGTCGGAGACTCGCCCACGCAATTTCTAGCATTGTCATCTAAAAAAGATAACTTCAACGGATCCACTATTTGCAAAGGCCTCTGCAGTTGCTTTGCTTTCTTGCGTTTCAATCTCGCGTCGCTGAACGCCTCCTCTTCTTGACGTATCTCGAGGTACTTTTTTCGGTAATTGACAAGTAGATGATATATTCCCTTTTGCCAGTTGCGCTCCGGGCTCATTAAGCTATGGACGATTTCGCTATCGGGAGTACCATGCCACAATGTTCGTAAGTTGACAAAAATGTCGGGGTCAATCAAGGAAAGCCTTCCGACGGGGCGTCCTAAGCTGTCAACGTTAGGATCGAGTTGCATCGATTTAGGATTTTTAAGAGGCTGTAATGTGAAGAACGGGTGCCGAATAATTTCTGGCATAGTAATGCGTTGTCTGACATCGGTTGTAAGCATCCGCCAAATTAGGTCCTGTGCTTGAGGGTCGATATCTGGAGGCATAACGAACCTTCCAATTGATATCTTCTGCAGGAGGGCAGGGCAGTCATCATCATCAAAGGGTAATTTGGCTGCTAATAAAGCGTAGAGAATGACGCCGCAAGACCAGATATCTGCTGAGGCCCCGTTATAAGGTTTACCGGATATGATTTCAGGTGCTGCATAGTGGGGACTTCCACAGGAAGTGCGGAGGAGTTTACCCCGAGAGTTGTCCTGCCAGGTGGCCATTCCGAAATCCGCAACTTTGATGTTCGCGTCCTGGTCGATAAGGATATTTTCAAGCTTGAGATCACGATGAGCAATATTGAATCGATGACAATAGTCGACAGCACATATGATTTGTTGAAAGTATCCCAAAACTTCGGAGGTTGGGCGTCGACCCTTGGCGCACAAGTAATCGAAAAGCTCTCCGCCCTGAACGTATTCTAGAATGAGATAAAGGCTGGTAGACGTTTCCCAGACGTCGTATAATCGCATTATGTTGGGATGGTCGATAAGTTTCATAACCACGATTTCTCGTTCCACAGCCAGTAAGTTATGTTCAACTTCGTCCGCCAAACGATTCAGAGATATCCGACTTGCAAAAGCGCCTTTCGAAATGATCTTGATAGCAGCATATTGACCCGTTTTTGAGTGACGAGCTATTCTGACATGACCTAAACAATCAACTGATTCAAAAACCGATCAAAAGATATATCCTCCATGAGTACCCGAAAATCCTTTCCCCAAAGTTCGACCAACTTTCCATAATCCAATCATTTTCGGGTCGTGTGATGATTTCGTTTGATGAAATGCCAGAGGATTTGAACGGTCAGTCATGGTGACAAAGAGGTATGGTCAGAAAGAAGGAGCAGTTTTGTGGCTGACATTCTGGTCGCTGGGACGAGGTCATGTACATAACAAAAGTTAGAAAGCAGGATGGTCCTGATTCGAATATAAATATAAACAAGGACAAAGGTGGTTTGTCACCGTCGTGACCCGTACGCGTGTCTCTCATTGCTCAACAAGTCATTCAAATAGCAAGCAAAAACATTCTGATTCCTGCAGCACACGGCTTTTAGAAGTAAAGAAATACAGAAATATATATCAATTTATCAGCGAACGATATGATGCAACCAACACCAACCCCATCGTCTGCCCCAAATTCTCCGAGTCGTGAAGTTGAACCTGTACTTGAGACCCCCACATATCCTCACCCACCTGAGAACGTCGGAAGTCCACCCTTTGGTGTTCTGGTTGGGCTATTTCAAAAACTTCAGAATGAACGGAAGCAAGATAGGCGCAGAAAATTGATTGACGCTTGGTTCACTGTATGCCCCAAACTATTCATTTGTTACCTGACTGCATAGTATTTTTTCTTTAGCATTGGCGAAAGGAGAAAGGTTATGATCTTTATCCCGTTCTAAGGTTAATACTACCCCAGGTATTGAGCGTCTCCCATTCTTCATGGCACACTAGTTTATATTATTGTTCCATTTCCAGAAAGATAGGGAAAGAGCCGTTTATGGTTTGAAAGAAAAGAATCTCGCAAAAACTTACATCAAGCTTATTCCTCTGGGAATGAGAGATCCTGATGCCATCCGTCTCCTCAATTGGAAGAAACCGATTGAACGCGATGTACGCGCCTTGTATACATTGCGGTTTTCTGATCATAATATCTCATGTCCGCCAGAAAACTTCTGGAGATTTCCCGACCGTATTGTATGAAGTCGTAAGCAAACGCTCCTCAGTTATTGAGGGTTCCTTATCTATCGACGACTTGAACGACATCTTGGACGAACTTTCCAAGAATATGGGCAAACAGTATGAATTCTTTAATTTTATATTGTTATTAATAAAACACGGGCGCAGAGATATTCAATCCAAGATACTGCAACGCGTTTACAATCGTTCTACTGCCGAAGAGCAGCGGTGGATTGTCCGCATCATATTGAAAGGTTCAATTTACATAAATCATCACCTTGGAAATCACTGAGAAGAATTTCATAGACATGGTCATATCAGTCAAGGAAACTACAGTTTTTTCAGTCTTTCATCCAGATGCACAAGACCTCTACAACACATGCTCTGACCTCAAGAAGGTGGCGTATGAACTTTGGGATCCCTCATTCAGGTTGAATGCTGAAGTAAGAATCCGTTTCTATCTTCACGAATATACTTACCTTGATTCAGGACAAAGCCGTTCAACTTTTCAATGCGTTTGCGCCCATGCTTTGTAAGAGACCGACCAAAAAGATTGAAGATACTGTTCGGGAGATGGGCGGTGCGGAATTTATAATCGAAGAAAAACTTGACGGGGAAAGGATACAGTTGCATAAGCGAGGAAATGAATATTTTTACTGCTCCCGGTTCGTCATTTACTGCGTTCATCAGACTTGTTCGCTCATGTTGGACCAGCAAAGGCAAGGATTACACCTACCTCTACGGAAATCATGTTGGGACAGGCAGTTTGACACCGTTTATCGATGAAGCTTTCGATCCCCGGGTTGACGAGTGAGATTCGCAGTCATAAAAAATTTCATGATGTTCATTGGCCATTCCTATAGCATCATCTTGGACGGAGAAATGTTAGTATGGGACCCCGTGTCCGAGCGCAACCTGCCTTTCGGCACGCTTAAAACCGCAGCGTTGGGTACGTGAGATATGACTACCACTTGTTTCGAAAATTTCATCAAGTTATAAATCAGATAAGTCAAAGAAAGAACATAACCCTCGTCCTTGTTGTGCGTCCTGTGAACCACTCCTCTCATTACAGCAGCTAAAGAAACCCAGTCAAAGTTTTTGATCTTCTGTTTCTCAATGGCCAATCGCTTCTTCACCGATCTACCGCATTTCGGAAAAAGAACATGCGTCAATGTGTGAAGCAAATTACAGGACGCATTGAATATACTACCGAGTATAAAGGTAAAACGGCGAAGGACATACGAGAAAGAATGGACGAAGTCATGGCTGCTCGGGGAGAAGGGTTGGTAATCAAGCATCCCTTGTCAGAATATGTTTTGAACGGCAGAAATATGGATTGGATCAAGGTTTCATTCTCCTACCCATCGTTGAAACACGATTGATGTTCTTCTGTCTTAGGTGAAGCCAGAGTATATGGTAAGTTTCACTACTTGTGAAAAAATCTATCCTATACATCATGCCATTCTGCAATAGGACAATATGGGTGAAACCGTTGATGTCCTCGTTGTCGGTAAATTGTTTTGTTTCTCATCTTGCTCATCTAAATGTGCAGCGTAGCTGGCAACTATGGCTCAGGAAAGCGTGCAGGAGGTGTATCGACAATAATATGTGCAGTCTTTGATGACCGAAGAGTATATGAGGACGATGAAGATCCTAAGTAACAACATCCCACTTTTGCTTGTTAGGAATGGACTGATTTTATTATCTTGTGACAGATACAGCACCTTCGTCCGTATAGGTTCTGGTCTATCATTTGCTGATTATGTGTGGGTTCGGGAGAAACCGTGGAAAGTATGGGATCCGAGAAATCCACCCGCGTTTTTGGAAAGCTCCAAACGGTCGCATGAAGATAAAGGGGATGTTTATCTTGAACCAGAAGAGTTAGTCGTCGTGAACGGAGACCGCCTTAAACTGATGCTGCTTTCTGCATAGTTCATTTATTCTCAAGGTCAAGGCAGCAGAAGTCACACCCTCTGGTAATGAATGCTCTTGAATGTCATCTGAACTTGTGGCCACCAATTATTTGCTATACAGACCAGTATCATATGGGCTATACCATGAGATTCCCTCGCGCCCTTAGCATCAGGGATGATCTGAGCATCGCGGACTGTATGACTGCGTCAGGTGCATCATTTTTCTGGCTTTTTTTTTGACAGAATTCGATAAATTTGATACAGCTGTATTGGAAAGCTTGCGCTCGGAAAGAAAAAGAAAGATGGAAAGCGATGTAGGGTAAGAGTCGGTCAACCCAAATGACCCTTCGCCTTGACTAACCAGGCCATCAGTGTTACGAAAAAGAAACGTAAGGTTGCGGTCAAGAAGGCGAGTCCCTAGAGATTGCTATAATAGCACCAATAACCATGATAACATCGTAGGCTACTGTACTTCCTCAATATCAAGGTCCTAAGATGAAAGGAGTAAAGGCGGAAACTGATATTTTTGAAGGGATGAAATTTGGTATGTTGCTGAACTAAAACGATATCGTACCAGGGTTGATATCAGACAGTGGTCATGTCCAATCCCAAGTCAAGAACAGGCGAAGAGGACAAGAAATCATTGACAAAATTGTACCATCCGCCACTTTATCAGAACATCTTGAATCGAGTCTCACTCTTTGTATCACAGGATCTATGCTAACGGAGGGACATGTGCTCAAGTCGCAACGAACCAGCCCGGATTATACGTTATTTACGGGGGTAGTGTGACCCGTAAGTTTTTGTGTTTTGTGATAGCAGACAAGTTTTCCTGAGTTCATCCACCCACAGCCTACGATCTGAAGCTGATAATCGATAAAGGCGTGGTTGATGTTCTGAAGCCTTCTTGGATTACAGTTTCTATTGAATTGGGAGAGCAAGCACCATTACGCAAAAAGTAAATCTTCGATTACTCACGACGACGGCTTCTAAGCCTCTCATGACAGGTACTTCTTCCATGCTACACTTGCCCGAGCCGCAACAGACGACTACAAAATGGGAGACAGTGACGGTGGTGACGAAGCTGCAGAAAACCCTACTTTGCGACAGCCTGCAAGTGAGGTAGATGGAGATATAAAACTGGCAAGTTCAGTTGATTCTCAAGATGCTGTGATCACGCCAAAGGTTGAGGAAGATATGGATCCCGCACTTGCTAACTGGTTTAAGGTTGATGACTCGGAGAAGGTTGCGGCGTTTCCTCTTGCACATGAAGCCGATGATGATTCTGCCACTGAGGATGATTCTGATCATGCTGATGTGGCGCCCGATGCGGCAGATGAAGTTGACCTGGACGATTGGTTCGAAGTTAAGCCAATGGGTGAAGGTTTAATATCTACGAAACCCGTAAGTGAGCCGCGTCCTGTTCTGACTACATCTAATTTCTTGCCGCAGGACCAGCACGATGTAAAAATGGGCGAGAGTGAAGTGGCCATGGAATATGACCAGGAGTTCATTTTCAAGCATTTGCAAGTAACAGTCCTTCTGAGACTCGGAATTTTGTTGATAGACTGTTCTAGATGCTTTTATTTGGATTCTACGATGAATGCAATCCAACATGGCATGGCCGTCAAGTCGAAACAGGAAGAAGAGATTGAACAAAGGTAATCCTCTGTCTTAGTCAAAATTTGCTGGCAGACAATAATGTTTTGCCTTCCAGCTTTGTTCAGTTATCGACATTGATTATCGACAACGGTGGAAAGGTGGTTAACCTTGCTGAACCTAAGTTGACACACGTTGTGGTAGACAAACGCGACGTGAGTAGACGCTTAGAACTGATGAAGCGCACTTCGAAGTCAGTTCACTCTTACTCCTAATCTCTCACTAAAATTGACGATGAATATAAAGGCCTAAGCGACGTCATCTTGTTGTATCTGAATATATTCAAGCATGTTTAGATGAGGGGACCCTGCTTGATGAGGATGGTGAGCGTTGGAGTTCCTACTTCCCTGTCGATGGTATATGGATGTTTTCCTCTAGAATTTGGCCCATAGTCTGAGAGGCAAATCATATGATAACAATTATTGTTAAGGAGGAGAATACTTACGGACTAAGTAATGGTTTTAGTTAAAACATCATCGTCATGTGGTTGTTTTTGCCTGTTTTTTTTTCTGGGTGATCGGAGTTTAGTGCTGCCAACTCTCCCCTCTCTGCTCTTTCCCAGTTCCCTTGCTTTCTGTAAAATTTTCCTGGTTCTCTTTATTTTCCTTTTTTTGTGGTCCAAGGAGATACCCAGTCTTTGATTTCAGCTTCTGCCCAAATTTCTACCAGTCTTCGAGCAACTTGAGGTTTCTTCACCCTCAGACATAACAACTGTATCAATATATCACGTCCAAACGCGGTGACGTCTTTGGACTTCACCATGGCAGACGTACAAGTGTCCCCCATCTCACAACTCCTCCATACTTTGGGTTTAACGCGTGAAGATTTGAACAAGCGGAGCGACCAAATGCGCCAGTTTCTCACCGCAGATGACGCCATGTCTTCACGCGTTCTTGAGCGAGAGAACAGCTACAGATCGAGGTCTGGGTCCGACTTACGCTCTAGTTCAAGATCAGTAGGATCCTCTCGGTCGTTGGCGCGTTCTTTGTCCAGAGCAAGTTCAAATTCACTTCGGGAAGTTACTCCACCTGCCACACCAGTCAAGTCCGAACCCTATGAGGGTGGGATACCACATCGCCAAATGGATAGCATGGAGATGGTGTTGGAGAGACAGAGAAAACAAAGGAAGAGTCGCAGGGGGAAGGAACGCGAGTTGAGCAAGAGCATGCCACATCCCCCTTCTCCCTCCCCAAGTAACGCGTCGCAATCTGGCCTTAGCCTCGATTCGTTCATGCAATCTCGCGATGATTTACGTGTATCAACTACGGTCACTGACGATGTTATCAGTCTAGAGGTAAGTTGACGGGTTTTAACGCGTCGTGCCACATCTACCTATGCATACTCTTTAGACCGTTGAACCTCCGCCTGTTACACCTCAAAAAAACAAATATTATAGAGAGCACACTAACTTGGGCTCAACATCACAACCTCGCAAGGTGCCTCTTCTTCTGCTTGTTCTTTGGTACATTGCTGATGGTCGGTGTAGAACACTCCATGTAAAACTGAGACACCAACTCCCACGCGCCCCTCCACCGAAACTCCCTCTCAGAGTCATCTTCTGCCCACTTACTACACGTATCCGGCTTATATGGCGTATACCCAGTATTTGCCAATATCTTACGCGTCTGCCCAACCGAGCTCTTCAACTCCTATGACCCCACAAGCTCAACGTATTCTACAGTCTACCCGTAAGGAGATGGCTTCACCACTTCCGCCATCTTCTCCGCCACCCCCATCATCTCCACAGTCTTCCCCTACACGTTTCAACCTTGTATCTTCCCCAGGGCCAATGGGACCCCTACCCAAAGAAGAAGAATATGACAACCTTCCTTATACACTTCCTCCCGGGCCTTACTTGCCCAAAAAACCAGATCTCTCTTACGCTGCTCTGGTCGGTCGTGCCATCTTATCATCTCCAGAACATCGTCTTACCCTCCAAGAAATATACGACTGGATCACTATCGTTTATCCACATTACAAACGTGGAGAAACTACTTGGATGAATAGTATTCGTCACGTTTTGAGTACTACTGTATGCTTTCGCAAGGTTCCCCGGGATCGAGCGGTCGGCAGAACTCTTTGGGCTATATGGGACGAAGATCTAGCGTGTTTCAAGGATGGTGGCTTCAAGAAACATCTCTGCAAAGAATACGCCAACACAAATGAGGGGAAAGAAAAGGTTTCAGGCAGCTCCAAAGGCAAGCCAAGGGTTAGAAAACGTGTCGAGGATGATGATGCTATCGATGGACGAAAGGCTAAAAGAGTCAAAAAGGATCAGGTTGCTACTTCCTCCAGCGAACCATCCTCCTTTGCGGAACCAGCACCTCTTTCATCCCATCTGCTCTTTCCTCCCACACGTCCCACGCCGCATCATCAACCCTATTACGAAAGTTGCATTCCTCGACCGCAAGTCTTGCCAGTTGAGATCATTTTCCCTCCGTTACCTGCTACGGCGGCATTCAATAGAGTTGTAAACTCGAATACTTCAGCATGCGAGCCAACGATACCCGAGACTCATACGGCTTCTCCATCTTGTTCGCAATTCCCTTCGTCGTCGTCATCCTTCTCGTCGATTCCTGATCTCACGCCCAATCGAAATTCATCTAGTCCGCCATCGTCCTTACCCGCAACGAGTGATATGGAAGTGGATAGTCGGCCATTGAGTGCGAAAGACGCTGTTGGTCTAGCCGTTTCCGGTACTAGCTCGAAGGATGAACCTGTTGATGCACCCTCCGGTGAAGATAATATATTCAACACTGCCCTATTGGGGCCCGTTCGGTTTTGGGGCGGCTCGCCCAAGGCGTCTACAGCCCTGCAGCCTGGTATTGAGCTTTTTAAATTTGATAATATCTCTGAAGAAGATGAGGTTTCCTGGCATGATAAGAAAGGGAGGAAGTTGGTCTCTCGAAGCACGAAAGTCAGCTAAGCTGCTTGATCTTTCAAGTACTCAGTACTGATGATTACTACCTTTAGAATATTTTCCCCCCCATTCCAACGTCCCCAACACCCACCTGCCGCGTCAAACGAAGAAAATCAGACGACGCCAATGGTCCTTCTACGCCTCCTACGATTTTGGCCATACCTTCTACCCCTCCACGCAACAGCAACCAACATCAAATATCTTCTATTCGTACCCCTCTTTCACACAAGGGATTACACATGAGTCCAACAGCAAGCCTGGCTCATTACAAATCCAACCTGGATCCTCCTCCTCTTTACAGCAGAGGGCATACGATTGACAACGCTACAGAGCGGGACGATGAAATTGTTGACCCTATGCGGACGCCCCGAAAACGTGTATCAAACGCGGAGACGTCGAACTTGTATGAGCCACCAGTGACACCTAAGAAGCTTATTTTCCATGGTGGTCTCGATGACTCTCCTTTCCGTACACCTAGTGGAGGATTTGGTGCATCGCCATTCCGAACGCCCAGCTCACGTAGTATCATTGATCCACATGACCCAAGAGCTCTCCTTGACGATGAACTGAACAGGATTGGTAATTCATATGGAGATAGTCCTGCTGGGTTGTTTGGGAAGGCACGGGGCTCTCTACTTTACGATAGTCCTGGCTTGGACAGCCCTGGTAAGTGGTCCAAATGGTGGTGATCGTCGGCTCTTGCCTTTGTCCGGGGTTTTTTTTCTTTCTTTTCTATACAATAACGACGTTCGTGATGAAGATATAGATATATCTATGGATGATTTTTTTTGTTGCCCCCAGGAGCTGTTTTTGTTCTTGTTTTTGTTCCCATTCTCTTTCCTTTTCCTCATAACGACGCCCATTGAATTGGCTTTTCAAGTTTGCATGTATTATACTTATACTCTCTTTCATGTTGTACGAACCACAAACTCAGCTTTAGCTGCTCGCATTGTAGGTCGTCAAGCCTTTTGTATGTACCATTAGTTCCATAGCATTTGTTGTCGCAATCCTATATGCAATCCATTGCCTTCGAATAGTTTCATATAAAGTCGGATGACACAGTATCAATACAAGAACGACGATTTGACCTAACGAGGGGAAGCATACAAATTCTTCGGCCTCCACTCCACACGATCATTCACTAATACAGAGGACAAGGAACAGGTCAGCTTCGATCCAAAATTAAAGAGAAGGAAGGATTGAAGAAAGGTCAGCTGGCTGTTCTTAGTATTTTTATGCTTGGTTTATCCCCATAGCCAAAAGCTTTTGGAATTGGTGTATTTCACATCCTTTGAGAATAGAAGAGGAAGAGAACTCACGATAGATTTACTTATAGAGGAAGCTGAAAAGAGAGAGAGAGAGAGGCGTAAGTTCGTATTTTCAAAAGAGTTTTTCCAGGAAAAAGAAAACAAAAAAAAAGAGAATCAGAAGTGCAACTATTTGGCTGTGTGCTTGTACCTGATCGTCAAAGTCATTGAATGACTACGACTGGGGCGGCAAGAATATCGTCATTTGAACAACTTGGATATAATAAACTCACCGGAAAGAAGTGGAAGTGGTCAGTGTCACACAGCAAATTCTTTTTTATACCTAGAGGCGTGAGAGTATTTGTGACTCTTGTGATGTGAGATTAGTCATTCACATTCACTGTCCATTGACCACCACCTCTTCAGTTGCAAACCGAGGTATAATGTCTCCTACAGGATCTCCCAGATTGATAGACTCGTACACAGCTCCAAAGGACGTCCTCCAAGAGTTTGCAGACCTTGCTGAGGAAGAAAATGTCGACCCTTTCGCTGAAACAGCCTCTAAGCGTCAAATCGCCGCACGACAGTCCGAATATCATAATCGACGCTTTAGCCGAGTAGCTGTCGATAGTACCGATGCTTTTCAGCAGGGAGAAGATGGGAAAGATGTGGAGGGTGGGTATAAGGACGCAATGAGACTGGCGCGTTTGGAGCAGGAAGAGCAGAGAGTGAAAAAAGCAATTGAAGAGAAGCAGAGGAAGGAGCGAGAAGAGGACCAGATGAAAATGGTTTTAGATAAAACACCACCTGCTGCAGAGATTGAGGCTGCGGCGAAGGAGCTTGCTTCGAACTCGTCGATAACAAAACGCAAAAGACGTTGGGACGTGGAACAGCCGTCAGATGAAAACGTGGACCCTAACAATCGCGACAAGGGAGAATGGTCCAAAGAAGCGATTGAGGCCTCAGCACCCAAGAAGCGTCGTTCGCGATGGGATGCTACTCCTGCAGACGCCGCCTCCGTTGTTGGTGAAACCCCCAAACGTTCTCGGTGGGATCAAACTCCTGTAGCATCCAATGTCGATGTGCCAATGACACCTATCATTATGAACGCTCCTGGTATCATGCAAGACGATAAACAAAATCGTTATCTCACGGATGAAGAACTAGACGCTCTTCTTCCCTCTGCAGGTTATGCCATTGTTACTCCCCCTCCCGGTTATGCACCTATGGTCGCGCCACGCAGGTTAATGGCTACGCCGATCACAGAAGTTGGTGGCTTCCAGATCCAAGAGAGCTCTGACGCAGCAGCCATGGCAGCAGCAGCGGGCCTTGCTCCTGAACTACCCACGGAGATCCCGGGCGTTGGTAACCTAGCCTTCTTCAAAGCAGAAGATGCCCAATACTTCGCGAAGATTTTAAAGGAAGAAGATGAGACGGAGTTATCTGTTGAAGAGATGAAGGAGAGAAAAATCATGCGTTTGCTACTCAAAATCAAAAATGGCACACCTCCCGTTCGTAAGACGGCCCTTCGTCAAATCACAGACAAAGCACGTGAGTTTGGTGCGGGGCCGCTGTTTGATAAAATTCTTCCCCTTCTCATGGAACGTACCCTTGAGGACCAGGAACGTCACTTGCTGGTGAAAGTCATCGATCGCGTGCTTTACAAGTTGGACGACCTTGTGCGTCCTTATGTGCACAAGATCCTTGTCGTCATTGAACCGTTGCTCATTGATGAAGACTACTATGCTCGAGTCGAGGGTCGTGAAATTATCTCAAATCTCTCCAAGGCTGCGGGGCTTGCGCACATGATCTCGACCATGCGACCTGATATCGATCATGCCGACGAATACGTGCGAAACACAACAGCTCGTGCCTTTTCCGTTGTCGCTTCTGCTTTAGGCATCCCTTCCCTCCTCCCCTTCCTTAAAGCCGTTTGTCGGTCTAAAAAGTCATGGCAAGCAAGACACACGGGTATCCGAATTGTGCAACAAATTGCTATTATGATGGGTTGTGCGGTACTGCCTCATCTTCGAAATTTGGTAGATTGCATCGCGCATGGTCTGTCGGACGAGCAACAAAAAGTTAGGACAATGACAGCGCTTGGTTTGGCTGCCCTGGCTGAGGCCGCCGCTCCCTATGGTATTGAATCCTTTGACAATGTCTTGAAACCACTTTGGTTGGGCATTCGTCTTCACCGTGGTAAAGGACTTGCTGCTTTCCTTAAAGCTATCGGCTTTATTATTCCCCTCATGGACCCTGAATACGCCTCCTATTACACCAAAGAAGTTACAGTGATTCTCATTCGTGAATTTCAAACTTCCGACGAGGAGATGAAGAAGATTGTCCTAAAAGTCGTCAAGCAGTGTGCAGCCACTGAAGGTGTAACACCACAATACATCAAGCAAGATATCTTGCCCGACTTTTTTAAAGCCTTCTGGGTTCGCCGTATGGCTCTTGATCGACGGAACTACAGACAGGTCGTGGAAACGACGGTCGAGCTTGCACAGAAGGCAGGTGTATCCGAAATTGTAGGAAGAGTTGTTAATGAACTGAAGGATGAGGCGGAGCCTTACCGGAAGATGGTTATGGAGACTATTACCAAAGTTATCGCTACCCTTGGGGCTTCCGACATTGACGAGAGACTCGAGGTTCGACTGGTGGATGGTATTATATACTCCTTCCAGGAACAGACAACCGAAGATCAAGTGATGTTGGATGGATTTGGAACGGTTGTCAATGCTCTTGGAATCCGTGTCAAACCATATCTTACTCAGATCGTTTCCACCATCCTCTGGCGTCTCAATAACAAGAGTGCGAAAGTCCGTCAGCAGGCGGCGGATTTAACGACACGGTTAGCCGTCGTAATCAAACAATGTGGAGAAGATCAGCTGTTGAGCAAGCTTGGCCTTGTCTTGTTTGAGCAACTGGGAGAGGAGTACCCAGATACCCTTGGCAGCATCATTGCTGCGGAAGGTGCCATCGCGAATGTTGTTGGAATGACGCAGATGAATCCGCCAGTGAAGGATCTATGTGAGTGAAGCCAAAGGATATCAGTGATTCTAGCTTACTGACTACCCCCCCTCTTTGTTTTCAGTGCCCCGAATGACGCCAATTCTTCGAAACAGGCACGAGAAAGTGCAAGAGGCTTCTATCAACTTGATCGGTCGCATCGGTGAGTCTAATATGTAGTCATCATCTCAAAGCATACTGACTCCACTTTCACAGCTGATCGAGGAGCTGAATTCGTGCCCGCTCGAGAATGGATGCGAATCTGTTTCGAACTGCTCGATCTTCTCAAGGCCCACAAAAAGGGCATTCGACGTGCTGCCGTCAACTCTTTTGGTTACATTGCGAAGAGCTTAGGTCCCCAAGACGTTTTGTCTGTTCTGTTAACGAATTTGCGTGTTCAAGAGCGGCAAAGTCGAGTGTGTAGCACAGTTGCGATTGCTATTGTTGCAGAAACTTGTGGACGTGAGTGATTCTTCAAGTCATTCTTGACGACAAAGATAATCATGCCTTTCTTTTTCAGCTTTCACCTGCATTCCTGCCATTCTGAACGAGTACCGAACAGCTGAATTGAACGTTCGCACTGGTTGTTTAAAGGCGCTATCGTTCGTCTTCGAATATGTCGGTCCACAGTCGGCCTACTACTGTGACTCTGTGGTGACAATGCTTGAAGACGCTCTCACTGATAGAGACCTCGTCCATCGCCAAACTGCGAGCACAATTGTCAAACATCTTGCTTTGGGTGTTGCAGGGTTGGGTTGCGAAGATTCGATGCTTCATCTCATGAACCTTGTTTGGCCAAATTGCTTCGAGACATCACCACACGTTATTGGCGCAGTCATGGATGCTATTGAAGCCATGCGAGTTACTCTTGGGCCCGGCGTTCTGCTGAGCTATGTTTTGCAGGGTCTGTTCCATCCTGCGAGGAAGGTTCGAGAGGTCTATTGGCGCGTATACAATGCTTTGTACCTTGGTGCAGAGGATGCGCTGGTGCCTTTCTATCCTGATCTTGGTGAACTTACAGAAGGACAGAATGTGTTTGATATGCACCCCCTCCAAATTTTTATTTGATTTCATACACTTCTTAGTACCCAGGTTTCAATTCTATATGTAATGTTTTTATGCCAGAATCTTATAGTATTGCCTTTATGTAATATGCATTGATAGGAGAAAGCCATTGAACAAAAACAGATGGTCAGATTACATATCCAAGACCTAAGAAAGGTAACAGAGTAACCTTGTCCAAGGAGGTAATGAAGGTGGGCTGAGGCAATGGTAATGGCAAATGAAGTGACAACATTGATTGTTTATGATGGCGCGGTTAGGTTCGCTGGGAAACCAGCGAAATCTACTTGGTCCTGATAACTTTGGCCAGCGATAGAGTAAGCTATTCGTAAACGCAGACGAACGTTACTCTGATTTAATATTACCGTTAATAAATAGATCAGAGACAAGTGCAAATAAAAATGCTTACGCCGGCAGGAGCTACGACACGCATTTGCTGTGTCTCCACGGCACCAGGGTTGACGACTGGATTCGACATGGGAAGCATTTGCAATTGCTGCGACTATTTACAACCAACGAGCCTGAGTCCAACTTTATAAATTCGGAGTCCGTACGTACCTTTGGCACCGCAGCTTGGAAACTGAGGCCAGTCGCAGCTTGACCACCGTTTACTTGGAAGCGAGCCAAGATCATCACAACACCAGGTCTTGCCGTTGACGTCTGCGGGGTAAGTGTGATCTTGACGTCGTTCTTATCATAGGCGGTGTAGGATGTCAATCGGGGTTGAGCAGCCACAGCTGGAGTAGGCGGGGATTGTGCTTGTGCTGGTGTCGGTGTAAACAGCGATGATGGTGGAGATGAATAGGAGGGCGGAGCGACAGAAGCGTGAGGCGTTGCTGGGGCTGAAGGTAGGTTGCCAGATGTGCCGAAGAGTGTGAGGATGTCGTCAACTTTCGACCTTTGGGGTTGCGTCGGAGCAGAAGAGGCGGTAGCTGGGGCAGAACTCGTTGAAGAGCTGGGACCAAATATTTCCGCAAGCAAATCTTGATTCGATTGTACGGTAGCAGTCGGCTGCCCGTTAACTGGCGTTGGTGGAACCACCTCATCTCCAAGCAAATCAGCCTATATCATGAGAGGTGAGAAGTGAGTGAAATGACAATTTATTTGTAAATACACCTCTTTCCCTTTTGTAGATCCAACAGGTTTGTTTTCGCTGACTAAACAGGGCATCAATGAAAACGAAGGATTCTTACTCTGCAATTCTTACCAACGCCCATAACAGTAGCTTTGAGTTCTGGTGGTGGCATCTGCTCTAAGACGCCTATCCGCATTTCACCAAGACTGAACAAGGAAGCAAATTCAACTGCACGCTGCTGCAATTCCAGCTCTGGGCTGGTGGTATATTTAGCCAGTACTTCAGCGATGCGATCCTGTTCTGGAATGGTGGTTGTACTTCGAGCTGCCATCTTTGTAACAGAGGCGAGGACAAATTGACGGATGAGATAGTTGGCATAAGGTGAGTCGAGTACTGAAAATATAAGATCAACCATGTCTTTGTCTGTTACCTTATGACGAAATTTCAGTAAGATAATATAACCATAGACAGGAAAAGAAACTGACAGCGACGACTTGGTCGTCATCCACAATTCCACCCTGGATGATAACGTCGCTGTATTCGCCAAGGATCCATGTAGCTGCCAGTGTCAGTGATTCTTGCGAGATATCCGACTTAAGGGCAAGGTATAATTTTGAGGCGGTATACGCTTGGAGCTCTGGTGTGTGTGCTACTAAGCGGATAAAGGCCGACAGGATTTCCTCGCGGACAAAGTTTCCAGCCTCACCATGATAAAATAAGTGGCCAGCAACATGGACGGAATGTAGGACAAACCAGTTTCAGCACCCGAAGCACGGTGTCAATATGCCAACGCTTATTCGGTGCAAACCGTTCCGCAGCTAAACATATTTGCGTTGTCAAACCAAGCTTGAACTCGTCATCGGCCACTTCCAGGAACGCGAGGAGTTCCCTAATGAGAATACGAACGTTCTGTTCGTTGATCAAAGCATAAGAAAGTTCAAGTGCACGGCGACGGATTGAGATGTCTCCGTCTCGAAGGCAATCTAGAATGATATTGCGGTGACGTTGGACGGCGTTCGTATCCATTGATACAACTTTGTTGAGAGTGTTGAGCGCAACATAGCTAAGACATTTATTTGACTTAGGGACAACCCAGTACCAGAGAAAGGAAAACTTACCGAATGTTATTGTCCTTGTTGCTCAAAAACTTGCCAAGGATATTAATTGCCATTACACGAAGTCCGGTGTCCGCTTCTATTTCTAACACTGTCAAGACCGTCTCGTACAGGATAGAATTTCCGACATTCTTTGAAGAATCTGTGTTCGTTGCAACCTTGAAATGAACGACTACTCAACAGATGTTTATTGAATGGTAGATGAGACAGCCTTGCCTGTGCCAAAATATCGTTCATAGATTCACTAGCTTGCTCGTCACCATTTCCGAGCATACGGAGCAATCGCAAAATCTTCACTTGTAAAAAAGGATCGGTGATTCCAGATACGTCGTGCTCTGGACTGTATCCAGTTGTCACCAAAGATTTTAGATTACGAACAAGTAGAGGAACAGCCTACGAAATTGTTCATATATGTTGTAAGACTGTATATAAATCAATAGACTCACACTGCGAAATTCGTTCAGGATGGCCGTATCAATCTGGCACATTTCTGTTACAAGAGTGATCGCCGTAAGCAGGACGCCATGGTTCCGGTCTGTAAGAAGATTTTTTGCTTTCGCAGTGAAGTGGTCTGAAATATCGGGAACCTTCTTGACGACTCGCAGGGCACAAAGGGCGGCCTTGCAGATAATATGAGTCAAATGCGATGGTCACAATCCGAAGGCATACCTTCTTTCGGATGTAAGTGTTACTGGATCCCAACAGTTTTTCGATTTCGTTCGCAAGATCGCGCGACATCTCTTCTGATGCAATGTTGGCAAATGTGCATAGTGCAAGCCCTACAGCATACATGTTCGAATGGTTCATGTCACTAGTGAATCTGATTTAGGCAATCTTAAGAATAATGATATCCCTGTAAGAGCGTACTTTTTGAGAGAGTTGGTGACCAAAGTCAGGACCTCCTGGTTCTCATCTAGCAACAACATAATACCCAAGTAACCTAGACGCTTATCTGAGAAGCGAGGACTCGCAACAAGTTTCAAGCACTCGATCTGGCCAAAGTGAGCTGGAGAGCCTAGCATATGGATGTAGAGGAGTTTTGCGATGTTATTATGTCGCTGAAAGGAATCCTCTTCACGAAATGAGGCTCTAATCGCCGCCGATTCCTGTTGAATAAGAGCACGCTCATCGGCAACGGTCTAACGGATGGCTGGTTAGATTTGGACAAGAATAGATCAGTAGAAGGACCTTGCACGACCGAATACCCTTGATAAGGGCTACAGAGTAGATTATTAGGTTTTTTTCGACATAGAAAGTGGATGGAGATACCCTTGAGATTGTGATACACCATTCTAACCGTATGAGCACTATTTAGTGTAGGTTAAGGAAATGTGACTTGTGACCGAGTCCATCACAGCAGTTCATTGTATTCAATGTCATTGTCTTTATGGAAATGCACCAGTCTTTCTTCCTTACAGCCAGCAGGACCAGGCTGCTTCTTCATATTCTCTATCAAGCAGGCCTTTCTACATCCTTATTCCAACAATGAACGCAAAGTCTATATCTATCTCTTCCTCTAGATTTAAGCAATTACCTCGCGAGTCGTTTCTTTCGCAGTTCCTTTCGCGACACGATGATTCACTTTACTCTGGATTTATAACACGGCTAGATAGATCCTCTATCAGAGCCAAACGGTGATTCCGTTCTTTTTTACCCATCGAAGACTGTCATTTTAACGCTCGATTAGGCTTGCATTCGCCAAAGCGTTCGCGTTGAACGTGATCGTCTTAGGATTTCTTATAGCCCTCGCCGCTGCTACAGTTGCGAAGGATCTCCTTTCTACCTTCCCAGTTCCAATCAGACTTGGCCTTTGTATTACTCAAGACCTTGCCATTGTGTTGGCAATCCTAGTCTTGTTACGTTCCACCACCGTCCCTTTCTTTTGGGGAGAATGTCGCTTCAGGTTCCGTTATGGGTTTCGTGCTTCCGAGCTCATCATCAGGAAGCCACCCAAAGCCGGATTAACATTCAAGAACTGCCTTCCAGAAGACCAGCGTTTAGAACGATACTGGCGCATGGCCACCCGCGCTGTGAACCCAAAATTACTCTATTCGAATAGTAACGCTTTGCTTTCGTCTGAATACTGGATTGTGGAGTACAGTGCCGTTTTTGACGCGATGGAAAGGATTGCAGTCGGCGACTTTGACGAGGAAGCCCTCGAGTTCGCAATCTGGAAGCAAGATAAAGGGATTTGGAGCTCATGCGAGCTATGGAGAATGCATGAAATTATGACTGACCAGCAAGAGGTCGCCATGTTCAAGGCGAGTTCAAAATTTAGCATTGCTCAACCCATGAATTGACAGCGCAAGTCAGACCTTCTTAACTGAAACAGGCAAACAAGAACTGCTAGCAATCTGGCAAGACATGTTGAGCACACCCTCAGCGAGCATCATCCCACGGTCTCCGTCGCCGAAGGCGTACCAGGCCATGGTCGACAAATTTGCTCGTGAAGGTTTTGACTATGAGACCGTTTGGAGCCTAGTCTCCGAGAAAGGCCAGACCTTTCAATAATGAAAACAACAGCTACTTGTATGTAATGACAGATGTGACAATGTAGATTATTTTTATGAAGTCACTGACCCTGAACACGTTGCTTGAGTGCTTATAATGCTGCGCATTGGAACGCAAACAGGTTCAGTTGGAACTCCCACCTCGAGCTCAGAGCCTGAATCCGGCCCTTTCAGTCTAAGCGCCCTAGCTGAGAGTCCCCTCTCTATCTCGTTATCTTTCCTTGAAATATCATGAGTTCTGAACCGTGCGCTTTCTATCTAAAGAACGCCTGCCGTCGCGGCAGTTCTTGTACTTTCAGCCACCAAAGGCCAATCTCTGGAACAAAGTCTTCCCACTCAATATGTCATTTTTTTTTTATGGGGGGATGTGCGTTCGGTGACGAGTGCCGACGCTCTCACAGAGGTGAATTGAAGGAGGCCAATGCGAATAATGATTATAATGAAGTGGGCTCGAGTTCATACGAGTCTCCCGTAGAAAACAGTGGGATAGCTCGATCTAATAAAGGATCAGCTGGCGGAGGCGAAGACGAAGATGTTCAGGATAGCCTTCCCAGTGGACATGTGTTGGATCCTCTGCCCTCAAAAGAGATCGATATCGATGAAGAATGCGCAGAGCCAGACGTTCAGGACAGTGGTCCAAGCCGAGATGATGTATTGGATCCCCCACCGTCGAACTTGAAGGAGATCATTGTCGACAGAGAAAATGCAGATGATAAGGAGCCCTGTATTTTCTTTCGCGACGGCTCATGTGGATACGGTAGTGCTTGCGACTTCTCTCATTCAATCCCCGATGACACAGAGCCAAGAGATAGCGGTCGCCCCAAAGGGCCAAGTAAATCTTTTTATCATATCTTTACTTGTCGTTCTCCTTCCTGATCATATGTTGTCCATATTCTAGAATCGCCGTATGCCCAAAAGCGCTCAGGCTCACGCAAGAAGGTTTGCAAACTTTACCTCCAGGGGCGTTGCCAGCTAGAGAAAGGTTGTAAATCTCTCCATCCACAGTCTCAACCGTCGATAAAAACCCCCGATACTTCCACCGACGTGTCTTGTCGCCTTGATTTTCCATTTGACGGGCCGAATGGAGAAGAACAGGACAACACATGTACATCACCTGAGACTCATGCTCATGAAATTGAAGGGGATAGTATTGACAATGCTGTCCATGAAGAGGCTCAATATAAGATGGATCAATCACCTTCCTATCACGATGACGAATTCAATAAGGATCACTCAGACCACCATAGCTATGATGATGAAGCTTACCAAGAGCCCGATGATGGTCCTCTCAATCACCGTACCGATAAAAACGACAACCAATTCGTAGAAGAAACCGTTGAAACATATACCAATCGTGTCGAACCTGTTAATAAACTCCCCAAATTTTCCAAACCTGCTAGCTATTATGGAGATGGATGGGAGGAAAGTTCACCACCACCACCACCACCACTAGCTACTGTACTACTGGAGCGTCAACGAGTTGCTCTACCTGTTCAGCCTCCCACAACATATCCACATATTTTGGAAGTTATTCCTCACTGGACTCAATTTGCGGATCCTCATGCCAAAAAGGATGTGCCCTTTTGCAAACAGCTAGCGCAAGGAGGATGCAGCCAAGGCGATGGGTGTCGCTTCCGCCATTCACTCACTGTTGAGGAGTATATCCTCTTATTTAACGATCAGCAACCTAATTTGTGGACGCTGCGACGGGATGGTGTCAATGGGGCTGCGATCTTATCCCCCGTATCAGGGCAGCCAGAGGTGAACCTATCACACAGCGGGCCTTCTGTTGTGGCCAAATCTTCAACATTCGGTCAAGAATGCAAATTTTATCCCATCGGAAAGTGTCGCAATGGAGACCGCTGCCCTTTCCAGCACACACAGCATCCTGCGGTACCAGTTGCAGCAGTCTCGAACCTCGATCAAGATTGGCAAGCCTCTGAACGCCCTGCTTTTGGTACACAGGATTCACAGCGTCCGTGCAAATACTACGTTGAACGTGGATATTGTAGTCGGGGTCTCTTATGTAAATTCCGCCATACTGGTCATCCAGATGGCAATCATCCTTCTTCTGGACCGTCTGGGCCAGAATCAGCGCCCAGCGTCGTCGAGGATGATAAAGGCTGGTTCACTGGTCGGGAGGAGGGAAACAAAGTCAACAACAACAATTTCGATGTACCTGCGGAGGATAATGGTTGGGGTGTTGAAGCTGCTGCAGTATCATTATGGGAAGCGCCTTCAAAGCCGGAAGATCACAGCGAATGGGACAATCCAAGCGGGAACGCGGATAGCCACAAACCACAACCACGAAACCCCAAGGTCTGTTTCGAATATGCCAAAGGGCTCTGTTTTAGAGGCATGGCTTGCAAATCTTCACATGATCAAGAACTTTCGAAGGCTGACAATGGTGGATGGCCACCTACGGACGACTCATCTCATTCAGCGCCCTGGAATGCTGGGCCCCCTGCCCAATGCCCTTATTACCTCAAAGGAAATTGTAGGAATGAATCTTCTTGTCACATGTCTCACGATTCCGAAGAGAAACCACAGGAAGCAGGCCAACCAGAAGAATCCTACAAACTAGACAATCCTAAAAATGGGTCCGGAGGAATTGTCCAATACGAGGCCCTCTCGACCCGAAAAACTGAGGGTAAACCGAAAACATTGAGCGAAAACCAACCAGAGGCACATAAAGAGGACTCCCAAGATTCACACATTCTAGACAATGAAGCTACGTGGTCACAGCCTTGGCCTACGGAGACGGTCCAGCCACCCTCATTCCCGGTAAAGATTGCCGCACCATGCATGCGATTTGGACAGGGATATTGTCCTTTCGGAGATGACTGCAACTACTTGCACATCGAAGACACTGACATTGCTGAATATACAAGCGAAGAGAATGTTTCGGTCAGTATATCTTTAAACAGATGCACTCTAGTCATCTGATATTTCAATAGAAAGCTCCTTTGGCCAACTACGAGGTTGCGGAAGCGGAATCTATTGTCCATGACAAACCAGACTCGAGCACAACGGTTGAGCTTGAGCCTATTGTGAGTGTTAAATATCCATCCCGGACTTTCCTCTTTCTTGACTGTAAATTGGTAGATCTTCGACCATCCTGTTGTGGAGCGGCATATCTTGAACTGCATTGTCCGCTTTGGGATCGATGCGACCCCCGACCAAATCACGACAGCAGCCGATTCTAGGAAACTCATTCTTTCTAACCTTCCCGTTGATGTATCGCCTACGGACATTAAAGATCTTGCTGATCGTTTTGGCGAAATTCACAGTATCATCAGTCTCGACGAAACAGCGCATACCGCTAGGATCGAGGTTGAATTTGCAGAAAGTAGTCAAGCTTTGAATGCATTTAAACATCTGAACGGACAGCCCTTCGAAAAATATACGATATCGGCGAATTTGAAGGCTCAAATATCAATGACTGTCAGATCTCCAGATCAAAGACACATCTTGAAAGTATCTTGGCCTGCTCCTAGCGCATCAGCATGGATTCATTATTCGAGTATATCAAAGGCGAAGAGTGAAGCAATCCGACTAGATGGCGTTATCGTTGGAGGACTGCAAATCAAAGCTGTTTATGTGACGCCTCTCAAACGACAGAAAGACTCATTCGCAGTCGAGATCCGAGGTCTTCCTGTGGAGGTTTCAAAGACTGCACTCAAGGAGCTCTGTCCAGAACAAAGTTTAGTCACCATGAATCCTCCTTGCTATACCCAAAATCCTACTGAAGCCATCCGATCTGCCCTTGCTCGCTGTGGCGAGCTAGAAGATGTTGACATTCAACCTGCAACTGCGACACGCTTCACGTCTGTGGCCTTTGCAACGTTCAAGAGTGGGGAGACGGCTTTAGAGGCTATCGAAGCATTAGATGGGCGTAATCAAGATTTCCTGGGCGGGCAACCTCTCAGTGCCCGGCCCGTCTATTACTTTCGTCACAGAGCAAAGATCCCCCAATTTGAAGCTGTCAAAAATGAAGTTGATAGATTGAATGACAAAGGAGAGAAGAAATGCAGCATACAATACCAGGAGCAGCCTGAACGAAAGATTGTCTGGATTCGCATCCATGCGTCGGCGGAGAATCTTGGGACATTTGCATCACTGAACACTGAGTTAGCCACACTCTTGCAGGGCATGTTGCTGACATCAAACGGTGATGCCGTATGGGACGACTATCTTGAGACCTCCAGCAGTGCCAAATCTATAGACAGCATAAATACGACCAACTCTGACGGTCCATTTTTTGTTCAATGCGACATACGAACGAGGAATGTCAAGATATTTGGCGGAAAGCCAGACCAAGAACGTGCAGAAAAGCTTGTAATGCGCATGTTGCAGAAAGTCCACAAGTTGCAGCACGAAATACAACTCCCGCGAACGAAATTACACGGCTTGGTCAATGGCGGTCTCAAGACTTTGCAAGATGATTTTGGTGTCAATAAAGTGTCGCTCGATGTTGCCAGTGCCAAGCTCATTGTCAGGGGAAGCCCAAGTGATGAATCTAAGGTGGAGGATTCCATCGGTTCCTTGGATTCAATCTCTATCCCCGAGACTACAGAGGCCTTGTGTCAGATTTGCCACCATTTGCCAGTCGACCCCATCTTTCTTACCTGTCGACATGCATACTGTACTTTGTGTCTACAAATGGCTCTACGATATTCGCCTAGTGCACCGTTTCAATGCATCTCACGAGACACATTGGAGGATGGTCTTCCTATTCAGTGCCCAGCGAACGTGCCCTACATCGTCATTCGCGACGTCCTTCCGACTGTCGAGGAAAAGAAGTTCCTTCACGCCTCATTCCTCTCACATGTCCGCTCAAAGTCAGAAGAGTTTTTTTTCTGTCCAACGCTCGACTGCCAATCAGTCTATCGTACTGGAGTTGAGGGGTTGACTTTGAGATGTTCCATCTGTGTCTCCGAGATGTGTTCTTTCTGTCAGACCCGAGCTCATGCTGGTTCAGCTTGCAAGGAAAAACAAAACCTAGCCTGAAAAGTGACAAGTCAGTGTTGCGAACTTTCCTAGTTATGTAGTATCCCTTTGTGAATTTGTCGATAGTCTACTAAAAGCGTTCAATAGATATGAAATTTACTTACAACATTCGTAAAAACGACTAGATCCAGTCAATATATATGCTACTGTGATCTAAATGCGAACTCAGCCTGCCGTCCATCCCCTTGAATCATTATAATTCCGCTTCATCGGCATTAAGGATAAGAGTGCTGAAGAACCTAATCTTTTCCAAGAAGGCATCGACGGTGGTAACTGATATCAAAATAAGAAGTGAGCAACGTTGACTCAGGAGGTCGATTTAACACAAAAACATGAGCGTACATTCATTCACAGTGTGCACACCAGACAGAGGATTCTTCCCAGGAGCATTGTGATGGTTGTAGCGGAATATATGTGGTGAAAGTTTCCAATAGAAGCGTGTATCAGTGTTTCCAGACATTATGCTTGGAGCAACAATAATAGAATCAGTATCCTTGATTGATCGGTGGGCATTATAGGTCGCTTTGATTGTGCCAGAAAGCAGCTGATATGGTGCTGCATCTGTTCCAGTTGGTGTGATGGGTGCTGGTTCGAGACCAGCTTGGAACGCGGCTGACAAAGTCAAGGTACCGCTGGCTGGAACACCCTCTTCCGATACCTGTGTCCCGAAGGCGCTATAAGTCAAATTGAATTTCTTGGCTAGGTGTTTCAAGAGAGCAGTGTCGTGAGCTTGGACTTCACCGACAGAACTATAAAAAAGACGATAAATCAAAGATGAGTTATGTACTATTCGGAAAGTGTTTGTGGAGAGGAGTCGTACCTAAGCACCGAGATGCGATGGTTAACAACTGCCCAAACTAGTTCTGGAAGAGCATTAGACTTGACACCACCTTCGATCAAATCAATAGCTTGTGTGGTTGTTACCAAACTATCGAGCATTCTGTTTCCACGGACGAGAGATTGCAAAGATTCGAGCGCTTTGTTCGAATAGACAGAGTTCTTGATCAGGCGGCGTAGATTGGATGGGACAAGTTGCGCATGTTCGGCAATGCATTGAAGCGTAGTGAAGACAGGTTCGTTTCTTCTCTATGTGATGGGTGAGTGAGGTCCGGTTTGTAGAAGGGGAAGTTTGTGATGACTGACAAGTTTGACCTGGTAGGGGTTCTGCTCATAGTGTACTAGCAATGCGGAGAGGATGCCAATGCTCTGTGGGAATGACTGCAATCAAAAGAATGTAGCGGCGACATGACAAAATGACGAATACCGTGTGAGGAGGTGGGATACTAGAGTGACCACCGGGGGCCGTGACTTCGACGAGAACATTTAGGTTTCCCTTCTCCGCAATCCCTGGGGTAGCGATAACGGAACCAAACTGTTCGGTGAATCCGGCTAAAACCAAGGACTCTCTTTTAGTGTGAAGTTTCAATACAGCCGAGCGTCCATCTCACATCCTTCATCCACGATCAGTGCGAAACTGTTTTTCCCATAGGCGCTTTCCAACGCTGATCCAAGACGACCGGCCCCCTTGATTTTTTAAAATAAAAAACCACCCAGGACGTTGCACATGCATCGAGAAGCTTACTTGAAATCCTGAGGATTCCTCGTCGAATCCAAAAGCAAGTACGACTGTTCTCCTCGGTTTGAATTTGGCTTCGAGGAGGGATTCAACCGTGGAGCTATTGTCATTTGGCGCTGTATGAGCTAAAATAGGGTAAAATGAGTAAGAGTAAGAGACTGCGCACAGAATACCAATCAGTCCGCTTTTGTCGTCGCTACTTCCTCGACCCCATATCTTTTCACCTTGTTGTTGAGTACTTCATTTTAGCATAATATATGCACGTTCAGATAAAGAAAGGGAGAGCTACCATCAAAAAAACCTGAGTATGGTGGATGAGTCCATTTGTTCACGGTATCTGGATGGACAGGAACCACGTCTGGATGCAAAACGTGGGTGAAAAAGAGACAACCGAAGGTACATTATCTAAAATACCTTGATGTGCAGCGAGAAGCAGAGGTTTGAGTGATCCATCTGAGCCTTTCCACTCGTACCAAAGTCCATAGGTGTTGACCTTTGTCAACTGTAACGTGGAGTGCCTTTGGATGTGTGAGCCTCAAGAGATTGATTGGATGAACGCGTATAAGTTATTTACACGAGAGGGAACGCTCCCAATAGATATGCGTGGAATAGAGCAAACATTTCATATCGAGGGTCTACCCCGACTGGATCCATACTATCATATGATTCGGTTCTTCGATTTATGAATTCAAGAGAGAGTGGTTAAAGAGGAAATGGGGATGCTCACGGAATTCGGATAGCCCCCGCCAGCCAATCAATAGCGGTTTTCTTGAAAGCTCCCGATCCTATCTTGTCATTCAGTTCTGTCCAAACTTTGGCATTCTTCTCAGGTATCAAAACACCAGCCTGAGGACAGGTGTTAGAAGAGGATTGGTCGAATGGGTACCAGAAATGGAGGAATGGTAATTGAGAGACGAGAAAACAGATGACTACAAGCCAGACTTTGTTGTTTCGTTGTTGAGACCCAGGCGTCGGGGTTGGAGATGGATTTGAGGATGGAAGGATGCCCTCTTTCTTCTTCTCAATGGACGACATACTTGTAAGTGTGTGAGAGAGAGAGAGAAATGGTGAACTGATCGTGACAGTATCCCGATCTGGACTTGTGCACTGATTGTAAACTTAGACAAGCCAACGAACCCGTGCGATTCGAGGCTTGCTGGGGGCTCTGCCCCCAGACCCCTGGCTGCATCAAAACAGTGGAAACAGTCTCCACTCCCAATAATTAACACCAAGGGGTACGCAGGAAAAAATTCTATAACACTATCCTCCCTGTGAGAAGGCAGACCTTGAAGTGTGTGAAAAAAACTGACCCCCCATTTTTTTAGATTTCCAAGATGTTTGGAGTGAGGATCATTTTTCAAAAATTCGAAAAAGGGCTTGGACCCCTCCCTCCCCCCAAAAAAAAAATTACTATATAAGGCAAGAGTTTCCCCAACTAGATTTTGGCCTTTGGATTAACGCAGTCTTTAATCCCAATAGTCCATACAGTCTCCAGTCCTAATAGTCCACACAGTCAAAAATCCTAATAGTAGACATACCACAATATCCTAATAGCCCATGCCCATTTCCTGAACTTGTCATAGATACTTGCTTGGTCTCACTGTTACAATTTCTTTGTTGTTTTGCTCTTACAAACAATGGACCACCATTGCTGTGCTTATCTCTACCAATGATGATTGGGACTAGAAAACGTGCTGGTAATAGTGGGTGGAGAGCCTGGTGGCCGAACTGCCAGCCAGGCTTCCGGAAAGATAAAATTTTCGCAAACAGGTAGTGCTATAAAAGAAGTAATTTTTTTTTTTTTTTTTTTTTTTTTTTTTATAAAAA
>Ga0193743_1000237_pt1 | contig 44373 bp, 52 predicted proteins | sample L2c2metaG_FD_143038 | JGI IMG/M metagenome (GOLD analysis project Ga0193743, IMG submission 143038) | Soil microbial communities from a riparian zone of the East river system, Colorado, United States - L2c2 | ecosystem: Environmental > Terrestrial > Soil > Riparian zone | place: USA: East River... | reverse complement strand
CAACGATCCAAACGTCATTGCTTGATGCGAGTGTTACCGGGTCACCAACCTTGGGTATGCGATTCATACGTTCAATCATTTCACCTCGGGCCTTGCTGCGCTAGGCCTGCTGATTTCAACTGAACGACCTACCGAACCTTCTTAAAACATGCCACCTAGAGGACAGAAGCCCAAACCATACGTTCTGAAGGCCGCCGAAGGCTTTCGAGGCCATCGCAAGCACGCTCAAGGTGTCGATGTGCCTGCGGATAGCTTCGACCCGCCATTCGAACTCGGGAAGGTTGCGCGCGCGGAGTGGGACCGAGTTATCGGTGTCGCTTTTTGGATCCGCTCATCCGATGCCGCGGCGCTGGCCGATCGCTGCGCCTGTTTTCAGCGGCTCCAGGAGTGCGAACAGGAAATCGACAGCGAAGGGATGACGGTCGTCACCGAAAAGGGTGTCCAGACCCACCCGGCGGTGCGCAATGCGAAGACCTACCGCACTTCTCTGCAGCGGTATGATTCCGAGCTTGGCCTGACCGCATCGAGTAGGACGCGCGTGGGCAGCGATGCCAAGCGCGAGGTCGACGCCATCGAAGCAAAGCTGTGTGGCTAACTACCGGCCGGACACCTGCTCATACTGCCAGACGGATACCTGGTGCGAGCAGCGTGCCAATGGTCGACCACAATGCCGCGCATGCAAGGCGGCGAAGTTTTACGAGAACGTCCTTTACCCGCCGCTCGGCCTGATTCTTGTTCCCTGGCAACGGCAGATTATCCGAGCATTGCTGGGCGAGAGCTTGGCGCAGACGGGCGGCCGGCGATACAAGCGCGCCTACATCTCGACGCCGAAGAAGAATGGCAAATCATTCGTCTCGGCGGGCCTGCCCATCTATCACCTCCTGATGGAGCCAGAGATGAATCCGGAGGCCTACGGGTGCGCCGCGGCGAAGGAACAAGCTGGCCTGGTGTTCAAAGCGGCCAAGCGGCTGGTGGAGGCGAATCCGGACCTCCAGTCACGGCTCAAGATTATCGGCAGCACGAAGCGCATCATCCGCAGGGACGGTGCTGGCTACTATCAGGTGCTCTCGGCTGACGGAGACGTGCAGGACGGTATCGAACCAAGCCTGCTAATACGCGATGAGATGCACCGCTGGAAAGGCGCGAAGGCGGAGACGCTCTACGACGTCACCACCAAAGGCCAGATCAGCCGTGCCGAGCCGTTGGACATTGCGATCACAACCGCTGGCGCCGAGTATGAGTCGCCACTCTGGTGGCGTGAGTATCAACTGGCGAAGAAGGTTCAAGACGGCTCGCTGACGATAGAAGACTTCTACGTAGCGATCTGGGAAGCGGATCAGTCGAAGCTCGACGAGGATCCGGAGTATTGGAAGTCGCGCGAAGCTCGAGTCTTAGCGAATCCCAGCCATGAGGACAATGGCGGCTTTCTTCGGGATGAAGCGATTGTCAGGGAGCTAGACAAGGCGATTCTTCAGCCGGCGGAGAAGTCAAAGTACCTGCGCTACCACCTGAATATTCCGGTGCAGCAGGCAGAAGACCCGATTATCAACATGGCGAAGTGGCAGGCCGGGCAGGATGTGGACCTGCGCACCTGGCCGATCTTCGACGTCGAGCTCCTGATGAGCAAGTGGGGGCTGGTCAACAAAACATGCTTCGCCGGCGTCGATGCTTCATGGACGATCGACATGACGGCGCTGGTTTTGGGCTTTCCTATCGGTGATAGCTGGACGCTGCTGCCGTTCATTTGGGTTCCGAAAGAGCGCGTTCTTGAGATTGAGCGCAAGTGCATGGTGCCACTCTCGCTCTGGATCGAGCAGGGCTTCGTCGAGGCGACGCCGGGCAATGCAATCGATCTTCGCGCGGTAAAGAAGCGAATCCGCTGGGCGCATCAGATGTTCGACCTCCAGCTTATTTCCTATGACCGCACGAACTTCCGTGTGGAGGCGATGGAGCTTTCCGATGAGGACGGGTTCGCGGTCAAAGAGGTGCCGCAAAGCTTCATGCACCTCAACGAGCCGACCAAGTTCCTGTTGGCGGCCTACGAAGACGGCAAGATTCGCCATGGAAATCACCCGGTCACGAACTGGCACGCATCCTGTCTCCAGTTGCAGTATGACCGCAAAGACCTCTGCCAGCCGAGCAAGCCAGAACGCTTGAAGACGGCAAAGCGGATTGACATCATGCAGGCGGGAATCACCATGTTGGCCGAAGGCCGCACAGCAGAGGAGAACACCATTCATTATTCAGGCTTGCGGAGTCTCGGCTAAGTGTTTCCGGCGCTGACCGACGCGGTGAAAGCCGCGTTCAAAACCGTGCGCGCGGGCTCCGGCGCGGAAACTCTCGCCCTCGACATCAGCGGGCGAAAGAACGTCGACGCATCCTTTGCGATCAGCGATCCGAACCTCGGCTGGTATCTGAGGAACGGGTATCCGCAGATCTATGCCATGCTCTCGGGCGGCATGCCATCGCATTCCGGCGAGACGGTATCCCTGCAGACAGCCTTGGGACATTCGGTCTTCTGGGCATGTAATCGGCTGATCAGTGAGACGGCCGGCTCCACTCCGCTCGCGATGCTCCAGCGGAAGGATGGCGCCAAGCGGTTGGCCGAGGACCATCCGATGTATTCGGCGCTGAGCAACGCGCCAAACGACGAGATGACCGCGATGACCTTCCGCGAGACGCGGACGAGTCACCGGCTGCTCGAGGGCAACGGATACGCATTCATTGAGCGGCGATCGGGAACCGGGACCGCAAAGGCACTGCACCCGCTGGACCCCGGGCAGGTCAGAGTCGATCGGGAAAAGGGCGGCCAACGCCGACTGGTCTATCTGGTAGATGACGGGAGCACGAACGGCAAGACCTATACAGTTGTCCCGGGTAAGCCACACGACATCCTGCACCTCCGCGGTATCGGCTGGGATGGCCTCAAAGGTTATTCCGTCGTGCACATGGCGCGGCAGTCGGTTGGAACTGCTCTTGCAGTAGAGAGACATGTCGGCAGGTTCTACGGGAACGGTGGAAGAACGCCATACCTGATCGAGATGGCGAAGAAGTTCAACAGTGATCAGGACTTTGACAAGTTCCGCACTGATTGGGAGACGACCTACTCGCAGCCGCATAAGGTTCCGATTCTGGAACCGAGCATGACTTATAAGCAGATCGGCCTCAATGCAGTCGAGGCCCAGATGCTCGAAAGCCGGCTGTTCGATATCCACGAGATTTGCCGGTGGTTCCTGATGTCTCCTCACCTCGTCGGGGATCTGAGCCGTGCGACGTTCTCGAACATTGAGCAATTGGCGCTGGAGTTCGTGAAGATTACGATGAACCCGCATTACACAGGCTGGGAGCAGGACCTCTGGCGCTGCGTACTGACTCCGGAAGAGAAATCGCAAGGCTTCTATTTCAAACACAACACGAATGAACTGCTGCGCGGCGACTTCCTCACCCGCATGCAGGGCTACTCGATCATGTTGCAGAACGCCGTAGCCAATCCCAACGAGATACGCGACCTCGAGGACTGGAACCCATACGAGGGCGGCGACAACTACCACTATCAGCTGAATATGCAGCCGGCCAATGCATCAGGTGGCCAGCCTGCGGCACTCGTGCGCGCGAGCGAGTAATGAAAGGACCATCCCCCATGGCAGCACTGAAAAAGCAGATGTCCGTTCAGATCAAGGCGCTGTCGGACGACGGCAGTTTCGAAGGTTTGCTGGCGGTCTATAACAACGTGGACCTGGGCCAGGATCTCATCGAGCCGGGCGCGTTCAAGAAGACCATTGCCGAAAAGGGAAACACCATTCCCCTCCTTTGGCAGCATGACCCGGACTTCCCTATCGGCAGCCTGACTCTGCTCGACGGTGCGGATGCGCTACGTGTGAAAGGTCAGCTGCTCCTAGACATCCAACAGGCAAAGACGGCCTATTCGCTGATCAAGGCCAACGTGATCAAGGGACTGTCCATCGGCTACGACACCGTCAAGGCCGAAGTAGAGAACGGCGTGCGCATGCTGAAGGAACTGCGGCTCTGGGAAGGCTCCATCGTGACCTTTCCGATGAACGAAGCCGCGATGATTACCTCCGTCAAGATGGTGAACGGCAAAGTAGTCGAGAGCAAGGGCGACTTCAACGAAGAGCTCGCGGAGAACCAGCTTCGCAGTGCCGGGTATCAGATGTTCGATGCTCTCTGCACTGCTCTGTGTAGCGTGACCTGGACCGCCGGGCTCGACAATTCCCAGAAGACGGACGCTGCGAAGATGATCATCGATCAGTTCGCGACGGCCTACATGACATATTTTCCGCAGTATCTGGACTGGCTGGCTGCGGAATACGGCGACATGGAGCTCATGGGCAAGCTGCAGAATGAGCACAAATCATTCGCAGGGATGCTCGGCCGCGGGATCAAGACCATCGAACTGGCCCGGGAGGTCAAAGAGGGTCGCGTGCTCAGTACCGCGACGAAGAAGAGCATGAAAGAGGCGCACGGTCACATCAAGAGCGCCGACGAGATTTTCAACGCACTTTTGGACGACGAAGCCGGCGACGAAATCGACGACGACGACCCCAATGAGCAAATGGGGAAGACGGGCGACGACGCCACTTCGGAGACGAAAGCCGCGGGGAAAGAAGAAACCGAGCCGGTCGTCGACCACTCGGCAGCCGAAGAAATCCTGGCGCAAGTCAGGTCGCTTATCCCAAAAGCGTAATTCAACGAAAAGGAAATGAGCACAATGGAACTCAAAGACCAGCTCACTGCGCTGCAGACCGAGCTCAAATCTCATTTCGACAAGGCTGCCGAGGAACAGAAGGCCAACGGCACCATGCGCGAAGAAACCAAAAACGCAATCACCAAGCTTCAGACCCAGGTCGATGCCATCGATACGAAGCTGGCCGACCGGCCCAACTCCGGCGCGCCCACAGTCAACGCATTCAAGGCAGCATTTGACGAGTGCGACGCTGTCCAGAGGCTGGTGAAGGATCGCAGCGGCAAAGCGGTCATTCACTTCAAGGGCGACGCCGTGCGCGAGATGCAGCGCAAGACGGTGCTCACGGAGAACGTGACGGGCTCGATCGGTAGCGATACCGGTGTTGCGGCAGGATATGCGACGACCGGCGTTCTGCAGATCGACCGCATTCCCGGAATCACGACAGAAGCGCGGCAGGTACTCAAGATTCGCAATGTCTTGACTGCCCGTCCGACCACGCTCCCCGTCGTCGATTTCGTGAAGGTGTCGACGCCTCTGAGCATCGCCTCGCCAGTCGCAGAAGGTTCGCTGAAGCCCGAGCAGTCGCTCAACTTCAGTTCCTCGTCCGAGCGGGTTAAGACCATCGCCTCATGGGTGCCGGCATCGCGTCAGATTCTCGACGACATGACCGAACTCATGGGCTTCATCCGTCAGAGCCTGCCCTATTACACGGACCTGGCGGAAGAGCAGCAGCTTCTGTCCGGTGACGGTACCGGGGAGAATCTGCACGGCTTTATCTCGCAGGCCTCGGCTTTCAGCACCGCTCTCCTTCCTTCCGCCGCAAGGGGCTGGACGAAGATAGACGTCATTGGCTGCGCGGTCGAACAAATCACGATTGCCAAGGAGACCGATCCGACCTTCGTTATCCTCAACCCGAAGGACTGGTGGGATATCCGCCTGACCAAGGATGGCTTCGGTCGCTACATTCTGGGCGACCCGCAGTCGACAGTGCAGCCGAACATCTTCGGCCTCGATGTGGTCTACACCACCTCGATTGCACCGGGCACCTTCCTTGTGGGCAGCGGCAATCCGATCGCGCAGGAAATCCGCGACAAGATGGAGATGGTTGTCGAAATCTCCACCGAGCACCTGGATTATTTCGCGCGCAACTTGATTGCCATCCGCGGTGAGAAGCGCCTCGCCAATGTGGTCAAGCGCCCGGGCAGTTACGTGTCCGGCTCGTTCACGACCAGCCCGTAGTTTTGCTGCTAGTTGCCATCCTGGCGCCTCAAGACATCGGGGCGCCAGTCTTTTCCGAGACATGAAACTCATCGCGAATCGCCAGCTGACTGGCACCTATGGCACCGTTACGGCCGGCCAAACCTTCGAAGTTGAAGATGCCACGGCTGTGCAACTCATCACGCAAGGCGTAGCGCACAAGGCCGACCCGCCACGAGTGGAATATCAAACGAAAGTCATTAAGCCGGAAGCTCCCGAGGTAAGCCCGCGGGAACCCTTTCGTGACAGCCTTATGCCTTACGAGGAACCGGCGGCAGTGGCTCCCGAAAGCAATCGAATCGTTCCGCAGTCAGACATACCGGAACGCAGAGATGTTGATCGTCGCAGACGGCGAGGACGTCCGCGATCTGGTTCCTGACGACATTCGCCTGATCCACTTGGCGGAAAAACCGTTCTCGATCGGAGAAAAGCGCAACTTCGGGGTCGCGCAATCGCGTGGCGATGTCATCTGCCATTGGGATGATGACGACTGGAGCGCGCCAGAACGACTTCAGCGGCAGATAGATGGCCTGCTCTCGAGCGGCCTGCAGGTTGCCGGCTTCCATTCGATGAAGTTTACCGATGGAGCGAAGTGGTGGAGCTACAAGGGCATCACGACGTATTCGCTCGGGACATCGCTTTGCTACTGGCGGTCGTGGTGGGAGAAGCATCACTTCCCTGCAAAGAACATTGGCGAGGATAACGAGTTCGTCGCTACATCTGTCGCGGCGAAGCAACTGTACTCGGAAGACGCGGGAGACCTGATGCACGCGACGATTCACTCAGGCAACACAAGTCCACGTTTCTTCGGGACTAACTGGAAAGAGCTATGACGGCACTGCTTATTGCGATCCTGATTCTGATCGTCATCTCGCTCGCGATTAACGCGATGATCCTGGCCGCGATCGGAGACGTGCTCGCATGGTCGCGGCAGCGCTCCGGTCCCCGACTAGACAATAGCGACTTGCGTCAGATTCTCGCTATGGCGACGGAAGCTGCAAGGGAAGCTACAAAGGAAAGCGAATCGCGGATTCCGTGGCCAGCGCGCATTCCGCGTTACGACGCATGAGTAAGGCATGGTTCGCAATACCTTCAGCCCGGCCATCACGCGAGGCAAACGAATCTCTCGTCAGATGGCGTTGCAAGGGCTATGGCGTCTCCATCTGGCGCGATTCAGCGGAAGGCGCACCGTTCTGCAACCTCCTGACGGTCGGGCCTTATCCCGGATACGCCAAGGCCGTGAACGCACTGGCGGCCGAGATTCTTCGAACGGATCCGGAATGCGAATGGATCGTTTGCGGCGGGGACGATACGCTCCCCGATGAGCGAAGCGCAGATGATATTGCCGCAGAGTGTTCAGCCCATTTCAAGGGCACGCTGGGGGTCATGCAGCCCACAGGCGACCGCTGGGCAGATGGTTCTATCGATCGCATCGCAGGCAGCCCGTGGATGGGCAGGGACTGGTGCCTGAGGGCAAACGGCGGGGCTGGTCCGCTGTGGCCTGAATTTACTCACATGTACGTGGATCAAGCCCTGCAAGAGACGGCCATTCGGTGCGGAGTCTTCTGGCAGCGGCGCGACGTGACGCACCTTCACCGGCACTACCTCCGAGATGCGGAACGAATCGATGCTGGCGTGAGGTATGCGGACCCGCCGGAGCACCTGAAGAAATGGAACAGCCCACAGCACTGGAGAGAGATGGCGGCCATTTACGAAAGGCTGAGAGCGCAGAACTTTGCGCCGTGCATGCCGGTTGGGGCGGCTGAGAGAAGCGTATGAACGAGTCCGAGAGGAAGATATGGAACGAGGCCATTGAGGCAGCCGTTCAGGAAGCGCGGCTCGCCGACGTGGATGTTCTCTATGGAAGCGCGGGAAACAAGCTGCGGAGCGAAATCATCAGCCGCATCTGGGGGCTAAGCAAATGGGCTGACGGTGGAGTCATAGAAAATCGTGAGCCGTTCATCGTCGGCGAAACGGTGCGCAATTGCCACCACGCTCCCTGGGACAAAGAGAAATCTTGATGGATATGCCCGAAGAAGAAAGGAGCCGCGGAGAATCGCCAGAGCTGACCGGGGCGCCTCAGGGTGCCCTTTGTCATATGCCTGTGAACTACTCTCAAGGCGAAGAGCAGAAGCACATCTTGGAGCATGCTGGCGATTCGGGGCGGTTTCTCGACATCGGTGCCTGGCATGCGAAGAACCTTTCGAACACGCGCGCGCTGTACGAGCGCGGGTGGTCTGGCGTTCTGGTCGAGCCGTCACCGGAGCCGTTCTTGGGGCTTCTGAAGGAGTACGGCGAAGACGAGCGGATCAGTTTGGTATGTGCCTGCGTGGGTGGCGTGGAGACTCTCGCGCAATTCCACGCTTCTGCCGATGCGCTGAGCACGTCCTCTCAGGAGAACTTCGAGAAGTGGCGGGCAGTGGGTGGATTCTACGGTCGCTTTTACTCCCCACGTGTCGAGCTAGACTACCTGATGGAGCGGTTCGGGGAGTTCGACTTCGTCAGCATTGATGCCGAAGGGTCGAGCGTTCAGATCTTCGGCGATCTACTGTGCCTGCCGCGCTTCATTGATGGGATAGGGCTTCCGAAGTGCATATGTGTCGAGCACGACGGGCGTAACGCAGAGACGCTGCTGATGGCGACCGCTGCCGGGTACCGCGAGGTTTACTTCAGCGGAGAGAATCAGGTTTTCGCGCGCGGTATCAATGGCTAGGGCAAGCCTTGCGGCGATCCCGAGCCGATAGCACCTTGCCGCACCTTGGGCATGGCAACATCTTTTTGGCTGGACCGCCGTAGGTTTTGCGCATCAGGGATAGTTCGCGGGCTGGATTCTTCATGCGTTCACCGCGAGGAAGCGCTCAACCATCTCGCGGATCGCTGGATCGCTGGTATAGGGGCTATCGCTGCCCTCTGGCTTGAGAACGCTAAGGAAGTTGGCGATGGCGCGTGCAGTCCATGACGCGTACGGAGAGTAGCGAACCACATCCCAGGGGCCAAGCTGATCGCCGGCAGCCGTCACTAATACGGGGATGCCATAGCTGGACTGGGAGTGATCGGTCGAAAGTGTGTACTGGGTGCTGTGTGCATCGAATGTGACTTGCATTTGGCATCTCCTGAACTGATAAGAGATTAGCACAACATCGCTGTTGTGCAAGAGGAAAAGTGAAGGAATTGGAGAAACCTTGGTAACGTTTCGCAGCCGCTGCGTGGTCAACGTGGCCACCGGCCGCTTCGTGATCGGTCAGAATCGACTCGATTCCCTTCTGACCGTCCCGCTGGTGAAGTGGACTGACCATCTCCCCCCCACTTCACCGGCCCATAACGATGTGCCCTATGCATTCAAAGCGTGGGCGCTATACGAAGCCAGCAAGCAATACACGACGCTGCTCTGGGCGGATGCCTGTATCGTTCCGCGCGACCTGACGCCGCTCTTTGAGCGCATCGAGCGCGAGGGCTATTGGATGTCAAGGAATGGCTGGACGAATGCCGAATGGACGGCGGAGTCGGCTTATGAGGATCTCGGAATCACGCGAGAGGAAAATGCACGGATTCCGCATGTGGTGGCGACCGCGTTCGGTATCAGTCTCAAGCACGCCAAAGGTGCCGGGTTCCTGGGCGGGTATCTCAGGCTGGCGCAAGCGAATGCCTTCCGGGGCCCGTGGTGGAACAGCAACCACCCTGAGCATGGGAATAACCCGGGCGCGGTGCCATGCGGAGACGAAACAGTCAGAGGCCACCGCCATGATCAGAGTTGCGCCAGTGTCATCGCATGGAAGCTCGGCTTCGAACTGACGGAACCGCCGAATTGGTTTAGCTACAAAGGTGCCGAGACGGTGGATACAGTGCTCATCGCTGACGGCGATTACGCATGAAGCTCGTTGGCATGATGCCGTGTCGCAACGAAGACTGGGTACTCGGCACTTCGGCCCGTGTGGCTCTGGAGTGGTGCGATGCGCTGATGATCTTCAACCATGCCAGCACAGACCGGACGCAGGAGATCATCCGCGAACTGACCGACGAGTTCCCGGACCGCGTCTTCCATGGCAGAGATAAGGACCAGGAATGGCATGAGATGGACCAGCGGCAATTGCTGCTGGAAGCTTCGCGCGAGATAGGTGCGACGCATCTGGCCATCATCGATGCAGATGAGATTCTGACGGCGAACGTCTGGCAGCAGGTGCGCAAAGCCGCAGAGACGATGCGGCCGAATCAGCTTATGCAGTTGCCCGGCTACAACCTGCGCGGCAGTCTGGATCGCTATCACCTCACCGGCATCTGGGGGGAACGCTGGTTCTCTACAGTCTTCATGGATGACCCCAGGCTGAACTGGAAGGGCGACCGGTTCCATCATCGCGAGCCAATGGGCATGACACTGCATCCCTACCGGCCGATTCAGCAAGGGCAAGGCGGCATCCTGCACCTCTGGGGCGTCAGCGAACGCAGGCTGAAGGCCAAGCACGCGCTTTACAAGATGACGGAGACGCTGCGCTGGCCTAGCAAGTCGAGAGTTGAAATAGACAGGCTCTACGGCCTGGCATTCGATCCGCGATTGAATCTGCAGTTCGATCAGGACTGGCGGTACGCGGCAGTGCCGGATGGCTGGTGGTCGCATACGGAATATCTGAAACTCGACTCTCTTCCGTGGCAGGAATGGGAGTGCGGGCAACTTTACCGAGAGCATGGCGCGGAGCGGTTTCAAGGACTGAATCTTTTCGGAGTCTGTGGGGAGGCTGTGCATGAGCATCTGGCTCGATAATTACGGCTTCACCCAATACGGCCTCTATGGAGCGCTCGACCGATTCGGAAGCCTTTCGCTCACCGACTCGTCCCCGGCACAAAGCTGGACCGAGCCGCTGGATGTGGATCTCGTAAAGGACTACTTGAAGGTGCCATTCCGTTCGCCGGCGGATTCCTTCGAAGACATGCAGATCGGCATGTACATCTCCGCGGCGCGCGAGCAGGCGGAGATACTTCAGGGCAGGGACCTCGTTCCGAAAAGCTGGGACCTAACTTTTGACTACTGGCCGTCGTTTCGCATCCGGCTCCGCGATCCGCTGAAGAGCGTCGATCTGGTTACGACAAAGGATTTCACCGGAATCGTTACTACGCTGAATAACGGTACTGACTTCATTGTTGATACGACGAAGCATCCTGGCATCATCACGCCGCCCTATAACATGACGTGGCCGGCCTTCTCCCTGTGGCCGACGTCCTCGATTCTGATTCGCTTCACGTCGGGCTATTCGCTCGCTGACCCGTTCTGGAATGGCTCTGGAGCGCGGATCAAGAACGGCATGCTGCTACTCATCTCGGCCTGGTACAACAACCATCTGCCATTCGAGAAGGGCGTCAGCTGCACGAACGAGTATCCGTATGCAGTTACATCGTGCCTGAGCTACGGAGCCATGGAGCGCGCGCGGTGAAGTCATGGCCGCAGATTGACCCCGGCGAGATGGTGCACCAAGTCACGATCCTGCAGCAGACGCAGGCCACTGACATCTCTGGCGCCATCACCGTTTGGACGCCATTTGTCACAACCTGGGCGGCAATCGATCCAGTCAGCGGAACGGACGTCCTGCGCGCCGGGCAGGACACGACGAAGCTCTACCTGAAGATCCGCATCCGCTGGCAGACGGGCATTAGTCCGAACATGCGCCTGCAGCGCGTCGATGGAACGCAATACGTGATTCAGGCAATTGAGAATCCCGGGGAGCGCAACGTGATCCTGACCCTGTTCTGTCTCGCGTTGGGAAACTACAACTAGTGGACATCAAGGTAGATGTCCAAGGGCTGAAAGGCTTGGAGGATGCTCTCGCCTCGGCTGGTCCGAAGATCGCGCGCAAAGTCATTCGCAAGGGCCTGAATGCGGCTGCGGACGTGGTTCTCGATGCTGTCAAAATTCACACGCCAGTCCTCACGAAAGGCACGCCACAGCGCCGCCCTGGAGAACTTAGAGACGCGATGGTGAAGAAGGTCACGCTCTCGGCCAAAGAGGAATCCGGCGTTGCCATCATCGGCGCCGAATACAAGAAGGCTGATGGCAATCAGTCCCCGGGCGTTTACAACACCGATGTTGAGTTTGGTTCGATCCATAACCCAGTGCCGATTCCTCACATGCGGATGGGGTTCGACGAATCAAAAAACGCCGCCCTCGATGCATTCGTTGCGGTTGCCAAAGAAGGCGTGGAGTCGCTGAAGTGATCGATCAGGGCCTTGTCCTGCTGCTTCAGGGATCGCCGGCAGTTGCCGCAATCGCCCCGACTGGCGGATTCAACACGCAGCTTCCGCCCGACAAGCAACTGCCAAGCTGGACCTTTCAGCTGATATCCAGCCCATCTGACCTGACATTGCAGGGTCCGATTTCGCTCACGATGGCTCGTTACCAGTTTGATTGCTATGGCCAGACGAAAGCACAGACGATCCTGCTCGCCAAGGCCATCAACGACGTGCTCGACGGATTCGCAGGAATGCTGACCGATCCCGACGCCACCATCGTGCAAGTCGCTGTCCGGTCCAACATGCTCGACTTTTTCGATGATGATGCTCGGAACTACCGGCGCATGCTCGAATACCAAATTCAGTATGTAGCACCCTGACGTACTGAATATCCCCCAACCCACCACACCCGCCGTTTGCTGGCGGGTTTTTCTTTGCCCGCAAAAGGAGAACACGCATGGCACGGTCTAACGCAAACGTTGGTTACAAAGCTACTTTCGAAATCGGGACCAATGCGAGCCCGATTTCGTATACGCAGATTGCGGAGGTCAAGAGCATCAAGTCGTTCGAAATGACGACTCCGGTGGTCGACGTCTCGCATCTGCAGAGCCCGAACTTTACCCAGGAAAAGCGTCCCGGCATGATCCAGCCCGGAACCGTGGAACTGAGCGGTAACTTCACCGGCGATGATAGCCAGATGACCATTCTGGGTATGCAGCAGTCGGGCGAGGTCTTCCCATTCCGCGTCCAGGCTCCGGTCAACAACAGCACGAAGACGTATCAGTACACGGGGACGGCGTTTATCTCGAAATACACCCCGGGTACATTTGAGGCGACCAAGGTGAACGAATTCACGATCACCATGGAAGTCACCGGATTCGTCACCGAAGACGTGCTTGACACCGCGATGCCCGATATCACCTCGTAAGGACTGAAATGACGCAGAAGAAAGTGCCTAATGCTGTGACCGGTGGGGTAGATGTGGAAGTTGGAGGGCAGAAGTACACGCTTCTGCTCTCCAACCGCATCATCATGGAGATCGAAGACGAAACCGGCCTCGATCTCTACGACCGCGACAACCTCCTTCAACCCAAAACCAGATTCATCGCGACGGTGTTCCACGCATTGCTGAAGCGCGCTGGCGCCGATCTCACCTTCGATGATGTCGTTGAAATCTGTGCAGGTAAGAACCGCGCGCCAATTCAGCTGGCGATTATCACGGCCATGGGTAACGCGCTACCGACCGAGGAGCAGGTCAAACTCTTGGACCCTACAATGGCGGGAGCTCTGAAGAAGGCGCAGCAGACGGAACTCGAAGCATTTCAGAAGGGTTTCGGTGGCTCGACGGCTGGGCGCAAGCGCGCGACCTCGGCCTGACAACCGAGGAATGGCTCGAGATCACCCCGCGTATGGTTGCGGCGCTGCGCATCCGCCGCCACCATCGGTTGCAGCACCTGGAAATGCTGGCGGGAATCATCGCGTCGACCTCTGCGAACTTCAGCTTCTGCCGTCCGGAAAAAGCTATGTCGCCGGCAGACTTCATGCTTCACAAGCTCCCGCCAGAACCCGAGAAGCCAGTCAGCTACCTAGACATCCGTGCGGCATTCGGCTCGCGGATCAAGCAGCCCATTCAGTAGTGGCGACTAGCGACATTCCTTTGCCGCCCGACGTAGAGCGGACAAGGCTCTCAGACCAGCTTCTTTGCGCGCGGGATGTGGAGAGTCCAGCGCGTCCATCACGATCTTGAAAGACTCTACGGCCTGACGGGACCGTGGGTTATGTGAGTGAACCAGAAGGACTCCCGTGGAGCTTTCCGACGAAGGAAGCGCCTTTCTCAATTGAGCGTCTGCGCGCTGCATGGCATCGCGCTCATGCAGCGATATGAACGTCTCGCGAAGTAAAAGCAGGGCCCGGCTTTTATCGGGCAAGGCTTCCGACTGCTGATAGGCGACGGCAGCAAGTTCCAAGAGAGCTAGTTTTGCCGGGGGATGGCTCGTTTCATACCTAGCCACAGTCGTTACGGTCTTGCCCAATAAGGCGGCGAACCCTTCTTGCGTAATTCCGATAGTTTCCCGTAGCGCGATCAATGCCGCGCTGGCAACGTGACGCTCCCCACCATTCGTTCTCATGTCATAACAATAGCATGACATAAATAAGTCATCAAGAGCAAAGGAGAGAGTCCGTGGCCGTTACTGTTGGCACACTCGTTATCGACTTAGCGGCGAACACCGCCTCCTTCTCCACTGAGATGGGAAAGGCCAGCAATCTCGCGGCAAAATCCGCCAACGATATCAAGCGATCTCTCGAAAAGATCGCGCTTGCCGGGGCAGCCATGGCCGCGGCGCTGGTCACGGGAACTGCTGGAGTCATCCGTAGCGCACTCGATCAGGTTGACGCTCTGGGAAAAGCTGCGCAGGCAGCCGGCACAACTGCAGAAACACTCTCCACACTGCAATACGCGGCGAAGCTGTCGAACGTCGAGAGCGAGCAGCTAACGAAAGGGCTGGAAAAGCTCTCCCTAGCCGCATTCAAGGCGCAGGGCGGCAATGTCCAGTTGGGGAACATCTTCAAGCGTCTAGGCGTGAACATAATGGACGCCAACGGGCACCTGAAGGACTCAGGAATCCTGCTCGAAGAGATGGCGCCGAAGTTCGCCAACATGGCGGACGGAGCCGGAAAGACGGCTCTGGCGCAAGCGCTCTTAGGTAAGGCGGGGGCAGGGATGATTCCCTTGCTGAACCAATATGGCGCGGAGCAGGCGCGCGTCAATGATGAGGCCCATCGCTTCGGATTGGTGCTGAGTCAGTCGACCGTAGACGTTGCGATGAAGGCGCACGACAATCTCGATCGCCTGACATCCGTGATGAAGGGCATGGGATTCTCTCTTCTCTCCGCTACGCTGCCAGCGCTCGATCAGTTGCTGCAGAAGCTCATCGACATTGCGGCAAAGGCGAACCTCCAAGACCTCGCCAAATCATACGGGGAAAAGGTAACGACAGCCGTGCACGCGCTCGGGGATAGCTTGGATTTCGCCACGCAGCATGCCACGGCATTGAAGCGGGCGCTGGAGGCCCTGATTGCCCTCAAACTGGTGGCGATCGCCATACCAGTGCTGGGAGATTTGAACAAAGGCGGCGCGGCCAACGTAGGCAAAGGCATAGATAAGTTCACGGTTGGATTTCTCGGCCTTGAAAAGGTGCTCCCCGTCCTCAAGGAGTTTGGTGGGTGGCTGAAGTACACCACTTCGTTTATCGGCTTACTGGCGGCCGAGGAAGGCGTCGCATCCGCTGCCAGCTATGTCCTCGGTGGCGCCTTCGCAGCCATCGGCGGCCCGATTGGTATAGCCGTCGCCGCGATTGGTGGCATTGTCGCACTGCTCTACACATTCCGTGATGCCACCTTCAGCCTGGGCGGCACAACGTATGAGCTGCGCGATACATGGAACGCCGCGTGGCTTGCGATGAAGGACGTGGTTGGCGTGGCTGTGGACTTTATCAAGACGCGGTTCGAGGACATCAAGGTCGGGTGGACGGCTGCCGTCAATTGGATCAAGGACAACCCCATCGCCCAAGCCATGACCTTCGACTTTGGTGGCAGCGCCTTTGAAAAGTGGATCGCCAGCAAACTCGGTGTTCCCGACATTGCAAATAAGTATCTCGATGAAGCAAGGAACCAGCGGCTGGCGGCCAACGTCCCCGAAGGCTACACCACGGGGGGTAATCACCCGGAGCATCAGGACTTCGGACCGCCGAAAAAGGACCAACCGGACACCTCCGGTCTCGGCAAGGCAAAGAAAGATCCTTACACCGATGAGATCGAGAAACTGACTCAAGCCATCGAGGCGCAGAGGGCCTATCTTGCGGTCGTCAATGGAACTCCCGAGGCTATCCAGGCTGCCACGGCTGCCGAGAAGGCCAACGCGGTCATCGTGGAGATCAACAACAAACTCCATGACGAAGGCCGCGCTAAGCTCACAGCGCTACAGCGCGCAACGATCGAGCAGAAGGTCGCCACCGAAGAATCCCTGAAGTCTCTGGTCGATTACGGCCGCGAAGTCGTTGGCCAGGAGCACTCTGCGGATCTGTCGATTCAGCAGGCCAGAGTTCTTGCTGTGGCGAATGCAGAGGGAGATGAGGCTGTGCGCCGCGCGACGGTCGACAATGCCATCCTCGGCCTGACCTACAGTAAAACGGCAGAGCAGATCGCAAAGATGGCACCGGAATTGACTAAACTCCGCGGACTGCTCACGATCAAGGCCAACATCGATCTAGTTGACGGGATCAATCGCGACATCTTTGCGATCCAGCAGGAATCGGCAGCGCAGGGGATTCTGAATGCGGCCATTCTCGAGGGCATAGATGTCCAGCGGAAAGCAGAGATTGAGGCGAAGACTTATGCGATCAACCAGCAGATCGCCGCTGCATCGGACGACACGGCGCGCCAGGCTCTCATCGCTAAACGCGATTTAATGGTAGAGCAAATGAAGGCGCAGCAGGCAGCTTCTGACCTCAGCGCTGCTGATAGTGAACTGAAGAGCCCGCAGGAGCGCTATGACGATGAAATAGACTCTCTGACTCATCTCGCCAATGCCCTCAAAGGAGCACAGGAGGGCCGCCTCACCTTTATGCAGGGGCTGGAACTCGCCTCGCGTGCGGAGGATGCGTTCAACAAGAAAACCGATGAGACAGTGAACCTGTTGCTTCACTTCGGCAACGCCAGCGATGGCGTCCATGCCTTCTTCCTGGACATGCAGAAGCAGGCGCAGAGTACGGGATCGATCATCTACGAGGCAATGCATTCGGCTTTCGACAAGATCTCCGAGAACCTCACTCAGTTGGTCACCGGCGGCAAAACCAGCTTTGCGAAGATGTTCGAGGACATCGGCCGGCAGATGGTGAACTCTGAGATCAAAAAGCAATTGCAGGAAAGCCTCGGTAAGCTCGGCCAGCGCTTCCCTGGACTCGGCGGCATGCTTGGCACAACGGAGACCGCCAAGCTGGATGGATCCAGCCCGAATAACGCACTGTGGGTGCGCATGGCCTCTGCCGATGGCTCGGAGCTGACGAACTTCGGCCAGCCGCGGACCACGAATGAACTTACAGACCTGATCGGGCCGAATCCGAAGCCGGCAGCATCCGCTCAGCAGAGCGTATCGCAGATCAACCAGATTGCGCAGCATCCCCCAGTCGACATGAAGAGCGCACTATCCGATTTGCCATCCTTCATCAAGCTGCTCGGCGGGATGTCCTCGCAGAAGAGCCCCTTCGGTGAAAGTCTCGGGCTGCCAAAGACAAGTCTCGGGATGCCAAAGACAAATGAGTTGGATGACTTGCTTGGATCAGGCTCCAACACGGATCAGAAAGCCGGAGATAGCTCCGGCGGGGGCGTCGCGTCCGCTCTCAGCTCTATTCTTGGTGGCTTGGGCGGCATGCAGGGTACCCCGAAAGGAACGGCGTCGAGTCCGTTCTATGTGAAGAATACTGGCGGTTCTTCGCAGGGCGGACTTGGCAATCTCTTTAGCGGTTCCGGTAGTTCTGCGAATGATGGCTCAGATGGCGGTGACGGGACGGGAGATTCTGGAGGCGGATTCTTCAGCAACCTGTTTTCCAAGCTAGGCGGCCTTTTCAAAGGCGGCAGTTCGGGCGACAGTTCGGGTGGAGATTCCGGATCGGGTGGCGATTCCAGCTTCTGGAGCAAGCTTATCCCTCACGCAGAAGGTGGCCCGGTCTCGCCAAGCAGCGCCTATCTGGTCGGAGAGAAGGGACCGGAAATCCTGACTGGCATTTCGGGAAACATTACGAGCAACGCCAACTCGATGCGCGCGCTTTCCTCTGGGGGCGGTCCAACAATCCATTACTCCATCGATGCGCGCGGCACTGATCCTGCCTTAACGGAGCAGAGGACGCGGCAGGCAATTCTTGCTGCCCACAATTCCTCAGTGAACCAGAGTCTTCAGGCAAGCGCGGAGCGCATGAAGCGCGTTCCTAATAGGTAACTATGGCCCTGACATTGATCGATATGCCGACAGTTCCGTCGGCACCGCAGACTGTGGAATGGACGATCAACGATATCGTGGCGACGAATATCTCACCGTTTAGCGGTCAGCAACAGACACAGGACTGGCAGGCAGGCTGGCTGGAAGCATCCATCTCCATGCCTCCGCTGACTCATGTTCAGGCGCAGGCATGGGTTGCTTTCCTAATGCAGTGCCGCGGGCAAGTGAGTGCATTTCTCTTCGGCGATCCTCTAGCCGTCGCTCCTCAGGGAAGCGGCAGCGGCACGCCCCTAGTCAACGGAAGTTCTCAGTCCGGATTCTCTCTTGCGACAAAGGGATGGACCGCTGGCGCCTCGCGAGTCCTTCTTCCCGGCGATTGGGTCCAGGTAGGCCAGCGCATCTATCGGGTACTGACAGCGGCAAGCGCAGACGGGAGCGGGAACGCCACACTGAGCATCTGGCCGCAATTACGCGAGTCTCCTGCAGATGGTGACGCCATCACGCTGAACAATACGCGGGGAGCGTTCCGGCTGAAGTCGAACTCGCGCAAGTTTTCCATTACCGAGGCTCGGTTCTATGGCTTTCAATTTGAGATTCGCGAGGCTATCTAGACTATGCCACGGAGTATGTCTGGGCCTTATGCCAATGCCATCGCGTCGGATGAAACGAGGCCCGCTCTCTTTGTCGAGATCAACTTCGTTTCTGGCCCCGTTTATGTCTGGACAGGCATTTATAGCATCGTCTGGAACGGTCACACGTGGGTGGGAGTCGGAGCTCTAGGCAGTATCTCGACAATCGAAGAGGGCTCAACCGTCGAGGCCAAGGGAATCACTGTATCTCTAAGTGGAATCCAGGCTGATCTACTCACGGACATTCTGCAGGAGTTCCAGGTTGGACTTCCGGCCATCGTCTATCTCGGATTTTTCGATGACACATTGACGCTGATTCCGGACCCGATCATCTCGTGGGCCGGCAGAACGGACCAGCCAACCATCGATGTGGACGGCTCAACAGCAACAATCTCTATCAACTGCGAAAACCAGCTTGTAGAGATGAATGTCGCAGTCGACCGCCGATACACGAACGAAGACCAGCAGTTGGATTTTCCGGGTGATCGTGGCATGGAATTCGTGAACTCTATTCAGGATGCGCGGATCTTCTGGGGCTCGGCACCTTCTTCTAAAAACAACCTCTGATGACGCGACGTCCCGACTGGCAGGAAAGATTGAGTCGGTTTCTCGGCGTGTACGCGAGAAGGCCGTTCCGCTATGGCGAGTGGGACTGCTGCCTCTTTGTCTGCGACGCCGTTCTCGAGATGACAGGAACGGACCTCGCGGCGGACTTCCGAGGCGCCTATGCATCGCGCGAAACAGCCTATGCCGCGATCTGCAAGGCCACAGGAAAGCGATCAGTGCGCGCGGTAGCGGAATTGGTCACGCGCCGCGCTGGAATGCCACAGGTGCCCATCCTGTATGCACGGCGCGGCGATGTAGTGCTGATTCAACGGAAGACGGACTGTTCGCTCGGTCTTCTTTCTCTCACCGGCAAGGAGATTATCGTCCTGCGTTCACGCATCCTATGCAAACTACCTATCTCGCACGGACTCCTGGCCTGGCATGTCTAAATTCGTAGGCATCGCCATCGGCGCGGCCGAGATTGCTACCGGAGTCCTGCTCGAGGTCTTCACCTTCGGTGCATCTACGCCGCTGACCATGTTCCTGATCTCCTCTGGAGCCGGAATGTTGATTTCCGGCATTGGGACTCTGCTCTCCGGTACAGTACATGGGACCAGCACGGGAACCCGCAACCCCATTGCGCCGTGGAACGTCGTCTATGGACGTGCGAAGGTAGGTGGCACACTCGTCTACTTCAACGAATTTGGCGACGACAATAAATACCTCGACATGGTCTTCGTTCTGGCCTCTCACCCGTGCCAGAGCTTCGACGCTTTACTTCTGGATGGGCAGAGAGTCAGGCTGGACGGCAACGGCTGCAGCTTTACTCCTACGGAGCAGACTGTATCGATCGTCAGCATATCGCGAACCAATGACGTTGTGACCGTTCAGGTCGCCGCTGCAATTACCGACTTGCAGACAGCGGACTCTATCCAGATCAAGAACGTTTCCGGTGACCTCGACTCTGACAAGACGTTCAATGGCATCTTTCCTGTCACGGTCATCGATGCGACGCACTTCAGCTATATCAACGGTGGCCTGGCTAGAACGCTGACCGGCACAGGGCAGGCAACGACGCTCTGGCCGAACTATAAGGCCAAGATTCACGCGGAATGGTTGTTGGGCAATCACACAGCTACCTTTCCCGGAATGCTGAATGGAACTCCCTATGACGGAGACCCTGGAAACCTCGTCACCTTCGACAGCAATCCTTGGGATGCAGATCATAAGCTACTTGGCAAGACCTCCGTATTCCTGCGGCTGCATTATAACGATGAAATCTTTGCCAATGGTCTGCCGACGATTTCCTTCCGCATCTCTGGGAAGAACGACATCTTCGACCCGCGCGCATCATCGGTTTCGAACATCCTGCAGCGGCCGACGACGCTCCTCAATGGCTGGGGAGGCAACGCGCATGTCGGAGCTTACGAAGAAGGCGTTGACCAGGGCCAAAACTTCGGCCTCGATAGCGGTACGACGAGCGGCTACCAGAATCCCGGCAGTGCAGTAGATGGAGATCTAACTACTAACGCTTCGGCCGTCATTCGCCACAGCCATACTTACGCCGGATGCGTCTGGCAGTTCGAGTCTTTGCCCGCATCGCCGGTGCCGGGAACGCTCTTTCTCAACATCCTCTCCGCAGTGAATCCGTTCACATTTACTGGACGATCCGCAGGTATCTGGTATTCGCTCGATAACGGAACGACCTGGACGCAGGTCTATAACTCGCCAGACCATCCGCAAGGCTGGGACAGCATCCCGCTCTCTCCAATAACAGATACAAGCCAGCTGCAGGTCATGGCATTTACCGATGCTCATGACGACATGGGCCACTATGTCTACGATATCCAGCTTTCGACCGGTCCGGGAACGTCGAATCCCGATGGAACTGGATACACGGAAAATGCCGCTCTCTGCATTGCCGATTATCTCTGCCAGAAGACATGGGGCTTCAAGGCAAACTATGGGACGGATGTACCGATTGATCGGCTTATCGCTGCGGCGAATATTTGCGATGAACCGGTCCAGCTCGCATCCGGAGGGACAGAGCCGCGATATGCCTGCAATGGCGGATTTCCACTCAGTCTGAAGCGCGGTGAGGTTCTTCAGAATCTCCTGACCTCATGCGCCGGAAGAATCACTTATTCCAACGGTCAGTTCGTCATCTGGCCTGCCGCATGGATGGGGAGCAGCTTCGTGCCCGATCCTCCGTTCCCTCCTGCTCCCGGAGAATCGGTGGCGTGGTCCTTTGCGACCACTGGCCCCGGGGGCGGAGAATTTGACAATCCTCCGAGCATCTTCAACGGCGGCTTCGGATGCTCCGGCAATGCCAACGGAACTCTCTACTCCGGCATTCTCTCTGTGTCCGGTGGGCAAACGATCTTGGGACAAAACAGCGTTAGCCTCGTCTGGGGAGGCTTCCAGATGCCTCCGGAGATTCCCGAGGACGCAGTCATCACCCACGTCTATCCAGTGGTGAAGGCGAACATTACCCCGGGGGGATTTCAGATTATCGAATGCACCCCGGCACCACCCGGACAAGTCATTTTTCCGATAGGTGGCAATCCGCTCCCCGGCATCGGCCCAGATATGGGCACGGTAGAGGGGGTATCCATCGGGGCAACCTGTCAAAGCACCGTACCCATCCTGTCCTTCATCGGGATGCAGATCAGCTTTGTCGGGATGGCGGTCTATTACACAACAGGCAGCGATACCAACCCAGTGGTGCCATTCCCGGGTGCCACCGAAATTCAAGCGATTGCCGCAGGCCCTTTCCGCTGGCGCCAGAAGGTATCCATCCGCGACCTCTACAACGGGGTCAAGGGGACCTATATTTCGCCCGCGAATAACTGGCAGGCCAGTGATATTCCTCCATACGCGCAAGACTCGGATCACGGTTATTCGAGCGGCTCTCCCCTTTATCCCTTTGGCGATGCCAACCTTGCAGCCGATGGTGGGGATCGGCGGTGGTTCGATATTCAGCTCCCGTTCACGATCTCCTGTCCCTGTGCGCAGAGGCTCTGCAAGATTGAATTGATGCGGAGACGCCAGCAGGGCACCGGGACATTCCTCTTCAACTTATCCATGTATAAGACGACGGTATTGGATGTCGTGCAGCTGACGTTCCCACTCCTCGGATGGACGAACAAGCTTCTGGAGATCAGCGCTCATAGGTTCACGCTCGCGAAAGAGAATCAGAATGGCGTTGAGGTTGTGCGCCTGGCGACGGAAATCGATGTGCAGGAGACGGATCCATCTATCTATGAGTGGAGTCCGAGCGAGGAACTGACGGCGCAAGGATTCCAGCAGAGCACTTCCGGTACCCCGAGCACTCCCGGAGGAATCTCCTCCACCTACCAGAACAATCCGCCCATTTCCCTTTCACAGCCGAGTTCGACGGAAATTGATCTCACCGCAGTCATGGTCACTTTTGGCAATGGGAATGTCGTCAATTACAACGCGCGCGCCATCACTATCACGGCAGTTACAGATCCTACTTGGCTCTATGTCTATGTCGTCGACCCGGACATGCTGGGAGACATCGCGGGAACATCCTTGACGGCGAATGCTGATCCAGCCACGACGAACGTCGGCGTTACTGGGTTTATCTATATGGGCGCGATCCTTGCCCTTCCAGACGGTAATGCCACGCAGATTCTTGCCGGTGGCTGGCCAGCGCCTCAGACGTTCCAGGTCGGTTCCTGATGCCACAACCTACCACAGGCATCTTCCTGAATCAGAGCAATCCGGCCGCGACCGGGGGCGATCAGACTGTCATCTTTCAGACAGACAATGCTCAGCCTCAGCAGTCGGTCACGGCCGTTCCCAAGCGCGCCACTCTGGACTTGTTCGGCACCGTCAAGCCAGACGGCACCACGCTGCAGATCGGGCCTGATGGCACGCTCTTTGCAGTTGCCGGGAGCGGCGGTGGCGGCGGCGGTGGTGGCGGTGGTGGCAGCACCGGCACTACGCTTATCCGCGAAGATCTCACGAGTTTCATCGACGGCTCTACGCAGGATTTTCCGCTGAGCTTCACGCCGACCGGCGGCGTCGACATCGTCTTCTACAACGGCGTGGGGCTCTATCCCTATGATTCGAGCTACTCGATTCTCGGAAGCACACTGCATCTTAATTTTGCTCCAGTCGTGTCTCCTGTTCAGGACAGGCTCTGGATTCTGTACTCGCCCTCGTCCGGCACCACGCCCACGCCGCCACCGCCAGACCCCACACCGCTGGCGTTCCGCGGCACGGGAAGCGGGGCGGCCACATCCGGTTCGTCGATTACCGTTCCTTGGCCGTCGGGAACAGTGGTGGGAGATTTCGTTGTCATCTTTGCAGCATCGGGCTTTACCCCATCAGCCCCAGCAGGATGGACGACAAGCTATGGAGGCACACCATTCTTAAATTGGGGCGCCGTTGTCTGCTCGAAAGTTCTGACCAGCGGCGATATTGCGGCTGGTTCTGTCGCAGTGCCTGTGAGCGGGAGCTTCAACAATACATATGAAATAGTGGCATTCATCGGACCTACAAACGGTATCCGCGAAGCGGATGGACTCAATGATTCTGGGAGTACCTCAGCTATAACCACATCGAGTGCCGTGACAGCGGGCGATTTCGCTATCTATTTTGGTTCAGCTAGAAGCGACGCTACTAACGTCTGCACGGTAGATCGCGGGGTGTTGCAACAGCAAGCCAGCGACGGAAGCATTGGATCAAGCTGTCTCTACACTGAATCGATTGCATCGTCCGGCACAGTGATGACAGCTAATTTCAACTACAGCGACGGCTCTATCGCTTCTCAGCAGGCGATTGTCATCGTTAAGCCGTAACGGTCAAACTACAAACCTTCCCACCTAAAAAGAAAGCCTGATTCACATATGAAAAAGCTGCTCACGCTGCTCGCGCTGTGCTGCGCGCCGATGTCGTGTGTCCGGGCCCTTGCGCAATCAACTCCCTGGAGTTCCATCCTTTCAGCCCCTACAGGCTCAGGGGCGAATACTGGCCTGGCAATAGACTGGTCACAGACCGGGCTTAACTCACAGGGCGGCATTCCCACCACACGCACGCAATGCGGCTCGACCATCGCCGCTACAGGCTCAGATCAGAGTAGCGCCATTAACTCGGCGCTTTCTGGCTGTGGGTCTGGGCACTTTGTGCAGCTGGCGGCCGGTACTTACACCATCAATTCGAGCATCAGTATCCCGTCCAATGTCACTTTGAGGGGCACGGGCGCTGATCAAACTAAGCTGAGTGTTCACGGGTCATCCGCGGGCGCGATCAATCTGGGCTCGGGGGGTGTCTCCTATACGGGTGTGCTCAACATCACTTCTGGTGGCGGCGCAGGCTCCACATCGCTCACCCTGAGCGGAACAAGCGGCGTCTCGGTGGGCAGCTATATGGTTGTCAGCGAGACGAATGATTCGGCCTATGTTACCAATCTCGGCGGCGAAGGTACGGCATCCTGGGTGGATGGCTGGTCTACCAACGGAACAAGGGCACGTGGCCAGATCGTGGAAGTGAGAGGTGTCTCCGGGAATACCGTAACCATATTCCCTGCGCTCTATTCCAGCTACACCCATTCACCGACAGTAGTTCCCTTCAGCGCTACCAAGTTCGCAGGTGTAGAAGACCTGCAAATCGTAGACAACAACACCGGCTATACAGACGATATCTTGATGTCCCGGTGTTCTTACTGCTGGGTGAAGGGGGTTGAAGTCAACTACACCGGAGGCGACTTCATCCAGGTCGCGTGGGGCTTTGGTGATGAAATTACCAGCAACTATTTCTCGAACGCCTACAGCCACCAAGCTGGCACTACAGATGCCGATATCTTCATCGTCTACAAGACGAGCAACTCGCGCATCGAGAACAACATTGTGGAGCGCTCCCATGCTGGCATCATGCTCAACTGGGGCGCGGCTGGAAACGTCGTCGCCTACAACTACACCGAAGGCGAGTACGACACCCTAGCCTTTAACTTCACAATCGGCGGCATAGACTTCCACGGCGCACATCCTCAATTCAATCTGGTCGAGGGTAACAATGTCACCTTGCTCTATCCAGATCAGGTGTGGGGATCGTCGAGCAACATCACGACGTTCCGCAACTGGTTCCGAGGTACGACGCTGGCTTGTAATCCATTAAGTGGACGCGCGACGGTTAACTGTACGGCTGTCGGCACGCATGGCAATTCGGGCGTGAACGGCTGGTTCACCTTCCAGGTCTCGGTTGCTGAGGACATAGCCCACTTGTCTACTTACGATAACTTCATTGGGGATGTGGCGGGCTCGGCCAATCAGCAGAATGTACTCTCGACCCACAACGCCATCGTTCACTGGACCGGCAGCGCTTCCAGCCGCGATGGCTACTCGAACCAGACTTTTAATATGGCGTTCGGGTACGGCGAAAGCAACGATGATGGGACGGGAACAAGCTCGACTTCTGGTTGTAGCGGGAGTTCTAACGGACCCTGTCACGGCGTGCTGCCCTATAACACGGCCACGATCTACAAAACCTACACCAACTCGAACTCGACAGCGAACTGCATCCTGAGCGGCACGGCATCAACCTGCTCCGCCTCTCTCCCCGCATCGTTCTACTTATCCTCGAAGCCTTCGTGGTGGCCGTCGGCTGTCGCATATCCTGCGATTGGCCCTGACATCACAGGTGGTGACGGGCCCGGAGGCCATGCCTCGCTGACAGCTTCCAACCCAGCACAGTATTGCTTCACGCATTTCATGAACGGTTCAGAAGGCGGTGCGGCCGGTCCTTATAAATTCAACGCCAACACCTGCTATGGCGGCACCCAACCAGCGCCACCACCACCGGCGCCACCTACGCAAGTGGGAGCGGTAACTGCATCTCCGGCGCCTGGAACTTATGCGACGACCAAGGCGATCACTCTCCAGGCCTCCACGCCCGGCGCGCTGATCTTCTACACGACGGATGGTTCCACGCCAGACTTGTCGTCCACGCAGTACACCGGTCCGATCAGCGTCTTCGCGTCGACTACGATCAAAGCCATCGCCGCAGTGCCTGGCGTCAACCGCACGGAGATTCAGAACAATGACCCATCGAGCAGCGGCACCTACTGGAAGCAGCCCGATTGCGCTGCTTTCACAGGTGCCCAGCCGAGTGGCGCGGGATGCACCAGCGATGATCCGGGCGGCACTGGTATTCCCACTGCCACTTGCCACAATGTTGGTATCACCAACCCCAGCCCGGATGGATCCACCGTAAGCGAAATCTGCGAGACGCCAGCCGCGAATAAGCAGACCAACATGCTGGTGCCTACCAATTCCAAGTTCGGCGGATGCGATGGGTGCACCGAGGGATACATCTCGTACCAGGTATTTCTTCCGACCGCAAACGTCGGCAAGATGTCGAGCTTCGAGCAGGACGATGCGCTGTTCGACGCTGCCAACGGCATCCGCTATATGTACGGCAAGCAATGGTGCGTTGTTGGCTGCCCTGGCGGGACCACTGGTGAGTGGGATTTCTGGGGCAATAGCAACGTGAATTGGACAGACTCCGGCATCCACGTCGCGCCGAACTTTGGCGGGTGGAACGCGATCAAGCTCAGGATCGCGCGCGTCCCTGCCGAGGACACCTCGCGGCCCTGCTCCTCTGCTGGAAACTGGCCATTCCTCTACATTCGAAAGATGTTTGTCAACGGCACCTGGTACGACAATGGCGGGTCGGGGTGGAAAGCCTGCGCCAATGGTCTGCCGGGTGGATGGGCTGATAGCTGGGTGGCGCAGAACCAACTCGATGGCAAGGCAGTCAGCAGTCCGACCTCCATTGCGGCCTTTATGGCGCACTGGAATGTTCTGGCCACATACCCGCCATCCAATGTAAGCAGCTTGACGTTCACCATCACGCCGGGCGGACCGACATCTGCACCGGCACCAACCTTCTCGCCAGCAGCCGGTAGCTATTCAAGCACCCAGACGGTGACGCTTGGCGACTCGGCACCCGGCGCGACCATCTACTACACGCTGGACGGCAGCACGCCGACGACATCCAGCACGGTGTACACAGGAGCGATTACTGTCGCATCGACAACGACCGTCCAGGCAATTGCCACCGCACCCGGCTTTACCACCTCGCCCGTCAGCGCTGCCACCTATACCCTCACTTCCACGACCCCGACCCCGAAATTCTCGCCGCCCTCCGGTTTCAGTGGGAGTGCTGTGACAGTGACGATCAGTGATTCGGCGCCCAGCCCGACAATCTACTACACGCTGGACGGGTCAACCCCGACCACGTCGAGCACGGTCTATTCCACGCCGCTGACTGTTTCTTCGACAACAACAATGAAAGCGATTGCAACGTCCTCGGGCCTGACAACTTCGGCGGTTGGCAGTGCCACCTACACCATCGGCTGCGGCGGGACTCCAACTGGAACCGGGACCATCAATTACACCCAGATCAATCCCGCATATCGCATCGGCATCGGACCTTTGTTCCAGATGGCTGCCAGCAATACTTTCACTACTGGACATGCTCCCGCCTATGACTGCAATGGCAACCTCATAGACTCTGGAGTACCGCCATCTGGTGGCGGCGGCACGCCTGGCGGCAGCTCTGGACAGATCCAATACAACAACTCGGGCGCGTTCGGCGGCTTTACCATGAGTGGGGATGGCACGCTCAACCCTTCAACCGGCGCGCTCGCGGTTACGAAAACCGGCGGCGTCGCGTTCGCCGCATCCGCCACAACGGACACGACCAACGCTACCAACATCGGCAGCGGAACGATCCCTGCTGCGCGTCTGCCGCTGGGCAGCAGCTCGGCCTTCGGTGCAGTGAAGTGCGATGGCACGACTATCACCTGCGCGAGCGGCGTGATCTCCTCAACTGGCGGCGGCGGTGGCTCCACTGTCTTTTATAGTCAGGGTTCTGGAGCCGCGACTACAGGCCAAAATCAGGTAACGCTTGGCTCAACGCCGGTCTCTGGGTCGGTCCTTCTGTTTGACGCCGGCGCGTTGATCACCCCAAGTGCATATACGATCTCCGGAGCTGTCGTCAGTTTGACATCCACGACGTTCGGATCTGGAGACAGTGTCGTCGCATCCTGGGTAACCACCAATGCAACTCCAGGCGGGATTACGCTGGGGACCGCAGGAGCAGCCAGCCCGTTAATACGAGGGACGGGGATTCAGGCATCTTCAGCATCTAGCTATACCGTTTCCTGGCCTTCTGGTACGGTGGCGGGAGATCTCGCCGTTATCTTAGTAGGCCATGGGTTTGGTGTGGCTACTCCTTCCGGGTGGACCTCTGCTGACAACTCCACGGGATCAAATTGGAATGGCGCAGTCTTCTCGAAAGTGTTGACAAGCGGCGATATAACAGCTGGGGCAGTCACCGTCAATGTTGCAGGTAGCTTTGATGGGGTGGTAGCGATCGTGACCTTCGTCGGTGGAACCGCTGGCATTCGCGAAGCCGATGTACAGCGTAATGGCACTGGCTCCTCGTCGATCACGCTGAACACTTCCGGAGCGGTGCTTAGTACGGATACATGCATTTACTTCGGCTCGAATCGCGGCGCTTCAACAGACACTGTGAATCGTGGCACTTTGCAGCAGCAGGCAAATGACAGCTCGTCGGCCTCAGGAGCACTCTATACGGAATCAATTACGTCCGGCGGCGCAACCACCGCGATCTTCGGCTATAGTTCTGCGGGCTCCGGCAACTATCAGGCGATTGTGGTGGTCAAGGGAATCTGAGCGGGCTTCGCGTATCTCGCCATCAGCCACAGTGCAAGCCATGCCGGCGCCGTCCAGACATAGAATCCGGATGTGGTGTGAACGCCTGCGAAGAATTCGGCCAGGGCGGCACCCGCGACGAAGACGAACGGCAGAAGCGAGCGTCCGTAGTTTGACGCACGATAGAGTGCGGCCAGAATCGCGGGCAGAACCACGGTCTCATCGGTGTACCATGCGTACGGCGCAACCATTACTGAGACGAGTAGCAGCAATGAGCCATGATCCATCCAGTCCCATCGCTCGTGATTTCTCCAGAAATACCATAGGGCCCACAGGCTAGCGGCAAGCACGGGAAGAATCTGGAGCCATACTGCATGGCGATCAATGACCAGGCGAAACATTAAGCTAACAGTCGGGATCCACTGATTCTGAAGCGTCTCGCCCTTTACCATCGCGGCATAATGCGACCAGCCGTAAGGATCAAGCAAGAAGCTGAGCGCAACGCTCGCACCAAGAGCGACCGCGGCTCCGGCCAGGATGCGATAGGCTCTGCGCGTGAGAATCCACGCGAACAGGACAAGCCCGAAGGGCACAAACAGGTGAGGCTTCATCATGCATAGCAGGAGTGCCGCTCCGGCGGAATAGGGTTGCCGCTCGCGGAAATACAGGAAGAGCACGATGCCGAGCAGCAGGAATGCGCCCATCTGGCAGCCAAAGAGGCAGGCCATTGCCGGAGAGAAGCAATATCCAACAAGGTGCAGCCGATCGGCTGGGCGTCCATGCATGATCCAAATAAGGCGAATCGATACCATGAGAGCGGCGAGGGTGGCCAACGTCCACACGATGGCCCCCGCTCTTTCTCCAAGAAAGCCGAGCGGCAATGCCATAAATAATGCGGATGGTGGGTTGCGCATGAAGACGGCGTAGCTACCATTGAAGCCGTAGGCCTTCTCTATGCGCAGAATGGCTGCTCCGTCATAGGGATTCGCATGATGGGCGAGTTGCTGCCCAGCGGCCCAATAGCAAATGTAATCGCTGTTCGCGGCGTCGGAGCCGCTGGTCGCGAAGGCCAGGATGCAGACCCCGACGGCGAGCATGCAGGCAGCCACGAACATCCGCACGGGACTCTTCTTGATCGCTGGCACGGCAATCGTGGCGGCGCTCACTGTGCGGCGTTGCAAGCGGTGGTCGTGACGCTTATCCGTTCATTGGATAGCACGGCGCGCTTCGAGGATGCTCGCCAGCATGCCCAGTAGACAGCCATGGCGTAGGGCCCAGCGCAAAGCAGATCGAAGCAGTAGTGCTGTCCTGAGCCCATGGTTGCGAACACGGTGAGCGCGAGAAACATAAAGCCAAACACCCGACCCCACTTCCACGGCCAGAGAAGCCAGAGAACCAGAAGCGCACTGGATGTGTGACCGGAAGGGACACCGTTGGGAGCGGCATTGATTGGAATCGGATGCGGGGAGACCGGACCCGGAGATTCTGGAAACCTGGGAAATGCATACCCCGGCCCACATACCGGGAAGAGCAGGTAAAGCGGAACGATGGCCACGAAATTCATGACGAATACTTTGGCGACGCGTAAAGCATCCTCGCCGAGATAGAGGTACAGCGCAAAGACGCCGAGGATGACCATGGGGAGGATGCCGTAGGTGATGCCCACGAGTGCCATCAGGGCGCGGTGATGGTAGACCAGATTTCCGAGTAAGAAGCTAGGTTCGCCAAAGAGGCCGTCGAAGCGATAGGCGTACAAGTCGTACTTCAGCGGGCGGATGCGGGAAAGTAGATTCGCGATGGCTTCGGCGGTGGCACCCAGGGGAACGACGAGCGTTGCCGCTACCAGCAACCATTCGGTACGTTTGCGGTCTGCCGGAACGATGGACCAGCGCGCCGCGATGGCAAGAACCAGCGGCAGCGTGAGGGCGACGGCCGGGTAGGCAATAAAGAAGTTCACTGCGCGCCCTTGCGCTGCATTTCAGCAATGATCTCGTGGCGTTCCATTGGAGACAACCTCGCAAACTGAATTAGCAAGCGCCAGACCACTCCGAAACAAAGGAGTTAGACACCGGCAATGTCAACGGGAGTAGACACATAGCCGGGGGAGTGACGTTGCCAGTGGACAGGGGGACTTCATTTCTAGCCCATTTCTCGGCGCGAATCCAGCAAATTCAGACTTTGGTAGTGGTGCAGTTTGAAATTAGTATCGCCATTTTGTGGGGCAGCCAATCTTCACCCCTGATGGCAGTTCAATGTCCATCGGAAGTCTGCTCTTCCTAAACCGGCTCTCTCGTATATGGATTACGTAGTGGGCTGCGTCCTGAAGCTCGCGGGAGTACCGATCCGGAGGGAATGCAACAATGATCCTCTTCCGTGGAAAGTACTCACGGACCGCAAGAATTGGCGGCACCAGATCGGCATCGCCGGACACGACAATTGCCGTGTCAAAATCATCTCGATAGGCATCACAGAGGAGCTGGGTGGCTATGTTCACATCTGTCTTCTTCTCTTGAGGGTGCTGCTGGGAGTGTCCGCACTTTTGGCAAGTCTTCGTGTCGGGCTGATAATGACCCCAATAGGTAGCCACATTGGGTACAGTCGCCACCGCGTCCAGCCAAGCGCTTTGTCTTTGCTCCTTGCTGGCACTGCCGCGCACGCGCGATGTGAAGTACTTCGTTCGCTGAAGGGACTGCCCCCCTACCAAGATGGATTGCGACAGCTTGGAGAGGTCGAGCCACATGTACTTTTGCCAGCCCTTAGACCGCATTCCAAAATACAAGTTGAACCCATCTATGTAGCTGATTACGCGGAACTTCTTCGGAGGTACCATGGACGAGCCCGAACCGCCATTGACAACCATTTTTACCTGCCCTATAGTCCAACTTGTAAGCAGCTCCAGCGTGAGTAGCGCTGGACCCGACGGCCACCTTTAGACGGTGGCCGTTTCTCTTTTCAGCACCAGCAAAGAGACTAAATCCTCCAGCGTCCAGACACGGTTTGTCAGTCCTGCTTCCATTGCGGGCGTGACGCGCAATGTCTTGTGCACTCGGCAGAAGTTGTAATGCATGAAGTGCAGCGCGACCGCATGACCGTGGTTCTCAATCTTCTTTGAGAAGCCGTTCGTCAGCCGAGTGAAGCGCCGCATTGACATCCGCATGGTGAGATTCTGGCGCTCCACGAAAGACGTGCTGACATGCTTAGGATCGGGAACGCCGCTGATCGTTTTCATATCGCAGCCGATGCAGGTAGCGGGACTGTAGCGGGTATCAGGTTCGTTGGAGGCCCCATAGATCTTGTGTTTTGTCACCGGAAGCTCGAAGCGAAATTGCACGGAAGGCAGTCGTGGCACGGTGGCAAAAGGCGGGCAAGGCGAAGGATCAGCAAGTATCGACCTCCGCGGTCCAGCAGGAAAGAGGCGACACAGATGAACTGATCGCCCTTCCGCGTGCTCTCTTCCCAGGGAAGCTTTCAATAGGAGATGCGCAATTCCTGTGTTATGTGCTAGATAACGGGAAGAGGGTGCTCTCCCAACGCGAGGTTGTCCGCGTTTTAACGGGACTATCCAAGGGCGATCTGAGTCGTTATCTGGAGTCTCAGAACCTGAAACCCTTCATTAACGGCCAAATTGTCGCGGACCAGACTATTCAGTTTCTGATCCCTGGGAATCCGATCCTCAGCAATGGGTACGAGGCGACTCTACTGCTAGACATCTGCGACGCCTACCTCAGAGCGCGGGAGATGGGTGCCCTCGCACCCAATCAGCAGCATCTGGCCAAGCAGGCAGAGATTATCACGAGGGCTTGCGCAAAGATCGGCATCATCGCCCTCATCGATGAGGCGACTGGGTACGGCGCCTTCAAGAAAAAGCAGGAGTACCAACTAAAGCTCCAGGCCTTCATTGCCGAAGACATGCAGGAGTGGGCGAGGATGTTCCCTGACGAGTTTTGGTTTGAGCTTGCACGGCTGGAGGGCATCAAGTATTCCGCCCGCTCTCGACCGCTTAGGTGGGGGAAGTACATCATGGCCTTTGTCTACGACGCAGTGGACGCAGACGTAGGCAAGGAACTCAGGGCGAAAAACCCTGAGCCCCACTTCAAGCGTAATCACCATCAGTGGCTGAAAGAGTTCGGTCGGCAGAAGGTTAATGACCAGATTCAGCGGGTCATCACAATCATGAAGCTGTGCGACAGCATGGAAGACTTTAGAACGAAGTTCGCCAAGGTGTTCAAGAAGACCGCAATCGATGGGCAGCTCAACTTTGGCTGGGACACCTAGTCCCGCTCGGTGGCTTCACGAATGATCCGCGCGGCAGCCTGATTCACGTCCTCTTCCTCCCAAACCCGCACCTTTTTCGTCGTGCTTAAAGAACGGTAGACGGCAGCAGCATCGCGGAGAGTTTTGGCTTTCGCTGATTGACTAGGAGGAAGCCGATTTGCTTCCTCTTCCAGCGATTCAGCGACGAAGACATTTGCAGGAATCACGCGGGGTGTCGTTTCTTTCGTCATGCTTAGAGTCTACGGCTCACGGCGAAAGACGGCGAACACTGTGAATTTCAAACTGCACCACTACCCAGACTTTACGCCCATTTCGGGCGCGGGCCAGTTCTCGCCAATTCCGAAAGAGGAATCATGAAAAAGCTATTGTTCGCCGTCATGCTCGCCATTTTCCTGGGGAGCACCGCCCATGCCCAAGCCGCAACCTCGATCGCCTTCACATGGACAAACAACAATAACGGTCTGCCGAACTGCAGCACCTCCGTGACCACGGCATGCTTGGTGGGTCAGACGCTCACGGATACGACTGCGGCGTCCAGTCCTGTCGTCCTGAGCTCCACAATCTCCCCGACGGCTACAACCTTCACCACCCCTCTGCCAGCCTTCACCGCGGCGAGCCGTACCTATTCATTGGTGGTGAACTATAAGGATGCCAGCGGCGCTGCTCAGGCGACGACTGCCGCAACAGCAACAGTTGGCGTGCCGTTCTTGGTAAACGCTCCGACCGGATTCTCGGCGACAACCAAGTAATCAAATGACTTATAATTACGCATGGTCGCAGACGAGCCCGGCTAGGCTTGTCTGCGCAAATGCCCGTGGAGGGGCAACCCATGCAAGATGAGTCTACCTCTTCCCGTTTTATATCCCTTACCCAAGGCTTGGTGGCCATCGTTGACGATGAGGAATTTGGGGCCTTATCGGCTCACAAATGGTGTGCATTCAAGGTGCGCCGCGGTGGGGTCTATGCCGTTCGGTATGTAGATGGTGGCCGCCACAGGGTATTTATGCATCGAGTCGTCCTCAATGCCTCCTATGGGATGTTTGTTGATCACATCAACGGGCATGGACTCGACAATCGTCGCGAAAATCTACGCCTTGCTACTAACGCGCAGAACCAACGAAACCGTGGCGCACAGAAGAACAACAAGAGCGGCTTAAAGGGTGTCTATTGGCATGGTGGACATAAGCGCTGGAGAGCCACGATCTACGTAAACAATATCCAGAAACCCCTTGGCTCATTCAACTCTGCAGCCGAAGCCCACGCTGCATACTGCGCCGCCGCCAAAGATCTACACGGAGAATTTGCGAGGACAGCATGAGACTATCTTGGCTTGTAATGCTCAGCCTGCCACTATTAGCGGGTTGTCCGAAAACCGTAACCGTGACGTGCACTTGGTCGGGTTCAGGCAACCCAACCGTACCGGCCTGCGGCGCGCCGCCGTGCTTGCTCAACTATGTGCTGACCAACCAGAACACCGGGGCAGTCATTGCGATGATCCCCATCACAGCTACCTCATACAGCTTCTCCGCTTCTACTCAGGGGATCAGCGGGCCCGTAACATTGGGGCTGGCGGTAAATGAGCGGACATTGAGTGGAGTTGTCAGTTCACCCAAGGCGCTTAGTTCTGTTACGGTTAACTAGCTGGCGCCCACGCGACCGGGGGTTTCTGCGTCATTTCAGCAGCTTACGGTTATATTCATGCACCTTCTCAGTGCGGCCAGCGGCATCCTTATATAGGCTAGCAACTCAACGTCGCTGGTCTGAGCTTCACTGTAATCACCAGGCGAGCATCGTTGACATCGGGCTCGTCACCTGTTGGCTGCAGCAAGGTATCGGTTTCGACCGATATTTTCGTCACTAGACGGTCATCTTCCAAGAGAACATAAAATGGGTCTTCTCCATCCGCAGGCACCGTTTTGTCATTGACCTGTCCGGGTGATGGCATTCGCAAGGCGTCAAACAGAGTCTTTAGACGATTGTCGATATCACCTGACCGAATGACTCCGCCCGGATGGTCAGGCCGCAGGAAGAGCACTTCGATCCCGCATATAAGAGACAACTCCTCCGTTACTAGAGGCACGAACCGAAAACCGCCGAAGGTATATTTCTCCGCCAAGGTTACAGATCGAGGCTTGGGGGCTTCGGGCATTACATTCACGAAAACTTGAAACTGCGAAATAGTTGTTTGCGGGAAGTCCAGATAAGGAATGACTTGCCAAAGCCTCCTCAGTTGAGGCTGGATAGCTTTCCTGATGGCGTGTTTGTGTTCCGACCGTGTATCGGTGCGCGATGCTCCAAGCAGCAACCCTTCGTATGTAAGCCGAAACTCCAAACGCTCTCCTTCGTCCGGGTCATTATAGGGATCGTTCAGCAGAACTCTATGCTGACCACTCTTTCGGAAATATTTAGCCAAAGGCAGCATGACTCACCTCCTTGGGTTAGTCAAGTCAGTTATTGCCGATTATCCTCTATCCGTTCGGCAGGTTCCTTGACGGGCTTGGACAGGCGGCGAATTCGCTCTAATATTCGCCGGGCACATCCCTCGGAAATCCCAAAGTCGCACCTCTCATGGGCAGCCGCAAGCACGCCAGGTATCTCATCCAAGTCGGCCATTGCAGCTTTCGCCGCCGCATCCACCCCTGCGTTGAACTGCTCGACCTCAGCCTGCTTCCGTGCCTCACGCTCGGCCTGCAACTCGGTTTCCGACTGTTGAAAATTCCGCAAGTTGTTTTTCGCCAAGGACGATAGCAAGTCCCGCTCCTCTCGGGCTGCGCGGAGTGCGGCCTGAAGTCGAACATTCTCCAAGGCGGCATGTCCGTAAACCTTTCGCCAGTCCGGCTCTCCCTGCGGTGCGCTCACTGGCTACCCCCTGTCTCGTGCGAAGGGGAGAGGGCTGCGAGGAGAATCTGTCGAATGGGTGTGTCCGCTGCAAATCCCCTAACCACTAGCCACTCGTCCGCCGCGATTACCGATCTCACTAACTCTTCGTTGCGGGCCTCGGCACGTCCAATGCGCTCTATGAGCCAGTTTTCAAACCCTTTGCTGTTCTTTGGATGACTGCGCAGGTATTCAGCGTGCATTGCATACCAAGGATCGGTGTCCGGTGCGATCACTGGCCCCTCGACAGGTTGGGCCATTTCTCCGCAGTTAGGACAGCGGTTATAACGCCAGCCTATTTCGGTACGACCACACTTCATACAGACACGCGCTTCCCGTGGCCCCTCGACAGGTTCGGTAGTTGGATGAAGATTCCATAGGGTGATTGCCTCATCCTTCGTTTTGGCTTCGGGACCGCCGTGTTGGCATCTGCGGCATTCAATCCAACGCCTATCGTCGCGACCGCTTAAAGCCGTATCGCTCGACCCACAAGCCGGACAGTTCATCGGCACCCATTCAGGCTCCCGTGGCCCCTCGACAGGCGCTAGTTGGAATGTCTTCATCTACTCCCCCTCTATCTGTTCGGCAGGTTCCTTGACGGGCTTGGACAGGGCTGCGCGCAGTATCTGGTGCGCTGCGTGAATATCACAGTTGCAGTCCTTCTTACCTAGTCCTGAATAGCGACACTCGCAAAGCGTGGCATCAGCGGCTTCTATAGCTTCCTCAGCCCGCTGCCGTGCCTTGCGTTCGGCCTGCCACTTATCGGACCAGTAATCTGCCAATCCCTTAGCGTGGTCCCGCTCCTCTCGGGCTGCGCGGAGATGGGCTTCGAGCACCATTAGCGAAAAGTCGGCATCCATCCAATCCCATTGGTCATGGAAGCGCGTCTGCAAGTCGTCAAAGATGGAGAGCAGTTTCGCCGAAGCATCCTCTGCAGTCATCGGCTTGAGCATCCGTATCTCCCCCTGCGGTGCGCTCACTGGCTACCTCCTTGCCCATCATGGGGTTCACCGGCGAGGGCTGCGCGGGCTGATTGTAATGCTGCCTTACCTTCGGGCAGAGTCGCCCAGTAATCATCCAATCCATCCAATAGTCCTCGCAGCGCGGCCATCAGCGCAGCGTTGCGAGCCTCGGCACGTCCAATGCGCTCCAAAAATGGGGATATCAATTCTTCCAGTGCGCCCCGATCTGACTCCACATACCGGTGATACCGACCTCCCGTTATGAAGAACTTGCCGATTATTCCCTTCAACTCATTCTTCAAGTCCAGCGGTATCGGTGCGCTCACTGGCTACCTCCTGTCTCGTGCGAAGGGGAGAGGGTTGCGTCTGCATGGTTTTTTATCGAGGTGCAGACTCCTCCATGCCCTTCAGCCTCAATGGATATCCACCGCAGCGCGGCCTCGGCACGTCCAATGCGCTCCTCTAACACTTCGCAGCGTGCGATTGTAGTCAGGTGCGCCTGATGCTCAATCTCTAATGTCATTGGTATCGGTGCGCTCACTGGCCCCTCGATAGGCGCGGCGGCGGGCACTATATATCCGCAATCCGGACAATGCGCTGCTCCATTCCCGTCAGATATCAGGTGGGAGCACGCTAGACCAGTCCATCCATGCGGGCACCGTGGCCCCTCGACAGGCGCGGCAAATCGCTCACACTCGCATTCCTCTGACTGGCAATCGAACATCTGTTGCCAGTGCATGAAGGCGCTGTGACCACACTTGCACGTTGGCTCCCGTGGCCCCTCGACAGGTTGGGCGGCGGGAACGTCTTCGGGCATATGGTCGGCTAAATGATCGGACTCGTAGCAAGCCTCACACCATGGCTCGCCTTGATCATGGCAAGCGCACTCGCACATCTCCCGTGACCCCTCGACATTCGCGGCAGGACGAGACATCTCCTGCAATCTGCGACACACATTGGTGTGCGATTCTTCCAGCACGGCATAAGCTCTGGCAGCTATCCCGGCGAGATTTAAATAGCCATCGCCCTTGCACTCGTAACAGGTAGCACTATCGGAGACCTGACCCGATCCACCGCAGTCGGGACACGGCACAGGTAACTCCCGTGACCCCTCGACAGGTTGGGCTGCGTCATCCGTGTACTTGGCGTTGTCCTCCACTCGTGCATTGTGTTCAGCACCTCGGTAGCATTTAGGCCCGCAGTATTCGCATGGTGCGGTTGTCGGCGGGATTTCGGCTGCTCCCTCGGGATAGTCCGACTCTGGACGCCAATGATCCCACCACGGTTTCTCGGCTGGCTTCTGTTCGCTCATGCTCTCTTCCCCTCTGCAAATCGCTGTCTCGCTCACCCGCTGTCTACTCTCCCAAAACCTCAGTCAGCCGCCAAACTAGAGTTGATTTGTCCCCTCTACGCTGCGCTTCTCCCGGTCCAGCTTGCGCTTCATTGACCACAGCAGCGCCTCGTCCAGTTTGGTGATGATGACGGAGTTTTCGCGGCATGGGAACTTGGCGTTGAAGCCCTCGATAGTGGCCTTGGCGAACTCGATCATGTCGTCGATCTGGACTCCGTTAAGGCCTACTTCCTTGATGGGGCCATCTTGCAGGGTGAAGGTGACTTCCTTGGGACCATGGGTCCCGCCGACTACCTTGATGTACTCGCTCACAATGCTCTCCTTTTGTTGTCTTCCTCGATGATCCGGATAATCTCCGGCTTCTGTTTATCGGTATGGGAAAAGCAAGCCCAAACCGCAGGAATTACTCCCTTTTCGTTTACGCGGGTAAGTGACGCACCCTGAAATACGCTTAGTCCACAGACACAACACCGAGGTGCGCTCATCTCTTTCCCCCTTGCCAGTACACCGGGACTAAGCCCGACGCTTGATCCATTCGCCGAACTTCATCCCCGTGTCGGAGTCCAGAAAATCCCGATACCGCTTCTGGCTGCGGGTTAACCTTGGCGCCCTTGGAGATGATTGGCGCATGGCTACGATGCCGTTCCCTGTAACCCGATAGCATGGGTCGCCGCCCGTCGCAGCGTTCCCGGGGAATTTGTTCATGTGGCCCAGCGCGACCAGATCCTCGCAAATTGGATCCTCCCCGATGAAGTAATCGCGGTAATACCATTCGTTCCCTTTGGGCCATTGCCCGTACTGATCGGCACCTAGCGCGTGCTGCAAGATCTGCAATTGCTCGTTAGTCAAACCCATCGTTACCCCCTTCCTTGCCAGTACACCGGACTACTGCCGAGCCATTCTTCCGTATTCGGCTAACAGCAGAGCATCGGCCCGTCCGTGATCCTTCTTTCGCTGGAGACTCTGTGCCGACTGCGGAAACATCTGCATAGCCCGTACACGACTGGCATCCTTCTCCTTGGACATGCCATTCATCATCAGCTTCTTCCACGTCATCGGGTGCACCATCTCATACGGCAACTGGAGTCCGACGCACAGGCCAATCCACATGCCAAAACCCTTGCCGAAATTGAATGCAGATGTGGCGCCCATCGAGCGCGCGCCGTCTCCCGGCATAGCCTGCACCTTCTCGATCACCACGCGGACATCGAAGTCGATAGCCTGCAACCTGCGCAGCATCAGAGCGCATGCGGCCGGGTCCATTTCGTTCTTCATCTTCTTGCCGACCTTCATGGTCACAATCGGCGTGTCGTAGAATTCCAGCCGGCGCTCCTCGCCGCACTGCTCAATGATTGCGGCCAAGGCGCCACTGTTGCCGGGGTCGATACCTAAGTAGATCAACGGGTTGCCCTCCACGCCTTGCTATGTCTCGCCTTCGTTACGCCGCGGCAGCCACCCTTGTGCTTGGGCTGGTTGCAGCGTCCGCACTTAACAGGCGTATCGGCTGGCGGCTTGACGGAATTCGGAGTCAGCGGCGGGATCGGTGAAACTATCTCCTGACTCATGCCGTTTCCTTCCGCAGTGGATGCTTCGCGTGTTTCGAAATAAGCAACTGCACAGCGTCTACACTCATTCCCTCTCGCATCTTCAGGCGCGAGTAAGCCTTGCGAGATAAGCCAGCCTCCATGCAAATCCTTCGAGCGCCACTCTTGCTTAGCTTCATCGCGTAGCCAGCTCCCTCTCCGTAATCGCGTCATACCAGCATTGGCAGCCAGTTATGCATTCGTGGAGGATGCGCAGATGGTCAATCGACAAAGCTGAAGCCATCACATCTCGCAACTCTTGACTTTCGGGAGGTAGGCGATCCGCCGTCTTGACTAACTCGCGGCGGTACTTCAGCAATTGTTCGGCAGGGAAACTACATGACATGGCTACGGCCTCCGGCTACGTCTTCAAAGAGAAGTGAACTTGAGTTGAATAAGGCATTCACCACGCCGGTACGGCCGTGGCGATTCTTCGCGACGATGATTTGGGTCTTCGGAGAAATCCCGCTCTCTTCCTCACGGTCGCGGTGGATTAAATAGGCTTTGTGCGCGTGGTACTGAATGTCCCCGGACTGACGAAGGTCCGCGAGAGATGGCGGAATATTGGCGCCGCTCCCAGTCTTCTCTGTCAGCGAGCTCAGGAGCATCACTGCAATCTGTTCGGCTTTGGCAAACTCCGCCAGGCGCTTCGCCGCTTCACCCACTTCCATGTACAGGTCCTTCTTCGGCCCGGAGAAGGTAAGGCGCTGCAGATAGTCCACGGCTAGCACCTTGGTATCAATGCGGCGCTTGACTACCTTGGCGCGGGCGATAAGCTGGTCTGTTGTGATTACCGGTGCGTCATCTATCACCAGCGGCCAACTGCTCATCTTCAACATCGCCCTGCGCACCTTGGCGAAGTCTTCGTCATTGAGATACGTCGGATCGCTCAGCCGGCCAAAGGGAACTTCTGAGAGCGCTGCCCATATGCGCCTCAGGAGCTCGTCTGAGGTCATCTCGATCGAGACCACGTGGCAAGGGAATCCGGCGGCGCAGTTGGTAATGATCGCCTGAGCCACAGAGCACGACTTGCCCATCGATGGTCGCCCGGCTACGATCGTCAACTCTCCTACCCCAAGACCCCCAGCAAACACATCCAGCAGCGGAATCCCGATGCGGAAGCATGACGGCCGCTCTCCTCGTCTCTCCGCCTCCACGCGGGCCATGGCGTCGCAACTCTGCTGTTCTAGTGTGGCTTCCTGCCCCACACTCTCCGCTGCGATCTCGAGCAATTGCCGGTCGGCATCAGCGATGAGATCCTGAGCTGATTCCAGAGACGAATAAGCGCGCTCGGAAAGCTCATATCCCAATTTGGCCACGGAGCGTTTTTGGGACTTCTCTCGGATCTCCGCGATGTACTCGGCAACGCTCGCCCTGCGTAGCGCCAGGGATGCGCAATCGAGAGCGGTTGCCAGAAGCATTTCCCCGATGAGGTTCCGGTCAGTCACGTACTGCAGGAATGAGTTCTGATCTACTTCCCTGCCAGCATCTACCATCTCGCAAAGTACCGAGTAAATTCGCCGCAACTGTGCGTCGAAGAAGTCTCGTGGCAACAGCGCGGCGCGTACTTCGAACAGCAGCACACCGTTCTGGAGCACACTCCCGATGAGCAGGCGTTCGGCTTCGATGGAGCAGATGGGTTGATTCATCGCGCCAGCGCCTCTTCCCAAGTTACCGAGCGCTGCTCAGGCTTGGACGGAGCATTGAGTGGCTTGCCGTAGCGGTCGAGTGGGCCGCCAGCGAAGCGGAGGATGTTGGGCAGCCATTGCCGCGGTCGCTCTGTCTGCACCTCTGCTGGAGAGTCCCCGCGATGCTTGAGCATCACGCGGAATTGATCGATCGTAAGATCCGGCTTGGCCGCTAATAGCTGGCTGAGGGCTTTACCCTCCGAACCGTCCCAAGGTGCTTTATCCTCGCCAGTCTTGTGTTTCCAGTAGCGATCGATCTGCTCATGGAATCTATGGTGGCGAAAGTCGGCCTCCGGCTTGCCGGAAGGTTTTTCTTTGCTTTTGCTCTGCTTCTGCTCTTGCTTATGCTCTGCTATATGGCACTCTGTAGCAGGCGCTAGCACGTGCTTGGCATCTGCTAGCTTCTGCTCCACTTTGCTAACGTCTGCTGCTTCTATTTCGAGGGCATTCTTTAGCTTAGTGAGACCGCCGAGTCGGCCCGCGCGCGACTTGGTGACGCGTATTGCGTCTACTGCAGTCCTCATAGATTCCAACTTGTCATTCACCCAACGATCGCCATCCAGGCGCCAGCAAACCTCGATCCGTGGCCACGCTTCGGTCATCACTTCAACCGGGCAACCGCAAATATCGGCGAGCTCTTCCATATCGTTCGCGATCGATCCTTCCGTCCATGCTTCGTCGATAAGCTCGCGGTAGAGACCCTTGGCGATATAGCCCATGCGCTGAACCTTGCGGTTCGAGCGGAAGTCTCTCCAGAGCCACTTGTAGTAAGGCAAAGCTTCTTCGCGTGCAGACAATTGCGGCCATCCGTGGTCTAAGAACGGGGAAAAAAGAGCGGGAGCACCGTGTTGCGGCGGCGCCCCCGCGAGGGAAGACGAGCGTCGTTTAGGCTGCTGGCGGTGCCGGCGGTGTCAAGTCGGCGAGAGCTGCAGTATTCTCTGCGGAAACTGCGGTGCTCATTGCCTGGACTGTGGCGTCGAGCGCTGAGAAGTCCGCTGGCTGGCCGGCGGCAACTGCGGCCTTGAGGGCTGCGATGTCGGCCTGCACATTGCTGACCATGATGGTGAGTGCGGCCTGAAGCGCGTTGAGGTCGTTGGTGAACTGGGCTTGAGTAACTGCGTTTGTTGCCATTGATTTGATCTCCAGAAGTGTCTTGTCGTTGAAGCGTTGAGCTGTGAGAACCTGATTCAGCAGGCTCTCAATACGATTGAGCGTCGCCCTTGGGACCCAGGGCATGTCTATCCCCCTTCACTCCGCTTTCGCGGAATCCTTAAAGCGCACGTTTGCGGCTACGGCCTTCTCATTGGGCCGAATCTCCTGTGATGGCATGTCGAACACAATGCGCGAACCTACAAGGCCACTCTGCCGAACCCTGTCTGACCAGCCGCTGATACCGAAGATCAGCGTCTTGTCTGGAAACAGATCTGGCCGGATCAGGATGTAACGCGCCTTCCCGGAGTTATCGAGGAAGTCGATCTCTCCTGATAGGTCCCGGCCTCCCTCGGCCAGCCATTCTGTGTAGGTAATCGTGTTCAAGCGGCATCCCCCTTCTCGACTTCGGACTTGAGTTTGGTTTCGAGCTCGTCCAGCTTCCCCTCAAAGCGCGCCAGCTCTTCATCACGGATATCTCCGGGAATATCCAACTTGTCGAACAGCTTGTGCAGGCGTGCCGTCTGGTCGTCATCCGTCTCAGGCGCTTCGAATGTGCCCGAAGCCGCGCCTTCGATCGTCAACTGTTGCGTGCCGGCATCCGCTGCATAGTCCAACTGCGCCGCAGTGTGCAGCTCGACCGACTTCGGCATGTACTTGATGACCTGCAGCAGAGCGACCTTGCGCCCGTACATCTGCAGATTGTGAATGCCGCCCTTGATGGCATAATGCTTGTCGCCAACCTTGTTGAACTTCTGCAGGTGCTTCTCGACCTTGGCGCGGCTCCAGACTTCAATCACCGGCCGCTGCGCATCCCGCACCCAGCCGACTGCATAGACATGCGTGAAAGGCTTACTCTCATCCGACTCGTCACTCGGCCTATGCTTGATGACCGGCGTCGAGCCGTATTCGAACTCGAACTCATCACCCGGAAAGACCACGCCGGTATGGACCGTGGCGCGGCCTGCGCGCGAGATGAGATCCACAAACCCCTGCCAGCCAGGTACAAAGGTGCATGTCCCCTTGTAGGGAATCAGATAGCCCTGACCCATAACTCCCGGCTCAAGACCGAGCTGAGCGGCGATGATGATCGAGGCAAGAACGCTCTTCATATCGCATTTCATCAGTTCGGGAGTCTTCTGGAACTCCGTCAGCCCAATGCGGATCATGCGATCGGCATTGAGATGACGCGGTAAAGCGGCTTCGATCTTTGGCCGCATCTGCTCGAGCGCCTGCGCGATGGTGAGCGGCTTAGTGGGTGCCTCACCCTTGGATACCTTTTGCAATCCAGCTACTGACATCTAGTCCCTCCCTATACTTCTCCATGCCCCGCCGCGCCGAACCCTGCCAAACCCTGCCACGCCCTGCCCAGCCAGACCTTTACCAAACCAAACCAATCACTCGTCATAACTTCAAACCATGTGACATTGAAA
>Ga0193743_1000236_pt1 | contig 44402 bp, 64 predicted proteins | sample L2c2metaG_FD_143038 | JGI IMG/M metagenome (GOLD analysis project Ga0193743, IMG submission 143038) | Soil microbial communities from a riparian zone of the East river system, Colorado, United States - L2c2 | ecosystem: Environmental > Terrestrial > Soil > Riparian zone | place: USA: East River... | reverse complement strand
ATTTCCGGGATCATTTATAATATTTCCGGGATCATTATTAATAAATCCGGACAGATTATGCAACCTTGATAATCATCCCACACACCACATCCCATTCTTCTTAGATCCCATTCTTCTTAGATTTCAGAAATATTTTGTGTTCTCATGGGAAAATCCCTTTTGGAAACACAAAACCTGTCTAGAATTGGTTTTTTTCCCAGGGAAACACCACCCAGTGCCAGCAGTGCAAGCATGCTGGTTCTAGGAGCCTGTGAAAACAGCTGAATCGAACAAACGAGTGTGACAGTTGACTAATAAGGAAAAGTGGGACTCCGGTTCGTTACATAGACTGTACATTACACATTAGGTGACCTGTAGAGCCCTGATTGAAAGCAAATAAAAACAGCTCATCCAGAAAACATCTACGCCAGAGGGAAATAAAGCAGAAAAGATAGGAAAGATTAAAACCAAATGAAAGAGAGAAGGAACGGTCAGTTGATGCCGGATTTAAAAGTAGGAGTAAAGGAAAGGGTATATATATCATGAGTATTCTTTGCCCAGATGCAGATTGTTCACATCTACGATGTCGCTCTCTTTCTCTTGGATGGGTTCTTCACTGCCATTCATCTCCAAAGGGTTATGGTTATACATAATCCCACCCTCCATTCGTATATCATGACTTTCTACTCTGAGGCCACTGTTTTCCACCCGAAGGTCGTTCGCAGGGGTACCTGGTCGAGATGATGCTAATCCTGACGATGTAGCCGTCGCTGTAGATATCAGATGATTGTGAGGGTAATATGACCGTCTTCGCATTTTCTTGAAATCATAAGAGGTGAATCTGAAATCGCGTTTAGCGTAAGCAAGAGAGAACCGGACCAAAATATACACACTGTTCTTCCATTTGCCTCATTTCAACACTCAGATTGTCCTGATTGGCCTTGCGCGCCTTTGCTTTCAGAGGATTATCCTCTAACAACAATTCTTCCAGTTCATGAGATGCGTCAAAGTTAGCCTTCTTTGCCTTGAAGAAATGATAATGATACTTTAATTAAGTACTAGGCGTGGCCCAGCGGGCTGAGAAAAACTTACATCAGGTGTAAATGGAGGGGTTTGCTCTTTCGATTCCAATGTATCCCAGTCAATAGGTTTAAACCATGGATGCCGCCGCAGCTCCTGGAAGCCCTCTCCTTGAGGCTTGCAGCCAAACCTTTTTGTTGGATCGCGTTCTAGAAGCTATTTTGAGATAAGTGTGAGGTTGTGTGAGAAGTCGAAAAACTCGACTTACCCCTTTGACGACTTGCATTCCAACGCGAGTGCATCTCTTCTCAGCATCCTCGGGCCACTTCAGTGGATCTCTAGAGATACTGTATGTGAGATCGCTATTGGACCGGCCCCTAAAAGGTCGGCGGCCGAAGATAAGTTCATAAACGCAGACACCCAATGACCACCAATCGATGCAATAAGTGTAACCGCGCTTCAATAAAATTCTGCAGAAAGCGATTCTTTAAAAGAAAACATGACGCTGTATCGTGACATACTCGGGTGCCATGTAGGCCATTGATCCTGCCACGCCCGTTAATTTGCGCTCGCCAAAGTGGACAGCAATATTAAAATCAGTTAAATGGGCGTTTCCGCGTTCGTCCAGAAGGATGTTATCAGGTTTAAGGTCTCTAATAATGAAAAGAGTGGTAAGGAACACTCAAATCTGAAATCTGACCCACAAAAATAGAACAATCACCGATGCATTATGCCCATCTCGTGTAAAAAGGCCAACCCTAAAGAAAGTTGAGCGACATAAAAGCGAACGGTGTCTTCCGGCATTGAACCTAGTCTTTCGAGGTGGACTGAATGAAGAAAATGGCTGTGAGAAATTGCCGCCAGTAATGCAAGAGAGCGAGTGCTGACATCGAAGATCTCCACCTAGCATGAGATCTAGCACGAAGAAACAATTCTCGTCGTCTTGAAATGCATACCGCAGGTTGACGATAAAGGGATGGTCGACCTGTATGGAAGAAAGGGTCTGGCGAGAGAAGTGGAGTGAAATGGGACGAACGAACCTCTTCCAACAACCTTCTTTCTTGTATAACATTTGGAACAGCTTTCATCTTTACACACTTAGCCTTGTTGATGTATTTGAGAGCATAGAGTTCGCTGGTCTGTTTGTGCTGGACGACCCGAACCTTAAGAAATAGAATGAAGTAAGAATATAGAATACATAAGAAAGAAAGACCGACCTTTCCAAAAGCACCTTTGCCCACACATCGTAGGAGCAAGAAGTGGAAAAGATTGACTTCACCATCAAAGTCGATGGGCTGATGTGTCGTGGGTAAGGCTGTGAATGTTGTGATTAAAGATGGGCTCACCTGTGCTCTACAGCATACTGCACCCATTATGATTCGTTACGAGTTCGTGGTTGGAGAGGGGTATATTGGTAAAAAAGCTTATACACGGGTTTGTGAAGAAAGCCTTTGTATCCTCCTTTATGTAAATTGCACTTGGTCACACCTGTCACTCATCCCATGTCCCTACGCCCACTCGTTCTTTCAGGTCCCTCTGGCGTCGGCAAAAGCACCCTTCTACAACGTCTCTTCCTTGACTTTCCCGATAAATTTGGCTTTAGTGTTTCTCGTGCGCCATTTTATTTTTTACTGCGTCATTCAATCGTTCATCAGCTATTTACAGATACAACACGAAAGCCCCGTCCGGGAGAAGTAAATGGGAAACAATATCATTTCGTCACCCCCCAACGGTTCAAGGATCTTATCCATGATGGAGCATTCATAGAACATGCTGATTTTTCCGGAAATTTCTATGGTACAAGCTTTGACGCCATTCGTCAAGTCGAGCAGCAGGGTCGCCGTTGTATTCTGGATATTGAAGCCCAGGTCGGTTTACTCATCTTTTCTTTTTTATATTCATATATCGACGTCCCCATCTCAGGGAATCCGCCAAATTAAAAAGACCAATCTGAACCCAGTTTATCTTTTCATCTCACCTCCATCGATGGCTGCGCTTCGCGCCCGTCTCCAAAAGCGGGGGACTGATTCCAATGTCGCCGTGCAAAAGCGCCTGGCAATGGCTTTGAACGAAATTCAATTTGCAAAAGAACCCAACGTACATGACATTATTATTGTCAACGACGATGTGGATAGAGCTTATGAACTGTTCAAGAAGGTAGCGCTGGGAGAAGAGATAACTGGAGATAGTCTACCCCTAGAAGATGATACTTGAGATTAAGTAAGCATCCCCACATGGGAATATTAGAAACGTCAAAAGCTATTATCATGTCCGTAGAAACATCGAGCATTCCTTTTTCTTTGTAAGTCCTTTTCATCTATAATTTATCGATATTTTCACCTTGCGTAGCTTTTGTTCACTTGTCCGAGAAATATTCAAGTTACCTGCCCCCCAGACACGCACCCGACAAGTAAAGCATGATGATTATCCAGCCCTCCAAGTATTTCGCAAATGGGTCGAAGAACTTCACAACCGGTTCTCTCCCCTTCCTTCAAATACAACTGCTATTTGCTTTCGAATGTTGTTCCCCGAAGAAGACATACGTCGAAGATATGACATCCAAGAAACAAAGATGGCTCAACTTCTCGCAGATTGTTTCGGTGTAGAAGCTAAAGTCTTTAGAAAATGGAGCTTGGAGGAGGCTTCGGGTTGTCTTGGGCGGGAATTGGAAGTTGTCATGGAACGGTCATGTTCTGTAAACTTTAGTTCCATCCTTTTTTTGCGGTCACGCTGACCATCTTGCAGGACACAAACGGTTCATTAGGTTCAAGAACGATTGACGAAGTTGATGCACTTCTTGATGAACTTGCTTCAAAATCAGCCTACTCGCATAAATCCATCCGTTCACAATATCCCAAGAATCGGACTGGAACGCGTACCACCATCCTCCGAACCCTCTTCCGGCCACTCTGTCCTCATGATGCATCTGTCCTTACTCAAATAATACTCAAGGATTTAAGGCCACTCCTCTATCCTCTCACGGAATTTCATTACACGGCTGCCCTTACCCATTACAATACTGCTTCGGTCAGGATGCTCACCCTGCAGCACGCTATGACTGCTTGGGACCCGTCAGGATACTTCTTGAAATTTTATCGCATGCGACCATGCGTGGATGAAGCCGCCGCATTCGCTGACCAGCCATCTCCCATCATATCTGAAATTTTGCCCAAAATTGCTTCACCAATTGCTGTAAGAGTTTGTTCTTCTTAAACCTTGAAACCAAGTCGAACTACGACCAGATTCCAAAATCAGAGAAAGGCTTAGGCTGTCCAGAGGCCCTGGAACTACTTCGAGGCTCGGAATGGGTTTGGGCTGAAACCAAGTATGATGGCGAACGTGCTCAAATTCATGTAGAGGTTCAATCCGACAACTCGTCTCATATCAGAATTTTCAGCAAGAGTAAACGGGACTCTACTCAGGATAGGCATGCTGTGCACGACATCGTGCGCCGTGCACTTGGCCTCCTTTCACCTAACTCCCAACTGAGAAGAGAGATTAAAATGATTCAAGTAAAACAGAACGTAATCCTCGATGCAGAAATGGTCGCTTTTAGGGGGGTCCAAGTTGACGGTAGTATTCCTATAAGCCTTGGGAATTTGAATCTCATCTCGCATTTTAGAATTCTGGCGTATTCGATCGTTGATCGAGACTACTGCACGTGGTATTCGCGGTAAAAGAGGTACATATATTTCAAATAACTCGGACAACGATGAGTACGATTACTTCAACAATGAGCTTTCCAAATTTTGAAACTCCTTTGTTAATCAGGGACGAATCCATGAGAAGCGATCTCAATGACTTCAACCTGGGACTAGTATTTTTTGACGTTCTTGTCCTTAACTCCCAAAACCTCATGTTTGAACCCTATTTGTGTCGCCGGGAAATCCTAGAGGGTCTTATTCTCACAACGCCAGGACAAGCCATCCTTGCGGATCGATTCCTCATTGATATGTCGGCACAGCCACAAAAGACCTTAGCGAAAATATTCGATGAGCATAAAGCAGCACATCTAGAGGGTCTTGTGCTGAAAGCGGAAGAGTCACTGTATAATGACTATCGGAAACCCTGGGTAAAGCTTAAGAAAGACTATATTCCCGGACATGGGGATACGTTGGATTTGATCATCATTGGGGCCGGTTGGGAAAAAGTACGCGGTCGAAAACTACGTGGTGAGCAGTGGTCAACAAAGATCGACTTGGATTCCTCATGCGGAATTTCTCAACATAGTTCCGCCAACTACCTTGACAACGTTTTACATTGGGGGGCTAGCTAATAGGTTCCGGAAAGTGGGTATTTCTCTCTACTTATTTCCAGATCTAACAGGGCATCAGGCGGGAGTACGACCACACTTCCACGTATATTTTACCGTGTCGTACGGTTTGTCTCGAGACCAATTGGAGGAAGTGAATTTTCTTATCAAGTCTTCTGACCCTGTGGACTTTTCTTCATGGGTAAGTCATACAAACTTCCAGAGCTACAAACGTTTACTTTGAGGGTTCGCTAGGATAACAAGCAAAGCAGTCTTCCTTTCACTTTCACCATATTCAAGGGTTTACGGCCACCTCCAAGTTCTGTTTTACGAACACCCCTTCTTGCCGAATTGTTTGGCGCTGGGTTTACAAAAGCTCCAGCAAGCAAAGTTTGTTTTAATCCCTATTGAGATTTCTTGGCTTAAATGATGTTACATCCTAGCATTACGAGCTCCGTTTCCCGCGTGTGAGCAAAGTATATCGACCAAGTGAGCGTAGTTGGACAGAAGGCGCCGATTTACAGGCAATAAATATTGCTGCTTGCAAGTCAGTTGGCCGAGACAGGACTGAGGAAAACATGGAAGATTGGGCTCGAAACCTCTTCCAAAGTAACGGTTCATCCCATCGTCCAGAAAAACGAAATGCACCCATCAATGTTTGGAACGAAAATGGGCAAAAGCCGTACAAGAAAATACGCTACGACAATTCATCGTCTCCTATACGCCAAAATCGTACAGGCGAATTACAATCCTCAGTTCCTAGTGAGTTGCCTCTTGGGCCTTCGACTAATAAAACCAGCGTCGCACACAATATAGTTTCCGCAACAAAGGTCATAACGTACCCATTCAACGCGCATACTCTTGTATCGCAAACTACTCCAATCAGCCCAGCGACCCTGTGTAGAAATGACGTCCTTGAAACCGCCATACAGACACAGCGGCAGGACATCAAGTACCCATTTTCACTGCAGGAACACGATCTTTGTTGGTTTGCACCGCCAGTCAGCGAAGGTCGTCAACCTTGTTTGTTTTGGTCGTCACGGAAGAGACAAATTCCGAGGGAGAGAAGGCTTCATTCTCTCGCCTCCTTTTTGGCTGGATGTGGGTGGGTAACAAACGTCACTAGTGGACGCGCAGTACGAGTAAAACGAGGTGTCATCGTCGTCGACGACTGTGATGGAGCTTGCAAAACATTGGTCATGGATACCTTGAATCATCTACAGAGGAGCAGTGTTTCTTCCGACGAGCGAGCAGCCATCTGGGTTTTTGGATGTCTGCCAAGTTGTATACCGTTGCGATTGTATCAATCCATATAATTAGCTTAGATAAATAACTGATCGCCCTAGCCATTTTTGGTAGTGTTTCATGTTTTCTTCCCTGTCATCACGTCCAGCAGGCATTCGACTTTTCTGGTCTACAGCCCGCCGTTCAGACCGCGCTATCGTCTACTCAGAAAATGGAGATCCCGCCAAAGTATTGAGGGTCCTTACATATCCCTCTCTGCCGCCTCCACCACCCAACTCGGTAAACATTAGGTTCCTCCTTTCACCGATTAACCCAGCCGACATCAACGTGGTAGAAGGTACCTACCCTTCAAAGCCTGCTAAAACAGATATTTTGTCTCATAAAGACCAAAGTCTTGTTGTTGGTGGTAACGAAGGCCTTGCTCAAGTGACCGCAGTGGGAGCGGGCGTAAAAGACTCTCTGAGGGTCGACGATTGGGTTATCATGATAAAACAGCAAGCGGGCACGTGGGCAACAGACAGAAATGTTGCCGTCCATGATGTTGCTAAAGTACCAGGTGCACATGTTCTCACTGAAAGTCAAGCAGCAACTATGACGGTGCGTAATCATTTAACCAACCGTTATTACAGTTTTTGCTCAAAGCATTCAAGGTCAACCCGCCTACTGCTTACAACATGCTTTCTGGGTTTGTTGACCTACGCCCAGGTGATTTTGTTATCCAAAATGGTGCAAATAGTGCTGTCGGTATATCAGTTGTGAACGCAGAACAGGTACTTAAATCACTGCCCATGCTGATTATTAGGTCGGCCAAGCAGTCATTCAAATTGCCTTCGCTAGAGGTCTCAAGACTATTAACCTCATTCGCGATCGGTAAGTTGACCTATTCAAGTCATCTCGGTTTTACATACATTCTGAGTCTCGTATCAGACCCGACCTTGAACAGACCACAGAGAAACTCCTTAGGCTTGGCGCAACCCATGTTCTTACTTATGATCAGCTTTTTGACCGTCTTACCAGAGATCAAATTAAAAGTTGGACCAATGGAAAGGTGAAAATGTGATCATAATTCACGTTACTACCCAAATGCTAAGTGTGCTTGTTTGAAGGGGATTCGGCTGGGTTTGAATTGCGTTGGTATGGTACTCCCTATGAAAGTATATCAATACACTCACTTATTCGTTGTAGGCGGCAAAGAGACGACCATGATGGCCAGGTTACTAGATAATAATGCACACCTAGTGTCTTATGGTGGCATGGCAAAGCAACCTTTGTCACTGCCCGTCTCTCTTTTCATCTTCAAGAACCTAACATGCCGAGGCTTCTGGCAAAGCCTCTGGTACAAGGAAAAAACGCCTGCCGAACGAGAGGAGCTGATGCAGATTCTGGTGAACTTGTTGAAAGAGCACAAGGTGTGACAAGTACACATTATTGCTCGGGAGGTCCCCAATCCTAATGACACTTCTCGTGACAGCTTCAGACCGCAGACCATGAGATTCTCAAAATATCAGCCCGAGAAACTGATAGTCAAGGCACAGAAAAGATCCAAAATGTGATGCAAGCAATGGCAGAAGGACGGTATGGGAAGAAAGTGCTGTTGAAAATCGAAAGTATCTAAAGCACTCAGCCTGAAAATTTTCCATATCTCAATAACATCTGATATGCCATGTAATAAATCTGTAATTTTACTAACGCATCTTCCTATCTTCAAAGAAACGCTAATGAACGGGTAAATTAGCATCAAGTAAGATAAATTACATCATGCTCACCTTCAGGTGTCGCAGTTGCCAAGTGCATGTTGCCAGTAATACAACTATTTGTGCAACAACATACCACACTGCCCTAGAGTTGGTAGCTTCGCTCAAGTCTCTATAATCAGCTTCGCGTTCTCGTTGATACTGTTGTTCCCTTCTGATGTCTTCAAGCTTTTGGTTAAGATCGCGAACTTTTGCAGCAATTTCAGAAACGTGTGATCGATCATGTTCGACATCTGGTTTGGTTGAGCCAACAACTATATCGAGGTGGAGTCGAATATGGGTGTGACTAAACCATGAAGTGTAATTTGTTGAGAGACAAATGGCATGGTCGCCAGCCTCGTGGGAGGTGAAGGTGAATTTCCCGTCCAGAGGACCGACTGTGTTGACAACAACGTGCCCCGATGGCTGCTCCTAGAGAGATTTCAGAACTTTGATAGCGAATCCCAAGCAGAAGAGGCATACCTGTACCTCCACTATGATGCCAAGATCCGGATTTTCGGCATATTTTTGCTGTTGTTCTGACCACTCACGAGCACGATAATGGCCTGTAGGAAAAGGGGAACAATGAGAGGAGTCGTCATGCACTGCAAGAAAGTCCTTACCCTCGACAACGGTGTCGGTAGGGAGTTCTTCAATAAAACATCGTTTTTCGTTGGCATCAAGATAGAAGTGAAGGGCGTTTGCAGCAGAAACGATACATAAAATAAACGAGAACAAAGTGATTCGCATGCTGAAAGGAAGAACGCTAGCCACAACGGCGCTACGAAGCAGCTATGCAAACAAATCACGTGTACTATTTGCATGTCACGTTATACCAGTCGCACTCCTGTATTTCCACCTAGAGTTTTGGGTAGACCCATGGAACTAATGCTGCCGCCAGGTCCACCCGTCCCACCGCCACTGCCCAGTGCATTAAGGAGGAGATCTCGACAGCAGCGTGCTCGCTCCCTCCGTTGAATGAACCAGCTGCCTGCATCGCAAGGCACAGCCAAGGGCACAGCTATGATGCCGTTTTCCTTCGCCACTCTTACACTCCTAATGAGTCCCTCAACCTCGACTTCCGAATCCAAGTCGTCCAAATCTTCGGACAACTCGTCACGCAGTTCATCCGCTAGTCGTACAGCTGCAGCTGCAGCCGCAGCCGCTTTCTTCCCCATCTTCTTGGACGAAGAGGTGGTGCCAGATTTCTTCCCGACGGCAGCAGGATCTAGTCCGAGTGCTACAGCAGCCTCACTGGCCAAGCGTTTCTTTTCGAGTTTCTCCCTTTCGCGTTTCTCTTTCTTCTCCGCTTTGGTCTCTCGTTTTACCGGTTCAACAAAATTCGGATTAGTAGCACGTTGCCATTCGAGTAACAATTCATCGTAGTTGCGCGAACGGCCTTGAACAGCACGTTTGGCACCCATCGAATGAGACTTGCAGGTAAGAGACCTAGAACACGGCAGGTTCTTATCATTGATAACACCGCAGTGTTTATCGTAATCCACTGGGCCTTTCAAGCGACCTTTCGTAACTTTCGCGGTCGGTTTGTTCTTTTTCTTCGCGGGTTCTTCTGGGGATGGGGACGCTTTTCGCCTTTTCAGGCCTTTTTTTGCTTCTAAGAGCCTGATATTTGAGTAAAACTTGAGGTAAAACAGTTCAAGGATCACCTTCAGCTTCAAGTTTGCCCTTGATGCCTTTCTTTCCGCCGGAACGGATAAGGGCACAATTCTCTGCCAAAAAATGAGATGTAAAATACGTGAGAGCGGAATAAGAGCCAACCAGTGTGATCGACCAAAAAGCTCCGTAAAATTGGTTTGCCACATTCTTTGCATTTCACCAGACCAATGTCAGAAGTAGATGTCAGAGGCCGTACGCCAAATAGCTTCATATCACGAGCTGTAAGCCATGAGGTAGGAGGAGATGGGAGAGATGGTGATATTTGTATGGCTGCCGGTGGTGGGTCTGCATCCCATGATACAAATGGTAGTAGGGGACTTGAAGGCTTTAGTTTGAGAGTCATTGCAAGTTCACTATTGAATCGTGACGGTGACACTTATATAATCACATGATTGCCACACTTGAGGCACCTCATTTGCCAGAATTCAGCACGTCCTAACACTGCTACTCTAGTTTTGCTTCCACCGGGAATTGCGAAATGCGAAAAGCTGCTATGAGAATGTCATGAACACATCAGTGGACGAATGAGACAAGTTGCGGCAGAGGAGCTGTAGATTGGGCTGGATCCGCCGTTGTTACCGTTACCTCTCTGGTTCCTATTATTTTCATGCACCCCTGACAGTACGTTGAAACATTATTAGCTTCAAATTGCAAGGGAAAAATGCAGTGATACATAGTTGGTAGGTTAAATTACACGTATACTGAAGGTAGAGAGTTAGATGAAATATTCTGGCTTTCGAGAATTTATCCCGTATTCTGCCAAGGCAGCACTGAGGTCATCCATCATCAGAGTCGTACGCGTCTTGTCCTAAACAATGTTTGAGTAAGAGAAGCTTAAAAAGGGATTAGTCCAGACCTTCATTGAACCAGGGCCCGTCAATGGCTGATTTATGCGTGCTCGACCTCCTGTGGCATTCGTGCGGATGCGGGCATGTTGGTAGGCATCGGCCGCAATGTCAGAGACAAATTTTTGGGCTGCAAGGGACAATAGTCGTTTTCTGTGAAATATTCAGGATGAGATGTTTGGGGAGAATGGATGTTTGGGCAAGACTGACAATCGAATATCTTCACATTCAAATCCGACGCGTTGTAGATAGTAGTCAGTTACTTCATTTGGAATCTAGCAGTCACAATGGAGTTTGAAACGTAAAATAACCTCTCTGGATAGAATCATACCAAGGGTTCGTATTCGTCGAGCATTAACATGAAATCAGCTAAAGTTCGATCTTTCCGTGCTTCCTCAGCCGCTTGTCGGGATTGTGTAGCCGCTGGATGAGAGGAAGAAGAAAAGGATGCACCAACTGAAGCATTGGTTTGAGTTTGGGATGGTTCTGAGGAAACTGGAGGATATGTAGAAGAGATGGGGTAAGAAAAACCTGGAGTCGGATTTGACATGACTGTAACTGGAGAAAGGCAAGCGGACTTTTTTCGGAGTTTTTCGGAGTTTCAACGTTATACTTATGCGTGATCTTTTTTTTTCCAACCCCTTGTTCTTGTTTCCACCAACTTCAACTTGTCACTGGTACCTCCATCATGCAACTTCGGTTAGTGTTATTCTTCTTCCCCTTCACTATTAGCTACGTATATATGATGTTTGAGGCATTTGGCTTTACGCAGGAGCGCACCCTGCACTGCAGAAATTTATCTCAGCTACCTTCGGTGTGGACTACTTTGGTAGTTCTCATCCGCACTTCTGATTTTCAACTTTATAACTTTCTCTCTATGTACAAACTTGACTAATTTCTGGTTCCAAAGAGGCTAGGTGATCACAAAAATTTGGTTGTTACGGAGTCTCATTCAGTACGTTTTATGTCGTCTACACAATATTTGGCGCTCTAATATCCTTTCTTAAGGCTCTACCCTTGCGTTTATGGACGTTCCACAAATATTCACCATATTTTGAAGCTCTCCTGGTCACTGGACTTTCGTCCGACCCATCTCACCTGTTATCACATTAGTTTATATAGAAATATCATTCACTTTCTTGCAATGGTTCCTGGCGAGTGCGTTTATATGGTTCAGTCTTCTCTTGCGGACTAAGGAATGTGTGACAAATAATTGCGAGCGAAGCGAGCATTATTGAGTAGCTAGGTGGACAAACAAAATCCATTTCCGAAAAGCTGGACATTTGCTGGACATGACTTCCTCCCCTTATATTTCCCTCGTTTCGTCCCCTACTCTCTTCATATTTCGTGTAGTAGTGCAACGAGTTGCATCATTCTATGCTTTTCTGCCGAAAAAAAGTTCCGAGCTGGCATTGTGTTTTCAGTGTTGTATGACGATGACCTAGTAGGTGTGGGAAATAGCCAGTGGACCTGATTCGCTGGGCAAATCTGCCGGAGCTCGGCAGAGGTCCAAATTCGCCTTTGCAAATTAGCAGTGAAAAGCTATTTTGCCAGTGAATTAGGTGTCTACGTCTACTCCCATCTTCCCCACTTCCACTGGTGCTGGGACTAGAGAGTGGAACGGCTTCAGGAAGAGCTTGCAAATATGCCTTGAGTTCCTTGAAATTTCCTGAGCTCATTTCTGGGGATTCACAATAAAAGACTAGTGAAGATTATGGTGATCTCAGGCTAAAATATTGCTAGCAGCAATTTGAAATTTATAAATTGTAAATAAATAAAATCATGGGCAGTCAGAGCTCCCAGAGTATTTTCTAGCTCAATGATAGGACTTATTTTCTCATACTATCCATGGGTATTGTACCACCTATTCACTGCCCTATCCACCAAGCTAATTTGCCCTAATTTGCACCCCATTTCGGGATCCTGGCTGGACCGGCAAATTTGCAGGTGCTTTCGCTGGCCTATTCTCCGCCACACTAGGTGGTAAGCACCGCTTGCACGTTGATTATGCACGTAGGTACCCTAGAAGTATTTCATTTATATAACATTTAAAAATTAAAATTTGCCTACCAACTAGGATGGCGCAGCGAGCCCCCCCCGCAGCCAGCGGTCCTTGATAGTAGGAAGTTGGTGCATATGATCATGATCAAGGTGCATTCTCACTCCGCCTGATCCAACTGTGAAAGTACCGTTATATTGCCTGTGTAAACTGTAAACGAGATACATATCTACTTTTCTCTCAAAATCAACGCCCCAACATGTTCTAAGGATCTATCTTGATCAAAGTATCTCCCCCCTCAATGAGAACAGGGACATTGTCATCATCCTCCATTGCACCCAACAGAGCTTCAACATTAGGAGACACGACAAACTGTTTGTTAACTTCTCCCAGAACAATGAGCTGTTTTCCTGCCATATCAAGATTAACCGCCTGTTGAAGAAATGAAGGTTGTGTAGCAGCGTTTAACTTGTAAATTTTCAAGATTAGTCATGAAATCAAAGATATGGAAATAATGATTCACGTTAAGAAGAATGTCATTAACAAGCCTTATTTTGACCGTGCCGCTCCTATAGATTTCAAGCTGACCTATTACACCAGAAATGGGTTCGAGCTTCTTGGGTTCTGAAGGTGCAACAGAAGGCGAACTTGAACTCGACATGGTGTCTGGCTTTGTATCTGCAGCAAAGGAAACTTTCTTTCCACCAACTTCTGGTATTTGATCTGAACCTGAGACGGTTGTCATCTTAGAAGAAAATGTGGGAAATGGAGTAGGAAATTGGAAAAGATATAGCCTTTCCTCCCGCATGCCGTTGTCCTAAGGCAAAGACTTCAACAAAATGCAGCTGAGATCGTCGAAAAGACCTAACCGTTTCCATGTTTGCTTGACTCGCAAAATCTTCAACAATGTCTTCTAATTCGTCATCCTCACTTTCACCAACATCAACGGCTTGTCCAAGTCTCATAAAGTGTTCACCTATATGTACGTCAGGATGGTCACCTCACTAATCACCATCATTAAAACGCACTCTGCTCTTCCTTCTTGACTTTCTTCTGCGACTTTTGATGTTCCTTTCTAATGCTGTCTGGAGCCATCCAGTCCATCTGATGCACATTTTCCATGTCAACGATTTCGACGCCTTCGTCAGGATCAGAATAGTATTCTTCATCTGTCTTTGCGGTGCCACTCTTTACATTATCATTTGTATTTCCAAAGTCTTTCTTTAGAGATGGTGGAGCAAAATATGAAAGCTTGTCCCCAAAGCTTGTCGAAGTTCGAGATAATGAGGCAGGGGGTGTAAAATTTGAGCGAGGAGCAGATCGACGTAGGTTGTTACCAGCTAATGTTGGACCCATGGCGAATGGTCCACTGGCAGTCATTTCAACAACGGGGGGTGCACCTCTTCCGCGCCCTCTTCCGCGCCCTCTTGGCTCCCCACGCCCTCTTCTGATCCCATGGTCTCGGTCAATGGAGGTGCTGGCACTCGGAGCTGGCTCCTGGGTGAATAAATTCAGCGCTTAAGATACCAACACATCGACAGCTGGCTTACTGCGTTGGCTTCCCTGTAATAATTTGTTTGTGGATGAGCTATCCGCATCACGCAGAACGGGAGCAAGTTACTTACTCTTTTTTTCGTCTTTGGGGAAGAGTTGGCACAAACTTGAGCTTTTGGGTTCCTTGCCTGGTAACATCAGCTTGCTTTTTTACCAAACTGCCTATTGCCTTGGGAACTGGGATAGGAGGTGCATCTATGATAAACGTTAAATGGCAACCGTGGATTACGGAAAGAGTTCAGTATTCTCACCCGACATTATACAGGTTGTCGAAATCGAGTTAAAGCTAGGTCACATGCTGACTCGGCACGTCCAGGCGCTCTTCGCTCTTTTCCATCATGCCTGAGGAAGTCCAACATCTGCATGTTAGCTATAATGACATTCACAATCTCATTCGGAGGAATACTCCAAAGATTGTTGCGGACTTCGACCCAACCCTTTTGATTGCAATCGGTCTGTCTTTGTTTTCAATCATTTATCCTTATATACTGATCATCTGCTTAGGTGGAGGGTTAGTGACTATTGCCTCTTCACGCTTGTTCTCAGATGCGTGATCATATGTTCTTGTTCAGAGGGTTTTTTCCTGCTCGTGTCATGGTAAGTTGGTAGTGCTGGTAATTGCTATCGCCAGCTCAATATCAATACAGCGAACATTCCTTCGCGAAGAGTCCAAGAATAAAACGCTGCAAATTCAGGCAATTGGCCTTTCACTTTACGAACCAGTGGAAGGATTGACGGTGGAGCAGATGGGAGTTAAAGTCATCCGGACACAATGGCTGTACGTACAAAATCACTAACTTTTTTGACAACCTCTCAAAACTAGCAGTGGTCCTAATTCGGGCAAGCTTTTGCTTGGAAAACGCAACTTGATAGTGGTGTGTAGATATGAAGTTATCAAAGTTATCCTAGAGGTAGCTTACATCCCTTTCAGGATGAAGTCGACGATAGTCGCAAAACCTTACAGTAAGTCTGTACGTGTCCTGAGATAGCCTCGTATCGTACAACAGCGTTATACAGCTACGCTATATCAGAGCTCAAAAAAGACGTTGAAGCAGAACTTTTGTCCTATCCTGACGAAGATCGCGAAGCGCTACGCGCAGCAACACGTTTTGCCGTTTTTGTTGTGCACAACAAAATGAAACAGAAGTTGGCTGAACTGCCAGAAGGGACACGGTAGAATTTCACTGGCCTCAGTCGTAATTTGTCTGACTTATGATGACAGATATTTTTCAGGAGCGGAAGTTGGAAATGTCTGGTGTGTGGCTTTTTTTTCCAAGTATATGTTGTTCTCACACATGTACAGGCTAGACTACCCTTGGGAGGCTATGTAAGATAATCGGACCCGATCTGAACTCAGTCCTCCTAACCATCTTGACATAGCGATATTGAAGAGCACGACCTGCAAGCTGCTTTGGATAGAGAAAAGTGGCAGTAATTAATTAATTATTGGGGGAAACCGATGGCGTGGAGGTTGAAGACTGCGTCCAGCAGGGTGGTACTTACTTCAAGGATGTGTCTAAGCCAGATGGTGATGCATGTTGGAATGTTACAGTGAAATGGAACGGCCAGACGATGGACATCAGGCATTTTCAGATGATGAAGGTACAGCGAGCAGCACGCTGCATCGCAAAAGTGCACCCTAATCATGAACACGATTCCTTTGTTTGTTATGCATGCTGACGCTCACATACATAGAGTACATACGTGTATTATGAGTCTCTAGAGCTCGTCGCATTACTGGGTCTGTACGATCGAAGGCGCATGAAGATTCTCAACATGTTCCTCAACAAAAGCCTTCGCAATGGATACCGTTGGACAAGGGTGGGCTCGGTTTATGTTGCGAAACCCGGCTTTCTAATAGACCGTTACCCAGGGTGTCACATTTGCCAGTCCTAGCCATAAATACAGGGGTACCTTATCCCTTCCACCATCCCCGTTCCCTCCCAATGGTTGAGGAGGTCGATTATGAATCCTTGCCGTCAAATGCGGGACTTGCGGTCAGTCACACCTAAAACCCCAGCTCCAGCATCCAACTAATCCAACGAATCTATCAGGTCAATATGCTGGCTGGCTCACTCGTAAGGCGGATTTATCCCAGAGTTTACAATTGAATGAGAAAAAAAAAACACTGTAGGCTGGCATATCTGAACACGCTATAATGTTTCCTATCGATAGTATCAAAGTAAGCTGGCGAGCACATCATAAATATTCTTATGCTCAACAACGTATGCCACCCAGACGCGGATGCAAGTTTTCGCGACTACCCCATTAGCGGTATACAGCGGTGTCGGCAATGCCTTCTCGAGAATATCGTCGACTGAAGGATTACGAGCGCTGTGGCGAGGAGTATCATCCGTCATCTTGGGGGCTGGTCCTGCTCATGCAGTGCATTTCGGAACTCTTGAAGCAGTGAAAGAACTAGCTGGCGGAAATGAGGCTGGGAATCAATGGGTGGCAACGTGTATGTTTTTATCTTGAACACGTCTTTATTTCGACTACATTTCCAATTCAATTTCAGCATTGGCAGGAGCATCTGCGACCATAGCAAGCGACGCTTTCATGAACCCTTTTGACGGTACGGACAATGACATACATCCTTTAGATTTTATCCAAATTTTTCTCTATCAAAAGTGATAAAGCAGAGAATGCAGCTTCACAAGTCTGAATTTCGATCAGTCTGGACCTGTGCTCGGGTGGTTTATCGGACTGAAGGGCTCAGCGCCTTCTATGTGTCATATCCCACAACGTTGGCCATTTCAATACCGTTCAATGCCATACAATTCACTGTCTACGAGCAAATAAAACGGTTCGTGAACCCTAGAGGGGAGTACTCTCCATCAACACATGTCTTTGCTGGAGGTGTGGCCGGAGCGGTGGCTGCCGCTGTCACCACTCCTTTGGATGTTGCAAAGACAATTCTGCAGACACGAGGTACTGCGAAAGACACAGATATTCGGAATGCCAGGGGAATGATTGACGCCTTTCGGGTGATTTGGACGAGGGACGGTTTCAAGGGCTTCGGCCGTGGATTGAGTCCAAGAGTGTTGACTATCATGCCGAGCTCAGCGCTATGTTGGATGTCGTATGAATTTTTCAGTTCGTGTGCCCTTTTCTGCCAGAATTTGATCTATTCTAACCATCTATTGCAGAGGCAGCGATACGGTCTGATTAGAATGGCTTGTAGGTTAAAAGTACATGATCTAATTGAATTATCTATAAACACGTGACTAGACATTGGCAAACTTGAACTATCATGGTCCATTATTCTATGAACTTGGTCTTTGTTACTCCAGCTTGTCTTTTCGCGCTCTCGATATTTCTTGGTCTCGGTTCAATTGGCGCAGGGGTTGCAATACCAATGAACAATCCCGATCTTAAGTCTTCAGATAATGGTCCTACAGAGCATCACACTTTGATACCGCTGCAGTCGTTGACTGCCATACTGCCCGTCGTACCACCTTCTTTGGACCGAATGCCCGAAACACTTCTTCCCTTTCTCAAACCTTCGAGATTTATAAGAGAGATCATTCTCGTCTGTCCCGAGTCAATTGCTACACGCGTCCGACAGACACTCCAAAGAACCTTCATGTCTGTTGGAACCACCGATCATCCTGAAGTGTCCTTGCGCCCATGGATAGGCCACCTCGATCCTGCCATTGGCGTTCTCAGGGCTATCTCGGAGGTTTCGACTGCTTGGGTTCTCCTCATGGACGACCAAGGCTTGTCGAAAGTTGTTGATTCTATGCCCTTCCTGCTGCTGCATCCCTTTCAGTTTCCTGTGCCTTTTGGTCCAATTGGCTTGTTGCGACCCAATCCTGCTTTCAATATAACACACCACTTAGGACGAGGATATCTCAGCCCGCCGTTCGTCATGCCTGCTTCCCTTGGGACTATCCCCATCAATATGAATCATAATGACATTACCCCTTGGGTCAGCCTGGGTTTGCAAGTGTCTAAACAACGATTAGATGCTATCGGTGGTATAATCGTATCGGATGAAGAGCTCGCAAGCTTTACAGTACACCATAAACTAGCGGCGACAAATGAGAGTCTATGGAACATCAAAAATGATACCTCTCCCGAAGCTTGGCCCCTTGCATCTCCTTCCTCAAATTTAGAAACCCCTGAGAGACGTGGGACGTTCGTGTTCTTTTTCTTGGCTTTGGACGATCTACGCAATGCTGCGCACTTGATTTGCAAGATGCAATTTAAAGATGAAAGCAGCATACGGATATTTGTCTATGGCGAATACGTTCAAACCAAGGTTGAAGCTGACTGGGTGACCAGACTGTTGAAAACGGAGCGTTGCACTTTGATATATGAGGTCCTGGCGATTGGCGTTACCTTATCATTTTCCAGAGCTGGGAGTGATATTCTTTCAAGGTGGTTTGACACCTTTGATGACCCGCCGGACGTTATCGTGGCCCGGAAGGAGCTGGACCCTTTGGTAGGATATTTACTGTCTAATCATCAGGACGTCTTACTTTGGGATGCGACCCTCATCCAAATCCCTCGGCTTGACTTGAAGTATGCAGAATGGATGTCAGCTTTGAGTTTGATCGAATGGAAGAGTGTGGCAACTCTATCTTTTTTTGTTGTTTTTTTCTAATTGTCCTGGATAGATTGGCACCAGCCTCGCATTGACATCAGCATTATAACCAAAGATCGCCCTCACTCCTTCACACGTCTTCTGGATTCCCTTTTGACTGCGAGATATTTTGGAGACCTCCTTGACCTCCAAGTGAACATGGAGCAGGATTGCGACGAAATGTCACTGAAGATTGCAGACCAGATCATTTGGTCGCATGGTCGTGTCTTTATACATCACCGAATTATTCATGGGGGGCTTCTTCCAGCCGTTGTGGAGTCATGGTTCCCTCACACCAATGATTCTTATGGCCTGCTTTTAGAAGATGATATTGAATTATCACCCATGTTTTATGCCTGGGTTAAAATGACAGTTTTGCGATATAGGTATCTTCCACCTTGGGCCTTAATCTGTTCTACCGTTCTGACACCTTTTTCCCCCTAATAGATATGGCGATCCAAGAAACAAGATTCCTCATATGTTTGGCATCAGCCTTTATCAGCAGAAACACCTCGAGCTTCCTCTTGACGGTCGTCAACCGTTCAACCCGCGCTCGTTATTCGCATCATCTGGGTTACCTCATCCTACGACACCATACCTTTCTCAAATTCCTTGCAGCTGGGGAGCCATCTACTTTCCAGAGCAGTGGCGGGAGTTCCATGATTACTTGACTGTCCGACTTTCTGAAATCTCAATGGCCATCGAGGATGACATCGTTCCTGGCGTCCGTTCAAATCACTGGTCAAAATCTTGGAAGAAGTTTTTCATTGAACTTATCTTTCTACGAGGGTACGTGATGCTGTACCCCAATTACGACAATTTCGTTTCACTTTCGACCAATCATTTGGAAGTGGGCTCTCACGTCAAAACACGCTCCAAGGCGAAACAGGATTTATTCATTTTACCGCTCATGCAGCTACCCGAAGAGCGCCAAGATTGTGGCCTTCTAGACCTACCTCATGGCATCCTCCCCCAGCTAGACCAATTGCCTATCCTTAACTTGACTGGATCTTTGACGTCAATTGAAGTCATAGTCGACACAGGGAGGTCGAGACGCAACGAGCTCACAGGCTGCGATAATCCTGCCGGATTATACGACATTCGATCTCTCATGTGTATCCACTAAATCAGCGGCTGGAGCCTAGAATGTGATATGTATATGCCCATAATAAAAGATAGTGGTAGGAGAAAAAAGCCGAAAGCATTACATAGCGATTTGAGAGCTGTCTAGATTGAGTGCATGTAAAAAGAGATTGACATTAGCCAGCTTGGTTTGTCGCTCGTCCTCGTCATGAACCCATCCTTTATTTACGCTGAGGACATTATCCAGTATTTTTTCACGGAGAGTTGATACCAGAATGTGATGTTGCTCCACTACGGCATGAAGAGCAAGTGCTGCTAAAAACTGCCATACAGGTTGGTCGACGACATCTGTCTGGATTTGATTGTTCACAGATTCTGGTTTGTGGATGCGGGTTGAGGGGAAAAGCAGCAAGAGATGAGGAGCCAGCAATTGGAATAGATGATCAAACATGAGTCGCCTAGAATTCAAAGTCAATTTTATCGAAAACTGAGACGAGAAGATCTGGGGCACATACCACTGTTGGCTCTCCTCCAGAGATGGGGTGTCAACTACGTCCGGTGACGTTGCGATAGTCTGCTTGATTACTTCCACTCTACTCAAGAACAGAGTCAACAGGGCCAGTCCCGGCTGAAAAAATACATCGTGAGTAAACTCTAATACTCTGATTCATTCTTCACCACAATTACGTACTCGTGTTTGAGCAACAGCCACGACGTTACTGCGATCCAACAGCAATCCTAGAAGACCCGTTACCAACCGAAGGTTTGCAACGGAAACGACAGGGAGGATGCTCTGCATGACGCTTCCCAGGAAAGCCTGTGTTTGACGCTCAATATCGGAGCGTTCTCGGGTATCCTTAATGGAATCAAGACAGGGTGCCTGATGAACAACATCCAGTTGACTAAAGCAAGCAACGAGTAATGTCAGGAGAGTGAGCATCCGCTGGCTGCTGAGATGGCGTGTAAGGCGAGGGAGAATCTTTTTGCCCTTGGTGGGCGTCAAAAGCGATATGAATGGATGAGGGTCACTTTCATCAAATTCAGTTGAGCACGTGACACATCCAAGACGCGACTTTTGCCATACCTAGTCTCAAGAGGGACCATGACTCTGAGTTCATCCCATAAGCGTTGCACAAGCACATCATACTCGCGTTCCCTGAGCAATTGATACTATAAGCCGAAATTCACATTCAATGCATAGCTTACCACTCAAGCAGGGCATCAACCTCATCCTGTAGAGGTTGATCCCTTCGTAACTGCTCGACTTGCAGGACAGTATCATACAGCTCCTCAAGGATGACCAGTACCTGGCGGTGGGAAAGTGGTTCCTTACGAACTAGGTTGTCTGTCTATAAACCAAAAACCCCTATCAACTACCTCGTGAATGACCAAAGCAAAGACAACTCACATCAGCAGCATCACCCAAAGCCTCACGTCCAAGTTTGGCCGCCTCTCTTGCAGCACCCTCATGGTGAGTAGCAGCCTTACTGGCATGATAAACATGGGGGTGCGCGGGAGACAATGTAGGTGAACCTGGCCCTGCATCGACTTGAAGCAATTGACGAGGAGCAGCTTTGTAGCTCCGGCCCGAAGTCTTGCCAAGAGCACCCTGTAGGCTGTGAATAGCTGAAAACATGTCAATGAATCAAAGTCAACAAAAGGTGAAAAAAGTTAGGGGTACCATGCAATCCTTTTTCTTCCTCCCTTTTCCTGGCATTGCTGACAATGCGCTCAACCTGTTGCTCCATCCGCTGCATTGCACTGGGTCTACGACTGCCGCCTTTTGAAGCCAGTCCTAATCCAATTCCTCCACCAGAGCCAAATTTCAGCACCCTTTCATCCTGCGATTGCAACCCTAGCCTCGATCGCAATATCGCACCATAAACCTGGGCATAGAAGTCATCGGCATAGGGGTCTTGTGTCACAAGCTGGGAGACTTGAATACGAGTGATAAAATCTTTGTCTGATTGAGTCATGAGATCGTTATAACGTGCCTATAGATAGGATGGATGCAAAATTAGGACCTGGCAATTGTCACGAAAGTAGAACGATGACAACCATATGTGCAATTTTGGCAGCTTTTCGGCGCCTCTTCTCTTCCATTTTTTCTGTTTCAACAATTTTGCGCATGGCTTCCATTCTCAGAGCCTCCTGCTCTGCTGGAGAAGCCCCGTGCAGTTCTCGAGAGAAGTCGACCTGGGCGAGGTCAGCCAGGAGTCTCTGCTGCAGTTGGATATTTTGTGGATGGCCTTCTTGCAATGGAGTAGAAAACGGGGAAGTAGACACTGCTGGGGATCGCGAGCCTTGCGGACGATGCTGCTGCAACTGTTGCTGCTGGAAAAGATGCGATGCCTGATTTTCAGCCGGCGCATACTTGGTCGGAGTGCGACGAGGGTTAAACGGAGATCCATTGCGATTTCTCTCCAAGCTCGTCTGTGCAGCCATTCTACGTTCAAGGTCTTCTATACGGAGCTGCTCATGAAGTTCTTGTAAATGTTGCTGCTGTTGCTGTTCTTGTTGTTGCTGCAAGAGCAGTATCTGCCGCTGATGCTCCAGAAACCGAGGAGACTGAGAGGTGTGGATCATTCGAGGAGGTGGAGTACGCTGGTGTAATTGCTCTCGTTGCTGCATCAGGCGGTATAATTGTTGCTCTTGCTGATAAAGCTGTTGATGCCGACGCAACTGCCTCTCCTCCTCTTGGAGTTGAAGTTGACGCTGTTGTTGATAGAGCTGCTGCTGCTGCTGAGCCAGAGCCATGAGTTCCTGCTGCCGTGCCGGTTGAGGTTGTTCCTGTTGCTCCAATTGGTGCAATTGGGCGAAGAGCTGTTGTTCGCGTTCAAGCTTCCTATCCTGTTCGGCCTTGGCTAACATCTCTGTTTCGATTTCTTGCAAGGTACGGGCTCTTTGCTGCTGATGCTGTTGATTATGAGCGCTAGTAGCAGCAGGTCGGGGCTGATTTTCAAAAGGCGAAAACCTGGCAGATGACGTCGTGGGTGAAATGCGGGGTTGGCTAGTCATACGACTAGATCCGTTGGCACGAGGAAGCGCTGAAAATGCAGAATTATCATCCCAGATAGACTCGAGAGAGTTTGTATGCAATGGACGAGCTGTAGATTATCGGGTCAGAATGGGTATCCTGATATAAACAGAATAAGGATCGCACTAGTTTGAATGGGCCTTGCTGAAGGAGACAAGGTGATATGGGGCTGTTCACGACCCCGAAGTTCTAGCGCGTGAGGTCGAATTTGGGATTGGTGATTCTCTGGAAGACTTGCATTTGAAAAGTCGAAATCCTTGCCTGCTAAATATAAGAAAAAAGCAGTAAAAAAGGCGAAAAATGACATTGACCAATGGTGCCGACTGAACCAAAAGTTTCGTCGTTCAGGTCATCGCCGCCTTCTTGGAGAGCATCCCCAAGACCATCGTAGCTGTCCTCTCCCCATGTGTATACTGCCAGGTCTTCATCTGGACCTATCCTTGGGAGCTCACTGTCTGACAATCCGAAGAAAGCCATGAGAGCATTCAAAAACTTGTCCGAAAATCAATTTCAATTCTAAACCAGCCAAACATGCCACAACTAATCTAATCGGTGAACAGATGCTAAAAAGTCCAACAAGGTACCCGCACTCCAGGCATGCGTCCGACAAGAATCATGGCAATATCCTCCGTTTTCATTGGTGAGCTCAGGCAATCCTCTCCAGCCATCCTTTTCAATTTGGCCTCGAGCTTCGAGCAGCAGCTGATAAAGATAATGCAACGTATCATCCTTGTTCACCTTGTCAAACTCCAAATAAGCCTTCAGGAAATACCCCAATGGCCACCCCCACTCAGGTCCCTGAATATTGTCATCAGTATTCTTCCATGCTCGTTTTCAACACAACTTACATTGTGGTAATTCCGTCCCTTGCCGATTGCAGGGTCACTTGAATCATTAGAGTTGTCATAGGTGGGACGGTATTGGAGATCTTTAGGGTCCAACGTCTTCATTCCGAGAGGACCACGCAATACTTGATCCGCAAGTCGCAATGCTCCGAGAGCATGCTTCTCATCGAACATCTCGGGTGCGAGCGTCATCGCGATGGGGAAGTTGCATCGGAACTGATAGTCCGCCCATTCGTGTCCTGCTCCTGATCCATACACGTCCTTGTAAATCCCTCGACGATCGACAAACTTGGAATCAACCCTGTATTTCGTATCATCTTCTGGATCTTGGAAAAAGTGTCAGTATGCTTTTTCGTTTCTGGTGTACCCAACCTACTCACCAACAGGCACATAGTAACATTTCTCAAACGACGCTTGAATCAATTCTGACCACTCTTGATACGTTACAAGCCGTCTTTTTCCTTCAACTACATCAATCAATCAGCCTGGCGCCAGATAGGCCTCTACACAAAAAAAGACACTTACTTTCCGCTTGAACCCCCTTGAAAGGAAACTTGCCCTTGCTGGAAAGTTCACTCAACCACCGAAGCGCACTTTTCAACAATCCAATAATTTCAATCGGTGCCCCGTCTCGTGGGGTTCCTGGGACACCTTTCGTCCCCGCCTTCACCGATTCCCCCATTTTGTCCATCCATGTTCCACAATTATGCTGATTTCCACCAAATATCAACCCTGTCTCCCAATCCACACGAATATCAATGTTGAATCCTTCATCCTTCATCTGTCTATCGAGGTTCGGCCCTGCATTTTGCTCTCGGAAATGGATCCCGTCAGCATGTCGCTGAAGTATCTCCTGCACAATCTCGGCCAAGCTGCTTGAATAAGCATACGCCTGAACATCATCCCAAGTAACCCAAGTTTCATCTTTAGGAAAACGACGCTTGATCGATTCTGACAAAATCTGGTGGCCATCCGGTGCAGCACGCACGTAATCTTGGATGCTTTGAAGCATCCACCACGGCGAATCGCGAGAATTGTACCTTTCATATTCGCGTTAACAAAATTCTGCCACTGTCTTTAATGACTCACCTTGGATTACCTGAATCTAACAAGTTGGGAATCAACCCATGCTTCAGTGTAGACGCAAACGCTAAAATATGTTGTCTGCCAGCTCCATAATTTCCAGTCGTGAAGAAAAGCCCGCTCAAAGATATGAACACGTCACGACCCCAGCACCGCGTCCATCCAGTCGTGAAGTGCGGCAGGCCAGCTGACAGCGATGGTGTTATCACTCTTGGATCAAGAGAAGCCGATTTGACCATTCCATACATCTGAACCGAGCACAAAGCGAGGTCCTGAATAAAAGGATGTCCAGATACGACGAAGTCAGAGCACTGCTCCATCGCAGCCTTTCTTGCAGCTTTATACGCTTCCGAGATAACGAGAGCAAAATGTTTGGGTCGCATGTAATTTGGCACAGTGGCTTTCACGCGGTCAAACCTCGCCTTCAGCCATTCAGCAGGCTTCCCAAGTTTTGGGAACGTATCAATTTGTCTAAATACATCAACGTCAACAACTTAAGGGCCACAATGAAAGGCCACGACTCACCTGCTCAATCGGTTATGAACATAATCAAACGCCCAACTTCCTTCTCGCAGATGGGCGCAAAGCGGGTGACCTAAATCGTTGTACCGCATAATATGCCTCAAATGGTGCATCCATCCCTCCAAACCACAATACACCATGTTCCCCAACCCCGATACATTATAGGCACCAAATTCACCATCAGTTGCATCTCTCTCTTCAACATCCGTGCGATACAGAACCACATTCAAATCAACTAGATCAAGCTCGCTGAATGCCTCCCAAGCACCAGAAGCGCAAAATGCATCAAGCGACGAATCGTACTGCTGAAGCTGCGTCTCAAAAAGCATAATGCTTCCTGGAGGAAAAGTTTCCGGAACGACGATCTCAGTATAAGGTCCTTCATGATCCAGCCCTTGAGAAACGACCACCGAAGACATTTCTACAAGTTTTGAAGGGAGACCTCGCAAGAATTTTGGATCTTCTGGAATTTCGTAAGATGGAATTTCTATGCTTGCACCCAAGACAAATTTCGCTCGTGTTCGACGCAATTTAATGGGCTCGACTAGTGAATGGTCAGACATCAACGAAACTTAGGGTTGTGGTTAAGACTTCTTACTGTTTCCGCGGTCTCTTGAACCTTTCGAAAAGGCCGTATGAGCAACAAGCAGATACCCTTTTTGCGATGTCGGCCGCACACGATGGAGCACGATGTACTATGTCGTTCAATAAACATCATCAATGAAACGAGATATTTTCACCCACATCATTCTCCTGATGGACATGGCCTTCTTCGAAGCCGTTTAGCACCATTTCCAAGTGCAACTCATTCAAAACCCTCTTCATCTTTGCAATACCACTTGACCCTCCGAGCCCGGTGATTTCGTATTGCCTCTTTTCCCGAACCAAGTTGAGCGATTTCGGATACAAATCATCGAATCCCTTAACACTTCCAATTGCGCAGTAGCTAAAAGCAGCCAATGCTCCCGTTGACAACGCGTCCTCAGCGGAACGCTTATCCAGAGGCGATTCATTGTCGTGAGTCAAATCATAGAGAAGTGCATGGGGCTGCGATCCATTCAATGGCGTCACCAAAGCAGTTCGTATCGGGCCTCTCCCTGTAGGACTTGGCAAGTCCTCTTTGCTGACCATACAAGCGCCATCCATCGATCCAATGGGTTTTCCGACGCCATGTCGATATAAAAGCCTCGATAATTCCTTCGGATCCCACCCATTCCCACTTTCTCTGATCAGACTATTAATGCCAAGTTCCCGAACAAATACCAAGTCCATATCTTCACTCCCGGTAAAAAGCTCAGCGCAAATATACAAGTCCGGACGAACCACGCGAGCAGCATCCAACATACGTGTTCCCACCTCAAGCGGTGTCGAATGGCAATTGTCGATTCTGAAGCCTTCAAACGTCTCGGCCAGGAAAGTGACGTATGATGTCATGTGCGACCATAGCCAGGGGTTATCTGAAGGCTTTGAGCCATATCGAAGCTTGACACAATCGCCCCACACAATGACTTCGCGACGAAGGTATGCCTTGGATGGCAAAAGAGCGAAATTTTGCAGCGGGTCGGCATCCCATATCCATCCGTTATTTGCAAGAGAGTAAACGAGAGGGTCTGCATTCGCCGTTGGTGCAAGCAGAGTGAAGTATGGCTCAACAAGAGGATTCCTGTAAATACCTATTTAGTTTATAGAACGGCGAACGGTCATTCTATCGATCACTCACGACTTTGAAATTTCTCCTAGCCTAGGCCCATGAGCATCCAATCTGGCATACTTGAGCCGATTCCTTATATTCGCAATAGCAACTTTCGAGTCTTCCTCCCATTCTCTGTAGAGAGGAACATTTAAGACGTCGACTATTTTAACCCAAGCATTGGCAAGCGCCTCCTTGTCTTGAATATTAGGAAACGCAGCTGTAGTGAATCCTGCAGCAACTGGGCCATCGACAGCTACTGCATATCTCGATGCTAATCGACCGAGTCCATTGATCTTATCTGCGTTCCTCAAAACGCTGGCCAGGTCCTCAATAGTCTTGTTCTGTACATCGGGGCCAGACCACGAAGCAGTTTTACCAGACTGAAGCGCAGCCAAGATCGATTTTCTTTCACGGGTCGAGTCAAGTACGTAGTACTGCCACAAATTTAGCTCTCTTGTTACCTTTTCAAAAGCGATAACGAGGGTATCAATGTCATCCTCAGACGTGACAACAGAAGGAAGACCATTCGATAGTAGTGAGGAGGAAAATTGGATTATGGCCGAGTCCAGCTCGAGCGCAGGGGTAAGATGGGGCGAGTTGACAGGACTGAATCCTAGAGCCAGAATCAAGTAAGGACATATAGGGAACGTGATCGCACATGCTCACCTGCTTCTGGATGTTCAACCAACCAAGGGCTGTCGTTTGCTGTGTGATTTAGGACAACGTCCGTGACGCTGAGCAGCCCATATTCTTCGCGTGCGGCTTTCAGAATATCATCTATCCTCTTCCTTCCTTCCTTATCGCTCAAATTTTTTCCAAAAAGGCTAGAGTCATATTTCATCTGGTTTCGAATAGAATAAGGACTGTTGCTCTCGCCCCTCTCCTGAAGTGGGGTGTAATGGAGCATGGTATAGCCACGGTCTTTTGCCTCAGCAAAATGCTTTGTCCAGCTTTCCATAGATCCCATCCATTTGGAGACGACGGTCAGGACAGAGAGGCCATCCAAAGGTAAATTAACGAATTCGTCGGTAACAGAGCCTCCTTTATTGGGTGGCAGGACGCGCAAATTTTCGTCCAGGATAGGCGTTCTCGCCTTGGTCTTGAGAATAGGATCAATGTTGAAGTAACCCGATCTCCCAGTGATTCTTCCGCCCTCGCCGTTATCATATTCAATCCAATACACGAAAGCTCCAGCGTGTGAGATTGGTAGATCGAGTTGGACAGGCTTTGAAAAATCTTGGGGGAGCCTAGAGCAAACAAGTATCTAATCAAACGGGTGAGATGGACACAAGATAAGGGAACACGCACGTTCTCTGAGTGTATTTTTCTCGTCCAAAAGATCCACCATCCAGCGGGAAATTTGTTTTGAAAACGCCGTTCTTTGAAGCAGGGGTTCCTGCTTGGAGAGAAACGCGCAGGATGTATGGTACATATGCTGGAGGAAGTCGAATGTACTAAAGCGCGGTCAGACATTAAGATGGAATTTGCAGATATGTGAGAACGCACCGAGAGCTCTTTGCTAGGACCGCCATCTGGATCAAGCCTAAGCTCATATACACGTATGGGCGGTTCGCCTGGATGAACCTCTGCATGAAAGAACTCGATTCCTTCATCTGCAGGTGTCTTTGGTGTATTCGGCGTAGAATATGTTGTTGGCGAAGGCGATATGAACAAGGCTTTGAGAGCAGTCGCCATGGTGGAGAAAAGCAAAAGATGATTTATGATTTGTGGGAATGGAATCTTTTATACCCAGCAGGAATGATGTCATATATTCAGCTGGATGATGTCATTGTTGCTAGTAGCTACATCTTCGAAGAGGTCCTTCCTTTTTATACAATTTTACTTTTAGAATAATGCATTGAACCAACCCAACAACCCGCCAGATCCAGTTGCCGCCTCCGGTCTGCTCGCCAGTTCTCCGTTCTGTTCCTCCGTCGGTTGACTCGACTTGTCCTCCTCTGCCGGGCTGGTCCATACAACCCGTCCACGTCCGTCCGTAACAAACGGAGGCTCCGAACGCGGTTCAAGTTCGCCGAATTCTGGTGTTTCCGACTCAGAATCCACGTCCCCACCTTCCTCTTCCTCCTCCACAGCCGCGCGTGCAACAACAGCCCTATGAAAGCGCCTCTGGGATCCTGTGGGTTGTTGAATTGACTGAATGCGTTCTACAGCATGGGCTGCTGTCAGCACTGCACTGTCCCCAAGCCCCCTGGAAGGGTCTTCATCTTCATAACTATCTTCATCACTCGAGTCGATCAGCTCATCGTTGGAGACACTCCGCATAGTTGGCATTGTATCAGCTGACTCATACCCATCATCCACATTCTCTCTCCAGCCATAGGGTCGAAATTGCGGTGATGGCATGTCAAAATCATTATCTCCTGACGGCCCACCGTTCCGCTCGAGAGACACTAAAGCAGGTGGAGGGGTCTCGGCCCTATCTCGTTCTGTTTCTTCTTCTTGAGCGTTCATCCGCAGAACTTGTATCGAAGCCAACATTTGGTCCGCCTAAATAAACATTTTTTCTTTTTCAGTTTCTCCATAAAATGACCGAGAATACGCACAAGAACTTCCAAGCGCTCCATCACTTCGTCTTCTTGTCTCTCAGCCGTCCCACTATTTTCTTCATCAACTCGCTGCCTCGTCACCCTATCTGGTCTCCTCCTGATATCTTCAGAATCCTCATCCAATCTTCCCAATCCAGCTCTTAGTGCCTCAACCGCAGTGTTCAGACTGTCAAGGGTAGCACCTTCGCTGATAGCATCATTTAATCTTTCCAATGATTCGCCAACTTGTTGAAGTCTTCGCGCGGCATTAGTCAATCCGTTCACCCGGGGTCGATCCTGATCCCGACGACGGTGACGAGGCTGCGTGGGGTGGTCTGCTGTGTTAATCTGAGATGCAATTGTCGGCCGTTCCCTGATAGTAAATCGGGTTGACCGTTCGATAGGTAGCAAGAAATCAGCGAAATCTAGAGACAAGGTCATGATGTTAAAATTATCACTCCTAGGTCGTCGCCGGTATTTCTGAGAGTAGTGTCATGCAGGTGAGCTCAGGATGGAGATGAAGAAACAATATCACATACCCGCATCGCTGCATCAACGCCTTCTTCGAATATGTAGCGCGTGCCATCGGCATTTATGTGTTGATAGAAACAATCTTTTCCATAAGGACAAAGAGGCTTGGTGTGTAATGACTTTTGAAAGTAACTAAGGACACCTCCATTAGCCAATACATAACTGGTTGAAATGCCAGACGCACCGACATGGAACCCGAGACATGCTCTCCTTGTAAGCTTTGATAATTTCATCCTTCTCTTTTGTACCCGCTTTCCAGAACTTGGAAGATGGGGTGATAAAGTTGGTTGGGGCACGGCACATGGGACACTTCTTCGTGTTGCCTGATTCAAGCACACCACCTTGCTTGTTCTTGGGGTCTCTCCATTGCTTGATGCACTGCGACATTGTATAAGAAGACGTTTACCTCAAAATCGGATCAACATACGGTGATACAAAAGATGTGACTGCAGCCGCCTGTATTCAAATGTTAACAGGAGATCAACCGAAGAAATATGGGAGATATACCTAACAGGCCAAACGTCACGGGTTTCTCAAAGCAGATCGAACAGGACTCTTCGTCTTCGTCTTCGGATAGCGTAGTGCTGTCGCCAGTTTTCCGGTCAGATACGTGTAAGAACCAGCATGCATCTCCCCTTTTGCAAAATCCTGATAGCAGCCATAAGCCAAAACGAAGTGGAAAGGGGGAGGGACATCAAACCTTGTGCATAAAAGCGGCATCGCTTCGTCTTGTCGTAGAGCGTCAACAAGGGTGGGTCAGGGTTCGCCTCTCTTGGTAGCTCGCCATGCAAGAACTTGCAATCAGCAGTCAAACATCCTCTTGGCTCAGTATAGTAGCGGCATACGCCTCTGGGTTTTGATGTTGACGGCCGAGTCGTTGACGACGACATGGGGGGACTTGAGAGAAAGATGTCACAACCGGATTAAGTCATACAAGGTGGCACGTGACTCATAGATAACCTTCCCTCCAGGGACCACACATTCTCTAAATGTCTCTTTCATCCACATCCACATTAAAGGGCCAGCTCACGCGGAATCTGGGCTCACAAGCCCAAGTCTACTTTGACTCACTCAGTAATTTTGTATCAGGAAAAACATCTCGCCAGGAATTCGAGGATACGGCCAAAAGCGTTCTCGTGACCCCTACACTTTGTAAGACTATTCTCATCAAATATACTCTCAAGTAACAAACCCTCATATTACAGTACAACTTCACAATGCTCTCATAATATCCCTCTTTGATGCTACCGCGACTCTTAAACGCCCTCCAACACCACCTCCGCCGACACTCCCAAAACCTCCGCCAACAAAGCGTAGACGACTGCTCCTTCCATATCAAGGTCCTGACATGTCTGATGACTCGCGTTCTATCCGATCTACACGTATAAAAAAGTGGACGTTATCTATGGGAAGGCGCGAACGGGAAAGACTACATGCACAACAAAACGTGCCTTCAGTTGCTGAACATGTGCGACTGAAGAAAAACACAGATGAAATATCATCTGAACGAGGTGTGGAACTACTAAACGAGAGGGGTGGTATGTTTTTTTTTAAAAAAATCTCCCCCGTTGTTTCAGTGGTAATCATGTCTGTTGCAGACCCTGCTGGAAGTCGACTACCTGTCCACCTCCATTCCAGCACACGTGCTCCTACATTGCAGCACATTGCTGATAGAATGAACCTTATCTGCGCACAAAATAGTCTCAGTGCACCCTTACGTAGCGTGCCCGCGCTCATGGCTCTAGCATGCGAGGTTCGTCATCCCTTCAAAATTATCTTCGCTCTCCCATTAAACATTTCCCTCTCTAGGCCAAATTAAAGCAACTCATCACACATGCCCTAACTTTAACATCAACCTCACATGCCATTAGTTCCATTGCACCATCTTCAAGCAATTCCTCATACCTATCTTCAAATACCCTTCACCACCACCTCCCACATAAGCCCCCGGTGCTCACATTCGCTTCCTTCCAAACTCTTTTTTCTGTCTCTCCTGCGGATTTACCCAACAAGTCTGCAGCTGCTCTGCGGTCCACAGTTTCACCATCTGCCCTGGTATGTATCTCCATTTACTAGTGGTTAGTAACTGAGGACACTTTTGCAGGATGATGATAGCGAAGATACCGTCGTTATAAAAGATCGTGAAGTACGTGATCAGAGGTGGCAGATAATGGCTTTGCTCGGAGAGAGGAGTACAGTACGAGATACACTGAAGGGTAAAGTTAGATGACACTGTCTCCAATTTATTTAAATTACTCTGTAAGTATGTAGGAACGGATTCCGATGTTGATGAACAGGCTCACTGAGTGTGCAAATGTGACAGCGAGAGATAGATGACATGTATGGCATCTGACATCCACCACATTCACTGACGTTATCTTTTAAGCCCTCTCTGAAGGTGGTGTGGAAAATTGAACATCAGAGCAATATTATTTTCCGTTGAAAAAATTAAGTCAAATTTAGATAAAACTAGCATTTCAAAAACTAGCATTTCAATCCTTACGACTGTCTAAGTGGCTTCGACCAGCTCTTGCCGGAGCTTTCGTATATTGGCTCTGCAACGACAAGGCCGGGTGCACGGTATTCTCCCTCCTTCGCTTGAGCGTCTGTCCTGTAAACGTCACCCAGCCCAAGGGGAAATGTAGATGATGGGAATTGAATATGGTCATCGGGCGTTCGTGTAAGATAAACCCGCAGAAGGGAGTCCTCTGCGGCCTGTAAAAGCAAGACTTTGATAAGAAAATAATGAGAAAGGTGCGGGATACATACGCGGAACTCGGCCATCTTCAACGACGACCCAAACCCTTCCCCAATCTGATCAGCTCCTGAAAAAATGCCCACAACAAACACTGGTGAATTGGAGTATCGTCCTGTCTCTTTTAGCAATCTTTGAAACTGTTAGAAGGAAATGAAAGGTGTGTAATAAAGAAGGCTACCTTGATTTTGGGGGTTCTCGGTTGTATTTTCTGACCATTTCCAAAAGTGCTCTTTTAGGTTCCACGAACTTGAGCATTGAACGAATATCCACTTGACGACTTAGGAAATAAGCATGGACAAATTGCCTTGCTGAAGGAAGTGAATGTTTTTGATAAATGAGTCCTGTCAATGACCTAGGTATAGAGGCCAAAGCATCGTCATAAAGGACGCCAGGGGTGTTTTTTATTCTAGGCTATATGGAGTATGAGCAATAAGTCTAAGAGTGTAGGATAAGAATAGACATACTGTTCTATGCCACCGTAGCAGTTGAGATGCACCCATTTCTTGTGCAGCACTTGCACAACTGGTTGTACCAACATGAGCAGTAACGACTGCTTTTAAAACGCGGGTAGGAAGATAGGGATATTTTGCGTGGATATATTCTGTCGCGAAAAGGCCCATTAAGGAATTTCCCAGAGTTGAAAGTTGTGCGTTAGTATGTGGAATGGGGTTTGAAGGATAGTGACGACGATAGAGGGTAAGAAAGGATGAATGTGTGCAGGTTTGTTGTATGAGATCTGTTGAAGTGAGAATTGAAGCAAGACCTATTCGATGAGCAAAAGCTGAGAGAGCTGTTGAAGGGGGAGGTTGAAGTGCAGCCCAAGTTTCTGGAATGAATTCTTCTTTTACGAGCGCGTCTTTGCTGACACTAAAGGACTCTTTTGGAGGAAAAGTGGAAGTACTGGCTGGCGACACGGACGCGAGCCTTGCAGCAGTTGATACGAGTCGCTTGGGGACATGATTCATTGGCGCAGAGGATGATGACAAGCAGAGGCCAACTTTTTTATCGTGATTCGGCAATGTCCGGCAGTGCTCACCACAGACACGACCTTCCAGCAATATAAAGCCAGCACCTCCTTCACAGTGAACACGACATGGCGGTCTTATCCCTGCCATTAACTTTTTCAAACTCTTTCTGGTCGCAGGACTACCGCAGGGGTGTTGAAACTCTATTTGGCAAGCTCGAACAGGTCCCTTTTTGCCAATTCCATTTTGTTATTTTGGTGTCCTGACATTCCTTACAACAGGGTGTTGTAGAAAATGACGAGATTATTGCTTTTATACGAGTGTGTCTTATCTTTTGACATAGACTATTGTCGCAACCTCATTATCTTTAACCAAAGGCCCGTGTATCTGCAGAGAGCTACCTCGCCAGCAGCCTTACGACCCCCGCCCCTACTGGCAAAGCGAGTCAGTTTTAATCCCATCATTCATTCTTAATATGAACTTATGGATCAAACATGTAGCTACTGGCTTCGACGCTGATGATGGTGCTTCGCTCTTCATGGCTTTCCGTGGCCTTCAGGCAGAGTCTGTTAGCCAAGGCCAAGCCCACAATTCCATAGCAAAGGAACTTGCTACCCTTGTCGCCGACCCTTTTGACCACTGGGCCCAAGGCTACAAGGTTTGCCTCTATCTTTCTTGACTTAGATGCCCTCTCACGAGTTTCATAACAGGCGCGCTTAAGGCAGACCAAAACTACTGTCGTTGACAACTGGCTTCGATCATATGAACAGTCTCAGGCAGATGTTTCCAAGTTGAAGCACCAATATTTAACAAAGACCCGACGTGCTGACGAGGCTGAAGACGAGTTAGTGCATGCCATGATAGCGTCACATTCAATTCTAATGTCTTTTCCTCTAGCGCGAAGTTTGCACCCAACAACGATGGTTCGATCGACAAATTCACCAACTCACCTCGTGTCCGACCTGCAGACCGCGTACCTGTTCAAAGAACAGCCAGCGTTTCGGAACGCATTGCACAACGGCTCAAAGAAATCCAAAAGAAGGGTATTGCTACGGCTTCCGAGGATGACCCCAATACTTCGCCGGAATCCTCAAGCGAAGAACCTTTGCCCAAAGTCGACAAGGGTAAAGGCAAAGAAATATATTTAGAGTCGCCGCCTCCCATATCGCCCATACCTGCTCCAGTTCAGCTGCCGAGTTCCTCCACGCCGCCGCTGGCACCAGAGCCGATTCTTTTGGCAGGCCTATCCCTCCCACCTGCTGCAATTTCAGGCCTCCTGGCACGTGCTGCTGCCGAACTTCCTCTTCGGCCAATACGCTTCCCTCTCATTGGTGAATATCAAGACACCTTCACAGGCGACGAATTTGTCACTTGGTTGAAAGAGAATGTCCATGGTTTTGGAGGAAGTCTTGATCGCGCTGAAGACGCGGCGAGAATTTTAACGGAAAGAGAGGGTCTCCTGCGCAGATTGGGAGAATTTGGAAATCAATTTGAAGGTTCCGATGATGCCTTCTATCAATTCCGGGCCAAGGTCTGCATTTTTTAATCATCGTGATTCCATTTCATTGACGTATATATTAGGCCTTTGAGCTGGAGAAATCGACTTCAGAAGCACAACTGTCTCCCAAATTGCAACCAGAAAATCTCCTCAAGCGCACCGGCAACTTTGTCAACCTAGTCAGCAAGGCTTTGAACAATTCAGCCAATTCTGAACCTGGTTATATACGCGCTAGAAGTGATGCGGATGAAGCTGACAAGGCCTACCGCATCAGTGTCAGAAAACTCGATAGGCAACGACTTGCGCTGGAAGAGCGGATTGAAGATACTCTGAAGTTGTTGCAACACATGGAGACCGAGAGACTGAGGGCAGTGAAAACCGGCAAGTACAATCATGGTCAAGATGTGGGAAGAAAGCTTATTTTTTCCTTCGCTATAGTTCTTTTACAGTACCAAGGCACCCTTGCAAACTTGCCAAAGTCAATGGAGCCTTCCATGGAACGCTCAGGAACACTCATTTCCGCATATCAACCTGAATCAGACCTCACAGCTCTGATTGAACGTTATCGTACAGGACCTTTTCGACCCGATCCACAGGTATACGAATCCGTCGCACACGACGAATCTGACGTCGTTTTCGGCATTGATCTCCGTAAATGGGCTGAAGGTGGCTGGTACACCCTCCAAGGCGAAACGAAGAAAGACGCAATCCCCCCAGTCCTCACCATGCTCCTGCATGGTTTGGGCGAGGCATACGAAAGGCTTCCTAACGATATCGAGAAACGCAAAGCGTGGATCTACGATGTCCCATTATCGACAGTCCATCATTTGCGAGAGAGTTTAAATGCTATAACTCCTAACCAACCATTTCCCGCGGACCTCATAGCCAAGTTTGATGCACCTGTGATTGCCAGTTGTATCAAGTTGTGGGCGCTCGAGTTGAACCCACCTCTTGCTCTGTATGAAGGATGGGAAGATTTCCGTAAGCTGTACCCCACTGTCGGCGCAGCTGCGTCGAAGGAGGGAGGTGAAGGTAACGAACATTTGCAACAAGTGGCTACATCATTACAGAAGCTGCCCCGTGTGCATATTCTTGTGCTTGATGCCATTATGAAACATTTGAAAGAGTACGTTTCTGCTACCACTTCTTACGATTTCGACTAACCAGTTTGTGTAGCCTTGTTGAGTCTACCAAGGTAGATGAGACTGACGAAGTTTATTTCACCAAGCTTGCACTCTCTTTGGGAAGAAGTGAGTCTTCTGTTACTGGTGTCATAGTCAAATGATGCTATCATTTCTTTCCTTAGCCATTCTTCGACCCAAGTTTGAATCAGAAATCTCCATTCAAGATCGTCATCCAACATGTAAGTTTTATCCATTGCTCACATGAATTTCATCTAACCTTTCCTTTCTAGCTTTGTTCCTTGACCTTCTCAAACATTATGATGTTATACTACCATCAACCGTTGCGCAGAAGAAACGAGAATCCGAACGTAAAGTACCTGTGCGGAAGCGTACAGCTCCAGTAGATATGCGCTTGAGCAGGAGCAGGATCACTATGGGCGCAGACGCTCGTCTACTACTTGCTGCTCAACAGATTGCTCAAAATCCATCACTCGGTCCCAAAAGTGTAAAATCGCCTGAGCTGGCTCCTGTTCCACCACCACCGGCTCCTACAGTAACCCCAGACGCCGAGCAACCAAAGCCTGCAGCGCTGCCTTTGGTCCCGCCGCCGCCGCCGCCGCTTCCTGTAGTTATGACCAAGTCAATCACCCCTCCACCTCCACCTCCCCTGGCTGTCGTCGCCTCTTTTACGCAGCCGCCGCCTCCACCTCCACCGGTTGCAAGTGAAGACGGGGAGCTCCAGAGACCAACATTCAAAGACCCCGCACCAGAGTTTGATGACCTCCCACCGAGGCCATTGTTTAAGGAGCCTCCGCCTGAAAGTGATGACCTTCCCACCAGACCTACATTTGCTGATCCTGCTCCTGAAATTTTTGATATTCCAGCAACGACGGTCTTGACTCCACCGCCTCCACCACCTTTGACATCCGTGATCCCACCAACTCCCCAAAAGCGGGCAAGTGTTCATTCAACTCCGAGCAAGATTGCGTCGCGTAGTCCATCACCGCCTGATAACGGCGACATCGTGTTAGGTCACGGTAAAATGACGATCGTGCGAGCTGGGTCTGGACAATCTACCCTAGCGAAAGGACCACGAATTGCGCGTGGTCCCCGACCTGCTGGTGGTAGTAATGTTCAAAGTTTAGTGCAAAATATGAACAGGACCAGTCTTTCCGGTAGTCCACCTAATTCCGCCTCTGTTACTCAAACCAGCCCGAAGCTGAATCGATTGTCTGGGAGTCCTGTGAAGAGGCCATCGAGTGTTGTAGGAAGATCTGCGGCGGCATTCTCTCGGAGAACTATGGTTAGTGACGCTGAAGACGACGTTGTTGATAAAAAATGATATGTACCAACTTTTACATGACTTATTGTGGTGGTGGATTTTATTGGAAAGTACTTTGACGTATATGGTCTCAACACTATGGACTTTTTTTTTGTGTTATGTGGCAACTTTACCGGCCAACGACCTGGTACTATTACTATAGGGTAGGTAGTAGCATAACTAACACATGACATGTGATGAACGCGTCTTGTACACGTGACTGAATTGAATTCAACATTACATGAGGCCGTTTCAAGACTGAACTGCAGGCTGCCGCTCAATTGCTGTGGGCCGTTGGACGGTACACGCAAATATTCTTGCTTCTTGCCCATGTCTACTACCCTACCACCAGTGGCTCCCCCTCTGGCTTCAACAACAGCTGTTAGTGGAAATGTAGGTTCTCTCACACCTTCCAGTGACCAGGTAAGTAAACCCACATTCTCCCAACGATTTCTACATATAATCCCCTCATGGAACCAGGTGGTCGTCCTATATGTTGTATGTCATGTTATCTTCCATTTTATTCTGCCTCTTTATTCTTCTCCGGTCCAGATCGTAGCAATGGCAGTCATCATCTTCGGCTTTTGGAATGTACCCGTCGTTCGGAATTTCATCAACCCTCTCAAACTCTTCACTATCGGCTGGCATGAACTTTGTCATATAAGCGCTGTATGCACACACACACACATATATATATTCTTACTCCCCCTCTAAAACCTTATGTCCGTCGAATATAGGCAATCTTATCAGGCGGACGAATATTGAAAATCACTATCGATCCACACGTCGGTGGTGCAACTATCGTCGAGGGTGGTCATCCTGGTTTTGTCTTGTCATCAGGGTACATTGGTTCTACCCTTCTAGGTGGTGCATTCGTTCTGGCAGGATGGGATACCCTTGTGGCCAAGATCCTCAGCTTTGTTCTGGGTGTAGGGCTGGTCATGCCTTTAGTTCTCGTCCGTGATAAACTGTACGTTTGCTCCCTGTGGACTCCATTCGTTGCCCCACTAAGCTAAGCTCGAAGAACGATCGTACTAACGCTGTGTTATGAGGCATTGCTCATTGGCTTCTGGTTTGTTGATCATGGGTGGGTCACCTACTTGCTTTCATCTCACAAACTCTTACAAGGCCTTTACTTGCAGCCAGGCGCTTAGATGGTATTGTCTTTTCATCGGCGTCATGAAGTAAGTCTATACATAAACATTATGCCTCGAATGATAATTGATACCTGCTCAGTATTCTCTTCGTGGTCTGTAAGTAGCTTTGCTCGTTTCATTCCGACCATCCTCAATAAGATTTGATACCTCCACAGGGGACGTAGCCGATGATAGATTTTTCCATAAAACAAACGACTCTGACGCAACTCAATTTTCCATTCTATATCCCAGCATAGGTGCACATGGTATGTTCCGTTTATCTCGTTAAAATATAAAAGAATTTGAAGGTCTGCTTGGACTAGTATGGGCAGCTTTCTGGATCTTCTTCCAGCTTGTGTTTTTAGCTGGATTTGCAGCCCTAGGCATATACGCATTCAAGGTAACTATCTCTTATTCATCATTGGATAAAGCTCAATTGGAACCACACTAGCTATCAAAGGAACAAATGGATGCCCAAGCTGGTAGGATTGACAATTTCTTCCAATTGGGTTCAATACTGAAAGGCCATACAGCATCCTTTCTACCAACGTGAAAAGCCCAGTGTCAGTTTACCCATGCCCATGAATGACGCCACGGACAAGAGACTCTGTAATCATCAACTAGACCGATCAACAGGAATCACCCCACATACTTGTTGCCACATCATCATCCATCGCATTATTTAATTTATTTGTATCACATTTTCACCATGTTTTCAACAAGTAGCGAGTTCTATTATTTTTTTCGTGATAGCAAGATGATCCCATGTGTAACGTAAAGGTCTGTTGATATGAACGAACAAAGGTAAGTAAGTACATGGGAGAAATTGAGAGGGGAGAAGCCTTTGGATTTCGATACTAATTTTATTGACTTGATGAATAATAATATTGTAAGAAAAATGGAGTAGGACGGTGGGACAGTGAGGTCCGAGTCGCATGTAAGCATTTGAGGGCAGTCCAGGTTGAGTACCGTAGGAATTTCCGACAATCGTGGCGTGCATGCAGCCATAATCGGGGTAATCAGGGGGGGTGCATGTGAAAGTACAGAGTCAGAAAGCAATCGTGTAATCAAATTTATTTGCGGGCTGCTCGCCGTATGAGGCCTGCGATGAGGAGGGTCCCCACAGCCGCTGCTCCACCGACGAGGGCCATACCAATGTAGCCTTCTGTGGTATTATATGGGCGTAAGGTGCTAGTAAGGAAGAAGGAAAGGCACTGACCTCGTGCTACACCCTTGTCTATGAGCTGTCCAAGAGATTGGGCTTGCAGATTTGTGGGCTCTTTCTCCATGAGCAGCGCTTGAATTCGGGTCCACATAAGCACGGATGCCAGATTCCAACAAAACATTCGGCATACCGTTAAACTTCCTTGCTTCTTCGAAATTTCCCATCTTATAGTGACCCAGGGCCAGATAGTAGAGACATTCTCTGCGACGGGCTGGTTCTGCCCGATAAATTTCTGTTGTCGATATTCGGTAAGACTTGATTGCGCTTAATAAGTGGAAATACACACCTTGCAGTAGCCGTACGCCTTCTACTTGATGTTCACGAATAGGACTCTTCACTAAACCCCATGAGTAATTAAATTTGGTCTGGATAGTGACATGATTTTGTGCGAGCTCTTTCTGATACTGTATTCGTAGAACCTGGCAAAGGGGGGACTATGAGTGAAGGGACTGGATAAGAGCCGTCGACATACCTCTAGTTCATCGTAATTCAACGACATTTCCGCATCGGCGGCATAGGGCAGCTCAGTGGGCATTGTGTAGTCGAAGTGCTGAATGAACAGCCGAGCGGAGATTGAAAACACAACTCTCTCCAGCTCATCACATTGCTCACCACAAAAAATGTCGGACAGTTATCGTGAGTTTAGAATTCATTTTCTTCATTTCTTTGGGCAGCATCCAACCCACTTCTTTCTTGGTTTCTCATTACAATCACAACGAAGTGCTCATGGTGCATCTCTTTTCTTCTTCTCTTGCACCATGCTCGGTTTTACAGCTAGCTACTCGGGATTTCCTCCCCTCTCTCTTTTATAGCCCTTTTAGCGCACAGGCAGGCTCGCAGGAACTGAATGCATCATCAATTCTGCTGACTCACTAGCACCGAAACATCCAAGGTTACTTACCCAGCTTCGGTTTATATCTTTTTGACAGAACGTGGTGGAGGTCACCGTGACGAGAGGTACCGCTCTTCGAGACACGATGAACGTGGTGGGGGTGATCGTGAACACAGAAGCGACCGGGACCGTTATGGCGGAGACCGGGACCGAGGTGGTGGTGGAGGCGGGATGAGGCGAGGCGCGGGCGACGACAGACGTGGTGACCGTGACAAGTACAGTCGAGGTGGAAGAGACGGCGAGGATTTTGGAAGACAGTCTTCCAGATATGATGGCGACCGACGCCGTGACCACCGAGGCCCACGCGACGATGACTATGCAGTGCCTCGCGCAGGTGGAGGAGGCCCTCGTGAAGAAGGACCACCACGTGGCGATCGACGTGGACGAGGGAAAGGCAAAGATGGAATGGGAACCCCAGAGAGAAGGTCCCCAACTCCTGAAGGTGCTGCACCTCTTTCCCAACGGAAGCGCAAGGCTTCAGGTTGGGACGTCCATGCACCTGGTTACGAGCAGTACACGGCTCTCCAGGCCAAACAAACTGGTAAGGCACTTTTAATCCTCCCAGTACGTCGCTGACCGACCTATTTAAGGGCTCTTTAATCTTCCCGGTGCCAATCGTACACAGATACCCCCCATCCTCGGTATTGCAGGTCTACCTCCCCCCATGCCCGTTCAGACCTTTGGTATGGGCATTGGCAGTAACCCTAATCTCTCACGTCAATCTCGTCGACTTTACATTGGCAGCATCACGCCAGAAGTGAATGAACAAAACCTTGCAGATTTCTTCAATTCAAAAATGATAGAAATGAGCATTGGTACTGGTGGTCCTGGAAACCCGGTTTTAGCGGTTCAATGCAATTATGAGAAGAATTACGCCTTTATTGAAGTATGGTCCTTTGTCCTATTAAGATATACCAATCTTAACGTTCACGTTCTAGTTCCGGAGTGCAGAGGATGCAACAGCGGCCATGGCTTTCGATGGCATTATCTTCATCAGTGGACCACTCAAAATTCGTCGTCCCAAGGATTATGGGGGAGTTGAGATGTCTTCTCCTGGAGTTCATGTACCAGGTGTTGTTTCAACGAACGTCCCTGATTCTATTCACAAAGTGTTTGTTGGTGGTCTTCCCACCTATCTCAACGAAGAAAACGTGATGGAATTACTCAAGAGTTTTGGCGACCTGAAAGCCTTCAATCTTGTCAGAGAAAATGGAACAGGGGCCTCGAAGGTAATAAACAATCTTTTTTGGCTTTTACCTAATCGCCTGACCATTTCGTCGCCTTAGGGCTTTGCCTTTTTTGAGTATGTTGACTCTGGCGTCACTGACATTGCCATTCAAAGCTTGAACGGAATGGAACTCGGCGACCGCTTCCTGGTTGTGCAACGTGCCTCGGTCGGCGCTAAACCAGGCACGCCTGGCCTTGTACCCAATTTGCCCTATGACCAATTTCCGGAAATTCCTCGTCCTATTATGCCTGCGGGCAAGGACCCAACAACGGATGCTCGCATCTTACTGATGCTGAACATGGTTACTGCCGACGACTTGAACGACGATGCTGATTACGGTGACCTTTATGAAGACGTCAAAGAAGAATGTTCTAACTATGGCGAGGTCGAAGACTTGAGGATTCCTCGACCTGTCAAGAAAGACAAATCTAAATGGGCTCCTGGGGAAGGTGGACAGATTGCAGCCCAAGATGCTGTTCGTTTGGATGAAGCTGCGGGAGTGGGACGCGTATATGTCAAGTATACGTCACCAGAGAGTGCGACTGCTGCTCTTAATAGCTTGGCTGGGAGGTCGTTTGCTGGTCGGTCTATTATTGCGACGCTTCTCAGCGAAGACAGCCAGACCACACCTCCGTTGAATCTCATCTTTGCTCCGCAACCTGAGGCTCCTCCACCGCTTCCCACGTCGTAAATCTTATCTTGATACCCACAGTCTGCAGATATGTAACGTATGCTTGTTGTCGTGTCCTATCCTCGTGTTTTCTTATCTAAAGCAATCCTTATCAACTTGAGTAGTGGCGAATGGACTCTGGAAGCTTATACCGCTTGTCGGCTTCTCTATCCTATGTGTGAAATCGAGGTTTGTACTCACAGTATGATATCGTGATACTGGAACCAGCTAAACGACGCGCCAGCCAACTCTGACAAGGAAGTTGCTTCTACAAAAACGATGGGAGGTCCTCTCCACGGCGTACCTGTACAGTTTTTCTGCATCTATGATTCCCCTTCTATGATTCACTTATTTTCCACTCTTATTTATTCTAGGTCTTAAAGACCAATGTAAGCTCTCTATGTCACGGTCTAGTGAAAGCTGTGTTTATTGATTCACAGTTGCACATTACAGTCGATATCAGGTTTTTCTCATTTCATAATAGACAACAAACTAGCCACTAAAAATGCTGACAATGTATGAAAATTATTGCCTGATACCTCTACTCACTTGTATTTTCATAGATCGTTTTAGACGCAGGGGGGTCAGGGGCTATCATTTTGCGGCAAGACAAATATTTTCTCCTGGTTTTGACAGCATCACTGTGTAGTGGGTCCTATGGCTGAGGGTCTTCGAAAAGCAGGACATGAATGTCTTGACATCAAGATACCAGAAGACTCTGAGTTTCTTGACTTAATATACATATATCACAAACGATTCTGTGAGATGTACGGTATGTTCATCTGATGAACCCGTTCAACGTTCAAGGGTTCCTATTCATCACCGCATGTGTGACATATTGAATCAATTCTCGGTGTGGTTCATATAAGAACATGTCTTTGAAAGATATCAGAGAGAATCTCCCGAAAAAACAGGTATGTTACTTTCCAAAGAATATCCTCTCTGCGTCTTTTGTGTCTTTGCAAAATGTCAAAGATCTGGACTTGCCGTTTTCCTCATGTATTCTTAGCCTGACTCCCTCATTGTACCTTCACCCAGACCCCAGGATGTCTCCGTTTCTAAGCCCTGCTAGGTGTAGAGGGATCCCACCAGATACACCACACTCTGTCATTGTTTCTCTTCCAGAATGGGACAATAATGTAGGGCTCGCCACTGGCAACAAGACACTCTTTGAATGGTCAGAGACAACATATCCCCCACTGCTGGCACCAGGTGGTGTTTCCCCCGGAAAAACCCATTAAGAGACACATTTTGTGATTTCCAAAGGGTTTTTCCCATGGAAACACAAAAAGTGTTTCTGAAAGAAAAATCCGAGAAACACATTATGTGTTTCTTTCAGGTTTCCCATAGATA